>Ga0209979_1001628_pt1 | contig 23895 bp, 26 predicted proteins | sample AnhtaG_FD_183114 | JGI IMG/M metagenome (GOLD analysis project Ga0209979, IMG submission 183114) | Deep subsurface microbial communities from Anholt, Denmark to uncover new lineages of life (NeLLi) - Anholt_01485 metaG (SPAdes) (version 2) | ecosystem: Environmental > Aquatic > Marine > Oceanic...
AGACGGAAAATACAGCTTCCCCCTGGACGAGGCCCTGGGTATTAAAAGCTCATCTTCGTTTACCCCTCTTGTAGAAAAAAGAGCAATCAAGCTTGCCACATTACAGCCCTACAGGCAGGCGGAAGACTGGTATGAACCCCAAAAACTGAACACTTTAACTACTTAAGTTACAACAAGTTCAAAGGATTTATTTTTAATAAATATATCCTCAAATTCCTCAGGTGGCAAATAGCCAAGTGAAGAATGTAACCTTTTTGTATTGTAAACATCATCAATAAAATATGGGATTCTCTCAATTACATCGTTATATGTTTCATATTCCCATAGATATACTTCTTCAGCCTTTAAGGTTTTAAAGAATGACTCAATTAATGCATTCACACAGGCTGTCAACTACATCTTGTGTTAACGGTAGAAAAACATTTAAGATTATCCATCCGTTTATTCCCCAATGTGGAACTGAGTATGAATATATAGACAGAAGGCTAAACTGGGGACAGGACAGGGTGGTATATTTTGATAAAAACGGTGATTCAGCCACAATACCAACCTCATGGACTGATGTAGCAGAACCTGATCTGTTTAACCTGCAGTCAGCAGGAAGGAGCAATTTCAGGTATCAAGATTTAGTAGAGCTGGCCAGGCTGCTTAAATACCTAAAGAAACATAAATAAGAGGTGTTAACTAAATTATGCCTTTATGTTAATTATATTATGTCACTATTAGTGTGAATTTAATAACATAATTACATAGCATAAAGCCTTTAAATAGGCTTATATAGTGGCATTATTGATAATTATTGGTAGAATTAGCTGCTTGACAAGTAATTTATATGTGGCATAATATTATTAACATTATTAGGAGGTGATTATATGGAGGCTAAAAAAGGAAATACTTTCAAAATGCAGGCTCTCATGCAAAGCGGGACGCTGAATAAGAACGCAGATAAGGTAGCAGACCCCAAGTTTAGAAACATGGCATTCTTTGACCCTAACGATCTTCTGCAGGTTAAATATGAAATGCTACGCTCCGTTCAAAAAGAGGGAACCGGTATCTTAAAAGCATCAAAGACCTTTGGTTTTTCCAGGATAACCTTTTACAAGACTGACAAGGCATTTAAAGAAAACGGGCTGGCGGGGCTCCTGCCTCAGAAAAAAGGGCCGCGCCGGGCCCATAAACTCTCAGGTGAGGTTATGGAGTTTGTAAGCGGGCTGGTGGAGCAGAATCCGGACATAAAATCTTTCCAGATAAGAGAGAAAATAATAGACCGTTTTGGCCTTTCGGTACATAAAAGAAGCATAGAAAGGGCAATTGATAGAAGTAAAAAAAAACATCCAAAAACCTAAAGGCATAATCTTTGACTCCGGGGGCCTGCTTGCAATCTATGAGGAGATCCGCTCCTGTGTTCTTGGCAGCAATTGTACGTTCAGCCGGCCTCCGGGACTGGACCTTTTTTTAAAAAAAGGATTTCTGAAATGGATGCAGGTGCAGACAGAGGATAGAGATTATCATAAGCCTATTAAAGGACCGGGGATAATGATAAAAAAGCCAGGATTTCTGCTGCAGGGACTTGAAAGTGAGATTACCCTGCTTTTGGCAAATATGATTTTAGAAGAAAGGGGTAGCCATGTATCAGCCTGATGGGACAAAACTAAAGTCGACACATCTTGAGCGCAGCGCATACCTCTACATAAGGCAGTCAACACTCAGGCAGGTATATGAGAACACAGAAAGCACCAAGCGCCAGTACGCTCTAAAGAAGAAGGCAGAAGCACTGGGCTGGCCAGAGGATTCAATTATTACAATCGACAGTGACCTTGGCAAATCAGGTGCATCTTCTGATAGCCGTGAAGGTTTTAAGAGGCTTGTGGCTGAAGTGGGAATGGGTCATGCCGGAATCGTTGTTAGTATTGAGGTCTCAAGGCTATCCAGAAACTCATCTGATTGGCTGAGGCTGCTTGAGATATGCGCCATAACCGATACCCTTATCATGGATGAGGACGGAATATACGATGTAAATGACTTCAACGACAGGCTTCTTCTGGGACTTAAGGGCACAATGAGCGAGGCAGAGATGCATTTTCTCTACTCAAGGATGAGGGGAGGTACAATTTCTAAAGCCAGGCGCGGGGAGCTAAAAAGGCCTCTTCCGGTGGGATATATCTACAATGGGGATGACAAGATAGTAATGGATCCGGACCTTGCCGTACGGAATGCCCTAAATTTATTTTTTAAAACCTTTAGGCGGACCGGCTCTGCGTGTGCTACGGTAAGAGAATTTAACAGGCTGAAACTTAAAATGCCCACCCGGTTTCTTAGGGGCATAAGGAAAGGAGATCTTGCCTGGAAGCCCCTTACCCACAGCTGGACGCTCAGGATGCTACACAACCCCATATATGCAGGCATATACTGCTACGGACGAAAGCAGATAAAAAACACAGTGGAGGGCAAAAAGCAGGTTAATATGCGTGTAGAGGACTGGCATGCCAATATGGCCGATGCCCATGCGGGATACATAACAGGGGACCAGTTTGATGAGAACCTAAAAAAGCTAAAAGAGAATTCCTATGCACATGGCGAGGATAGAAGAAAAAGCCCCCCGCGTGAAGGTCCTGCTCTGCTCCAGGGGAGAATTATATGCGGCAGGTGCGGAAATAGAATGAAGGTTGGTTACAGGAAGGACTGCGCCGGGCTTGTTCCCATATATAGATGCAACAAGGATCGTATTGAAAATGGGGCAAAGGTATGTCAGACTGTAGCAGGAGAAAAAGTTGACCAAGAGATTTCGAAACTGCTGCTTGAAATGTTAAATCCGCTGGCAATAAAGGCAGCGATTGAGGTACAAAACGAGCTATCCCAAAGAAGGCTTGAGGCTTGTAAGTTTTACAGGCAGCAGGTGGAAAGGGCAAGATATGAGGCGGAGCTTGCCAAAAAAAGATATATGCTGGTTGATCCCCAGAACCGCCTGGTAGCCATAGAGCTTGAAGCAGCCTGGAACCAGAAATTAAGGCAGCTGGAAAAGACCCGGCAGGAGTACGAAAAAAAGAAGGAAGATGATTTAAGGCAAGCAAGGCAAACCACCAAAGCAGATATCATTAAGGTAGCATCTGATTTTCCCAAGCTTTGGAGCAGCCCCAACATTGCCTTCAGGGAGAAAAAGAGGATGATACGTCTTTTAATTGAGGATGTGACAGTAAAAAATGATGATAAAAAGGTTATATTAAACATAAGATTTAGGGCGGCTACATCAAAAACAATTATTATTGACAGGAAACTTCCCATTTACGAAATTAGGAAGATAAAAGATGAGATAATAGCCAAGGTAGACGAACTAACAGAAAATCATATACCATCAGAGATTGCAGCTACTCTAAACAAGCAGGGCTACCGCTTGTGGAATGGCAATATTTTTAAAAAAAAGTCTGTAAAATATATTATCAGAACCTATGGCCTAAAGAGCCGGTATGAGCGGCTCAGAGAAAAAGGTTATCTTACTTTGAGAGAAAAAATGACTGAACTAAACTCTACTGGGAAACAAATTATGCAAATGAGGAATGAAGATAAGATTGTTTTTTACAGGGCTACTGAAAAAAATGAATATCTTTATGAACCACAGAATATGAACAAATATTTAGCAAAAACTCAATCGTAAGGGAGAAGTGCAGTATGAAGCATAGTCTTTATCATAAGGGTTACCCTTAGCAGACATGCTGATTGAAATACCACTGGCATTTAAAAGATTTATGTAATCATAGCTGCAGTACTGAATTCCCTTATCAGAGTGGTGGATAAGATCATCTGTATTTCTGTCCTTTATAGCCATCTTTAAAGCCTCCAGGGCCAGTTCCTTACCCAGAGTCCTTCCAATTGCATATCCAACTATTTTTCTTGAGAATGCATCAATTATGGCAGCAAGGTATACAAATGCTGTAAGTATCCTGATATAAGTAATATCAGCACACCAGAGCTGGTCTGTTTTGCTTACTACCAGTTCTTTAGCCAGGTTTGGATATGTTCTCAGGTTATGTTTTGAGTTGGTGGTAGATACAAATCTCTTCCTTTTTCTGCACTGTATGCCCATATTTTTCATGATTTTTAATACCTTCTTATGGTTTGCCACCATTTTCTGCCGTCTTAATGTTGCTGTAACTCTTCTGTAGCCATAAGAGGGAAAATCATATGCTATCTTCTCAATTGCATCAGCAATATCAGCGTCATGCTTTTGTTTTTCAAGACCGCCCTTTGGCTTGTAGTAATATGTTGATTTTGGTATTTCCATTAGCCTGCATGCCTCCTGAACTGATCTAAATTTGCCCCTGTTACTGCCGATGAATTCTCTTTTTTTGCTTGCGCTATGTATTCTTTCTCTTTTTTTAAAATGTAGTTTTCCTCAGGTCAAGGTTTCCTACCATCTGTTCAAGCTCACATAGCTTTATTTTCAGTTTCCTTAATTGGCTGTCATTTTCACTATTTCCATGGAATCTACCTTCAAGGTACTGCTTTTTCCATCTTGATATTTGGTTTGGGTTTATGTCATTTTCCTTGCCAGGTGTAAGCGGGCTTTGTCCAGAGAGTACAGCTTCTACCATCTCCATCTTGAATTCCTTTGAGTATTTCCTTCTGTGAACACCCATATCTTTATTCCTTTCTCTTATTCTTCCTGGTGGTACTTATTTTAACCTATCTTAGATATGTGTCCAACTGTAGGAGGCTGCTTCCTGAGTAAGTGCTGTAATATCACCTCTATCAATATATTTCCCGACTTCCGCACTTAAAACACTGAAACCCTCATAAACACTGGATTTTTAAAATTTCTATGGCACTACATTGGGTTTTAAGCTTCTGCACTCTTATATGGTGGGGTTTTATGTTTTGGAACCTTGAAAAGTGCGGAAGTCGGGATATCAGGTTCGTAAACTTCTTCACCCCACTTTTCTTCTGGTACTTCTTCAATAGACACAGAAATGGAACTGTCAGGGACATCGATGCTTGTTTTTATTGCTTTTACGATTTCACTGGTTAATTGTTTTTTCTGAACTTCTGTCCTTCCAGGAAATAATTTAACTATTATATGAGGCATATCATTATCTCCCTTTTAATATTATAAAAATTATGTAATAAAAGTATACATTAAAAATGAATAAAATTCTTTTTTAGTTTATTATTATCAATTCAGGTTATATAATTATGAAAAGATATATTTAAAAAACCTGGATAAGAAGATGAAAGAAGCATATCTATATAAAAAACTTGATGATAAAAAGGTAAGATGCGATCTATGCAGCCACAGGTGTCTTATTAAAGATCAAAATAAAGGTAAATGCTGTGTCAGGAAAAATATTGGTGGAACATTATACTCCCTGGTATACAGGAAATTAATTGCCGAAAATTCTGATCCGATTGAGAAAAAACCATTATTTCACTTTTTACCTGGTACATACTCATTGTCAGTAGCAACAGTTGGATGTAATTTTAAATGTTTTTTTTGTCAAAATTATAATATTTCTCAAAGCCCATCTGATTTGGATAGGATAGAGGGTAGGGATGTCTCACCTGAAGAATTAAAAAACCATGCCCTGGCCAATGGTGATAAAAGCATTTCATATACCTATACCGAACCGACTGTCTTTTTTGAATATGCTTATGATACCGCTAAGCTGGCAAGTGAAAAGGGTTTAAAAAATGTTTTTGTAACCAATGGGTTTATGACCAAAGAATGTATAATGATGATGGAACCATATCTGGATGCAGCAAATGTAGATTTAAAGAGTTTTTCAGAAGAAACCTATAAACGGAAAATGGGGGGGAGGTTAAAGCCTGTTCTAAATAATATTATTTTAATGAAAAAGCTGGGTATATGGGTTGAGGTTACAACTCTAATAATACCGGGAATTAATGACTCCAAAAGTGAATTACAGGAAATAGCAAAATTTTTAGCAGCGATTGATAAGGGCATACCTTGGCATATCAGTGCTTATTATACCCAGTATAAATCTGATATACCTCCCACAAGTGTGGAACAGATAAGAATTGCCATTGATATAGGAAAAAGTGCGGGATTAAAATATGTCTACGGAGGAAATATTCCAGGAAGCTCATATGAAAACACCTATTGCCCTAAGTGTAATAGTATATTAATAGAGAGATTCGGGTTTTCAGTTTCAAATAATAAAGTAAAACATAATTCTTGTTTAAATTGCGGTCAGAAGATAGATGGAATATTTCAAGAAGATTAATCCTGACATTTAATCTTTAGAATTTTAGATTTAAATATAAAAGAATACATAAAGGCTTACTTAACTTTTAAATAAAATTATTCTATAATATCTTTCTGTTGCATGTAAGGCGGCATAGCCAAGTGGTAAGGCGGAGGTCTGCAAAACCTTTATCCCCGGTTCGAATCCGGGTGCCGCCTCCAGGATTTTGTGTATTTAATTATAAATATATAAGTCAATATAATTTTTACTAAACTACTAATTGATAGAAATTGTCTATATGACATATTATGAATATTTTTAAAAAGTAGAAGTAGATAAAAAACCAAATGAGTAGTTATTCGATTTAATATCACTAAAAAATTTTATTAAAAAATTGTTATTATATATAAATTGGAGGGAGATATAATATGGGTTACACCCAGGACGTGCTTTCAAATGTTTTAGAAAAAAATCCCGGAGAACTGGAATTTCATCAAGCAGTAAGGGAAGTGTTTTCATCAATCGAAGCAGTTATTGAAAAACATCCTGAATATGAAAAAGCAGCGATTTTAGAGAGACTTGTAGAACCTGAAAGGCAGATAATCTTTAGAGTCCCCTGGATGGATGATAATGGTAAGATAAAAGTCAACCGTGGATACAGGGTTCAATTTAATAGCGCAATAGGCCCGTATAAGGGTGGTTTAAGATTTCATCCGTCAGTAAATCTTGGAATAATAAAGTTTCTTGGATTTGAGCAGATATTCAAGAATTCCCTTACAGGATTTAGTATTGGAGGCGGTAAGGGAGGAAGTGATTTTGATCCAAAAGGTAAATCAGATGCAGAAGTCATGAAATTTTGCCAGAGTTTTATGACCGAGCTATTTAGATATATTGGTCCCTGTAAAGATGTACCTGCAGGGGATATAGGTACAGGAGCAAGAGAAATAGGTTATATGTTTGGCCAATATAAGAGAATAAAAAATACTTTTGAAGGTGCCCTAACAGGTAAGAGCATAGAATGTGGAGGGAGCCTGCTAAGGACAGAAGCTACTGGATATGGTCTTGTGTACTTCATTAACAATATATTGGAAAAAAAGGGTAAGTTAATAAAAGGAGCAAAAATAGTTATTTCAGGTTCGGGAAATGTTGCCATATATGCGCACCAAAAAATAAAAGAATTGGGCGGTATAGTGGTTGCTATGAGTGATTCAAATGGTTATATTTATGATCCTGAGGGTTTAGATTTAAATGAAATAAAAATAATCAAGGAAATAAATAATAAAAGAATTATAGAATACAAGAATAAATATCCTAATGCCAAATATAACGAAAATTCTAAAGAAATCTGGAAGATTAAATGCGATATTGCGCTTCCGTGTGCTACACAAAATGAAATAAACTCGGAAGATGCTGAAATTCTGGTAAATAATGGCTGCTACGCTGTTGGTGAAGGAGCCAATATGCCATGCACACCGGATGCTGTAAAAATATTTTTCGAAAACAGAATATTATATGCTCCCGGGAAAGCTGCAAATGCGGGAGGAGTAGCAGTATCAGCAATGGAAATGTGTCAAAATAGCGTAAGGTTACAGTGGACTGCTGAAGAAGTAGATAAAAAACTAAAAGAAATTATGTCTAATATTTTAAAAAATATCAGCATGACAGCTAAAGAGTATGGAGAAGAGGATAATCTGGTTATGGGAGCTAATATAGCTGGTTTTCTAAAAGTAGCTAATGCAATGAGGGCACAGGGGGTTATTTAGAAAAAACTGTATTTTTCTTTTATTATTTAGTTTTCTAAACATTTAGAGTCTTTTTATAAGTATATTAAATTAACTACTACTTAAAGTCATTTTTTTTACAAGTGTTGTTGTGGCAAAATTCATCTTCTCAGGATTTGCAAGTTTTTCTGCACATTTTTCAGTACAGCTAAATCTGGTGGCATAAATTATGAGTGTTTTCATTTTGGCCTGCTTCTTTGTATGATAGGATATATAAATTTTAATAAAGTGTAAAACGTTCTTATATATTTGATAATCAAATGTAAATATTATATTAATATATGTTTTAAATGTTATAATTGTAATAGTATAAAATATTAATTATTTGGTATAATGTATCAATGTAAAAATAAAGGTATTTATTATAATATTAATAAATATGAGGATGATATCAAAGGTGAAGAGGGTAGAGATATTGGAGAAGATGAGTAGAATATAAATATCAGTGGAGTTGAATAAGTAGTATATTAATAATAAAATAATAACGGTTCGGATTAAAGAGTTACCCTGAGATAGGTTATAATATAGCAAATTCATCATATAAGATTTCGCATATTGCTGAATATATTTTAACCCATCATGAAAGATGGGATGGAGCCGGTTATCCCCAGGGGTTAAAAGGAGAAGATATACCATTAGCCTCACGTATTACAGCTATTGCTGATGCTTATGACGTTATGAGAAGTGGTAGATTCTATAAAGGAACATTAAGTAAAAAAGAAGCTATTGAAGAACTAAGAAAATCCAGCGGTATACAGTTTGATCCAAAATTAGTTGAAGAATTTATAAGAATTTTGGAAGAGGAATAAGTAATATCCAATTTCCCCTGATACCCATTACTGCGCAGAATTTGATTATCTTAAGATAATAATAAAATTAAAAAATGTTTTATGGGCCAATAATATATTATTCTACAATTCTGAGTTCTATTATATCTCCGTCTGAAATTTTTTTAAGATCAGGAAGACTTTTATTATCTATTATTTTTCCAATAACTGTGACTGGACTTGCTGCCTGTGGTTTGTCTCCAGTACTGGCAGGAGTTTTTCCGAAGAATATACAGAAAGCATTTCCGGGAGGCCAGTAGGCTACAGAACCTGTATCCAGGATCTCTACTCCATTTTCCAGTTCCGCATATACCGGTATTTGAAAATATATTTCCTCACCCCATCTATTGGCTATGGAGACTATTGGCAACTTTTTTAATATTTCTTGGGAGGCATTTGAATCATTTAACTTAACCGGGAATTCAAGATTTTTAGAAATTATTTTAATAATATTATTCATTTATAAAACTAAGTTAAGTTTATTATTAATAACAAACATAATATATTTTGAAATAAAAATCCACAAGTAAAACGTTTTATTTGAACTTAAATGTTCTACTTCAGGCTTTAAATTGCTTAATAAAGAGATAAAGGATAAGATATCAATTGATAATTGATTTATTAAAAAATATAAATTATTCTTTAAATATATAAAAAAACCATTAACAAAAAGGGTATTATGATGAATAGTAAAATGAAGCATGTAGAAGGTACTGATAAGGGCAGGGTAGTTTTATATGCTCTGAGTACCTGTCAGTGGTGCAGAAAGGTAAAGGAGCTTTTAAAAGAGTTAAATATTGATTTTTATTATATTGATGTAGATCTGGCTGGTGAAAATGATAGGAAAGAAATAATAGAAGAAATTAAAAGATACAACCCAGCTTGCAGCTTTCCTACCTTGATATTGGATGATAATGATTCTATTATTGGATTCGATGAAGAAAAAATAAGAGAAAGATTTAAGTGATGGATACAGAAAGTGAAATAACCGAAGAAGAGATTGAAAAATTATATATAAAATTAAAAAACGACGCGGAGTCAGGTAGTTACCATCTAAATCCGGATATAAATTTTACAAAGAGACTGGTTAGGGGTCTGCTCATAAACCAGAAAAGATATGGATACGAGGCATGTCCATGCAGACTGGCATCAGGTAAGAAGGGTAAAGATCTGGATATAATATGTCCGTGTGATTACAGGGATCCTGACCTTGATGAGTATGGAACATGCTACTGTGCACTTTATGTAATTGAAGAAATTTTAGAAGGCAAGAAAAAGGTAAGATCAATCCCGGAAAGAAGATATATGGAGGAAAAACGGGACCAGAAGAAAGAGATTAAGATGTCAGGGGATAAAGTTATAGATATTAAATACCCGGTGTGGAGATGTAAGGTGTGTGGTTATTTATGTGCAAGGGAAAAACCGCCGGAAGTTTGTCCTGTCTGTAAGGCTAAAAGAGAAAGATTTGAAATATTTATTGAAAAATAGATAAAGTAAATTAATCCATTATTTCATCTTTATCCACCAATCTTGCTATAGTAAGCTTATTTTCACCAAACTTATCTGATATTCTATCAATAGCCTCGGCCAGATTCTCATCTACTGATTTATCTGGAGAAAGCAGGTTTTCCAGCATAAAGGCCGGCCTCAAACTGCTTACCGAAACTCCAATCAGCCTGATTTTTTTTCTCTTCAGGTCAAGATTTTTAAGTAAGAGGACAGAGGATCTGTGTATGTCAAATATACCGGAAGTGTAATTTTTTAGAGTTGCTCTCCTGGTGACCGTTTTAAAGTCGGAAAATCGTACCTTGAGGGTAACTGCTCTGCCCTTGTATTTCTTTAGACGGAGATTTCTGGATATTTTTTGTGAAAGAAGAAGGAGTGTTGATCTCAGTATTCCAAAATCATCCACATCTTTTCTGTAGGTTACCTCTCTTCCTATTGATTTAGGTTCCTGGTTTGACTCTACTTTTCTGTTGTCAATCCCGTTTGCCATTTCATGCATAGTCCTGCCAAGATCTCCAAACTTATTCTCAATTATTACCAGGGGGGTGCCTGCAAGATCGCCTATGGTCTCAATTCCCATTGATTTAAGTTCCTCACCTGTAACTCTCCCCACACCCCATATATAGGATACCGGCAGAAGTTTAACTTTTTCCATAACTTCTCTGGTATTTTCAAGTACTGTAAGACCATTAGGCTTTCCTATGCTTGAGGCAAGTTTTGCTAAAAACTTATTGGGTCCTATACCGGCAGAAGAGGTTAAGTTGGTCTGTTCGTATATCCTGCCCTTTATTTTTTTAGCAATTTCCAATTCATTTCCAAAAAGTTTCTCGCAGCCAGTTATATCCAGAAAAGCTTCATCACAGCCTATAAACTCTACAAGGGGAGTAAACTGAAAGAATATTTCTCTTATCTGCATTGATTCCTTAAGATATTTTTCCATATTCACTGGAACAAAAATTCCTTCAGGGCACAGTCCCTTCGCTCTGGTCAGGGGCATTCCTGAATGCAAGCCGTATTTCCTTGCTTCATAAGAGGCAGATGAAATTACTCCTCTATTTAGCGGTCCACCTACTATTAGAGGTTTATTTTTATATTGGCAAGTATCCCTTTGCTCTATTTGTGCAAAGAAAGCGTCCATATCTATATGTATTATTCTTCTCAAATTTCACAGCCGATTATGGGTTTTATATTTTTGCTGGTTGCTTCTTTATAAAATTCAACAGCTCTGCTCATTAAATATTTATCGGTAAGGGCAACTGCCTTCATACCGTTTCTTGCGGCCGCACTGACCAGATCTTTTATCTTTATAGTCGATTTCATCAAACTGTACTCGCTATGTACATGCAGATGAGAAAAAAAGCCATTTTATTTAACCTTACTCCTTAATTTTATAGATATATATGTTTAAGATTGATCATTTTTATATTACTACCGAACATATGTTTGGTCAATAGAGATTTATGAAATTTATCTTTATCTCATTCCTGATTTTCCAACTATTTAATCTAACAGAAAAATAAATTATTCCAGTTAATTTATTATAAAATCTCGAGATTTCTACTAATTTTGTTGTTTTTTTGCGTATATTTTAATGAAAAATATTCTCAAACAGGCGGGTTCTAATAATTTTTAGGTTGATTTTTTGAAGTTTTTATATATAATGGTGAGCTTTGTATGGTGTTATTGAAAGATGTTTTAATTAAATTATTATTATTTTCGGTAAAACCATATAAAAGAGGATGAAAAAATATGAAGAAATACAATATAGCCATAAATATTTCATTCTGGACTCTGGTAGCATTTTTGTTATTTATAACTGCATTATCTCTATTTTATAGAAATGATAAAGTGAATTCTGCATTATCTGGTCTTGGGGTTGAGGAATCTTTGAAAAAGGAAAAGATAATAATTAAAGAAATTATGGAAGTTGAAAAGGAAGTGGAATGGTATTATTTTATTGCCTCAGGATATAGCGCCAATGATCCTGCGCAGGGTACTAATAATATCACTGCCACAGGTAAAGAAATAAAAGAAGGAATGATTGCTGTAGACACCAGGGTAATACCTCTGGGAACAAAGATTGAAATAAAAGATATGGGAATTTTTAAAGCAGAGGATACAGGGGGGAAAATTAAGGGTAATAGAATAGATATATATTTTGAATTAAAAAAAGAAGCAAAGGAATTTGGTAGAAAAGGAGTCTGGATTAAAATAATAGGTAATAGCTATGAATTAGCTGATTTATTTAAAGACATAAGGCTGTTGAGCAATTAAAAAACTGTTCTTTTATTTTCTATTATTTTTAATGATTTTACTTAAAATGCTATAGAATTCTCTAGCGTCCTTTTTCTTTATTTTTTCTATTTTAATACTTTCTTTTTTATTGTTTATAGTTAGCGTAGAATAGATCAAGCCTTCTTTCAGGTCAACAGAAACGATAAATGGGTAAGTGGCTATAAATTTTTTATCTATGGTTATATTAGAATAAAAAAAGAAGAATAATTTTTTGTCAGTTAAAACCAGGTAACCATTGATTATATTGTCTAAAACACCAGGTGCTATAAATACAGTTTTTTCACCTGGTCCCATAAAAGAAAAATACCCCAAAACCTGCGCTTTTTCATCATTCAATGGAAATTTACTCATATTAACACCTCAAGAATTTTTTATATGAATTTTACTAAATAAAATGTATAAATAAAAATTTTCTAAAAGGAAAAGTCATAGGTATTATATAAAATAACAATTGATAAAAAAAGAAATTCTTTTAAAATATTAAAAAATATGTCACTGATGTTTTGCAATAGTGCACTATTGTACTTTGATTACTTTTATTTTTTAACTGGTTAATATTTGTTTTGCAAAAAAAATGGTAATATAATAATTAGACTGAATTGTATTGAGCGGAAGTAGCTCAGCTGGTAGAGCATCACCTTGCCAAGGTGGGGGTCGCGGGTCCGAGTCCCGTCTTCCGCTCCATTTTTTTTATAAAAAGATTTTATTGTCCTGCGCATACAAAGATATATAATAAATAAAGAATTTTTAAATAAGAAATAAACAAAAAATGATTGAAATAGAATTTAAAAAGATTGGGAAAATTAAAGTAAAAGAAGACTCAAGTATCCTGGAAGCAATGGGTAAGCTCAATGAAAAAATTGCCCGGCAAGCGATAGCAGCTGAATTGAATGGTGGGAAAGATAAAGGATTAGGGGGTAACCTTGTAGATCTTGACTATAAGATTAATGAAGATTCGACCTTCGATATTATTACCCCTGAAAGCGGGGAGAAAGCAAATGATATCTTAAACCATAGCTCTTCTCATATAATGGCTGCAGCCATAAAAAAAGTATTTCCGGATGCAAAGTTTGCTATCGGTCCCGCCATAAAGGAAGGATTTTATTATGATTTCGAAACTAAAAAAAGTGTTGCAATAGGAGACCTTTCTTTAATTGAAAAAGAAATGAAAAAAATAATAAAATCAGACTGCAAATTTGAAAGAAGTGAGATTAGCAAACAGGAAGCGAAAATATTATTTAAGGACAATCCCTATAAAATTGAACTTATAGACGATATTGAAGATAAAAAAGTAAGTGTTTATTATTGTGGTGATTTTGTTGATTTATGTTCGGGACCACACATCCCATCCACGGGAAAAGTTGGGGTATTTAAACTGTTAAACATTGCGGGAGCTTACTGGAGAGGCAGTGAGAAAAATAAGATGCTGGTCAGGATATATGGAACTTCATTCTTTAGAAAGGAAGAATTGAAAAATTACCTGGAAAGATTAGAAAAAGCAAAGAGAAGTGATCACAGGAAAATAGGCAAGGATTTGGACTTATTTAGTTTTCACGATGAGGCGCCTGGATTTCCTTTTTTCCATCCGAATGGAATGATATTGAGGAATATCATATTGGATTACTGGAGAGAGGAACATATAAAGGAGGGCTATAGAGAGATAAATACGCCAATTTTGCTCAGTAATGAATTATGGAAGACATCCGGCCATTGGGATAATTACAGAGAAAATATGTATTTTGTAAAAATTGATGAGGAGGATTATGCTATCAAGCCTATGAACTGTCCGGGTACAATTATAGTATATAAATCAAACCAGCACTCATATAAAGAATTGCCGATAAGGATTACCGAGCTGGGGCTGGTGCATAGACACGAGAAGTCCGGGGTTTTACATGGATTGTTTAGAGTAAGGAATTTCACTCAGGATGACGCTCATATATTTTGCACAGAAGGTCAATCAAAAGATGAAGTCTCGAGAATAATAAGTTTAATTGACCGGATGTATAAAGTTTTTGGTTTTGAAAAGTATCATCTGGAGCTTTCGACAAAACCCGACAGGCGAATAGGCACCGATGAAATGTGGGAGAAAGCAGAAAACATATTAAAAGAGGCTACCAGTAGCAAAAGGCTTGACTATGTAATAAATGAAGGAGAAGGAGCCTTTTATGGCCCCAAGGTTGATTTTCATATCCAGGATTGTCTGGGTAGAACATGGCAGTGCGCCACAATACAGCTGGATTTTGCAATGCCTGAGAAATTTGATATTGAGTATGCGGGGGAGGATAATGCAAAACATAGGCCGGTAATGATACACCGAACGGTATTGGGTAGCATTGAAAGATTTATGGGAATACTCCTGGAGCATTATAGCGGAAATTTACCCCTATGGCTGGCGCCGCAGCAGGTTATAATCTTACCGATTTCTGAAAAATTCTATGAGTATGGAGAGAGGATATATAATAGTCTAAAAAATGAAGGCTTCAGAGTAGCAATTGATCATAGAGTGGAATCATTAAACAAAAAGATAAGACAGGCGGAAATGAAAAAAATACCTTATATGATTATAATCGGAAGAAATGAAGAAAAAACGGGGACTATTACCATTAGAAAAAAAATTGGAAGAGACATAAAGGAAATAAAGCCTGGCCATTTTATAAGAGATTTAAAAAAGGTTATAAGAGATAAAGAAAAAGTTTATTAGATAAAGTTTATTTTTCCTTTATTTTTTAAAAAAATGTTTTTATAATTTAATCTAAGCACTCTTAGGTGCTAATTAATATATAATAGACTTATAAAATTATTTATTATTCTATCTAGAGGGTGTGAAATGACGCTGAAGGAAAGAGTAAAGTTATACACCACTAAAACAGCTATAAGGAGTGCACTCAAAATACTTCCTAAAATTTCTGACGAGAGGTGGCTCTCGCTTATTAAAGGCCGTGTGTACAGGCTAAAAAAGAAAGATGAAAGAGATTTTTTGGAAAATTTGCTTGTAAATCTAAAGAACTCAGCTTCAAAAGTTTCTCCTCAGGTAAGGGAAAAAGTAGTTATGAATCTGATAAACAATGCAATGATACAGGGGCAGCCTAAAAGGCTTGCTTTTGCCAGGAAATACGGTTTTAATCCTCCTAATCTTTTAGTGATAAGTCCCACTATGAAATGTAACCTAAAATGCTATGGCTGTTATGCATGGCAGTATTCTAAGAAGGATGATCTGCCATACGATGTTTGTAACAGGGTAACAGATGAAGCAAATGATATAGGAATTTACTTTTTTGTTATAACCGGCGGGGAACCATTTTGCTGGGGTAACTTCTATGACTTCCTTGGAAGGCATAATGATTCATTCTTTCAGGTTTATACAAATGGTCAGTTAATAGATGATAGGGTTGCAAAAAGACTGGCAGAACTTGGGAATGCGGTTCCATGTATTAGTGTAGAAGGATTTGAAAAGGAAACCGATAGGAGAAGAGGTAAAGGCGCCTGGGCAAGAATTATGAAATCAATGGATGTACTGAATGATAATGGAGTGCTATTCGGATTTTCTGTAACTGCAACCAGGGATAATAATGAATTAATTGTTAGTGATGAGTTTGTTGATTTATTAATAGAAAAAGGAGCGTTTGTTGGATGGTACTTTAATTATATCCCTATAGGCAAAGAACCTAATTTAGAACTTATGCCAACTCCAGAGCAAAGAGACTACAGGAGGAAAAGAATTTTAAAAATAAGAAAGAGTAAGAAATTAATAGCAGCTGATTTCTGGAATGATGGCCCACTTGTAAATGGCTGTATGGCTGGTGGAAAAAATTATTTACATATTAATGCAAATGGTGATGTTGAACCATGCGTTTTTGTCCACTTTGCTGCTGATAATATAAAAGAAAAGAGCCTGGTAGATGTTCTGACTTCAGATTTCTTTATGGGATTCAGAAAAAGGCAGCCTTATACCGAAAATCACCTCAGACCGTGCTGTATAATAGATAATCCCTATGTTTTAAGAAATATAGTTGCGGAAACCGGCGCTTATCCTACACATGATGGAGCGGAATCAATAGTGGGCTGTCTTGCAAAATCACTGGATAAGTATGCCGGTGATTATAAGGAAATTGCAGATAAAGTGTGGGAAGAAGACTATGTTCCTGAAGAAGAGGGAGAAACAGCAGTATAGACAAAATAATTAATAATTAGTATAATTCCAAAGTTATTAATATAAAATTGTTAAAAAAATAGAAAAAATAGAAAAAATAAGTAGAAATCATCTATTTCTCACCAGGTGGCAGTTTTTTAAACTTGTTAATTTGGTTATTTATATTTAAGTTTAAATAAATAGGTAGATGATCTTTCTACCTATTTTTTTTCAAAAATATTTAAGGAGGTGTAATTTTAACAACAAGAGAATTCGTATAAACGAACAAATTAGGGTACCTGATGTCAGGTTAATTACGGAAGATGGTAACCAGGTTGGAATAGTTCCGGTTAAAGAAGCATTAGAAACTGCTGTGGAAAGAGGCCTGGATTTAGTTGAAATTTCACCTAAAAGTGATCCACCTGTCTGCAAGATAATGGATTATGGAAAATACAAATATCAACTGGAGATATCGGAAAAATTGAAAAAAAAGAAGCAATCCCAGATTATTATAAAAGAAATCAAGTTAAGACCAAAAATAGATACTAATGATCTTAATACTAAAAAAAGGCAAATAGAAAAATTCTTAAAAAGCGGTCATAAGGTGAAAATAACCGTTATGTTCAGAGGAAGAGAAATAGTGCATAAAGAACTGGGGATGAATATTCTTGATAAGTTGATAGAAGAGTTAAAAGATAAATGTGTGCTGGAGTTAGAGCCCAGGCTGGATGGATACAATATAATTATGATTTTGGCACCAGTTTACAAATAAAATTGTTATCTCGTATAAATCAAATTGGAAGGATGTTATTATGCCGAAAATTAAAACTCATAAAGGCGCTGCTAAAAGATTTAAAGTTACCGGGAGCGGAAAGATTGTCAGAGTAAAAGCGTATAAGGGTCATATTCTGACTAAAAAAAGTGCTGAAAGAAAAAGACGGTTAGGGAGAAAACAAGAAGTGTCTGCTTCAGATAAGAAAAAAGTAAGAAGACTATTAGGCAGATAAGGAAGGGTGATTAAAATGACCAGAGTTAAAAGGGGACAGGTCAAAAGAAGAAAACATAAGAAAGTATTAAAAGAAGCAAGAGGATACTACGGCTCTAAAAGCAGGAGTTATAAAATTGCTAAAGAGCAGCTGCTCAAATCAATGAGCTATGCATACAGGGATAGAAAGAATAATAAAAGAAATTTTAGAAGGTTATGGATTACCAGAATCAACGCTGCAGCCAGGATAAATGGAATTTCATACAATGAATTTATAAGTGGACTGAAGAAAGCAAGTGTTGATATTAATAGAAAAATATTATCAGAAATTGCAGTAAGCGATCCTGACGCTTTTCAAAAACTAACTGAAATTGCAAAGAAGTGAGATTAGCAAACAGGAAGCGAAAATATTATTTAGGGACAACCCCTATAAAATTATGAGTAAAAAAGAAAAAAATATAAGTGGATTAGAAAAAAAGATAAAGACAGAACTGGATAATTTTACCAGAGAATTAGAGACAGTAAAAAATTTAATTGAATTAGATAAGCTAAGAACAAAATATATTGGGAAAAAAAGTTTTTTAATTAAAACTTTAAAGAACATTGGTAATTTACCGGACGATATTAAACCAATTGCAGGTAAAAAATCAAATACTGTAAGAAAAAAAATAGAATCTGATATTCTAAAAAAAGAAAAAATTTTTAAAAATATTGAATATGAAAATAAGCTAAGGAAAGAAATTATAGATCTGTCACTGCCGGGAAGAAGCACCGCTGCAGGTAGAAAGAATATTATTTCTCAGGTTGTTGAAGAAATAGAAGAAATTTTTATTGGGATGGGGTTCGAAATAGCGGAGGGCCCCGAAGTGGAAACTGATTATTATAATTTTGAAGCATTAAACACCCCCAGTGGCCATCCAGCAAGGTCTCTACATGATACATTCTTTATTTCTGAAAATATATTGCTGAGGACTCATACTTCACCAGTTCAGATAAGATATATGGAGAGTCACAAGCCTCCTTTACTAATAATAGTACCGGGGAAAGTTTATAGAAGAGATTATGATGTATCGCACACTCCTATGTTTACTCAGATAGAGGGCCTGGTAATAGATAAAGGCATAAATTTCGGTAACCTTAAATGGACACTTGAAACATTTGCCCATGAAATTTTTGGAAAGGACCGGAAAGTCAGATTCAGGCCTCATTATTTTCCGTTTACAGAACCGAGTGCTGAAGTTGATGTTTCCTGTAATATTTGTGGCGGAAAAGGATGCCGGGTATGTTCAGAGTCCGGATGGCTTGAAATTCTTGGGGCTGGAATGGTAGATCCGAATTTATATTCATTTGTAGGATATAATCCGGAAGAAGTTAGTGGTTTTGCCTTTGGAATGGGCATAGAGAGAATTTGCATGTTAAAGTATGGCATTGATGATTTAAGGTTATTTTTCGAAAATGACCTGAGATTTATAAGTCAATTTTAACTTTCAATATCATTAATCTGATATATGTTAGATAAACGGGTATCTTTTAAAATAATCTTTATCTTAAGGAAATATTTAATAGAGAGGAAAGCTTAAGCATTGAAAGTAACATTAAACTGGATAGGCGAATCTTTAGGTGCTGAAAGGCTTGAACCTGAAAAAATTGCAAGCGCTCTGACTATGAGTGGAACTGAAGTAAAAAAAGTTGAATATATAGGTGATAAATATAAGAATATAATAATTGGTAGAGTGGTTGATTTTTCTCCTCATCCTGATTCTGATAAATTATCATTGTGTGAAGTGGACATTGGCTCAAGTAAGCTAAACATAGTTTGTGGCGCTAAAAATTTTAAAAAGGAAGATAGAGTTGCTGTAGCGCTGCCTGGAGCAAAAGTTAAGGATATTACTATAAGAAAAAATAAGATAAGAGGTCAGATTTCTGAAGGAATGATGTGCTCAGAAATGGAATTAGGTCTTTCTTCCGAATCAGAAGGTATTATGATTCTGGATAGTAGTTGTGGGATAGGTGACAGTTTCTCAAAATCAGTTGGTCTGGATGATGTTGTGCTGGAGCTTGAGATTACGCCCAATAGGCCTGATTGCTTGAGCGTAATAGGAATCGCAAGAGAAATAAGCATTTTAATTGGCGCTGAATTTATAACTGGTGAATATGATTTTAAAAAAAGACTGAATATAGATTCCAAATTTGAAATTGAAATAGAGGACTATGATCTTTGTCCAAGATATTCAGCAAAACTGTTTAGAAATATACCAAATATTAAGTCGCCTCAATGGCTTAAAAACAGGCTTATTCTATGCGATGTAAGACCAATAAATTTAATTGTTGACCTGACTAATTATGTTATGCTGGAAACTGGTCAACCGCTGCATGCTTTTGATAAAGACATGTTATATTCAAACAAGATTATAGTCAGAAGAGCAGGAAAAGGGGAGAACATAAAAACTATTGATGATTCTATAAGGATACTGGACGATGATGCACTAGTAATAGCAGATGAAGATAAAGCTGTAGCTATTGCCGGTATAATGGGTGGAAAGGATACTGAAATAAGTGAGAATACGAAAAATGTCCTGTTGGAATCGGCAAATTTTTACGGACCTTCCATAATGAGAACTTCTAAAAAAATTGGGCTCCGGTCGGAAGCTTCAAACAGATTTGAAAAAAAAATTGACCCAATGCTTACTGTATTTGCAATCAGGAGGTTTGAAGATCTACTGGAAAAAGTAGCCAATTTTAAAACGGAAGAATGTATATATGATAATTTTAAAAAAGTAGAAAGAGAAAGAAAGATTAATTTAAGAGTAGTCAAAGTGGGCCAGGTTCTGGGCAAAGATATTGATGCGGGTTTGATATCCGACATCCTTACAAATTTAAAAATCAGTAACAGAATAAAAGATAATATCATAGAGGCAACCGTTCCTTCTTTTAGATATGAAGATCTCCAGAGAGAGATCGACCTTGTTGAAGAAGTAGCGAGAATATATGGGTACGACAGGTTGGATTCTATTCCTATTCCAACAAGCGACAGGCGTGGAAAATATAGTTTATATCAGAAAACAATTAAAGATATCAGGCAGGCTCTTTGTGATATAGGACTGGTTGAAGTTATAAACTATTCTTTTATTAGTGCTGAATCGCTTAAAAAATTTAAAATAAATCTGGAAGATAGGTATAAGAATAATGTGGAGATATTAAATCCCATTAATGAAGATTTCAAGCTGTTAAGGCCAACGCTTCTTCCGGCACTTATGAAAAATATTAAAGATAACATTAACCATAATATAAAAGATATTGGAATATTTGAGTTATCAAAAGTTTTTAAGAAAAACAGTTCTGGTAAATTGCCTTTTGAAATAAATACGCTCGGGGTGATGTTAACCGGAAAAGTGGTACAGAAAGGATGGAATGAAAAGGAAAGAGCTTTTGATTTTTATGACCTGAAAGGTGTTTTAGATTTTATATGCAAGAGATATTATCCTTCTGGCAGTTTAAAGATAAAAGAGAGGCAGTACAGATTTTTCCACCCCAGGATCAGCGGAACAGTCAATATTGAAGATCTGGAAGTGGGAATAATTGGCAAAATTCACCCGGTAATAATAGAGGAGACTGAATCCGGACAGGATGCCTATTATATGGAACTGGATATGGATAAATTTATAAATAATATAAAAGAGACCAAAAAATATAAATTCATACCCGCCTTTCCTTCTATAGATATTGATCTTGCAATTGTAGTTGATAATAAAATAAAGAGTGAAGATATTGTAAATGAAATAAAAGAAAGCGGGACGGAACTGCTTAAAAATATAAGACTTTTTGATATATACAGAGGGGAACAGATAGAAAAGGACAAGAAAAGTATGGCTTACTCTATGAATTTCAGGGATGACACCAGAACTTTAAAGGACATAGAAATAGAGATAATAGTAGCCAGGATACTGGAAAATTTAGGTAAGAAATTTAATGCCAGGATTAGAGAATAAATAAGATATGATAATCGAGTTTCCAGGCACAAGAGGTGAGATTGAAGAAAGCAGCGCAGAACATAAATATCATTCATCTCTAATTATAAGATATAAAAAAACAGGTGCGCTTATTGATTTCGGTTTAAAATATAATCCACAACTGATAAATAAAATAAATGATTTTGATTTCATCTTAATAACTCATGCCCATCCCGACCATTATATATGGACACTAGAGGATGAAGATAGAATAAATATTCCAGTCTATTTAACAAAAGTGTCATTAGACTACAGTAAAAATAAGCCCAAAGATTATAAGATTATTAAAGCTGGCAAAAAATATAAACTGGGAGATCTGGATATTACTGTGTATGAAGTTATTCATTCCCTGAGATGCCCTGCAGTAGGATATAAGATCAAAGGGGATAAAACTATAATTTATGCCCCGGATATTGTGGATTTTGAGGAAGATAAGGGCACAGTATTAAAAGATGTCGACCTGCTGATTGCCGATGGTTCCAGTCTTAATATAAATATGGTTAGAAGAAAAGAAGGCAAACTATTCGGGCATACCAGAGTTAAGACCATAATAGAGTGGTGTAAAAAATATAATATTGGCAGTTTAATTGTGACCCACTGTGGCAAACAAATAGTTACTATGGATAAAAAAGAACTTGCGGGCAAGCTGGAGGAATATACAGGAGGAAAAATTGATGTGATAGTAGCTTATGACGGGTATAGGATGGAATTATGAAAATATATCAGAATTTTTTTTAAATAAAACATTGTTAGCTATATTTTATAGAAAAAGTTATAATAATTATACTTTTTATGTTTAATGATGGTCCTTAAAAGTGATAGGGCAAATATATTAATTATTATTAAATTCCTAATAATTACTTCTAATATTGATAATTTTGTTTATTCTTGCTGTTTAGAATTAAAAGCGGGAACCCTCGGTTTTTCAAATCCGAGATGAGAGCTATTTTTTTGTTATCGACTTTACCTATCATTTTTTGTATACTCTTTTCTAATAGGGTGGGACACACCCGAATTAAAGCCTGTGGAGAGAACAACCTCTGCACCGCAAGTTGACTCTATGAAGCAGGAACCAAGTCCCCAACGGGATGCTCGGTAATTTATTGCCGTGAGGATGTCACTAGATTACTGACTTAAGAAAAGTAGAATATTTTAAATAAAAAGTTATTTTATGAATTACATTAGAAAAATTAAAATAAGAAATGAAAGTAAGGCAAGTTGTACTAAATCTGGTTTGATACCTATAAAAGCATTAAATATTTTTGTTAAAGTACTCAGGTTTTTTAGATTATATAATGCTGTGTATGTTACAGTTTTATTTATATCAAATGTCCTGAGCAGACGAAAGTTGTTAAGATTTTACTCCCAATATGTTAATGAAGGTGATCTGTGTTTTGATATAGGTGCTAATATAGGCAATAGAATTGGAGTTTTTCTTAAACTTGGAGCCACTGTAGTAGCTGTTGAACCCCAAAATAGTTGTATGAGAAAATTACTGAAAAAATATGGAAACAACAATAAGGTATTTTTAGTTCATAAGGCGCTAGGGTCAAGAGAAGGTAAGGGAAACCTAATATTAAGTAATTCACATACTGTTTCGTCTATGTCAAAGGAATGGATAGATTGTGTCAGAGATAGTGATATGTTTTTTACATCCACTTCAGCTTTCCAATGGCATGAGAATGTTACAGTTCCGGTTACTACTTTAGACAAATTAATTAGAAAATATGGAAGCCCGGCAGTCTGCAAGATAGATGTGGAGGGATTTGAGTACCAGGTTATTAAGGGCCTGTCCAAACCGGTTAAAGTGATTTCTTTTGAATTTACTCCTACTCCAAAACTAATTAACCGGTCCATAGAGTCTATAAAACACCTCTCCACTATTAGTAATGTTCAATTTAATTACTCATTTGGGGAATCGATGATTCTTGCTTTGCCAGAATGGGTTGATGACAGCAAAATATGTAATATTCTTTTATCCATATCTTATAAGACTGCTTTCAGTGGAGATATATATGCCAGATTTGTTGCGTAGTATATATTAGAAGATTCTTTTCTTTAACAATGATTGTCCATAATTCCATTTCTATTTGTAATATTAAAAAAACCAATTTATAGAGTTACCATAATATATTCAAACTCATAAAAAATTTTTAAAATAA
>Ga0209979_1001629_pt1 | contig 23895 bp, 11 predicted proteins | sample AnhtaG_FD_183114 | JGI IMG/M metagenome (GOLD analysis project Ga0209979, IMG submission 183114) | Deep subsurface microbial communities from Anholt, Denmark to uncover new lineages of life (NeLLi) - Anholt_01485 metaG (SPAdes) (version 2) | ecosystem: Environmental > Aquatic > Marine > Oceanic...
GAGCCATCCCCATCTGGATTCCGAGGGCTTTCCCACCGGGAAATCGGAGATCATTCTGATACTTTGCCTTTTCTCCTGGAAGCACCTCTCCCCTTTTTAGACCAGCCGACCGGCCCAAAAACTGTGGGTTTACTTTTGGATGGGAAGGATCCTTTTTTGTTGAGCCTCTCAAAGAAAAAGAAATTGTTTGTACCATATGATGAGACGGGATGGCCGATGGAAAAAAGAGTTGGGCAACATTGTTCGGTTATCCTCGAGATCATACGTCAATTTTCAAGAAAATTCCCGGATAAGGCAATCAAACTCCGAAATGTGCCACGCTATGCGGATGTTGTGAAGAACGGTGTCGGTCATTATTATCATGACCCTGATAAAGCAGAAAATACTAATGTGTACTTTAATTAACCTGAATTATTCACGGATCGAGTTTGCCGCAGATGTGAGGCACAGGGTATGCAGCTGTGGTTCTTCACCGCAAATGCCCTGTAACGAAGCAGATGCGGTGAAATCGGCCCGCCCGAAGGGTAAATTATGCCGACTTATAATAAAAAGAAACGCATTTGAGACCGATTGAATGTTCTGCTAGAGGTGAAATCAGCGTAACGAGCAGATATCAATGAAAATAAATATTGGTGTCGGCATAATTTATGAATTAATCAGGTTGATAAGATTGACTAAAGAAATCAAATTCTATAAAATATTTTTAGCGAAGATGGGTATGAAAAAAATCATCACAATAACCTTCTCCTTGATGTTATTCGTAAGTTTTCTTTGTTCTCAAAGCGTAGTCGAATTAGCCAAAAAGGAGAAAGAGAGAAGGGCAAAGCTTAAGGGGAAAACAGCCGTTGTTGTAACCAACAATGACCTGAGAAACATGAGAAGAGGGCCAGCTGTGTCCATTATCGAGCCTGCATTTGATGAGGATAGTTTATCACTCCCGATTGAAGAAATAGAGCAAGAAAATACTGAAGAGCAAGCAAGGCTTGAAGCGAATTGGAACAGGACAAATGAACGCGCTAGTCTCTTAACCTTAAGGATGAACGAACTGCAGCAGAGGTTCTTCAGCTTCGAGAATCAGTATGACAGAGCAGAGATGCAGAGAGAAATAGTCCAGACATTTCAGAAACTTCAGGAAGCTAAACAGAATGCCGAGACAGCCAAGAGAGAATTAAACCAGAGAAGAATTAACAGAAAGAAATAACATCACTCCATCATCAAGCACATAATATGAAGCATAAGGACGGAAGATAATCTTTGAGATATGAGGTAGTATATCCCGATTCGTGTTATACGTGAAAAATTATAAAATTCTTTCTATATTTTAAGAGTAAAAATTTTAAAGGGAGTAAAAAGGTGAGTCTAAAAAAATTATTCTTAATATTTGTCTTGCCTCTTTTGACGCTTGCGCTAGTGGCAATCGTCTTTATACTTGTTGTACCAGAAGGTGAGCAGCATGAATCCCTCCTGTCTGAACCGCCGGCAGAGGGCTGCACTGTAGTTATGGTCGGGAAAGATGCCTCAGCCGATAGTTCTGTAATGACCACGCATGCAGCTGATTGCAGTATTTGTGACTGGACCTGGCATCATGTACCTGCAACCGACCATGAACCTGCCTCTATGCGTAAAATCTACCATATCTCACAGATCAAGACCTGGCCGCCAGATGTAGGCCTAAAATGGGATATGTACAAGGAAAACTATACCGGTGTTGAAATCCCTCAAGTGCCTCATACTTATGCTTATCACCATGGAGTATTCGGATACATGAACGAACATCAACTGGCCATTGCTGAATCGACAATCGGCTGTCGCCCTAAGATGGAAAACCCTACGCCATCTGGCGTATTTGACATAACAACGCTGACTCTGATTGCCATGGAGAGATGCAAAACTGCAAGAGAGGCCATCAAGACCATGGGATCATTGGCTGAAAAGCATGGATACGGGTTTCACGACACAGGAGAAATGCTCGCAGTGGCTGATCCGGATGAAGTCTGGATTTTTGAGATTGTGCCGGTCGGACCCTTATGGACCCCAAAAAGCGCGAAACCAGGAACGGTATGGTGTGCCCAAAGGGTTCCGGATGATCAAGTCAGCGTCTGCCCGAATGAATCAAGAATCGGGGAGATCGATTTGGACAATAAGGATTATTTCTTGGCCTCAGCGAATGTTATTTCCTATGCAGTAGAAAATGGTTACTATGACCCTGAGAGCGCTGAGCCGTTTAATTGGAAGAAAGCCTACTCCCCCACCGAAGCCAGTGCCGCCAGCAGCAGAGGAACAAGAGCTCGCCTCTGGCGTTTTTTTGATCTTGTTGCCCCTTCCCGTAATTTTAGCCCGGAAACATCCAACATGGAATTCCCCTTCTCGGTGAAGCCAGACAAAAAACTTTCATTACAAGATGTTATAGACATCACACGAGACAAATACCAGGGGACGCCTCTTGATCCGGCAGAAGGACTTAGAGGAGGGCCTTTCAGTAACCCGAACTATCATCCCAGACCGGTTAAGGTTGAGGGTAAAACTTACAATACGCCCCGAACAATAAGTGTCAACCGTGCAGAGTACACGACTGTCACCCAATGCAGAGATTGGTTACCAGATCCAATTGGAGGCATCGTTTGGCTTGCCTTCGGTGCTCAGGACACATCATGTTACATGCCCCTGTATGCCGGGATAACAGCAATTCCTGAATCCTTCAGTATCGGAGATCACTGGGTATTCAACAGAGGATCTGCACGATGGGCGTTTGATTATGTTGATTTCCATACGTTGGTGGCATACTCCCACGCTATAAAAGATGTCAAAAAGGCACAGGCAGAATGGGAAAAGTCAGCAATAGAAAGAGTGGCCTTCATCGATATAACCGCTAAAGAACTGTACGGGCAGAACCAGAAGCTTGCAATCGAATATTTAACTGATTACTGTGTAAATAACGCCGAAAAAGTTATTGATGCCTGGTGGGAACTGGGCGACCTTTTGCTTGTTCAATACAATCACCTGAGCATTTATGATACAGATAATAGAAAACGGACCAATTTGCCTTATCCTGAATCGTGGCTTAAAGAGGTTATCAAGTATCACAACCTGGAACCGCAGGAACCAGCTAAAAAGTGAAGAGCCCGAATGTCAAAGCTTATCGAACAATAATTATGGCTTCATATAACTTTTTATATAACTTTGGCATTTCGCCGAAAAATTATATAATTTTTCTGAATTTAGGCGAGCTTGGAGTTGGAAATTAGAAGTTATGAATAATAAGCTTCTTTTTAAGTGCATAATTCTAAGAACTACGAGCTTTCAAGGAGGTAAAAAGTGAATTTAAAAAAGCTATTTTTAGTCGTGTGGATATTGTTTGCTGCAGGGATCTTACTAAGTTCCCAGGTATCTACAACGCCAGAATGTGAAAATTGTGATTCGGACCTGGCAGAGTTTCCAACTGATGGCTGTACTGTAGTCATTGTCGGGAAAGACGCCTCGGTGGATGGTTCGGTAATGACCACGCATACCTGCGATTGCAGTTTTTGTGATTGGACATGGCGTTACGTGCCGGCAGCAGATCATGAGCCTGGCTCGATGCGTAAGATCTATCACATATCGCAGTATGAGACATGGCCCCCAGAGGAAGGGCTTAAATGGGAAAAGTATAAGGAGGACTTTACCGGTCTTGAAATTCCTCAAATACCGCATACTTATGCTTATCTTCATGGGATGTTCGGGTACATGAATGATCAGCAACTAGCCATTGCTGAATCAACTATCGGTTGCCACGATAAGATGAAAAACTCAACTCCCTCTGCCAAAATTGACTTATCAATGCTGACCATTCTTGCCGTGGAGAGATGCAGGACAGCGCGCGAGGCCATCAGGTTCATGGGAAAAATAACAGAAAAGCACGGATACGGATTTCACGACGATGGAGAGATGCTCGCAGTAGCTGATCCGAACGAAGTCTGGATTTTTGAGATCATGCCTGTCGGGCCGTTATGGACCCCGAAAAGCGGTAAGCCTGGCTCGATATGGTGCGCCCAGAGAGTGCCTGACGACCACGTCAGTGTCTGCCCGAATGAATCCAGAATAGGAGAAATCAACCTCAAGAACCAAGATCACTTCATGGCTTCCTCGAATGCTATCTCTTATGCCGTTGAGAACGGCTACTATGACCCAAAGAGTGGTGAACCCTTTAACTGGAAAAAAACTTACTCTCCGAGTGAGTACAGCGCGACCAGCTCAAGAGGAACACGTGTCCGTCTCTGGCGATTTTTTGATATTGTAGCTCCTTCCCATAAAATCAGCCCGGACACACCTAACATGGAGCTTCCCTTCTCGGCAAAACCGGACAAGAAACTTTCGGTACAGGATGTGATGAACATCACCCGGGACAAGTGCCAGGGTACACCGTTTGACCCGGTTAGAGGTCTTCAAGGCGGACCATTCAAGAACCCGAACTACCTTCCCCGACCTTTTAAGCTTGATGATCTGACCTATAATACCAGCCGATTCATAAGTGTGAACAGAGCAGAATACGTAACCGTCACCCAGTGCAGGGACTGGTTGCCGAATATGATCGGAGGGATAGTATGGCTGGCATTTGGCGCTCAGGACACATCCTGTTTTATGCCTCTTTATGCCGGCATTACTAAAATCCCGCAGTCATTTAAGATCGGAGACCACTGGAAATTCGACAGAAAATCTGCGCGCTGGGCATTTGATTATGTGGATTTTCATGCGCAGGTGGTCTACTCGCATGCCATCAAAGATGTAAGAAAGGCTCAAGAAAAGTGGGAAGGAAGCGCAGTGACTAAGACACCCACCATCGATAAATTCGCTCATGAACTCTACAAGAAGGATCCAACCGAAGCAAGAAATTTTTTAACCGACTACTGTCTAAATAATGCGAACAGAGTTATCGATGCCTGGTGGGAGATTGGTGACCAATTGCTCGTCAAATACAATCATTTATGGCTATACGACATTGAAACGAGAAAAACGAAACGATTGGAGTATCCTGAATGGTGGCTCAGGGAACTTGTCAAGTATGATAAGCTGGAGCCACAGGAGCCGCCCAAAAAGAAGGAAGACAAATAATTTTGTGCTATGAGGTTTGCGCTTTGCCATCAACAACGAACTCATAGCTACAACAATGAACGGATACAAACGCATTAAATAGAATGACAATGTAACAATAATAACTGCGTTTGTATTAAATACATAAAAGGAGATGGTGTTTAAAATGAAAAAATTAAAGATATTAGGTTTAACTTTGCCCCTCTCTTTTATTCTTTTTCTCGGTCTAACGATGCCTGGTTTTGCAGAGACAGAAATCCCCAAAGCAAAATTGCCTGTACTAACAACTTCTGCCGGTCAAAGCCCAGATGTCACAACAGTGAACATCGTTCTCGAAGAGGCAGGAATAAAATACGATTACTGCGATGTGCCTAATGTTGAAACTGTGGATGCGGGAGTAGGCCTTGCAGGAAAAGAATCCGGCCCTGGCTTTCATGTTGAGGTTTATACCGATACGGAAAAGTTCCCTGAAGGCACTCCATATAAAACAGTGATTATAGCTATCGGGGCCAGCTTGAAAGGTATGGGAGCATCAGGTCTCACTGTAGAAAACGAAGTAAGCCGGTTGAAAAAGATCATTGATAATTGTAAGAAAAAAAAGATCTTCATCATTGCCGTACATGTTGGAGGTACTTCAAAAAGAGGTGCTCCGGGCAGCGACAACGAAAGAATGATCGATGCCGTAGCTCCCTCTGCAGACTATCTTGTAGTAACCGGAGATGGGAACAAGGACGGACGGTTTGATACAATAGCTAAAGACAAAGGAATCCCTCTGACTCAGATCGAGTATGCTCTGGACCTGGTCGACATCTTCAAACAGGTTTTTAAATAAAATTCGGGGTCAGACCTTTCAAACTTTTATTATTTATGGGATTGATTTACAGGTAGGAATTCGATTTATCAAATCCACATTTATGATCATATAATATAAATTCATTTTCATTGTTCACTTGCTATGCTTGCATCATGGAAAATTAACGTTGACTTTTCTTCTTCTTAATTGAAAATTAGCCAAGAAGCAACAATTCAAATAAGGCAAAATGCTCCAGCTTAAAATTTCATTAAGAAAAAATAGGTTTGTTGACAGCCGGCACGCTTTTATGTTTCTATGTTTTAGAATCTTTTCTGTATAAAGTTTTGACTTCTTTAGATTATAGAGGAAGGACGGAAACCGAATCGCCAAAGTTGGGCTGGTCGAAATGTAGCTATTTTAATCATAAGATAGTTAGGGAATTTTATATATAGGAGAAAGCCTCATGCGACATATTCGAGCAAAACAACACGAGAATCCTCCTGCTTTTATTACGGCTCAAATCTCACCCATAGATCCTATGCCGGAGGATTCGTTAATCTGTGATTATGGCGTCGACACTTTAACCGAGGGAGCATCTTCAGATCTACATTACCATGATTGTGATGAATGGTGGATCATAATCAGCGGCCGTGCCCTCGTTACTGGTTCATTTGATCCTTTCGAGGTAGGTCCAGGTGATATGGTGTTTACTTCAATGGGAGAAACCCACAGGATAGAAGCCCTCAGCCTGGTGACTATCGCCTGGTTTGAAGGTCCTCTTAGGGGCCGAAAACGCAAAGGGCATCTCCATCTTGATACCGAAGAGATAGAAAAATTGTATTAGATGTTATCCTCAAGAATTTGAAAGGCGTTTTTTCCAGCTCTCAAGGCACTACGTTTACGATAATTTCATAGCCAGCTTGTTTTCCAATCCTAAGAAGTTCTACGGCTGAGGGAGGAATCATCATGTTGAACAGAAAAAAAGTTAAAACGCTAGCCATGAGAAAAATTTCGTTTTAATCTTGAGTTTCCGCTTCTACTCTGCCTCCTAAATGCTTACCAAGAAATTTCTCCATTGCCCTGTAGAAATCGAATCGATTCTCTTCGTTTCGGAAGCCATGTCCTTCATTTTCCTTTACCATATATTCAACATCGATACCCCGTTTTTTCAGGGCTTCCACAATCTGGTCTGATTCCTGAATATTTACCCTAGGATCATTGGCCCCTTGAGCGACAAACAAGGGAGCTTTAATTTTATCAGCGTGGAAAAGGGGGGAAGTTCTCTCCAATAATTCCTTATCCTTTTCGGGATGGCCAACCATTTCGTACATCATCTCCCTCATTGGTTCCCAATAGGGTGGAATGGTCTTTAATATTGTAAACCAGCTAGAAATACCAACGTAATCCACACCGCAAGCATATAAATCAGGAGTAAATGCTACTCCTGCCAAAGTAGCATACCCCCCATATGAACCCCCATAGATACCGATACGTTCCGGGTCAGCAATTCCCTGGTCGATCAACCATTTTACTCCGTCAGTTATGTCATCCTGTATGGCAAGTCCCGATTGTTTAAAGCCGGCTTCCCAGAACTTCCGTCCATAGCCGGTAGAAGTTCTGAAATTCACCTGTAAAACAGCATAGCCTCGATTAGCAAGGAATTGTACTCCTGACCTGTAGCCCCACGTATCTCTGGCCCAGGGACCACCATGAGGATTAACAACAACTGGAAGGTTGTTAGCTTTCATGCCTTTGGGCACGGTTAAATATCCGTGAATGGTTAATCCATCCCGTGACATGTAAGTGATTGGCGTCATTTCAGACAGCTCATCTTCATTCAGCCAGGGACTGATATCCACCAGCTTTTTGAAGTCATTCGTATCGTGATTAAAGTAATAATAGGAGCCAAGCGATCTGTCGCTGTAGGTTCTCACCAGGACTTTCCTCTCATCTTTACTTCGGCTTACGATACTAACTTCATATCCTGGAAGCCGCTCTTCAAGTCCTTCCTGCAATGTCTTTCTCTCATCATCAAAGAAATGATAATGTCTTTTATCGATGGTATAAGTAACTCCTGTAATTTTCTTCCGCTTATCCGATTTTAATAAACCAACAACATCAACTTCAGGATGTTCGTATAATAATTTAGTGTGTTTTTTATTTTTGATATCGTATTCATATATAGCAGTTTTATCCCGGCCTATATTGGAGGCAACATAAAGGTTTTTATTGTCGAACGTGAAGAATAAAGGTGACATTGATTCTTTGAAATTGGTCGTAATCAAAGTCTGGAATTTATCTTTTTCGGCATCACGGTAAAGAACACTTGTGTTAACACCATCTGAGGTCACTGCTATCCTCAAGTTGCCGTCATGATCGGTATGCCAGCCCATGATATTTCCTGGATTTTGAGCGATCATATTCATCTTACCCGAGTTGATGTTAATACGATAAACATCAAACACACGAGGATCACGCTTATTCATCGAAATCAGCGTGTGTTCGTCGTCATTTTTCAGCCTATCAATTAGCCCCACCCTCACTTTTTCAAACGGAGTTAGTTCTTTGAGATCGGAGCCGTCAATGTTGACTGCGTATAATCTGAAGTTTTCGTCTCCTGCAGTATCCTGCACATAAGCGATGCGATTATTATTCGCCCAAAAATAGTCGGCAATATCTCTTTCCGTTGCACCGGTAATACGTGTAGCCTCTTCTTCCCCTATTTTTTGCACATGAACATTTAGCCGGTTTTCCCAAGGTTTCAAAAAGGCAAGGTGGCTTCCATCAGGGGAAAGCCCAAACCTAGCACTTTCAGGATTCCGGAAAAAGTCTTTCATAGGAATAATGCGAGGCAGTTCCTCCTGGGGTGCACATCCAAAAAGAAAAATAGATGCAACTACCAGTAATGAGATAATTCGTGTACGCATAATCTCCTCCTTTAATTAATTTTTAGCGATGTTCAATCTTTAAAGACATTCTGTGCCTAATGAATTATACGTAAAAGGATAAAAAAATCTTTTAAACTCCATTTTTTCAAGAATTGTGAAAACAAAAAATAATATATCATTATCTTTTTTTACACAAGCGGAAAAACGAGGATAGCTTATTTTTTGAAAGCGCGAGGAGAAAAAGGTCTGATCCTATTTCTGTTTTTCGATCGCATGTTTTACTCTTGATAATAATGTTTCCTTTTGGATAGGCTTCTTTATGTAATCAACGGCACCCAGTTCAAATCCCCTTTTTTCGTCTTCGCTTCTAGCCCTGGCTGTTAAAAAAATCACAGGTGTTTCAATACCTTTTTGATTCTTCATCTCCAGCAGCTTAAAACCATCCAGGTTTGGCATGCTTACATCGGAAAGGATGAGATCATATTGAACCTCTCCCATGCGTAACAGAGCATCGATCCCGTCTTCTGCAGTTGTTACTATATAACCACTATTTTCCAGGAGCCGGGATATCAGAACTCGGGTAACTTTGTCATCCTCAGCAACCAGGATTTGCCTTTTATCCTGTTTCTCCTCCTGGGGAAGCTGAGCACTGGGAGCAATTATCTCTGGTGTAACTTTTTGGAAATCTATTTCCTCCACCAGAACCTGTTCATAAACATCTATTGGAGAAAAAATCAAGCTTTTCACTTTTTCGAGAGCATGATGACTGATCAAGTAATCTCCTCTTTTCTGGGCAAAGGATCTTATTTCCGAAATTGAAAGATTCGAGTGTACCATTTCAGAGATTTCAGAGTCAAAATTTAAGACCTCATATATCCCTTCTCGTCCGTAATAACCGGTATTGTTGCATCTAGCACAACCAACAGGGTGAGCAACTTTTTGAGGAATTTCGTCCGTATATGACAAGAGCATTTTCTTCTCTTTTTCGGATATTGGCACAGTTTCTTTACAATAAGGACAGAGCTTTTTCAGCAATCTCTGGGCTGTAATCCCTATAAAAGAATCTGCCATTGTTCCCCTGTCTACACCCAATCTCTCAAGACGGAAAATTGCAGTTGTCGCGTTTGAGGTGTGCAAGGAAGTAAGAGTTAAGTGACCTGTGCTGGCAAAATTCATAGCTATCGTAGCAGAATAATTATCCCTGATCTCACCCAGAAATAATACGTCTGGGTCTTGTCTTACTACTGATTTAAGAAGAGCTTCAAAAGTAACTTTTCCTTTTTCCCTTACCTGTTCCTGGTTGATAAAAGGGATACGGTATTCAACAGGGTCTTCGACGGATATAATACTCCGTTTCTTATAGTCCATCCTATGGAGAAGGCTGTAAACGGTTGTGGTTTTTCCTGAACCAGTAGGACCTACTATCAAAATAAGTCCCTGGGTCCGGTTGGCTAAATTGATTATGGTTTTGGATTGCTCATCTGTCATGCCGAGTTCTTGCAGCTCTTTAGCTTTGGCGTAGGCAGCCAATAACCTTATGACAAGGCTTTCCCCGTAGATGGTAGAAATTGTGGTCAACCTTAAATTATAAGTCTTTTTATCTATTATTGCGGCCAGGGATCCGTCCTGCGGCTTTCGTTTCTCAGCTATGTCCATATCTGCAAGCGCTTTGAGTCGTGAGATGAGCATAACACCTGTCCTCTTTTTAAGAGAAAACATTTCCTTCATGTCTCCGTCAATCCGGAATCGAACAACGGTATTTCCTTCTTTGGGCTCCACATGGATGTCACTGGCCCTTTCATTTACGCCTGAGTGAAGCATGCTATTAGCGATAGCTATGATTGGGCGCTCGGCAATTTCTTGTTCAGAAAGGCCTTCGGAGGGCTCCATGATTGTTTTTTCTATTTCCTCCCAGTCTTTAAAGGACGGCGTTTCTTCTTTGTCTAAGCTTTCATCGATGAAAAGAGAGGCAATCGTGTTCGGATTGGCAAGAGCAAGGTCATAAGCCTGATTTTTAAAAGAAGATTTCAATAAATCGAGAAGCTCCCAGTCAAAAGGATTACTTACCACAAAGACATCCTTCCCAGATTTATCTTTTATCGGCATAACATTGTTTTTTTTACAAAAATGTTTGGGCAGTTTACCTAATCGAACGCTTTCTGGATTTATTGTGGGAAAATAATTCATTCCCGAAAATTCAACAATATAGTGAGTAAGCTCTGTTGCGTTGAGATTGAAATCGCTGGCCTTGGAATAAAGTTCGGAAATCTTGATTTGGGATAACTCTTCTCTTTTGGCAGGAAGAAGGTCGATCTTTTTTGCTACAAAATCCTTGAATTTGGTAAAGCTCAAGGGTTGGGCGATATCCCATAGCGTTATTTCTTTTTTTAATTTGTTCCAATGCGACTTCGTCTTCAAGTGTTTGGCAACTGCCTTAAGAAGGGTATCTCTTTTAATGGGCTTTACAAGGTAATCAGCACCTCCTACAGAAAACGCCTTGGCCTTATTCTGTTCATCGCCGAGGGCAGTGACAAAGACTACTGGGATATATGCGGTTTCTTTATTTTCCTGCAGCCTGGAACAGACTTCATAGCCGTTCATTTCAGGCATCATCACATCGAGCAAGATGAGGTCCGGTTTAGCTTTATTAACTTTAAGAAGAGCATTTTCTCCGCTGTCGGCAGTAACTACACTATAACCGCCATAAGACAGTATCCTCTCTATTAACCGCAGAGTAACCTGATTGTCATCCGTGATCAAAATTAGAGGTCTTTCAGATTTATCTGCAGGCTCACTCTTCATAGACTCTCTCAATTCTTAATTATTAATGATCCGATGAAGACCAAGAATAAACACGCTACTTCAATATCACCTTTCATTTTTTCCTTATAAATTGTACTTTACAAAAATTAGTCTGTTTTCATCTTCTGTTTGCGAACTTCGCCTTCTTTTCAGACAAAAAATCTTCTAATCTTTTAAACTCCTTTTTTAAAAAAACTAAAGCTTTGTTTGCTTTCACGATATCCTTATCCCCTCCAGCCATTTCCATCTGGAATGAAGCCTCTTGAAGAAAAGTCAGGCTTAAAGTTGCAGAAGAACCTTTTAAGCTGTGACCGAGCTTGCGAATCAGTTCAAATTTCTTTTGTTCAATAGCCATCTGGAGCTGCTCGATTTTTTTGGGAAAATCTTCGAAATACAAACCTAGTAACTCTTCCAAGAAAGATTCATCTCCTCCCACCCTTTCCAGGGCGAATTGATAAGCGATAGGAATATTAGCTTTTTCAGGGTATTTTACTTCAGCCATTTTTTATCCTTGTTCGTGATTTAACCGGAAATTTTTTTTGTCGTTTTTTCATTTTGGATACTACAAAGTCAATCTTCTTTATTAGTCCCTCTGCCCTAAGGGGTTTTGTTAGGTAATCATCCATGCCGGAATCCAAACAGCGCTCACGATCACCTTTCATCGCATGGGCAGTCATGGCAATAATCGGGATATGAAATCCTGTCTTTTTCTCTTTTTCTCGGATAGAAGCAGTTGCTTCTAACCCATCCATCTTAGGCATCTGTACATCCATCAGGACGAGGTCGAAGCGATCCCTATTTAGAGCTAGAAGGGCCTCTTGGCCGTTGTTGGCCACAGTAACTTTGTGGCCGTTCTTCTCAAGAATATGAACAGCTACTTTTTGATTGATGACGTTGTCTTCGGCCAGGAGTATTCGGAACCGCTGGCGAGATTCCTTCACTATATGCCTGGTAATCAAAGGAACTTCCTCTTTTCTTTTGGGAGCAGTGCCAAGCACAAGCATGATGGCATCCAGCAGCTCTGACTGTTTAATAGGTTTTATGAGATAAGCGACAATGCCCAACTTTCGGCAGCGAGCAGCATCACCCCTAATGCCGGAAGAGGTTAACATCATTATAGAAGCTCCTTCAAGATTTGGGCTCTCTTTAATCTTCTTTGCCAGAGTAAAGCCGTCCATATGCGGCATGTTGGCGTCAATGAGGAGAAGGGGAAAAGGCTTTCCAGCTTTTTTTGCCTTTTTCATAGCAGCCAGAGCAGATTGCCCGCCATTGACTGCTATGGGTTTCATACGCCAGTTGGTGAGCATTTCCTTGAGGATGGTTCGGTTGGTTGCATTATCGTCCACTACCAGCACCGGAAGATTCTTTAAGTCCCCAACCTTTGCTGGTATCAGCTTTTTTTCTGGTCTTTTCTGCAGGCCGAAACTCAAAGTAAAGTGAAATGTGCTTCCCCTTCCGACCTTGCTCTCGATCCAAATCTGACCTCCCATTAATCCGACCAATTGTGATGATATTGCCAGGCCCAGGCCGGATCCACCATGCTGGCGGGTCATAGAGCCATCAGCCTGTTCAAAGGCATCAAAAATCCTTCGCTGTTTTGCCTCAGGAATACCGATTCCTGTATCGGTTACAGCAAAGTGAAGGGAGATTTCATCTTCTGTCTGTGACTCTATTTTCACATCAACCACCACTTCACCTTTCTCGGTGAACTTAATGGCATTGCTGACTAGGTTAGTTATTATCTGCCGCAGCCGTCCTGGGTCGCCAACCACAGCATCCGGCACATGTGGCGGAGCATGACAAGCAAGTTCCAGTCCTTTCTTATGTGCAGGTAAGGCTAGTGAAGAAACCGTGTCATAAACGCACTCATGCAGATTAAAATTTATTAAAACAAACTCGACCTTTCTTGCCTCGATTTTTGAGAAGTCAAGGATATCGTTGATTATAGTCATCAGGGATTCAGCCGATTGCTTTATTGTTTCGAGGTACTCACGTTGTTCCCGTTTGAGTTTAGTATCAAGGGCAAGCTCTGTCATACCGAAAATCCCGTTCAAGGGAGTGCGAATTTCATGGCTCATTTTGGCTAAGAATTCGCTTTTGGCCCTATTAGCAGCCTGAGCTGCCTTTTCTAGCCTCTTGCGCTTAGTGATTTCATGGTGAAGTTCTCTGTTTACAGTTCCTAACTCGATTGTGCGCTTTTCGACCCTCTCTTCAAGTTGTTTGCCTCTCTCTCTGATAGCACGTGTTCTAACCTGATACACTGTGACAATCGATAATAAAACAACCATAATGCCAAAACCTCGAAACCACCAGGTCTGCCAAAACGGAGGATTCACTGTTATTTTTAATGACGTCCCTTCTTCATTCCATACACCATCGTTATTCGAACCTTTAACTCTGAAAATATATTCTCCCGGGGGGAGATTCGTGTAAGTCGCAAAGCGCCTATTCTCTGCGTAATTCCAGTTTTTTTCAAAGCCTTCCATCATATACGCATATTCGTTTTTATCGGGAGAAGCATAATGCAGTGCCGCAAACTCGAAAGAGACAACTCGATCTTTATGAGAAAGTTCAATTTCTTCGGTTTCTGTAATGGATTTTTCAAGAATTAAACGACCGCCTGCTCTTTCTCCTATGGAAATGGATTTATTGAATATCTGGAAATCTGTTATCACAACAGGCGGAACATAAGAATTCTCTCTGATTTTGTCTGGATGAAAACTATTAAACCCGTTGATACCTCCAAAAAACATCTCTCCGCTTTGATTTTTATAGTAAGATCCCCCATTAAACTCATTGCTTTGAAGTCCATCTTCCACATTATAGTTTCTGAATGTTTCTGTTCGCGGATTGAATCTTGATATTCCTTTATTATGACTGAGCCAAAGATTGCCATGCTCATCTTCCAATATCCCATAAATCTTATTATTCGGCAGTCCATCCTTTTCTCTGTAACGAATAAAAATCGGAGGAGAGCTCTCGCTTTCACTCGGAACAAGTTTATTGAGCCCTCCACCAGTTCCAATCCATAACACACCTGACTTGTCTTCATGAATTGACAAGACGATATTGCTACTTAAGCTATTGGGATTATTTGGATTGTTTTCGTAATGGATAAAAGTCGGGGGAGATCCCTCGTTTTCACTTGGAACAAGTTTATTGAGCCCTCCACCATAAGTCCCAATCCAGAGTATGCCCGATCGGTCTTCATAAATTAAATAGACAAAACTGTGACTTATGCTATGGGGATCATTGGCATCAGCCAGATAATGCATAAAAGTCGGAGAAGATCCCTCCTTAGCACCCGGAACAAGCTTATTTAATCCCCCTTCAGTTCCAATCCAGAGTGTGCCCGATCGGTCTTCATAAATTGAATAGACAAAATTGTGATTTATGCTATGTGGACCATCGGCATCTGTCAGATAATGGATAAAAGTCGGAGGAGATCCCTCCTTAGCACCCGGAACAAGCTTATTTAATCCCCCTTCAGTTCCAATCCAGAGCACGCCCGATTTGTCTTCACATATTGACCTGACTAAATTGTTACTTAGGCTATCGGGATTATTCGGGTCGTTTTTGTAATGGATAAAAGCCGGAGAAAATCCTTCCTTAGCACGTGGAACAAGCTTATTGAGACCTCCACCGTAAGTTCCAATCCAAAACACGCCCGCATGATCCTCATAAATTGGCCTGACAAAATTGTTGCTCAAGCTTTGGCGATCATTGGGTTTGGTTTGGTAAAGATTAAACTGCTTCATTTCTTGATCATATTTATTTAATCCGATATCAGTCCCGATCCAGAGCACGCGCGATTGATCTTCATGAATTGACATTACTCTATTGTTGCTCAGGCTGTGGGGATCATTGAGGTTGTTCTGGTATCGAATAAAAGTTGGAGGAGATCCCTCCTTAGCACCCGGAACAAGTTTATTGAGCCCTCCACCGTAAGTTCCAATCCACAGTACGCCCGATTGGTCTTCATAAATTGACATGACCTTATTGTGGCTCAAGCTTTTGGGATCATTCGTATCAGTTTGGTAACGGATAAAAGTTGGAGGAGATCCCTCTTTAACACCCGGGATAAGTCTATTCAGTCCGCCATCAGTTCCAACCCAGAGCGTGCCCGATCTGTTTTCATAAATCGAATAGACATAATTGTTACTCAAGCTATGGGGATCGTTGGGGTCAGTCTGGTAACGGATGAAAGTTGGAGGAGATCCCTCCTTAGTACCCGGAACATGTTTATTTAATCCATCTTCTGTCCCAATCCACAGTACGCCTGATCGATCTTCATAAATTGACATAACTCTATTGTTGCTCAAGCTACGGGGATTATTAGCATCTGTTTGGTAACGGATAAAAGATGGAGGAGATCCCTCCTTAGCACCCGGGACAAGTCTATTCAGTCCACCATCAGTTCCAATCCAGAGTATGCCTGATTGATCTTCAATAATTGTCTTGACATGATCGTGACTCAAGCTGTGGGAATCATTGGGGTCGGTCTGGTAATGGATAAATTGGTCCTTATCTCTATCAAATTTATTGAGACCGCCCTCAGTTCCAACCCAGAGCGTGCCTGATCGGTCTTCATAAATTGAATAGACATAATTATTACTCATGCTATGGGGATTCTCAGGATCGTTCTTGTACACCTTAAAGTTATATCCGTCATATCTATTCAGCCCATCCTGAGTGCCAAACCACATAAATCCTCTGCTATCCTGAAAGATACAATAAACATCGCTTTGAGAAAGTCCATCTTCAATTGAGATGCGATGAAATCTTATATTGTGCTGCTGAGCGTGCACGTAGATTGATAGATTCAGGATTATTATAAGCAGCATGATGGTTTTGACAAGATGAACAAGTTTCCTAATTCTCATCTTTCCTCCGCTTCTTAAGTAACGTAAAATAGAAGGTTCATCCTTCGCCAATCATTTATTATTTCTTAAGACTTTCTTTTTTTTCACAAATTGTCTTCATTTCGGAGATCACATCGTCAATCTTTTTTATGAGTCCCTCTGCCTTGAGGGGTTTTGCTATGTAATCATCCATGCCCGCATCCAAACAGCGCTCACGATCACCTTTCAAGGCGTGGGCAGTCATGGCAATAATCGGGATATGAAATCCGGTCTCTTTCTCTTTTTTTCGGATGGAAACAGTTGCCTCGAACCCATCAATCTTAGGCATCTGTACGTCCATCAAGATGAGGTCGAAGCGATCCTTTTTCAGAACTTGAAGGACTTCTTGGCCGTTGTTTGCCACAGAAACTTTGTGGCCCTTCTTCTCAAGGATATGAACAGCTACTTTTTGATTGATGACGTTGTCTTCGGCCAGGAGTATTCGGAACCGTTGGCGAGATTCCTTCACTATATGCCTGGTAATCAAAGGAACTTGCTTTCTTCTTTTGGGATAAGTGCCGAGCACGAACATAATAGCGTCCAATAACTCGGATTGTCTGATTGGCTTCGTCAGGTAAGCTGAGATACCCAGCTTTTTACAGCGAGCTGCATCACCCCGGACGCCGGCAGATGTAAGCATCACGATAGAGGCTCCGGCAAGATCTGGATTATTTTTAATCTTTTCAGCCAGAGTGAATCCATCAATTTTAGGCATACAGGAGTCGATGAGGAAAAGAGAGAAAGTTTTGCCTGTCTTCCTGGCTTGTTCTATAGCGGCCAAAGCTTTTCGCCCGCTTTCTACAGCTTCGAGCTCCACATACCAACTGGAGAATATTTCTTTAAGGATACGCCTATTTGTGGCGTTGTCGTCTACTAGCAGGACACGAAGATTTTTCAAGTCTTCGAGTATGGCAGGAATCAGTTCTTCTGCCTTGCCTTTTTGGAGGCCAAAACGCACTGTGAAGTTAAAAGTGCTGCCTTTTCCGACTGTACTCTCCACCCAAATCCCTCCTCCCATAAGTTCTACAAATTGCTTTGATATGGCAAGACCTAGCCCGGTTCCGCCGTGTTTTCGGGCCATGGACCCGTCTGCTTGGATAAAGGCATCAAAAATCAATTGCTGTTTCGCCTTAGGAATACCGGTTCCAGTATCGGTAACAGCAAAATGCAGAGTAGTTTCGTCTTTTGTCTGCGAAACTTCTTTGACGCTCAGCACAACTTCGCCTTTTTCTGTGAACTTGATGGCATTGCTGACCAGGTTGACAAGGATCTGGCGCAGACGGCCTGGATCTCCGATTAGTCTTTCGGGGATATCGTGTGGGATGAAATAGGCAAGTTCCAATCCCTTATTGTGGGCTTGTAAGGCAAGGGAAGAAAGCATGCTTCCAATAGAATCGCGCAAATTAAAGTTAATGGGCTCGAGCTCTATCTTTCTTGCTTCAATTTTAGAGAAATCAAGGATATCATCGATTATCTTCATCAACGATTCGGCCGATGTCATTGTTGCCTCGAGGTACTCACGCTGATCAGGTGTAAGTTTTGTGCCAAGAGCAAGCTCTGTCATACCGAAAATCCCGTTCAAAGGCGTGCGAATTTCATGGCTCATGTTAGCCAGAAATTCGCTCTTTGCACGATTAGCAGCCTGAGCTTCTTTATGGGCTGAAACCAACTTAGTCACATCTATAAGATTGAGAACGATTCCATCATATTGCTTATTTCGGTAGATGGGTTGGAAACGTAAAACTGTTTCCAGCTTAGCTAAAGGTCTTTGGACAACAACTGGCGGAGAGTCTATATTCTCCTTGAAATTTTTGATTAGGCTTCGCACTGATTTAACTGTTTCACCCAGATAAAAGTCAAAGATCGTCTTGCCTAAAACTTCTGGTTTATCTTTATTAATCAAATTGAGGAAATACTCGTTCACTTCAACAATTTTGTCCTGACTATCAGCAAATACAACTCCTTCTTCCATGCCAGATATCATTGTCTTAAGTTTGATTGATTCTCTCTGGATAACCTCTTCTACTTTTTTGCGCTCGGTGATATCTCGGGCAATACCAAGCACCACAGCTCTCCCTTTAATTTTTACAGGAAATGTCCTTATTTCCACCGGGACCTGACTGCCATTTTTTCGATTTAAAACATACTCTTCCGGTCCGCTTGCCTTTCCCAGAGCATTTCTGGCCAACCCTGCTACTGCTTTCGGCATTTGTGCTGGAGATAAAAGCTTTAATTTTAAGAAACTCATTCCGGTTAATTCTTCTTTTTTATACCCTATTATCTCTTCTGCGGCCTTGTTTCCGTCAAGGAAGTTACCTTTCAAGTCGTTTAAATAATAACCATCCGGGGCTTCTTCGAATAATATTCTTAACCTTTCTTCAGAACTTCTTAATTCTTCTTCTGCTATCTTACGCTCGATAATATGCCCTATTCTTTCAGCGATAGCGTTTATCAAATTCCTCTCTTCTTTCAGGAACGGGCCCTCATTGCTTCCTGGTCTCTTCTCCAAATAACACACCTCTATCAGTCCAGCTTTTTTGTTGTTGACGATAATATCTGCTTTCTGCATCCATTTTGTTTTTTTGAAATTCCTGGTTTTATATTCTGTGTCCTCAAAGGTAATGCAACCTCCTGTGATTTTAGGATACTGCCAGCCTGGAGGTATGAGATGAACAATTTCTCTAAAAACATCCTCAATTGTTATCCCCTCTCTTCTGCTAATCTCATCTATTCCATAAAAACAATTCAGCTCCTTGTAGCGCTCTTGAAGACTATGCAGAATTCTCTCTTTCTCACTCTCTACCTGCTTGCGGTCGGTTATTTCCCGTTGCGCCTGTTCATACAGGCGAGCATTCTTGATGGCAGTGGCAATCTGACTACTTAAGGTCTCTATAGTATTTATGTCGATCTTATCAAAAGCCTCGAGTTTGTCACTCTGTATGTCGAGTACTCCAAGAACCTTCTTACCGCTTTTAATAGGTACCGCGAGCTCCGACTTTGTTTCTTCCACATCGCGTATGTAATGAGGATCTTGACTGACATCACCGCTTACCTGAGTTTTGCCTGTCGCTGCCGCATACCCTGTCATCCCTTCCCCAATGGGTATCATGAGTTTGTCCTTTGGAAAAGAACCGACATACGCGCCTGCGATAGAGTGCACAACCATGCACCCGGCCTCCTCATCAACCATATCCAGCATTACATTATGGTAATCAAAGGCATCACGCACAGCAGACACGATTTCAGACAACACTGCCTCCAATTCCAACTCACCACTCACACGCTGACCTACATTATAGATCAAAGCATTCTGATCCGCCCGCCGTTGCGCTTCTTTTTCCAGCCTTTTGCGCTCGGTGATATCCAAAGAATATTCGATCATCTGGATGACATTTCCCTCGCAGTCAAAAACGGGAAAGCCGTGAACTTCAAAAACTCTGGGATTGCCATTTACATTGTGAATATGTTCTACCGTCACAGGTTTCTTGGCCTTCTTCACTTCTTCAAGGGGACAAGGATGTTCTAAGCCTCCGCAAGGTTTGCTGCACTTATGAGCCAAGGAATAACAGGTTGTCTTTTTCGATAAGTCGCCTGCATAAGCGGCTGAATTCGCTATCTTAACCGTGTAATCATTGGCGTCTATGACATAGAAGGGATGAGCAAGGGATTCTATGATAGTATTCAAGTATTCATTCTGCTCCTGGATTTTCTGCTGTGCCTTTTTCGCTTCAGTGATCTCTTCCACAGCTCCCTCATAGTACAAAATCTGCCCCTTGCTATCCCGAATTACTCTGGCACTCTCCTGGACCCAGATAACCTGGCCATCTTGCCGGCGCATTTGTACATCAAATCCCCGCACCTCCCCTTCGCGCTCTATTTCGGTCTTCCACTTCCTGCGATCCTCAGGATTCTCATAACTGTCTACAACAGTATCCTCCAGAAAGGACTTTATATTCGGGTAACCCAATATATCTGCTACGGCTGGATTTCCATCAATTCTCTTGCCTTCCGGGGTTGATCGGTAGAGTCCTATGGGAACGCCCTCAAATAGACTGCGATATCGTTGTTCACTTTTCTGTAGTTCCTCCTGCGTCCGTTTGCGCTCGGTGATTTCGTTATTGACATCATCAATCATCATATTTAAACCCACGGCAAGAGAATCTAGATCATCATTTTGGGGTGAAAGTTCAATCTGGACAGAGTAATCTCCCCGTGCCACTTTCATGACAGCCTCGATCATCTCGTTTATACGGTCTTCTGATGTTTTATCCATCATTTATCTCCGATGAGCGTAAATGGTTCATCTCTCATAATCTGCGCCTGTATTTCTCTATCTGGTATAATCATGTCTTATTCCTTAAGCCACGCCAAAGCTTCTTCCTTGGTTTTGAAAAAACGAATATCTTTCTTTTTGGAAACTCCCATAACAAAGGATGCTAGCACTCTAGCAACTGGATGCATTCCGAAAAAAGCAACCTTTCCAGTTTTTTCATCCTCAATCATTTTTTTCCATATCTTTCTTGCCCCAGGTAATGGCTTTCCTGCCTCGGTTATGTCGACAAGAAGGTCTATTTTTCCTTCCATCTTGCCCCTTATTTTAAGGATGGCCACTATTATCGCACTTACAGTTTTCTCATCAACAATTCCAACCACAGTTAAATAAAGTATATTATCTTCACCAAGACTCAACCTGCTTTTCCCTACCCATATTTCTCTTTCTTTGTTTTTCATCTTTCCTATTTTTTTTTAGCCGCTCCTACGTCCGCGTGTACTTCGAGGGCGGACGCCAGAGCGCAATCATCTTGTATTAATATGTAAAGCGAAAAAAATGCCAAAGTTTTAAAATAAGGCAAGCTGGAAACTAAATGACTGCAACTCTTTTGTTTTCAATAAATACAAGAGAGGGAAAGGAGAATTTAAAGGAAATACTTTATATTTTATTCTGGAAAAAATTCCCTACTTATGGAAATAAATCTATAAAAAAAGGTCTTCAATTCTGAGCTTTTAATCATTTAGCTTTTGACATCAAATTATTCCTTTGCTAAAGTATGAATTTGATTAATCAAATGCCTGCATAAGACTTTTCTATGGTCGTCGTGGGAGCGGAGTGCTATGGCAGACAGAAAAACAAATTTCTACCCCCTGATCGGGAAAAGGAAGGAATTCATGCGCAAGAATAGGAATCTTATTTCACTTTTTCTTTTAATAGCGCTATTGGCCACACCTGTTTTAGCCCAACGCAAAATAACAACACCCAAGAAACACTTCGGGTTTACTCCAGGGGACGATTACTACCTGGCCAACTATACTCAATTCATGGTTTACTTGAAAAAACTTTCCCTGGAATCCAAGCGGCTGTCTCTTGCCGGAATCGGGATAACACCTGAAGAACAGCCGATGTATATGGCCATTATCACTTCTCCAGAGAATCAAAGGAAAATCAATCGTTATAAAGATATTTCAAAGAGACTGGCGTTAGCTGAAGGACTTACTGATAGAGAGGCTCGAGAACTAGCTTCTGAAGGACGGGCGGTAGTCTGGATTGATGGAGGCTTACACGGAACTGAAGTGTTGGGAGCGCAGCAGTTAATAGAGCTTGTCTATCAAATGACGAGCCGAAATGATCCTGAGACGCTGAGAATCCTGAATGATGTCATTTTGCTGGTCGTCTGCTCAAATCCAGATGGAATGGAGTTGGTTTCGGACTGGTATATGCGGGAAAAGGAACCAACCAAGAGGTCTATAAGGGGACTTCCCCGCCTGTATCAGAAGTACATCGGCCACGATAATAATCGTGACTTCTACATGGTCACACAACCTGAGACTGAAGCTGTAAACCGGGTGTTGTACCGCGAGTGGTTTCCTCAAATCGTGTACAACCAGCATCAATCTGGTCCAGCAGGAACAGTTTTATTTGCTCCTCCGTTCCGCGATCCGTTCAACTACTGCTTTGATCCCCTTGTTCCTTTGGGAATCGAGCTCGTCGGAGCTGCCATGCACAGCCGTTTCGTTGCTGAAGGCAAAGCAGGGACTACAATGAGATCAGGAGCAAGATATTCGACCTGGTGGAACGGCGGACTTCGGACATCTACTTACTTTCACAACATGATCGGCATTCTAACAGAAACCATCGGGAATCCCACGCCGATGGAGATTCCGTTTCTTCCTCAAAAACAACTCCCTAAAAATGATCTTCCTGCTCCGATTGCTCCGCAGAAGTGGCATTTCCGCCAGTCAATTGAGTACTCGATTACAGCTGACAGGGCAATTCTCGACCTGGCTTCCAAACACCGCGAGGATTTCCTGTTCAACATCTATCTTATGGGAAAAAACTCCATAGAACGGGGAAGCCGCGACCACTGGACGATCCATCCGCAACGGATTGCTGCCGTCGAGGAGGCAATCAAAAAAGATAAAGCGCAGCTAGTAGGTTCCGGCCGAAACCGAGGCTACCCACGCAAATATTATGAGATGCTCTTTGACCCGGCTGAGCGTGATCCTCGAGCGTACATTCTTCCCTCCGATCAACCCGACTTTTTAACTGCGACCAAATTTGTGAATGCTCTCATCAAGAATGGAATAACTGTTCTTCGAGCAGCTGATTCCTTCAAGGTAAGCGATAAGTCCTATCCTTCGGGTTCTTATATCGTCAAGGCCGCTCAAGCCTTCCGTCCCCACATCCTCTCCATGTTTGAACCTCAAGATCATCCAGATGACATCCCGTATCCAGGTGCAGCGCCGATTCCTCCTTACGATAATGCTGGCTGGACTTTGGCTTATCAAATGGGAGTGGAATTCGACCGGATTTTCGAAAGTGTCGAAGGCCCCTTCGAAAAGATTGAAGACATTGCCCAGTCCCCTGCTGGAAAGGTCACACAGAGCAAGAATGCTGTTGGCTTTCTCTTAGACCACAGAGTCAATGATGCCTTCATTGCCATCAACCGCCTCATTCGAAGAAAGGAAGATGTGTACTGGTTAAAAGAGGCTTTTCAGGTTGAGGAAAAGACATACCCTGCTGGCACGATTTACATCCCAGCCAAGTCATCCACTTTGCACCGACTCGAGAATATAGCCAAGGAGATCGGGCTAAATTTTGAGGGCACAGACTCTAAGCCCTCAGGCGGAGCTTTCCGCCTAAGACCACTACGCATTGGATTGTGGGATCAATATGGAGGGTCAATACCTTCCGGCTGGGTACGATGGTTACTCGAGCAGTTTGAGTTCCCGTTTAAAGTGGTCTACCCTGCTACCCTTGATTCTGGCAACTTGAATCAAAAATACGATGTACTCATCTTCGTTAGGGGTGCTATTCCCCTCAGCGACCGCCCTAGCGAGACTCGCTTTCGTTCCTCTCCTCAGCCTAAACCAGAAAGCATTCCTTCCGAATTCCGCAAACGACTTGGCAAAGTAACCGTGGCTAAAACGGTTCCAAAATTGCTTGAAT
>Ga0209979_1001630_pt1 | contig 23885 bp, 18 predicted proteins | sample AnhtaG_FD_183114 | JGI IMG/M metagenome (GOLD analysis project Ga0209979, IMG submission 183114) | Deep subsurface microbial communities from Anholt, Denmark to uncover new lineages of life (NeLLi) - Anholt_01485 metaG (SPAdes) (version 2) | ecosystem: Environmental > Aquatic > Marine > Oceanic...
ACGAGATCAAAAAGAAGATGACACATCGATGGTAGATGCATTAAGTTCACTTGGTTGGATTGAAGAGAAAGAGGAAGAACATGAAATCCCAATTTCCGATGAAGATTCGTTAAAAGAACAGCTAAATCTCTTTATAGAAAAGAACAAACAACTAACTGAAGAATTAACTGATCTTAAAGAAGAAAACGAAAGCCTCAAAGCAGTAGCAGGTTCTTTTCAACACGATAAGGAAAAAACAATTCAATTGTCAAAAGAAAACAATGAGACAATTGATAATTTGCTGCAAAAAGTCGTGCAAAAAGACGAGTTAATAAAAGATCTCGAATCCAAAATTGACTTCTTAAATGAAACTCAAGTAAATGATTCAGAAATTAGCTTATCAATTCAAAATAAAGAAAAGGAAATCGAAACGCTAAAATCTCAGTTAGAAGATAAAAATATTAAAGTTTTAGAGTTCAAAGCTTCGATCGAAGAGAAAGATCAAGTGATCCAGGACCAAACTACAGAGCTTGAGAGATTAAATAATATAGTTGCAGATCAAACACAAAAAATTCACGCTGTATCATCTGACACAGAGAAATTAAGGTCAGAACAAGAAGCGAATAAAAAATTAGCTGAGAAAGTGGTTGAGAAAGAAAATAAGTTAAAAGAATTAATGGAACAAATTCAATATTTAGAGAACGACACAATCCAAAAATCAAAATTCGAGAAGCAACAGATATTACTTGAAAAAAAAGACGAGATTATCACTGAAAAAGAGAAAGAACTTTTCGATCTTGAAAACACACGACAAACAGCAACCCAATCAATAAAAGATTTACAGCAGAAGTTAGAAACTTTTAGCCTCGTAAAAAAAGATGTAGAAAAAAAAGAAGAACGCATCAAAAACTTGGTATTAGAAGTAGAGAAATTAACCCAAAAAAACTTAACGAACGATGAATTTATCAATCAAATTCAAGCTCGATTGGAAGAATCTCAAGAAAAATCTGGTAACATAACCGGAAAATTTGAATTAGAAATAATGAATTTAAGGAATGTCATTGATGAGCAAATCGTAGAAATCAAAGATATAAGAGAGAAAGAGAAAGTTCTGAAAAATAAAATAGACGAATCTGAACAAATTGAAGACCGAATACTAACTGAAATGCAAAATGTTAAGGATGAGAAACTCAAAATAGAATCTGCACTTGAAAGCAAAGAGAAAGAACTAATCGAGTTAAAGAAAAAAATCAAAATTATGCGTAGAGATATTAAGAAATCGTAATAATCTTTAGTTTTAGCTTTATTTTAAAAAAAGATAAAAAATATTATTTTAATTCTTATTTTGGGGTTACTTCTCCCTCCATTCTATTCCACAGCTTCCACACTTGTATTTTTTGCCATAAACGCGTGGATAATCTAAGATTATATTGCTTTTATCAATAGTCTCGTGGATCATAGATTTACTTTCTTCGGCACACTTAGGACATCTTCTTCGACCTTCAGGTTTTTCGACAGTTAAGAGTGAGTTGTCTTTAGAACCGGGGATTCCTGGACCTGCACTTGAGGCACTTGAATCCTTAAGTTGAGCAATATCTGCTTTTATTTCGTCCACAGTTGCCTCTCCAACCTCTGATTTAAATTCAGGTTGTATATCTGCAGCTCTTTTATCTGCTTCAGTTTCAGGTTCTAACACAGATTCAGCTCTTAATTGAACTGCATCAGATTCCTTATAATCTTTGCCACGATCTATTGCTGCTAAGAATTCAGCGTCGTCTCCCTCTTCGAAAATCTTCTCGTTTTGAGACCCTGCTCTCTCTGTGTCAATACTCCGCGCCCATTGACCGGCTTTGACTTTCTCTTTAACATTACAAGTTTTTCCTTGCCATATATATACCTTATTGCCTAAATCAGCAACGTAACAATCTTCAGAGTCTAACGAGTCTTTGGAAAAAGGAACTTGAACCATTTTCATGGAATTAATGCCATCAAATTCTTCGGCCGAAACACGGTAAAGAATGTTGCTCCACTCTTCAAATCCTGCCCAATCTCCTGTAGATACGTCTTTTAACAGTGTCTTTGCGTAATTCTTTTCAACAACCTTCATAGCGCCCATCGAACTAACAGCTTTCATGAAACCAGGGCTTTCTTGGTTTTCATCTACAGTAATAATTTTAGCAGCCCCACCTCTTTGCTGGTCTAAAGTTCGAGCTTGAGCAGCTCCCGCTGTCTTTTCGTCTACGCTACATTTACTTCCGATCCATACATAAATTGTGTTATCATTGTCAAGAACGTAAACGTCTCCCATAGAAAATATTGGTTTTGAAATTTCTGATAAGTTTCCTTGATCAACTAAAAATAATTTCATATAAATTTCACTCAAATAGATATTTTTTTTAGAAATTTTTATAATTAATATTTAGAAGATAAGAATTAGTCTTTTTAATTTCATGCAAAAACAAATAAAAGAAAAGGGATAATTTATAGGAAATAGAAGAATTAAATTAAAAATCTCTTAATGCTTGATCGATTCTACTTACGAACTCTGGAATCTTTCTTACGTCAATTGAGCAGTAAGCGATTCTAATCCCATTAATGTTATCATGTTGTTTTTCAATGGGGATCACGCCAACTTTGTATTTTTTTAATAAGTGATCCGCAAAGTGGTTAGCGCTAATGTTGTTTAAGTTAACAAATATAAAGAAACCCCCGGCGTTTGAATCTACCGATATGTTTTCATTTTTTATTTTCCTAAACTCAGCGTTGATTTTCTCATATCTTTCTTTAAGGAGATGTATAACTTTTTCTCGTTTTTGTATCACGCCGTCCATACCAATATCGTCAAAGAGTTTAAGGATTAGGCTTTGGTAAAAATGATTAGCGTTTGAGATCGTAGTCCTAAGCATGCCAGAAAGTTTGTTGTCAATTTCAGCTTTCAGAGTTGTTAATTCTTGCGAGTTTTTAACCCAGTGAGGTTTTAATCCAAATGTAATGAATCCAATGCGCCCCCCATAAAGTAATAGCTCTTTAGTAATTCCATCTAACTTAATTGGAATTATATCCTCCTCTAGCTCGTGCAATTCGTAGAAAATCGAGCGATTAATAACTTCCTTAGAATAAACATAAGGTTCGTACGCGTCGTCTACTAAAATTATAATCGGTTTAGAAATAGTTTTTTGTGCTTCTTTTAAAGCGTCTAATATCTCTTCCAATTCTTCCTGATTAGGGATATAACCCGTAGGATTATTAGGAAATCCCAGAATAAGAATAATTTTTTCTTGAACCTTTGATATTTCGTAAATAGCGTTTTTCATTCCATTGACGTTGAATTTTTCATCTGAAAAAAAATCAAACGATTTAATTTTAGCCCCGATTAATTTCTCAACGATGTTATCGTAATTTCCCCATCTCTTGTTAGGTGATATGATAAAATCTCCCGGATTTAGGAATAGTGAACAGCACAAGAATATCCCATTTGTTACTCCCGCTGTGACGACTGGTGTAGTAATAAATTTTTCAAGTTTATTTAGCTTCTCTTGTTCAGAATCTATTTTATAAATAGATTTTTTGAGTAACCACTTTATCCAAGATTTTCTTAAATCCTCCAAGCCAGAAATCTTGGAATACGGTACAATTTCGTTCACATTAAACTTGGTATAGTTTTTTATATCTTCTAAATACAACGGAACCCATTCGGGAGCTCCTCCCTCAATAAAATCTTCCTCGAAACCAAAGGCAGAACCGAGCGTACCCATAATTTCTGCTTCCTTTTTTGCCCTTCCAGACCAATGAAAAACTCCCTGAGGCAAATAAATACGTTTTCCTTGTTCTGATAAGGCATTATAGAGAGGGGTTTTTTTTATAATTTCAAACTCCATGATGTTTGATGTAATAATTCCTCGAATAAAAGTTTTTAAACTGAAAGCTATATGTTTTTATTAACCATTTAAGAATTTAGAGTATTGTGAATAATAATGTTAAAGAATGACCTAAATAGTGAATTTAAATAGAACTGAAGATATATAATCTAATATAAATAATCAAAATAGTATGAGTAGTCGCATCTAATAATGTCTGATAAAGAAAAATCTGAACAGAATAAGGTAAAAGAAAATATTGTTGTCAAAGGTTGGAACGAATTTGTTTCAAACATAACAAAGGGGTACAACAATTTCCAAGAAAGTATTGAAGAAAGCACTAAGAAAAATACAGAATTGTGGAATCAGAATCAAGTGAAGATTAATAAATTTTTTGAAAGTGCTAAGGAAAATTGGGATGCTACTATGAAAGAATGGGGAACCGAAATAGCAAAGACCCATAAAGAAAATGTGGATTTATGGGATGCTGATCTAGAAAAAATTAACGAGTTTTTTAAAAATAATCAACGATCTTGGGAGCATAAGCTAAAAGAATGGAATACTGACTTTGAAAAAAGACAAACGGAAACTAAGGAACAATGGGAAGCAAGAAAGAAGAAGATTGGTGAAGATATAAAGAATTGGCAAGATAATACGAAACGAGATTGGGAAAAAGGATTGAAATCTTTCCGCCGTGAAATGATAAAGGGTTCGTATATGTTTTTAGTTTTTATGATTCCGATATTGGTTGTGGTGTTTGTTATTGTTGCGTTAATCACTCGATTATTTGATTATTAAACTTTCAGTTAAAGCCCATTTGAATTATGTTAGAAATCTTTATCCTTTCTTTTCTCGTTGCTCTTACTGGAGCGTTATCGCCAGGACCGCTATTAACATTCACAATTTATAAGTCATTAAAACAAAAGAGAGGGTATTTGGCAGCAATTTATATTCTTTTAGGACATGCTACAATCGAGTTTACTTTAATTATAGCCTTACTTGCTGGAGCTTCCTTGATTTTTCAAAATATTATCTTCCTAACTTTAGTTGGTTTTATAGGAGGAATGTTCTTGGTTATCTATGGAATATTTGCAATAAGGGGGGTATTAAAAACTGATTTTGAAACTAATTTCACACTCGAAGAAAATATAGTAAAAGGATATAAAGGGAATAGTTATGTAGGCGGGATTTTAGTTAGTTTGTCGAATCCTTTTTGGACGTTTTGGTGGGCTGTGATAGGGCTCTCACTGATGGTGAGTTTTGATATCACGCTTTTAATGCCTATAGAGATGCTAATATTCTTTATAGGACACGAGTTAGGAGATATTGTCTGGTATTTACCTCTTTCTATATTTGTTTATTATGGCGGAAAATCCTTGAATCCAAGAATATACAAATATATTTTATTAGGATGTGGTGTTTTTATGATTGTTTTTGGTATTTACCTCACCTTTAATATAATTTTCAACCCGCCTACAATTTGAAAACCGTAGTTATTCATATTCACATTTAACAAGCAAAAATATCTAAGTAGTACATATATATAATAATTCTCTAGAATCTTCTTACTCATAGAATAATAAATTTCGAGATTTCTTGGAAACTGAAAATTAAGAGCTCAAATAAATAAAGAATTTCCAAATTTAAAAGAAGCTGCTTTACTTGCTATAGCTTTATGATGATTTATATTAAAATAATAACCATATCCACTGGATAAATTATGAGCGATAAACAAATGATCAACTGTCCTGTGTGTAAGATGAAATTTATCCCAAGAACATTTTACCCAGATGAAGCTATATTTCCTACTCACGATGGAAAAAAACTATCAGGATTTAATGGATACATTAGTTCGAAGGCAATTAAACCTCCAGAAGTGATCGTAAGCTCTTGGGTAACTTACTGCCCCTCTTGTAATTACATTTTGCGTTTTGTTAAAGAAATCGTAAGAAAAGAAAAAATCATTCCTCAAAGCTCGAATCCATCGGATCTCAACGACAAATATAACAGTTATTATTACGGATTCCCATACGGAGATTATTCACAACATTTAAAGGAAATAATAACAAAAGTAAAAGATAAAATAGAGAACGAACTGCAAGATTTGAATTTTAGCATTTGGGAAGATTTATACGCAATTGACGACAATTTTAAGTTCCTAGTGCGGTTTTTTGCTAGTTTAGAACACTACTGCGATGGGAAATTGGAAATGGCAAATGACAAAAACATGGCCAATAAAATAAAGAGGTTACATTTACCAAAAGAAATAGAGATACCTATGCTACAGCTTAACAATATCAAAGATGGTATTGTGAAAGGAGATTATGAGTTGTCGAGTGATGATGAAGACAATATTAACAACATTTTAGTAGCGTTTGTTTTACATCTAATAAAAAAACATGTCCAACCACTCATCGATAAAAAACAATTGGAAAAAGGATACGAATTCATAAAATTTGAAGATTTTGAACATCAAATCAAATCTTACTTACGTAACTACCTCTATACCAATTTCAATAACGATCCTAACTCGACTAAACAAATTCGCCTGTTTTTGAGCGATCTCTATAAGGAAATTAGTGTTTAGTATACTTCAACCTTAAAATTTCCCGCTTATTTTTCTTGTAGTTCATTACAATTAATTCATATATGTGTTTTACTTATTTTATTGTAAAAAATATAAATCAATTAATGTGAAAAATATGAACAAGGAAGAGATATGTTTCATGTCTGCTTGTGAAATGGCAGAAAAAATTAAAACGCAAGAATTAACATCTCTTGAAATTACTGAAACAATAATAGAAAGAATTGAGAAAATAAATCCTATAATTAATGCATACTGTACACCTACTTTTGATTTAGCTCGGAAAATAGCCAAAAAAGCAGATGAAGCTGTTAAAAAAGGAGAAAAAATGGGGTTATTACATGGGATCCCTGTTTCGATTAAGGATGAAACAGAAACCAAGGGTATCAGAACAACTTTTGGTAGTAAGGCGTTTGAGAATAACATAGCCCGGAAAGATGAGACTGTAGTTAGAAGGTTAAAAGATGCTGGTGCTGTCATCCTAGGTAAAACTAACACTCCTGCTTTTGGATACAAAGGAGAAACAGATAATCTAATTTTTGGAGTAACAAGAAATCCATGGAATTTAGAAAGAACACCTGGAGGATCAAGTGGAGGTGCTGCTGCTGCTGTTGCTTCAGGATTAGGCCCGATAGGTATAGGTTCAGATGGGGGCGGGTCTATTAGGATACCTAGTTGCTTTTGTGGCCTTTTTGGTCTCAAATCAACTTTTGGTCGAGTTCCTCAGAATTCGATGAAATTGTTCGGAAATTTTGGCACTTTCGTTCATAAAGGTCCACTCGTGAGGTATGTTAAGGACGCAGCTTTAGTGCTAGATATTATCGCAGGCCAAGATGAATCTGATAGATATTCTGTACCAAATCCAAATGTTAGCTATTTAGAAAGGCTAAACGACACACCAAATAAATTAAAAATAGGTTATTCTTTAGATTTAGGATTTGCAGAAGCTCTTAATCCTGAAGTCGAGACGTCTGTTATGAATGGGATTCAAAAATTTGAAGAATTCGGTTGGTCTATAGAGAAAAGTAGAATTAAGTTGAAAAACCCCGAATCTCTATTTTTAACTCTCTGGACCTCAGGATTGGGTTATACATTAGGCTCGTTATTAAAAGAATGGCAAGATAAAACGGAGCCTGATTTATTAGATCTAATTAATCTTGGATTATCATTCTCTAAAAAAGAATTAAAGATTGCAGAAGTTCAAAGAGAGATGGTTTATTCAGATATTTGTCGAGCGTTTAAGAAAATTGATATCCTAATAACTCCTACGCTAGCATGTCCTGCTTTTGAATTGGGCAAATCATTAGTGATTGAAAAAGAAACTAGAAAAACGGGTGTAATTATTAATGGAAAGAATATGAGTGAGGCAGGATGGTTACCTTTTACCTATCCTTTTAATATGAGTGGTCATCCAGCAGCTTCTATTCCGTGTGGCTGGACTAGTGACGGTTTACCAATTGGAATGCAAATAGTAGGGAAAAGATTTGATGAACTTACAGTCTTGCAAGTTTCTAAAGCGTTTGAAGAATTAGCTCCTTGGCAAGATAAAAGACCAAATTTTAATTAATTCTACCCAATCGTTCCATTTTTTATTACGCTTAAGACAACCTGAAGAGAAGAAATGTTGAACTACGCGAAAACGCTCTCTAAAGCACTTAAAGATAGATGATAAAGCAGTCTGAGTAATATTTATTCGGTCTCAAATAAACCTATATTTGGATCTAAAAAAGTATTTTGGCACATAGGACATGAATTATATTTTGAAAGCCAATCTGCTACGCACAAATAATGATAGGTCGAACTGCAAAAAGGGCATGTAATTAGCTTATCTTTAACGAAGTTTATATTTTTATGACAAACCGTACACTGAACATTAGATACTGATACGCCTTGTCTCACTTTAGCTTTATTAGTTAAAATTTCTTCTAACTTTGAACGTTCGAGTTCATATAGTCCTAAACTTGAAGTAATTTGATTTGTTTTTGAGGTAATCTCAGTTATTCTTTCTTTCAGTTCATCTTCTGATAATTTGTCTGCTAAAAAGGATGACAAGGCAAAGTTAAAGGGTAATCCTTCGAAATTTTCAGACTGCTTAGTTATCTCTGTTATTTCTGCAAATAAGATAGATTCTGTGTCTATTAAGTCCTTGAAACTTTTAAAAATTTTATTCATTAAGACTGTTAATAAAAAAGAAAGCTGGTTTTTCTTGCGATTAAAGTTATCTTCCCAATGTTTTATAGTGGCATAAATATCAACGTTATTCTCTTTATACGCTTCTAATTTGTTGTACACTTCAGTTTTGATTTCGTCTATTTTAAATTTATAATCACTTAGAAGGTCTCTAATTTGTTTTAGTTCAGGTAATTCTTCTTTTATTATCAAGGACGTCTCGTTTTCGTAAGAGGTGATCATTTTGTTTACCTCGGCAATCTTGGTGTCAACAAAACTTCTTACATCTACCCGAAAACTCTCGTCTTTAATGTTATTCAAATAATTTAAATACTCTTCTTTACGCCGAAATACTTCAGAAACGATATTCGCTAGCGTTTTCTTTAGATTAACGGTAATGTTCGTATAGGGTTTTATAATTGTATCAAACTTCATTATCCAAGTATCGATTTCGTCTATTTTTGTCGCGAAATCATCAACTTTCTGGTAATTTAAATTAATTATTTTTACAAATTCCTCTGGATCGCTTACATTATTTGTCCCTACTTGAAATTGTTTATCCAATCCCTTAAAATATAAATCGACTATTTTAGGGAGAAATTCACTGAATTTCTGAGATAAAATACTCTCTAAATTTAATTTTCCAATTCCTTGACCGTTTAAATCGTATTTCTGATCTAGCTCTTCGATTTCTTTTAAAGTTTCTCCTAATAAATCTTTAACTAACTCGAGAACAACTGGACGCATTTTTTTTTTTAATTTCTCAACCGTTTCTTTCCTTTCCAAGACATTTACGAACTTTTCCCCCTCGAAATCTTCAAATACTCCATTAATGTTTAATAGATATATGAAATCGTCATAAATCGTTGTCTTATCGTCTGATTTACTTAAGAAAAAGCTTTGTAATTCGTTAAAATGAAAGGATAGCAAAACATCTTTACGAGATTTAATTTTTTTGTCCGATTTGGCTTCGATTAAGCTTCGTAAATATGCTTCCAGTTCTTGTAGTTCTTCCCATTGCCCTAAATTGCTTGGAATATTGTTTAATTTAAAGGACAAATCTTTAATTTTATTTGCTTCAACCCAACAGAGTGTATTGTTCTTGTAGAACTTATCTATCTTTTGAATCTTTTTTTCCAGAATGGGAGTAAATTCATTAATGTTAATTTGTAATTCTTTGCTAATTTGTAAAAAATTATCTAAAAATTTGTTATGCTTTATGATTCGTTTAATGTTCCTTCCATTAGAATTTAGATTTGTTAAATTACTTGAGACTAACTTCAACTCGTTTATGATTTCTTGTTTCAATGAGAAATATTCTTTGTTTGAATCGGAAAATAAGTAAGATTCACTAAATAATTTAATCTCGTTGTAATACTCTGAATATAAATTAAAGACATCAATTTTAAATTCAGATTTAAGAAATTCATCTATTTCATCAGAGTCTTCTTGCTCAGATTTAATAATTGTTAGTTTTTTTTTCACGTTTAAAATTTCGTCTTTACTGTATCCTTTTACCTCTCTGTAACCCTTAAAGTTATTGCTAAACAGACGCAAAGAAAATCACCTTAATTTTAGTCAATATAAAATAACAATTGGAAAAATATGCCATTGCATAAAATTTTTAGCAAAAATAAGAGTAAAAAAGAATCATTAAATTAGGTTTTACTCGCCTAATTCCTTAATTTCTATGCGTCTTTCTTCCGCACCTTCTTTCGTTATGATAAGCAAATCAATTCCATTCCCAGACATAGCGTCTCTTTTTATTGAATTTCTTATTGCTTTTTCAACAAGTTTTACTCCATCTTCAATAGACATATCTGGCTTGTAATCCGCTTCCAAAATTCCCATTGAAAGTAACATTCCTGTTCCTGTAGCTCCAAATTCTTCTGGAATCAAAGAACCCAGACCATCTAAGGTGTAAACTTGCGGACCCTCCTTGTCTACTCCCGCGATTATTAAATTGGTGTATAAGGGAGCCATCTTTCTAGAATATAGCATGTTAGAAAGCATTTTAGCAACGCTTTTTGTACTAATTCTATCATGGGCGTCTAACTCGTATAAAGCAGCTTGGGCTTTCAATACTCTTGAAACGAATTGAAAATCTCCAATTAAACCATACGCAGCCATACCAACATTATCAGTAATTTTGAATAGCTTTTGAGTGGTTTTATTAGTAACTGTGTAACCCCATGTCGCTCTGCGATCGTTTCCTAACACTACTCCGTCTTTACACTTAATTCCTACTGCAGTCGCTCCTGGAACCATAATTTGTTGAGACATATTATTACCTTTTTCAAAAATATAAGTTTAAGATACAATTAATTGTTCTTTCTTATAACTATAGAAAAACTCAGAATTAATTAAAATTTTCGTTTTAAATTATAACATTTTATTGAAATTTACATAAAATAAAGGTTTATTATCCTTGAAATCATTTTATCAATTTTTCATATTAGGTTTAATCGTGTAATTTCTTATTTGGAACTAATTTTTATTAATTAGGTCAATTATGACTTAATTAGTATGATCATTCAAATTTTACCATGACATTCATTGAGGATGATGTGATTCAATTCAAAATTTTTTAGAAACTCAATCAAGGATAATAAAACCGATGTAAAACATTTTAGAGTCTATTTTGATATTTGAATTATTTTTATCCTAAAAAAGTTAATTCAAATTTTTCGAATGATCAACCAATGCATGATCATAGATTTTAACAGTTATAATAAAACCAAGTTTTTTTGTCGTGATTTTTTATGCATTACATTCTTGAAGTTCTTCACAAATAGCCAAAAGATTTAAATAAACCTTCGGATATATTACTATCTAAGAAACTTTAAATATAAATACAAAAAAAATTAAAAATCAATACTTTAAAAAATTCTAATAGTGGAGGAATAAAAAATGGCTAAAAAGAAACATAGCTTTGCCTGGTCGCCTATCCGGAGATTAATGAAACAACAGGGCGCAAGCATCGTAGCTAGAAACGCAGTAGATCTTTTAATTGACCATCTTGAAAAGACTGCTACTGGTTTAACTGAACAAGCTCGAGCTTTTACCATGCACGCTAACAGGAAGAAAATCACGAAGAATGACCTATTATTATCAATTAAATACAAATAGAGAGCATTTTTCGCATTAGATTAAATATTTTTTTTATTTTTTTCTTACTTTTTTTAACAGTTTTTAATTGACACTAAGATAAATTCATCTTTTTTTTCCGAACGTATTAATTCAATCGAAATCTAAATCATGTCGGATCATAGGATTTTTATCCATACATTCAACTCCAAATTGACATAGCTCACAGCCCACAGGATAATTTTGTGCTTTGTATTTCCAATTAATTCGACGATTGTATTTTTTAAGAATTGGTTTAAGGCGAGGTACCATCTCTCTTGCGACTTTATTACGATATTTATTGCATTTTGTTTTATTATAGCCTTTTTCAGTAATCGCATTAGCAGGACAATTTTTTGCACATTCTCTACAAGTAGCCTTAGCATAATATAAGCAATTTGCATAAGGTTCATCACTTCTTCTAGGAGTAACTTTAAGTGGCGCATCTGTAATCACCGAAGCTAATCGAATGTTGCAACCTAGGTTGGTAATCAAGCCCTCATGTAATCCAAATGTCCCTAATCCTGCGGCAAAAGCAACATGGTTTTCAGACCATGTAGAATAGAAATCTTTTTTTGCAACTAAAGTATAAGCCTCGCTAAGTTTTCCAGAAATAGCGTTATACCCTTTATTATGTAAAAATTCAACTGTTTGCTCCATTATATAATTTCTAAAATCTTTAGCAAAATTCCTGGCAATAGAGTAAATCTCTGCGGGTAAAACCATTTTTGCTAATTTAATTGGAGTTACACTTTTCTTTCTAATCTCATCAGTAAACGGGTATACTATAGAGACAATATTAAGATTTGATGTGGGTAATTGTTTTTGGCCACTAGCTAACCACATTTCCAAGGGTGTATAATGTTCATATCCTACAATCTCTTTAAATTTTAAAAAAATAGGGTCATTACCTTGAGCAACACCAATTAAAGGTTGAGAGAAAATTTTTCCACCTCCATATTTCTCAGGAAGGCGGTTAAGTTCACTACTCTCAAATTTTTCTTTTAAAAATTCCATTAATATATCTTTCAAGATTAATCTCAACGTTTATTTATGTTTACTATTGTACAATATCGTAAAATTCTTATTTATTTTTTATTCTCTAGAAATAAAGTTATTTTTTAAAGAGTTATTTTTAGAGTGGAGAAAACTTATTTTAGAGATCGCGTAAAAGCGATCTATCAAAAATTTAAAACCAACTAATAATTGGTTAAGAGATTGGGTAGTATCAAAGAATTAAATTTGATAAGTAGTTTATGTCAAGCGATAAGAGATGGAATGGAAGAAATCACGAATCAATTACCTGTTAAAAACAAGTATAAAAATCTTAAGAAAAAATTGAGCCACAACACCCTCTGTTTGTTATTTGGGGTTTCAAAATGGAACAAAGTTTGAATATTTGTTGAAAATTGTAACTAAACATTTAGGAAAGTTTAAACTTTCATCTTATCTCCCTTCTATTATACAGAATAGTATATTTGGGCAGATTTACTATTATAATAACAAGTTTTATATACCATTTTAACGAACCATTATAGTCTCTCTTCTTTTAAGAAATGAGATACAAAAAATTTAAATAAAAAAAGGTGTTAAAAATAAATTTAAAAGATTTTAGAAAAAATAAAGCAGCTGTAGTTTTTTGTGTCTTGGTTGTTGTAATTCTTTTTTCCGCCATTATGTCTAGCGCGTTTCAAAATAATTTTGGAACCATCGATGTAAGGGTGATTGAATTCAACGATAAAGATGGTGAAAGACTTGTTGGGAAATTATATCGACCATTAGGTGCTACTGCAGATACTCCTGCTCCTGGAATTCTTGGATTACATGGATATAACAACGATAAAGATGTTCAACGTCCTGCAGCAATTGAACTAGCTAAAGCTGGATTTGTAGTTTTAGCTCTAGACCAATTAGGACATGGAGATTCTTCAGGAGGATATGCTCTGGATGCGGCTCCTTACAGTTATTTCCTTGCTTACGAATATCTTATGGATTTACGATTCGTAGACGAAAATAATACTGGTATTTACGGACATTCTATGGGTGAACTTCGAGCTCGACAAATAGCTTCGGCTTATCCTCAACATAGAGCCCTTGGTCTTCAAGCATTCACTCCTAATTTTATTGGTTTTTACTACGGAGATTACGGGGATCCAAAGTTTAATAACATACTTCATCTTTGGAGTTCCTATGAAGAATGGGGTGGAGATGGGAAAACGGTTGCCGAGAACCTTGCAGATAATTTAGCGGCATTGGAAGTAACGTACAGCTTGCCCCCTGGAACCATGGCTGTTGATACTAATCTTGATCTATGGGGTGGAGTTTCAGATTTTGTTAACGGTACAGCGAGACGAGAATCTTACGATATAGGTAGCCATCCTGCTATAACTATGAGCCCTAAACATACCTCAGAAATAGTAGCTTGGATGCTACAAGCAATTCAAGGGATGACTTACGAAGACGCTTGGACTATTGCAGATCCAGCGAAGCAAACTTGGTTAGGAGCAGAACTTTTTGGGATGCTTGCCGCTTTTGCAACGCTTATCTCAATCCTACCTCTTGCATACCTGTTAATGAATACTAAATATTTCAATGAAGTCCGGCAACCTATGCCAGAGAAAATCCACACACCTAAAAAGTCAACATGGTGGATCGTTGCAACTGTTAACACAGCCATAGCTGGAATTACTTACTGGTTTTTCATACCGGGATATGGTCTCTCAGATAACTGGTTATTTGATGTTAAAATTGGTGACTATACCGTATTCAACCATGGAATCGCTAATGGATTTGAAGCTTGGTACTTACTTAACGCAATCTTTGGTGTTATATTGTGGTCTGTCTGGTATCTTCTGACTAGGTGGAGAAAAGGTAGAGATAGTATTTCGCTTCATGATATGGGGGCAACTTACGCTACTAAAGAGGAATTGGCAGACTTATCAAAGGTAAAGAAAATCACAAAAGCTTTTAATCCAAGGATTATAGCCAAAACAATCGTGATAGCGGCAATTCTCTTTTGGTGGATGTATGGTTTAGTCTTTCTATCGCAGACCTTTTTGAACGTGGAATTCCGCGGATTCTGGACCATGATGAAAACATTTAGCGACCTACAACGAGCCGTAGATTTCTGGCCATACTTCGGAATAGTACTCTTTTTCTCTGTAGTAAATGCCGGAATCTATATGTACGGACAACTTAGAATGAAAGAATACAAAAACACATATATAACTCATACGGTCTGGTTTTTCAAATATTGTTATCTGATGCTTGGTGGGCTAGTTGTTGTCATGCTAGTTCAATATGCTCCACAGTGGTTTGGAGGCGCACTTACATCGACAAATATGGTTGGATGGGGACTTAGTGATGTTAACCGTATGATGATAATCCAGTTAATGGGTGGTATTCCTATGTTAGCAATGACTTATTTCCTTTCGATTAACCTCTATCGTCAAACTGGAAGGGTTTATCTTAGTGCAATAATGTTTGCTGCTATACAAGTATGGTTCCAGATGACTGCTTTAGTTGCTTACGTATAATTTTTTTTATAAACAAAACATAACTTAAATTATGAGGAAATAAAATGACAAGTTTAAAAGAAAAATTTGACCTTGAGGAACTAATTAGCATTCTTATTGGGATGTGTCTATCCGGAACAATTCTTATGTGGCTTTTTTATACAACATTCCCTGATCACACTGCAAACTTGTTTTACTTAATTCTAGCGATACTTTTTACAGTTGCAACTCCAGCCTTATTTGTATTATTGTGGTTCCGCAAAAAGAAAGCGTGAAGTAATCTATTATTTAACTTTTTTTTTTTTTTTATAAACTGCTTTGTAGCAATAGCTTATAATAACCTGAAATCAATTCCTTGATAGTAGGAATTTATAATATTTCAATTAAAAATTTTATTAACCAAAATGTATTTTTTAAATCTCAACTTAATTAACATATACTCAAAATAAAAGATTTTTGATTTGATATGGCTGATAAAGTTAGTAGTGAACAGAAGCTTAATGGAAAAGAAAGAGAGATTTTATTTCAATCTATGGATGTGATACTTGGAAATCTTCGAGACAACATGGAACATTTAAGCAAAACTAAACATTTTACACATACTAAGAAATTTATCGACATGGTCTACGATGGGTTAGTAAAGAAGAGAAAATTCTTCTTGTTAGCAAGCGGGCGCTCTGCTTTTATTTTACAATGCTTTGCGACAAGACTAGTCCACCTAGGAGCAGATGTTTACATGGTTACTAATTTAGGCTCAATACCTGCGCTAACAAACGAGGATATTTTAATAGTTCTGTCAGGATCAGGAACAACATCGATCGTGGTAAGTCTTCTCAAAAATTACGTGAATACCGCTAAACCTTCTGGTATAATTTCAATTACTTCCCATCCCGAGACTATTATAGGGCGGGTTGCTGATATTACTATAAAGCTGAAGGGTCGCACTAAAAGAGATAAGGTTGACCTTCACGATGATACCGCAATTCTTACTCCTGAAGGAACTATGTTCGAGATAGCTGCTTTCGTCTATTTGGATGCTATAATCGCTGAGCTCGCAATCAAAATGGGAAAAACGAACGAAGATATGTTAAGAAAACACTCAGAGACTATTTAAACTACCTTTCCTATACATTCTTTGTGCCCATTATAGTGTATTTACGAGAGTAGTTTTAGGACTAAAAATCGATGAGTAAATATCTCCCATGGGCACGCTTTATCTTAAATCTAATTGCTTTTTCTATTCAATGTTAAAAATATGAGCACCAATAGCCCCACAATATTCTGAATTTTTTAAAAAAATAGCTTTTTTCTTTTTGAATTTACAGAGTAGTGATAAAATCTGTTTTAACGGTTTATTCTCTAATAGAAACCCTCCGCAAAAAACGATATTTTCTAGGTTATAATTTTCGGCCATAAGAGTAGCAATCGTTCCAATATTTTCTCCAATAATTCCAATTAGGGAGCTAATAAAATCTTCTTTTTTTAACGATTTGGTATCAAAATCTTTTTTAATCTTACCTAAAGAAGCTGCTGTAAATTCTCTAAATAGTTTATCAACTCTGGTATCTTCAATATCATAAATGTCAGCTACTTTTAAATCAATACTAAATCGATTCCCCTTACGAACTAATTCAATTGCATCAAAAAATTCATCCATATTCAATAGTAATTTAATTAATCCCATAAAGAAACCCCCTCCCATAGCAGATCCTCCCAAGTGTTCTATCTTGTCTCTTTTTAGGACTAGTGAAGTCCCTGTACCTAACGTGACAATAAGAGATGGAGGTAATGCTTTCTTCTTGTAAGATTCATAAAGAAATTCTAACCCTCTTATATTTGCTTCAAATTCGTTGATTAAGTTAGTACTAATACTGTTTGAATATTTTTTATAAAGCTTATAAGCTTTTCCGCCCGTAAAATTAATCTTATTAAATTTACTTTTATTTTCGTCAAGAAATTCCTCTATTTCCTTAAAATTGGTCTCTCCTATCTTAAGGATAATTTCGTTATCTTTAAGATAAGAAATCTTCGTGAGACTTTGACCAATATCAATTCCAATTGTATCGGGGGGGATATTGAATTGCGTTTGTTCTAAGAGTATTTTTGTAGTGTTTTGCTCCATATTTTAAAACAACTCCCAATATTTTAATAAAGATTTATTTGATTATTTAATTTTAATATTTTGTAATGAAACAGAACTCTAAAGTTAATAGTACTGATGTTTCTATAACCAAAAACGATAGTCCGACTAAGGCTATAAACAATGGAATTGAATTACTTGGTGGGATTTCAAGGTTTATTGGAAAAGAAGATAGCATTTTTATCAAAATTAATTTAAGAGCACCTAGTGGCTTTCCTATTAATGTAAATATGGATTCCCTTAGAACATTAATTACAATGTGCAAGGTTGCAGGAGCAAAAAAAATATATGTTGGAGGCTTTCCAGATTACGGTGTAAAAACCAGCGCGATTAATGACACTTTAGGGCTCAAACCTTATTTAGAAAACCTTGGAGCTGAATTAATATCTTGGGATGATCCGGCAACATCTCACTTTAGTAGCATTGAAGTAAACGAAAAAAATATCGAATATTCAACAAGAGTGCTTGAATCTGATAAATTAATTATACTGAATCAAGTAAGTGTTGACCCTTTATTCAAATGTACGCTTTCATTACTGAATTGTTATTCCTTAGTGTCTTCTAAATCTCAGAAAACTGGCAAAATAATGAGAAGTGGGAAAGATTATCTGTTATTAGACCAATTTAGGCAAGATTTAATAACAAACATTCTCGATGTTTTCAGTATTAAAAAACCTTGTTTAGTAATAAACGACATGTTTTATTTCTTAGAAGGCGCTGGTCCCTTTATTTACAAGGATTCCAACTTAATTCATACGGGTTTAGTAGTTAGTGGATCTGATGCGGTAGCAGTTGACTTAATCACATTAAATCTATTAAAAATTGATTTATTAGATAGTGATATCCTTTTAGAGGCAAGAAATCGAAAGTTAGGAATAACAAATGTTTCTGAAATTAATTTAAAAGGTGAAAACCTTGATGCTAACAAGATAGTAGTTAATTTCTCAGTTGATAAATTAAATGAAATTACGATTAATAACACTTATCTACAAACGGGAAGAATATGTTCAGGATGTTTCAAAGAGGCGTATCATCTATTGAATTTCATGAAAACCCAGATGGCAAAAGATTTAAAGTACATACGAAACCAGTCAATGTTGATTGGTGAGAATCCTCTTGAACCAGAGACAGTAGAAAATATTATCGTTTTTGGAGACTGTGCGGTAAAAACTACAAAGAATCGTGATTTTCGATATATTCAAGTGCCAACAAAAGATAATATCATTAAAACCGTAGGAGATAAAGTAAAGAAAGGAAATTCTTCCCAAAAAAAACCTATCGTAAAAGAGAAAATAAACAAATCTATATGTGAACTTCCGGGGTGTCCACCAGACATGCATACAAGCTTAAATACTATCCTTAAATATTATGGAAAAACACAAGTTCCAAATCTCTCCTTCTATTATGCTCTATTAAATCAAGATATCAATAAAGAATCGAAAAAACCAATAAAAAAAAAAGGAGTCACCGGCGATGTTTAACGAAGATTTACGGAAAAACTGGCTTGATATTTTAAAGTTTAATTCAAAGGTAAGCATAGTTGAAAACCCGAGAATATTAGATGAGAAAGTCAGAATTCCTTTAACTCCCATTCAGATTGACGCCTTTTTATTGTATAATTTGTTTGCAATCCTTTACCCCCAATTTATAAATGAGCAACACAATATTCTTGATATCATCGTGTCAGATTTCGATATTGACAATATTGTGTTTGGTGTGTATTTATATAAGACAAATAAACCAGGAGTTCATGAAACAGTCGAACTATTACCAAATGACTTAGTTGGAATTAAACAAGAGAATTTGGAGGATATAAATGTAATTTTCAATAAATTTCAGTCATCGATTTTAAAAGATCACGGTGTTAAGGTTAATAGTATCAGAATAATAAAAAAAAGGGGTTTGGATTTAATAAATAGTCATTATGAAAAATTTAGTAATTCTACCAATTTAGATATATTCCGAAGTTTTTTGGATTTAATACAAACATCTCTTACTGGCAATTTAATAGCCATGTATCCTGAGCCAAACATTTTAAAATTTTTAAGAGATAATTTAAGTCTTCTTGAAGACATCAGATTGTCATCAATCTTCGCTTTTATTGAAGATTTAATTCCGTCGTTTAATGTCTTGGTGGCAGCGGCATCTAATCAGCTATCGTTTGGCATGAATCTGAAGAAAATCGAAAGCAATAAGATTAATTCTGATATTGAAGTTAAAATATTCCCGATAGAAAGGGAAGATTACGATTTAAATTCTTATGGGCTACTTACAGATATTAAGTTAGCTCAACAGACCTTCATGGTGGAAAATATATACAATATTAACCTCAACGTAATTTTAAAATTTTTTTCAGAATTATTTGAGAATGATATCCCATTTGATAAGGGGATTTTAAGATTATTCTTTCAAAAGTTTTTGTATGGAATTAGGGGACATGACTTACATTGGAAAATGTACCCCAAACCTAAAACCTTTAATCCGTTAATTAGATTTTTAATAAGACTTTTAGGTATTGATTTGAACTTACAAAAACTTTCACACTGGGCTATTCCTGATTATATTTTCGGGTTATTCGATACATTTGTGGGATTAAACGCAAAAATTTTACTAATTATTACTTCCGATAAAAAAAATAACGATAATAATAGCCAAACACCAATTACTATACTGCTTGAAATAGAAAATGGATCTCTCACGAAAGTGAAAAATATACCTGATAATCAACAGCTTTCTGGCGTTGATCATGAATCTTTGGATTCAATAAGGTTTGCTTATTCAGAGAGATTTGGATTTATAACAAATATTTTAATCCTTAACAAAAACCTTATAGAAACGATTTTAAATACATTTATCTTTAAGTTCCATAAAATTTCTTTATTTTCCATCTTGAAAGTTCTGAAAATGTTGAAAAAACCTCAAATTTTTCAAATTTACCCCGAAATACCTCCATATTCTCTGTTAAAGAGGAAAAGTAGCTTCATTTTTTTAAAGGATTTGCTCAAGATTGCGATTGATAAGCACATATTCTAATTTAAAATTATTCTATGAATCCTTTGGCTTTCAATAATTCTGCATTTAATATTGCTCCGCCTGCTGCGCCTCTTATTGTATTATGGCTTAATGCGATAAATTTATAATCTAAAACTGTATCCTTCCTTAATCGACCAATAGTAACCGCCATGCCTTTGTCGTTATCTCTGTCTTTTTTAGGTTGAGGTCTATCTAAATTATCCAAGTATATGATTGGCTGTTTTGGAGCAAAGGGTAAATTAAGTTCTTGAGGGACCGATCTGAACTCTTTCCAAATTTTAATTATGTCTTCTTCGCTTGGAATTTGATTTTTAAATTTAATATTGACAGAAGCAGTATGACCATCCGTAACAGGTACCCTAATACAAGTAGCACTAATTTGAATCGAATCTTCGTTAACGATTCCATTTTCGCCAATATGTCCTAAAATTTTGAGTGGTTCTTTTTCAGACTTTTCTTCTTCTCCTCCGATGTAAGGAACAATGTTATCCAACATATCTAGTGAGGGAACTCCAGGATAACCTGCTCCAGAAACAGCTTGAAGAGTCGTTACTATCAATTTTTCAACTTTATATCCTTTTCTTTCCAGAGCATAAATAGGGGCCATGTAGCTTTGAATAGAACAATTTGGTTTAACGGTCACAAAACCTCGCGACAAGTTCCTATTTTTTTGCTGGATAGGGATTACATTTATATGATCATAGTTGATTTCTGGTATGATCATCGGTACGTCAGGAGTCCATCTGTTCGCTGAGCTATTACTTATAACAGGAATGCCCTTTTTTGCGTATTTAAACTCAATTTCTTTTGTTTCTTCCTTCTTAGGTAAATCCATTGCTGAAAACACAAAGTTAACATCAGTTTTAAGAGAATTAAAATCTTGGACGTCCCGGACCATTATATTTCTAACTTCCGAGGGAATATCCATAGGCATTTGCCACTTTCCTTTAACCGCTTCTTTATATAGCTTTCCTGCCGATCTGGGTGATGCTGCAACATCTACGATTTCAAACCAAGGATGTCCCATCAATAGTTTAATATAATTTTGACCAACGATGCCGGTAGCTCCTAAAATCCCAATTTTAATTTTTTCAGAAGACATATTAATTTGAGTTTATATTATATTTTTAACCTCTTCAATGAGCGTTGATTGAATAATTTTATTAAATTTTTTTTGTTATTTTATTATAGTACGGAAAAACCAAACGATAAAATATGCTAAATAGAGAAACGGATTTATTAAAAGAAGCAGAAGAGTTGGAAAACCAGTCGAAAATCGCTGAGAGGGATAAAAATTACGAGTTGGCGATTTCAGTTTTAATGCAAGCAAAAGATAATTATTCTAAATTGGGATTAACTGGGCAAGTTTCAATAATTATTAAAGAAATAGTTAGGTTGAGACGGTTAAAAGGAGATGAAAAAGGGTCCATACAAAGGTATGAAGGAAATCAAGAAAAGATTGAACCTAAATCTCAGTTAAAATCTAGCTTAGAAAAATTAGGCGAAATAAAATTAAAGAACACTCAAATATCGGAAACAAATGGTAATGCTATTCTAGAAAAAGCTCGAAATTTAGCTCTTGAAGATAAATATGAAGACTCATTAAAATTATATAACGAAGCCTATAGCACATTCAAACATCTCGAATATGAATATGAGTGTAAACAAATTTTATGGCAAATAAATGAGATAAAAGATTATCAACGCATGGCAGAATTTCGAAAATCTAAAGGAGTTCCTATAAACTTAAAAGATATTGTAGCTTTAGCTTCCGCTGAGAGAAGGAGGCAAAGAATACAACAGGGGTTAGGGGCTAACACTCGACCAGTTGAGATTGAAGAATACAAAAATACTATAAGAAATAAATCAAATACAACTCGTCCTAAAGGTTCTAAATTACTTGAACAGATGAAATTAACTGAAAAAAGAAACGAAGAACTTAAAAAAACATCACTATCTAATGTGAAAGACCAACAAAAGAATTATAAGAGCAAATGGAAAGAAAAACAGAATAAATTACATACTTTGCGAGAGGAAAAAAAACAAAAGGACGAACTGATTGCTAAAGGACAAGAGTTATTAGAAAAAGGGAACCAGAAACTTAAACAAAAAGAGTACGACGAAGCAAAAATCTTTTATAATGAAGCAATTGAATTATTTACTCAGCTTGGCTGGCACAATCAGATAGGCATTTTAGAGAAAGAACTCTGGAATATTGATTTGCATAAAAAAGAAGAAGAAGAGAAAGAAGAAATCGCAAGATTAAATAAATTAAAGCAGGAGCAAGAATTTCAGAGCAGGGTTTCAAAAGTAATGAGTGAGAAACAAAGACTCAGCGAGAAACTACAACAAACACATTCCGCTTTGCCTCCAGATCTTAGGAGCAAGATTGAAAAGATAAAACTGGTTCAAAATAAGGCTGAAAAGGAAGAACTTTCAAATAATTTCTCAAGAGCCTTGTCAAGATATCAATACATCCTTGAATTATACCAATCAATTCCTAAAGAACGCTTCGATTTCTCAAACAAAGTTTCAGAAGTAGAGCAGAAGATTTTAGATTTAAAAGCGAAATCGTAATATTTTTGGATTAGGCTTCTTTTATGTAACTAATAAATTTAAGCTTGAACTTTAATGAAGAATCCTTTTTTATCCTTTTTTCACGTCCCTAATTCAAAAGAGCTCTTAGATATAGCTTTCAGTAGAGCTATGAAAAGTAGTGCTCAAGTCTCTAAAAATGCCCCTATTCTCCTCAAGGCGAAAAAAAAAGAATCTAAACGGATTAAAGTAGCCATTGAAGAATTATTGGATCGGATTTTAACCATTATTAAGAGCGTTCCGATGATTGATGAATTACCCGATTTTTACAAAGAATTAGCTTCACTTTTAGTTGATGTTGATGTATTAAAATTAACTCTGGGTAAATTGAACGGAATCTTACCATTATTGAGAAAACTACAAAGGGAACACTCAAAGAAATTAAGCCAAATTGAAACTCCTAAAGATGCCGACCAAATACGAAGAGCTGCGTTTGGTAGAATCTCTTCAATTATTAATAAACAAAATCCCAATTTGGAATATTTAAACGAAATTAGAGGTCGGTTAAAAGAAATCCCCTCCCTAGATTATACTTTGCGCAGCATAGTTGTTGCAGGTTACCCTAATGTAGGCAAAAGTAGTTTTGTTAAACAGATTTCTACAAACAAGAGAATTGAAATACAAGAGTACCCTTTTACGACAAAAAAATTAGCGATAGGTCATTTTAGTATCGAAAAGCGATATAGTCAAATCAAGTTACAATTTTTAGACACTCCAGGAATTTTAGATCGCCCTATGTCTAAAAGAAACAATATTGAACTCCAAGCAATTCTTGCTCTTCGATTAATATCAGATTTAATTATTTTTGTGTTTGATCCCACACCCTCATGTGGCTATTCAATTGATTCGCAATTAGATTTATACCACGAAATTAAAAATAATTTTAC
>Ga0209979_1001631_pt1 | contig 23875 bp, 20 predicted proteins | sample AnhtaG_FD_183114 | JGI IMG/M metagenome (GOLD analysis project Ga0209979, IMG submission 183114) | Deep subsurface microbial communities from Anholt, Denmark to uncover new lineages of life (NeLLi) - Anholt_01485 metaG (SPAdes) (version 2) | ecosystem: Environmental > Aquatic > Marine > Oceanic...
TTCCCCCGGCCATCGTGGCAATGCTCCTCACAGCTCTCCTGCTCGGGATCGTGGCGCGGCTCGGGACCCGTCGTCTGCAACGTACGCCAAAGCCCGGGTTGCAGATGGCCATGGAGATGGCGTACGGCTGGTTTGCCCATCTGTGCCGCCAGATCATCGGTCCGGACAGCGAGCGATTCGTCCCGTTTGTGGGCAGTCTATTCATATTCATTCTCTGCATGAACTGGCTTGGTGTCGTCCCGGGCATGTTGGCGCCCACCGCCAACCTGAACGTGACGGCAGGCCTTGCGCTCACCGTATTCGTCGCGACGCAGGTCTATGGGCTACGGACCCATGGGCTCCGCTACTTCGGACACTTCACCGAGGGCCCGTGGCCGCTGTGGATTTTCATCGTTCCCATTCACATCGTCGGTGAGCTGGCGCGTCCGCTGTCGTTGTCATTCCGACTCTTCGGGAACATTTTCGGCGAAGACACCGCGATAGGCGTGTTCATTATCCTTGGCGCGGCGGTCCTGAAGGCGATCTACCTTCCGCTGCCGCTGCATCTGCCGATGGTTGCCTTCGCCCTCTTTGGTGGCTTCGTGCAGGCCCTTATCTTCGCTACACTGACGGCCGTGTACATCGGTGGGGCAGTGCGGACACACGAAAGCTAACAGTGGTCAGTGAGCAGTGGATAGTGGTCAGCGAAGAATTCGATCATCGCACGGAGCCCCAAACCGAGGGGGGAGGTCCCGAGCGACAGTCCTGGGGCAGTGTCTTTTCTGCTTCACTGACAACTGACCACTGGCCACTTGCTCAGATCCGGAGGTGAACAGAAGTGACCTATTTCGCGGCGTTAGCCATAGCGGTGGGCTTCGGCGTTCCGCTTGCCGTGCTCACGGCTGGACTTGCCCAAGCACGGACCGCAGCCGCCGGGCTCGAGAGTATTGCGCGGCAGCCCGAAGCAGCGGGCGAGATTCGCATCGCCATGATCCTCGGCTTGGCGTTCATCGAGTCGCTGGTCATCTATGCGCTGGTTATGGCGATCCTGCTATGGATCAAACTGCCGCCGAGCGCGGAAGCCATCATCAAGCTTCTCGAGAACGCGCCGGTACACTGAGAGGCAGGGCAAAGGGTGAAGTCTGGAGCCTACCCCCGGCGGCATCAGGCGGGTGTGCTTTGACCCTTTGGGCTTTCCCCTGCGGTTGAGGGAGCTGACCATGGACGCGCTGTTCAGGGCCCTTGGCATGGAGCCAGCGGCTCTCGTCATTGCTATCAGCACGTTTCTATTGCTGTGGTGGATCCTGGCCAAGTGGCTCTTTGGTCCCATCCGCAACATCCAACAGGAGCGGGCGGACGAGATCTCCGGCAACCTGTCGGCGGCCGAGACGGAGCGCGACGAGATGCAGAGCCAGCGCGGGGAGCTCGAGCAGCGCCTGGCGCGCATCGAGGCGGAAGAGCGAGACCGGATCCAGCAGGCGACGGCGCGCGCCCACGAGGCCCGTGATGGCATACTCGACGAGGCGCGGCAACATGCCGAGACCATCGTGGGGGAGAGTCGCGAGGAGATCCAACGCCAACGAGAGCATGCGCTGGCGGACCTGCGCGATGAGGTGGCCGACCTGAGCATCGAGGCGGCGACGCGGGCGCTTCGGGGACGGCTCAGTGACGACGTGCACCGGGCACTCGTCTCCGACTTCATCCAGGAGCTTGAGAGAGCCGAAGGCAAGAGCTGAGGCTAGTGCCCGGCCGGGGCGGGGTGCCAGCTCCGGGCGCCGGGCCCGTGTGGCGACCCGGGGACAGAGGCCCACGCGATGATAGACGCCAAGGCAGCGAAGCGATACAGCAAGGCGTTGTTTGGTCTTGCGCAGGACAATGATCTCGTGGAGCGAATCCGCACGGATCTGCGAACTGCCGCCGCCATCGTGGCGGGCACGCCGGACTTGGCGATGTTCATGGTCAACCCGCTCGTATCGGACCAGGCCAAGGAGCAGCTCCTCGCCACGGGGTTCGCCGATGCAGTGAGCCCGGAGTTCATGCGCTTCTTGCGGTTGCTGGTGCGCCACGATCGCTGCGGCCTGTTGAGCGCCGTACGGGAGCAATTCGAGCTGTTGGCCGACGAGGCCGCGGGCGTAGTTCGGGCGCGCGTGGAGAGCGCTGTGCCGCTTACGGAGCCGGAGAAGGAGCGGCTGGCTGCCGCCGTGCGACGGCGGTTTGGCCGGGAGCCGATCATCGAATACGTCGAGGCGCCCGAGCTCATCGGAGGAGTGCGGATGCGGGTGTGGGATACGGTCATCGACGATAGCCTGCAGGCAGCGCTGGTGCGTCTGCGCGAGCAGTTGCGGAGCAAGCGCCTGCGGGCGGTGAGATAGTCGCCGGAGGCGGCCAAGGGCGCTGGTGATAACCGAGGTCGGCGGGGCGCGGGCATTGCAGCTCGCGACGCATCCTGGGCGTGCCGTGGCGGGCAAGAATGTCTGCCCCACGCCAGTAGCGACCGCGCGCGGATTCTGCGAATCCGCCCGGAGTGACACAATCCGCAGTAGGACGAAAGCGAAATGTCAATCAGGCCGGAAGAAGTTTCATCCATTCTAAGGCGAGAGCTGGAGCGCTACAAGCCGCAGCTCGAGATGGCCGACGTCGGCACGGTGCTGCAGGTCGGCGATGGAATAGCGCGGGTCTACGGGATGGCCAATTGCGCCGTCGGGGAGCTGGTGAGATTCTCCGGTGACGTGTACGGCATGGCCTTTAACCTGGAAGAGGACAACGTTGGCGTCATGCTGCTGGGCGAGGACGAGGAGGTCGGCGAAGGAGATCGCGTTGAGACAACGGGGCGCGTTGTGGATGTGCCCGTGGGGCCCGCACTGCGCGGGCGAGTGATCGACCCGCTCGGCAGGCCGCTCGACGGGGGCGATCCAGTCGCGGCGGAGAAGCGCCGACCCATCGAGGGCCCGGCCCCCGGCGTGGTGGACCGGCTGCCCGTGCTGGAGCCGCTGCAGACGGGCCTGAAGGCGATCGACGCCATGATCCCCATCGGCCGGGGCCAGCGCGAGCTCATCATCGGCGACAGACAGACGGGCAAGACGGCGATTGTAGTTGATGCCATCATCAACCAGCGCGAGACGGACGTGCAGTGCATCTACGTGGTGATCGGGCAGAAGCTGTCAACGGTAGCCCAAGTCGTGGACAAGCTGCAGCAGTACGACGCGATGCGATATACGACGGTGGTGGCCGCCACGGCGAACGACTCGGCAGCGCTGCAATACATCGCCCCATACGCGGGATGCGCCATCGGCGAAGAGATTATGTACCGCGGGGGCCATGCCCTCATCGCCTACGACGACCTGTCAAAACATGCCCAAGCATACCGGCAGGTTTCGCTCCTCATGCGCCGGCCGCCGGGCCGCGAGGCGTATCCCGGCGACATCTTCAATCTCCACTCCCGCCTGCTGGAGCGCGCGGCGAAGCTATCGGACGCCCTCGGCGGGGGATCGCTCACGGCGCTTCCCGTCATCGAGACCCAGGCGGGCGACTACGCCGCCTACATCCCGACAAACCTCATCTCCATCACCGACGGGCAGATCTATCTGGAGCCGGACCTGTTCTACGCCGGTGTCCGACCGGCGATCAACGTGGGGATCAGCGTCTCGCGCGTCGGGGGTAAGGCCCAGAACCGGGCCATGTACAACGTGGCCGGCAGCCTGAAGCTGGATCTGGCGGTATACCGCGAGTACGCTGCCTTTGCGCAGTTCGCCACCGATCTGGATGCCGCCAGTCAAGCGGTGCTGCGCCGGGGCGAGCGCATGGTCGAAGCGCTCAAACAAGGCCAGTACGCGCCAATGCACGTTACTGACCAGATCATCATCATCTTCGCGGGCGTGCGCGGGCATTTGGATGCAATCGATCCGGCGGAGATCCAGCGATTGGAGCCAGAGCTCATCAAGTTCGTCCGCGAGAGACATCCGGAGATCGTCGCCGAGCTGGACACGCGAGCTGATCTGACGGAGGACGTCGAGCAGGGGCTGGAACGGGCCGTAAATGAATTCGTGGAGAACTGGCCGGCCACAGGCAAGCAAGCAGACTCGAGCGAGACTGGGGCCGAACGCCAGGAGCTTTCCGATGCCGCGCAGTGAACGCGCCATTCGGCGCAAAATGCGAGCAGTCGAGAAGATTCAGCAGATCACCAAAGCCATGCGAGCGGTGGCAGCGGCACGCCTGCGCCGCGTGCGCGAGAAGGCGGAAGCGGGCCGGCCGTACTACGAGCGAATGCGGGCAGTTCTGGCGCGCGTGGCCATGCAGGCCGAGCAGGTGCAGCATCCCCTGCTTCAGGTGCGCCCCGTGGCGACGACGTGCCTCGTGGTGATCGGCGGCGACCGGGGGCTGTGCGGCAGCTATAACGTCAACTTGGGTCGCGCAGCACACCAGCTCGCCGAGAAGCTGGACGAGCAGCAAGTCGACCGAGTGGTGGTCACAGTGGGCCGCAAGGCGCAGGGCTTTCTCCGGTATCGCGGGGTTGAGTGCGACCGCCATTTCCCGCAGCTCACGCCCGACAGCACCGTCGCCGAGGCCTCGATCATCGCCAGATACGCCCGGGACATGTATGAAAGCGGGCGTGTCGATGAGGTCCGGGCCGTCTACACGCGATTCGTCAGTCCCATGGAGCATCGGCCCGCCGAGGTTGCCTTGCTTCCTCTGCAGGCGCCCGACGTTGAGGACGCCGCCGCCCCCGGGATCGAGTACATCTTCGAGCCGCCTCCGGAACGGCTGCTGGGGCGCTTGCTGCCACGTTACTTCGACACGCAGCTCTATCATCTGCTCCTCGAGGCAATGACGAGCGAACAAGGGGCACGCATGGTGGCAATGACGGCGGCCACGGACAACGCCGCCGAGCTGATTGAGCAATTGACGCTTCAGCGAAACAAAGCACGCCAGCAGACGATCACAAGCGAGCTGTTGGACATCGTGGGAGGTGCTGAGGCCCTCCGCCACGCGGTTGCATAGCTGGTCGGAGGCGCTGTCCACATGGCTGCAGGACAGCAACGCAAGGGCAAAGTGCTGCAGATCATCGGGCCAGTGGTTGACTGTGAGTTCACGTCCGACGAACTGCCGGCGATCAACACTGCTCTGACGATAGCGGACCCAAACCGTAACAGCGACCTGGTCGTCGAAGTGGCACAGCATCTTGGCGATCAGGCCGTGCGCTGCGTCGCAATGGCGCCCACAGAAGGCTTGCGGCGCGGGATGGATGTGCTGGACACAGGGCACCCGATCCGCGTCCCTGTCGGGGACGGCGTATTGGGACGCGTACTCGACCTGCTCGGTACACCCATTGACGCTCCCCGCGGGACGCAGCCCGAGCCGGTGCACGCCGACCGATGGGACCCAATTCACCGTCTCCCGCCGGCTCTGGTGGATCAAGACGTTGAGACCGAGGTATTTGAGACCGGCATCAAGGTGATCGATCTACTTGAGCCGTACCCGAAGGGCGGCAAGATCGGGCTGTTCGGCGGCGCCGGCGTGGGCAAGACGGTGCTTATTATGGAGCTGATGCGCAACATCGCCACGGAGCATGGGGGGGTGTCGGTGTTTGGTGGCATCGGCGAGCGCACCCGGGAGGGGAACGATCTCTGGTTGGAGATGCAGCAGTCGGGCGTACTGGACAAGACGGCGCTCGTCTTCGGGCAGATGAACGAGCCCCCCGGCGCGCGTCTGCGAGTCGGTCTCTCGGCTCTGACCATCGCCGAATACTTCCGCGACGAAAAGCACCAGGACGTGTTGCTGTTCATCGACAATATCTTCCGCTTCATTCAGGCGGGCTCCGAGGTCTCCGCCCTTCTGGGACGCATGCCGTCCGCTGTCGGGTATCAACCCACCTTGGCAAACGAGCTGGCTGAACTCGAGGAGCGCATCACCTCGACGCGCGAGGGCTCGATCACATCGGTGCAGGCCGTTTACGTGCCCGCAGACGATCTCACCGACCCGGCCCCGGCGAGCACCTTCACTCACCTGGATGCCACGACGGTGCTCGCGCGCGAGCTTGCCGAGCGTGGTATATATCCTGCAGTAGACCCTCTGGACTCGACATCACGCATCCTGGACCCGCGGGTCGTGGGGGAGCGGCACTACAACGTGGCACGCGGCGTGCAGCAAGTGCTCCAGCGCTACAAGGACCTGCAGGACATCATTGCCATCCTGGGCATCGACGAGCTGTCGGATGAGGACAAGCTCATCGTGGCCAGAGCGCGGCGGCTGCAGCAGTTCCTCTCCCAGCCCATGTTCGTTGTGGCAGATCAGTACCGGTTCGAGGGCCGCTATGTGCCGCTGGAGGAGACGATCCGGGGATTCGAGGAGGTCCTGGCAGGGGAGCACGACGACTTGCCAGAGCAAGCCTTCCGCATGGTCGGCGGCATCGACGAAGCCGTCGAGAAGGCAAGGAGCCTGGAAGGGTAACCGCACACAATGCCGCAACGGCCCTACGATCTGCAAGTGGTCACCCCGGAACGGGTGGTGCTCTCTGAGTCCGTCGTCTCTCTCATTGCGCCGGGCACGGAGGGCAAGTTCGGTGTGTTGGCGCGCCACGCGCCACTTGTGGCGGAGCTGGGGATCGGCGAATTGACCCTTACGCGTCCTGACGGGACGCGTGACGAACTGGCCATCGCCAACGGATTCCTGGAAGTGTCGGCGGACGGCGTGGTTGTGCTGGCCGACGCGGCGGAGCGCCTGGACGAGATCGATGTCGAGCGTTCCGAGCTGGCGAGGCAGCGCGCCGAGCGCCGAATGAGCCGCGAGGCCGCCGAGCCAGACCTCGACATCGAGCGCGCCCGTGTGGCATTGCTCCGGGCCATGAACAGGCTGAAAACGGCTGAGCGAGATCGGCGCTGAGCCGCCGCACCGGCATCTGCAGCGGCCGGAGAGCGTCACGGCCGCGTCCAGGCCACGGAGAGCGGTTGCATTTTCCCATGCCATCACGTATACTACGCGCCGCAGACGATGTATCGCTACGTCCGAATGAAGCGAAAGGGGGATCAGTCCGTCCAGCCGCCGTCCGTCCTGTCACAGGTAATGACGCCGCATTCACAATCATCCGGCAAACGAACTCCATACCCAACATAGTCCGGGACACGGCCTGACGGTCCCACGTCAAGGGAGAGGGATGGATGTCGAAGATATACATCGCCGGCGGGTCTCCCCTGCACGGAGATATCAACGTTAGCGGGAGCAAGAACGGCGCGCTGCCCGTGTTGGCAGCGTCTTTGCTTGTGCCCGGCGAGACCATCGTGGAGAACGTTCCCGACATTGAGGACGTCGCCACGATGATCGAGATGCTGCGGGCGCTCGGCGTTCGGGTGGACACCATAGCGCCTGGTGTGCTGCGCATAGACGCGACGAACGTGGCCTCGGCAGCGGCCCCCCACCATCTGGTGCGCCGGATGCGCGCTTCGTTTTACGTGAGCGGCCCGCTGCTGGCGCGGCTTGGCGAGACGGAAGTGCCCCTGCCGGGTGGCTGCGTGCTTGGTCCGCGACCCGTCAACTTCCACATTGAGGGCTTCAAGGCTCTCGGGGCAGACGTGGTGGAAACGCACGGCGTCGTCCACGCAAAGGCCAGCAGCTTGCGCGGGGGCAGGATACTGCTGGAGCCACGATATCGCAGCGCCGGGGCGACGAATAACACCATGATGGCTGCCGTGCTCGCCGAGGGCACGACGGTGATAGAAAATGCTTCCAGAGAGCCTGAGACGGTAGACTGCGCGCACTTCCTGAACAAGGCGGGAGCGCGCATTAGCGGGATCGGGGGCACCACCATCGTGATCGAGGGGGTCAAACGCCTCCACGGGTGTAGGCATCGGGTGATTCCCGATCGCATGGAAGCCGGGACGTACTTGCTCGGCGCCGCGGTCACCGGCGGGGACGTGGCGGTGCACGGTGTGACTGTGTCGCATCTGATGCCCCTCATCGAGACGGTGCAGAAGGCCGGCGTTGAGATCACCATGGTGGACAACAGCGTCCGACTGCGGGCCCGGGGACGGCCGCGGGCATTCGACGCCGCCACCGGGCCATATCCCGGCTTTCCAACGGACATGCAGCCCGCCACCGTTGTGCTGATGGCGCTTGCCAACGGCACCAGCCACATGGAGGAGACTATTTTCTCGGCGCGCCTCGGGTACACGGATGAGCTGCGCCGTATGGGGACCGATGTGCGGGTAATCAGCCAACTGGCAATCGTGCGCGGGGTCAAGAAACTCACCGGCGCTCCCATAGAGGCGTCAGATATACGTGCTGGCGCCGGCCTTGCGCTCGCCGGGCTGGCCGCGGAGGGACACACGGAGATCAGCGGCGCGGAGCTTATCGCGCGGGGATACGAGAACTTCGTCGAGAAGCTGGCGCAGCTCGGCGCACAGGTGACGACCCATAGGAATCAGAAGTTATGTTTGGCCTCGTAGATGACCTCGGCATCGATCTGGGAACGGCCAACATCGTCGTTTACGCCCGAGGACGCGGAATTGTACTTCGAGAACCCTCCGTCGTAGCCATAGACAAAGCAACGAAGAAGACGCTGGCCGTAGGCGAGGAAGCGCGCCTGATGCTGGGCCGCACGCCCGGCAGCATCGTGGCGGAGCGACCCATGCGTGATGGCGTCATCGCACATTACTCCATCACACGGGACATGCTCGCGCACTTGCTTCACCGCATCTGTGGCCGACGCGCCAAGCTGTTTCGTCCCCTTGTTGTCGTCTCCATCCCCACGAAGGCCACCGGCGTCGAGCGGCGAGCGGCGCTGGATGCCACAGTAGCTGCCGGGGCCCGAAAGGCCTTTTGGATCGAAGAGCCCATGGCGGCAGCTATCGGCGCCGGCCTCCCGATCGCGATGGCCGGCGGCAACATGGTCGTGGACATCGGCGGGGGGACCACGGATATCGCCGTCATCTCTCTGGGGGGAATTGTCACCAGCGACGCGCTGCGGCTGGGCGGGAACAGATTGGATGAGTTCATCGCCCGGCATATCAAGCGCGTCTACAACCTCGCCATCGGCGAGCGGACGTCTGAAGAGATCAAGATCACCATCGGCTCTGCGTATCCGCTCGACTCCGAGGTGAGCAGGGAGGTGCGGGGACGCGACTTGGTCAGCGGACTACCCAAGACAGTGACGGTCAACTCAGCCGAAGTGCGCGAGGCGCTGGCCGAACCCATTGCCCAGATCGTTGAACGTGTGAAGAACGTGCTCGAACGCACGCCGCCGGAGCTTGGCGCCGACATCATCGAGCGGGGCATTACCCTCACGGGCGGCGTGGCGCTTCTGGTGGGCCTCGATAAACTCCTGGAGCTGGAAACGGGGATCCCCGTCCACATCGCCGATGATCCCATGACGTCCGTCGCCATAGGCACCGGGCAGGCGTTGGAGGAGCTAGACGCCCTGCGGACCACGATGTCTCTGGAGCAGGTCCCCGTGGAGTAGCTGGGGGAGTGAGAGCTCAGGCGCCGCTGCGGGCCATTTCGTGGCGTTCCTCTTGTGGCACCTGCTCGGTGATGCGCGCCTCAATGAGGTCGCCGGCACGCCAACCGCGGAACCCTTCGACGGCGATCCCGCACTCCATCCCCGCCTCGACCTCTTCCACATCCTCCTGGAAGCGTCGCAGAGACGCGAGCTTCCCCTCGTAGATCACCAGTTCGCCGCGCCGCACCGTGAGATCGGCGTTGCGGACCATGCGTCCCTCCGCCACCCGGCAACCAGCCGCCTGCCCGATGCGCGAGGCGCGGAACGTCTCGAGTACCTCGGCTCGGCCGACGAGCACCTCGCGATACACTGGCTCCAGAAGGCCCAGCAGCGCTTTGTGCACGTCATCGATGGCATCGTAGATGACCTGATAGATGCGAACCTCAATGCCCTCCTGGTCGGCCATCTTGCGGGCGCCGGAGTCCGGGTCCACTTGATAGGCGATGGCGATGGCATTGGACGCAACCGCCAAGGCGATGTCAGACTCGTTGACGGGCCCGACGCCGCTGTGGATGATCTTCACCTGGATCTCGCCATACGCGGCGTTGAGGGCCGCCAGAGACTGCCCCAGAGCTTCGGCTGAGCCCCACGTGTCCGCTTTGAGGACGATATTGAGTTCTTTCAGCTCACCTTCCTGGGCCTGTTCGAAGATGCTCTCCAGTCTCACTCTGGCCGCGTCGCTGAGCTCTCTCTCACGGAGTTCCTCCCGATAAGCGTCCGCACGGGCGCGCGCCACTCGCACGTCGTCGCAGCCATCCACCTCATCGCCAGCTTGGGGAACCTCGGTGAGCCCGACGACCTCAACAGCAGTCCCGGGTGGTGCCTCCGTGACGGCCTCGCCCTTCCAGTTCATCATCGCCCGCACGCGGCCGGCGGCGGTGCCACAGATGATCGCGTCGCCGATGTGAAGGGTGCCATCATCGATGAGCACCGTCGCCAGAGGCCCTTTGCTGGCGTCCATTCGCGACTCCACCACCACACCGGAAAGCGGGGCGGCGGGATCGGCCCACAGCTCCTCGACCTCGGCCACCAGGTGAATGGTCTCCATCAGATTCGACAGGCCCTCGCCCTGCAAGGCAGAGACCGGCACGCAGATGGTGTCGCCCCCCCAGTCTTCGGGCTCCAGGCCGCGATCCGCCAGTTGCTGCTTCGTGCGGTCGATGTTGGCGTCCGGGAGGTCGATCTTGTTGATGGCCACTATGATGGGCACCTCGGCAGCCCGCGCGTGAGCGATCGCCTCTCGTGTCTGCGGCATGACACCGTCGTCGGCAGCGACGACCAGCACGACGATATCAGTCACCTGAGCGCCGCGCGCCCGCATCGTCGTGAACGCCTCGTGACCAGGCGTGTCCAGGAAGACGATGCGCTTGCCGTTGGTGGGGACCTCCGATGCGCCTATGTGCTGCGTGATGCCGCCATGCTCGCCGGAGGTCACGTCCGTGTTGCGTATGGTGTCAAGTAAGGTCGTTTTGCCGTGATCGATGTGGCCAAGAACGGCGACCACCGGCGATACATCAATGCCGTGAGGCGGCCGCGGACCTCGCCTCTTGCGCCGGCGGCGTGCGAGAATGGCCGGCTCCGCGGGGGCCTCAGCGGCCTCGGGTTCGGCCTCCTCGGCCTCGGCCTCCGCCACCGCCACCGCGGGCTCAGCAGGTTGCTCCGCCGCCGCCTCAACGGCGACAGGCTCCGATTCGGCAGGCTCCGGGACCGACTCCGCGAGCAACTCTCTGACTGCGCTGGCCGTTGTCTCATCGATGCTGCTCGCCAAGGAGCGAACCTTTACTCCCAAGCCCTCGAGCGTCTCGAGCAGCTTGCGACTTTCCAGCCGGAGCTCCTTGGCAAGAGCAAAAACCCGGATCTTGGCCAAACTGCTGCACCCCCGATAAAGCTTATCCGTCGTTGATGGCGTTCACCACGGCCTGCAGGGCCTCGCGATGAACGCCAACCTTCAGAGATCGCGCCAGCGCGCCCGAACGGACCGCGTTCTCAAGACAGCTTCTCGTGCGGCACACGTACGCACCACGTCCGGGCGCCTTCTGCGTCGGGTCGTAGGCCACCTCGCCCGCCGGAGTTCGCACAATCCGCAGCAGCTCCCGCTTTGCCCCTCGTACGCCACAGCTCACGCAGGAGCGCTGCGGTACCCACTTTCGCCGCCGTCTTCTGGCTCTCATTTGCCAAAGGCGCTCGACCGGAGGCGCCTGCCAGGCAGTCGAGACCAACGCCGCTGAGGCGGGCCCTTCTACACCGCCGCGCCGGCGAGCAACTGCCGGACCATCTGGGCGTTGCTGCCACTGAGCACGGTAGCGTGGCTGCGCGCCTCGATGTCCTCCTCCTCGAGCACTTCCAATAGCTCAAATGTCGGCACGTCCAGCTCTCTGGCCAGTTCCCACACTCTGATACCAGGGATGGTGGCCCAGACGGCGGCCTCCTCGGCCAACCGCTCCCGTTCGTGATGTTGCGTCTGGCTACAGATGTCGATCTTCCAACCCGTAAGCCGGGCTGCCAGGCGCACGTTCTGCCCTCGACGCCCGATGGACAACGAAAGCTGATCGTCGGGCACGATGATCGTAGCCGTCTGCTCGCTCTCCTTGGCCAACACCGTGGCCACCTTGGCGGGGCTGAGGGCACTGGCGAGATACTGGGCGATGTTGTCACTCCAACGCACGATGTCAACTTTCTCGCCGCGCAGCTCGTCCACTATGGCCTGCACGCGCGTGCCCCGATGTCCCACACAGGCGCCTACGGCGTCCACCTGCGGGTCGCGCGAGGCCACCGCGACTTTCGATCGGGCCCCGGGCTCCCTCGCCACCCCCTTCAGCTCAACGATGCCCTCGTATACCTCCGGCACTTCCAGTTCAAACAGGCGCTTCACGAGCATCGGGTGCGTACGCGAGACGACGACTTGCGGGTTCTTTGTGGTCTTTCGCACGTCCTGAATGTAGACTTTCATGCGCTCGTTGAACCGGTATGGCTCGCCCGGGATCTGCTCGTGCGGGGGCAGAACGACCTCGACACGACCGAGGCTGATGAATACGTTCTTGCCGTCCTTGCGCTGCACCTCGCCGGTGACCACTTCACCGATCCGAGCGCTGAACTCGTCGAAAACGATCTCCCGCTCGGCCTCTCGGATGCGCTGCAGAACGACCTGTTTGGCCGTCTGGGCAGCGATCCGCCCGAAGTCGGAGGGCGTGATCTCCTCCTCGATGTAGTCGATGGGCTCCAGTGCGGGGGCTTCCTCCTCCCCAACCTCTTCGTCCTCCAGCATGCCTACATCATCGACCGGCGTGGCTACCTGGAGCTGTTCGTCGGCGACGTCCGCTGCCGGTTCGCTCACAGCAGTGGCTACGCCGGTCTCTGTCGCCAACTCCTCCTCGGAAGCGCCTGCCACGGCGGCGGCCTCCGGCTCTTCATCGGGCACCTCGGCGTACACCGGCTCCCTCGAGAAGTATCGCACTTGGTGATTCTGGCTGTCGATCTCCACCCGTACAGGATAGTCAGAACCGCAGTGTTTTCGATATGCCGACGCCAGCGCCGCCTCGATGGTCTCGATCAGTGATGCCATCGGTATGCCCTTTTCCCGCACGAGCTGCTCCAGCGCATCAATAAACTCGTCGTTCATGAACGACCTGCCTCCTCTGAGAGCGCCCCCGCCTGCGGTGCACGTAGATTGCTACTGCTTCAGCCGCGCTCGCTCCTCGTCCCAGTCGAACACCAGGTGTGCCTGCTCGACACACGCCATCCGTAGGTGCACTACCTCGCCGTCCGCCTCCAATAGTATCTCGTCGCCATGTCGTCCGGCCAGCCGACCTTGCAGTGTTCGTCGCGTCCCGTCGGCCTCAGCCACACGGACGGCGGCCAGTCTTCCCCGGAACCGCTCGTAGTGTTCCGGCTTCGTCAGGGCTCGCTCTATTCCCGGCGACGAGACGATTAGATCGTATCGACTCGGAATCAGGTCAAGCGCGTCCAGGAGCAGGCTGATCTGCTTGCTCATGGCCTCACAGTCCTGCGTCGTGACGCCATCAGGCTTGTCAATGTAGACTGTCAGCGACGTACGCCGCCTGCCCGGGGCGTACTTCAGATCCGCCAACTCGTAGCCGTACTGGCCGAGCAGCTCCTCAATGCTGGTCGCGATGCTCGCCTCGATTCTCCCAGCAACAGACGCTTGTTCCATGAGCACCACGAGCCCGGCTCAAGAACCAAAAAGAGTGGGCAAAACGGCACCCACTCCTTGGACGATACCGGCCCAAAGAAGCGTTTCGTGTCTAGAAGTATACCACAACTCAGGATGGCGTGCAAGCCGTCTGCCACCAAGAAGAATCGCATTCCATTGGCGGGACGGTGTGCCGAAGCCACTCGGACGGGGGAGGTGGACGCCGGGCGCGAATGGAACAGTGGACACAGAGTTAGCCGCGCCCCTCAGGCGCAAGACCGCTGCGGCCGATGGCCAGCGCTGCGGCCTGCCACGGAGGGCTGGCGGAGAGCGTGCACGAGGCCTGCGATGCGGAGACACGGCCGGTCCGAAGCCGACTGGAAAGCTGCCCGCCTTGAGATGGTCGAGCAGCAGTTGGTGCGGCGCGGTATCAGGGACGACCGCATCCTGGCGGCGATGCGAAAAGTGCCGCGACACCGCTTTGTGCTCGAGGAGTATCTCTACTCGGCGTACGACGATCAGCCCCTGCCCATTGGGGAGGGTCAGAGCATCTCGCAGCCATACATCGTGGCGCTCATGATCGAGCTGCTCGAGCTCGATCGCCACAAGAAAGCACTGGAGGTGGGGACAGGCTCGGGGTATCAGGCGGCCCTGCTGGCGGAGCTTGCCAATTATGTGTACACGATCGAGCGGCTGCCCAGCCTTGCGGCCGCGGCCCGAAAGCACCTCGCCGAGCTGGGATACAAGAACATATCCGTCGTGACCGGCGACGGCACCGAGGGGCTGCCATACTGCGGGCCCTTTGATGCCATCATCGTGGCCGCAGCCGCGCCGGAGTTCCCACAGCCCATAGTAGACCAGCTCGCCGAAGGCGGTAAGATCGCTATGCCCGTAGGCCCTCGCCATTCCCAATCGCTGCTCGTTGGCACCAAGGAGGGCGGCGAGTTCAGGCAACGGGACGTGTGCGGCGTCGTATTCGTCCCGCTCATCGGCGCCCACGGCTGGTCGGAGTCCTAGCCAATGCATGCCGGCCGCGGGTAGGGCTGAGGGCTCACGCGCGAGGCGAGGCCGGAGCAGGCCTATAGCGGCTGCGCTGCGTGCCTGGGACACGCGATGGCCATCACGTCTCTCGACAACAGTTGCAGAAGCTGCGGCGGTCCGTTGGCGCGCATGGTGCGGGATGGCAGGTGTGTCAGATGTGGCGCACCTGTTCCCCGGGACGTCTTGCGGGAGCTCGCCCACGGCGGCCGTTTGACCAACTTCGGCTACGGCGTCATCGGCTGGGCCACCGGCTTCTTGATCGGCCTCAATGTGTCCTGCTGCCACTTTCATGGCGCGGGCATGCTCCTGCAGCGCCACGTGCTGACGCCCCTGATTACCGGGATCGTCGGGGCGCTGGTGTATGTGCTCGTCGGAAGAGCACTGGATTCAGGGCAACGCCTCGGCTTCGAACTCGTCGCCCTGTCGCTGGCTGCCGGGATTGGGGGTGCTGCCTTCGTGAGCGCCAGTTCGCCCTGCACGGCGGCGACGCTCGGCGCAGTGGCGCTGCTGGTGGCGGTCGGCGTGAGTATCCTCCTGGCGCGCTCATCCTTTCTACGCCACGAAACGTCCGGGCAGAGCTAGGTGAGTGCTGCCCAGCGCGGCCAGCCCCTAAAGGCCTGGTGGCCGCGACGGGAATGGCCCGATGCAACCGGTTGCGTGGCGCAACGCAGGACAGTTCACCCTCGTACTTCTCATCCCCGTGTGCGCCTTTCTCACGGCGCACGGGACGGGCTTCAATGGCCTCGCAGACCCCGCGGCGATGCACGATGCGGAGCTTGCCCGCAGCATCGCCACCGGCAAGGGCTTCTGCTCCCGAGCTGTAACCCCACTGCGATTGCTGTTCGACGCGGACCCGCCGTCCCTGCGCAAAGCGGACGTCTCCACCCCGCCCATGGCTCCCGCATTCATGGCCACCATATTCGCTCTCTTCGGCCCAAGCGACGAGGCAGCCGCGCTCAGCTCAGGCATCGCCTACGTTGTCTCCGTGGCCGTCACGTTTCTGCTGTTGCTGCGCCTCGCTTCATGGGGCGAGGCCGTGCTCGGGGCAGCCTCCTTTGCCCTGGCGCTGTCTGTGCTGCGGCAGGCCGTCTCGGGAACGCATGCGCTCCTGGCAACTTGCCTGCTCGGGGGAGCTTTTCTGCTCCTGCTGCATCTCACGAGCGCCGATGATGCCCCGGACGAGCCGCCGACGAGCCATCCGGACACCGCAGTTGCGCTCGCCACAGGTGCGACCTTCGGGCTGGCATGCTTGACCGAGTTCTACCTGGCTCCACTGCTACTTCCCATCGCCGCGTTCGTGCGTCTGAGCGACCGCCGCCGGGCGCGCCGACGCATCGGCTACATCGTGCTGGGTGCGGTGCTGATTGTGGGCGGGTGGCTCGGGCGCAATGCTCGCGCGATCCAAATGCCGCTCTTCAGCATGCGGCAATACGATCTCGTCGCCGGAACGTGGACGTATCCGGGTCGAACCGTCTTTCAAACACTCGACCCCGACGTACAATGGCCACCCCTGTTTGCCCTCGGACATCCGAAGGAAATGGCACGTAAGGTAATATATAGCTTTGCGGATATTCGCCAGGAACTTCCCGTCTATGGCGACAGCGTGCTGGCGGCGATCTTTCTAGGTGGTCTGCTGCTCCCCTTTGGCAAACGGCGCACCGACGCGCTTCGTCTGTGCCTTTTCGGAGCCGTGCTGCTTCAGTCTCTGGTGGGCGGCACGCTGACGCGCTCGGTCGCCATGTTCCTGCCCTTGATGCCCCTGGGATGGGCTCTGGCGTTGATGCGCCTCACGGACCTGGTGCGCTCCATCGCGGCGCAGCCGTGGTGGGCGACGGCGGCGGTTCGCACTCGCGCTTTGCACGCCGGCGCGGCGGCAGGGCTGATAGCTGCCGTCGCCTGGCCATCGCTGGCGGCTGTTGTGGCGCGCGCGCCGCTCACCCTCCCCAGCGGTCCATCCACTGCCTTCATCGCCGGCGCGACGCTGCCGCACGAGTTCGTGATGACCGACGTGCCGCAGCAGGTTGCCTGGCAGGCGGACCGCACCGCGATCGAGTTGGTTCGGACGGAGGCAGAACTGACACTCGCTGCCAGGATCGTGCCGCTTGGCGGCCTCTATCTGTCGCGCGATCCCGCCGAAGTGCCGCCCCAGGAGCGGAGCCGGTGGTGGCAGATGGCCTACGGATTGGAGGGGCCGTACATGGGGACGATGTGGCGAGCACCGGGCGCGCCGCCCGGTGCGACGTGGAGGCGTCGGCTGCCAGGGCCGGCGGATGAGGGCACGGCGAGGCGAGCGGCTGATAACTCATGAGCATGCCCAGCAAGATGAGACATCGTGGCAGTAATGCGGTGGCGCTCGTGCTGTTGTTGTGCGCGGCCTACGGCCTGAGCGGCTGCCCTGGAAAGGTGGCGCCGCAATGGCGCGACGAGATCATGAGGCAGGACGCCGACCGGGAGCCGCCTGCGGCGGTCAGGGCAGCGGAGGCCCGAGTTCGGCGGGAGCCCACGTCCGCAAGCGCGCACACCGTTTTGGCCGCGCTGTACGCCCAGCAAGGTCTCCCCGGGCTGGCTCTGGCCGAGTTCCAGGCAGCGCTGAACTACGATCCCGAGTACGTCCCCGCCATACTGGGCTGCGCCGGCGTCGCTGTAGACCATGGCGATGTACAGCGGGCACTCAGATTGTACCGCCGCGCGGTGCTGGTGATGCCGAACCATCCCCTTGCGCACCACAACCTGGCTCAAATCCACCTGTCGCGGCGCGACTTTGCGGCAGCGCAGGAAGAATTCCAGAGGGCTGCGGAACTGGATCCGCGCAACAAGGACGTATGGCTTGGGCTGATCACCGCCTGCCTGCAGGGCGGCCGGCCCGAACGAGCCCTCCGGTACGCGGAGCAGGCGCTCCGGCTGCTCGGCGACCTCTCGGAGATCCACGCGAACTGTGGTGCGGCCCTGGAGGCGCTCGGCAAGTACGCGGAGGCGGAGGAGCACTACAGGACTGCGCTGCGAGTGGAGCCCACCGACCCGCTGCCCATGAACAACCTGGCCTACCTGTACGCCTCCACCGGTAGAAAGCCGGCTGAGGCCCTGCGGCTGGCTCGGCAGGCCACGGCGCTGGGTCCGCACAATGCCGCCTTTCTCGACACGCTCGGGTACGTGCTATACAGACAGCGGCGCTGCAGGTCCGCGGCGGCGACGCTGGAGGAGGCCAAGTCGCTGCGGCCGAGCAGTGGCGTGGTGCGGTATCATCTTGGGCTCGTCCGCGAGGCGCTCGGCGAAGCCAATGAGGCCGCGGCAGAGCTTCGCATCGCTGTGCGCCTCGAGCCAAACGCACCATGGGCCAGAGATGCCGAGCGGCGCCGAAGAAGACAGTCGTCAGTGGCCAGTGCTCACTGACAAGTAGGCGGCTACACGCGGCGAAGGTGGGCGAGGCGGGTGAGGCCGGCCGCCGACGCGAGGCAGTATCACGATGCCGTCGAACCACGAGACAGAAGGTGCCGAGGAGCGCGGCCCCGAGGGCGTGGCCTCTGCCGCGGTGCTCATGATGGTGGCCATCCTCGTGAGCGCCCTCACCGGGCTCGCTCGCGACATGCTCTACGCCCGCCACTTCGAAGAGGCGCGCTACAGCGCCTTCGTGATGGCGTTCAGCGTGCCGGACTTCGTCTACATCCTACTGGCAGGCGGCGCCCTCCGCACCGGCTTTGTCCCCGTTTTCACCGGCTTCTGCGAGCGCGGCGCGCCCGAACAGGCGTGGCGCACCTTCAACGCCTGCCTGGGGGCCCTCTTGCTGGTCGGGGGGATAATCATCGGCCTCGGCATGCTTCTCGCGCCCCAGCTCACCCGGTTGGTGGCGGGCGGCGAGGAGTTCACGCCCGATCAGATGACGCTCTGCGCCAAGCTGATGCGCATCATGTTCCCCGCGCAGCTCTTCTTTCTCATCGGCGGGCTCCTCATGGGGGCGCTGAATGCTTTGCGCCATTTCTTCTGGCCGGCCATCGGGCCCATCGTGTACAACCTCGCGCTCATCGTCGGGGTCGTCAGTCTCGCCCGCATCTACGACGTGACCGGGCAGGCCGTCACAGTGGTCGTCGGCGCCATCCTCGGGGGCTTTGCCCTCCAGGCGTGGGCCCTGCGCAGGCGCGGGGCATCCCTGAGACCGCAGATGAGATTCGGCGACGAGGGCCTCCGGCAGATCGTGGCCCTCGCACTCCCCATCATCTTTGGCCTCGCAGTACCGCAGATCAACAGAATCATCATCATGCGCCTCTCGACAGATGTGTCGCTCACTGGGCCGCGCATCCTGTACTTCGCCGATCGGATCGTCTCGCTCACCGTGCGCGCCTTCGGCGGGGGAATGGCCATAGCCCTGTACCCGACCCTCGCAGCGCTGTCGGCGACGGCGAAACCGGAGGAGTTTCGTCGCGGTGTCTCGTTCGGCGTCCGCAGCGTGCTCTTCTTGAGCATCCCGTCGATCGTGCTCATCGTGGTCCTGCGCGAGCCCATCGTGCGGCTGCTGCTCGAGGGGCGGGAGTTCACGGCGGCCGACACAGCTTCCCTCTGCTCCGTGCTCGTCTGGTATTCTATCGGCGCGGTGCCGTTCGCCGCGCAGGCCATCCTGGCGCGGGCCTTTTACGCCATGCGCGATGCCAAGACGCCTCTCTACATAGGCATCCTCGTCGTCATCGCCACGCTTGTGTTCGGGCCGCTCCTGAGGCAGGCGTTCGGGCTCGAAGGCTGCGCCATGGCCTGGTCGCTTCCGCCGCTGCTGTACGTGATCTTGCTGCTGTCCGTGCTTTCCAAGCGCTGTGGCGGGATTCAAGGCGCGCGTATGGCTCTTACGCTCGGCAAGACGGCGCTCGCCTCGGCGTTTGCCGCCATAGCCGCCTGGGCCGGGCTTGCTCTGGTCGGGCACCTCTACGCGGGCACCGGCCTGCTGGCAAAGCTCCTGTACGCGGTGGCCCCGGCGGGCGTCGGCGCCAGCGTGTTCATTCTTGCGGGATGGAGCCTCCGCATCGAGGAGCTGCGACTGGCGCGGGAGGCGTTGCGGCGTCGGCTGGCACGGGGCAAGCGTAGCACCTCGGCAAGGCCGCAGCCTTGAGTTTCTCAGCGACGCCACCGCTGAGCAACCAAGTCTATTCCCGTTGAGCGCCGTGCGCAGATGGGATCCGATATCGGACCAACGTCTCCGTGACACCGGTCTCTACGCAGACCCGCTTCACGAGTCCGATCCCTCGCACAAACCACAAGTCAAATGTCTCGACTGGCTCGGCACCTTGCTTCCGGATCACGAGGGCATCGGGGAATGTGCCGCAGGGGAGTGAGACCTGTTCGCTGCCGCCGCACTGATACTCCCATCCGTCTCGCACCAGTGCCTCATCGGAGGTTGTGCCTATGACGAAGTCCAATTGCCATTCGCTGTCCGGGGAAGCCGGACGCGGACGACGCCAGACTCCGTTAGCTGTGGTGAGGAGTTGAGCCGGGACCGAGGCGCCCTTGCCGAAAGTCGACTCAGTGCGATAGACAGCGCTGCCGTTCACTTGAACCGCGGCGAGCACGCGCACCGTGTAACTGGACTGGGCACCGCCTGCCTTGACGTCGTACGTCCACTCATTGCCAACGGCCAGCGGGAACCACGGGTTGGGGGCAAGCCCGATGCCGGTCAAGTCCCCGACGACGCGGGACAGATCAACGTCCGGCACTACCGGCCCCTCGGGCGTCTGCGCCGTTGGCCGCGAACGGCTCTGCAGCTCTTCATGCATTCTCGTCATCCGCTTGTAGCGGTCCTTCGCCGGGGGATGGCTCCCGAAGTATCTCGGGACTTTCGATCCCTTCGAGATCTCCACGATGAACTGCGTAGCATCAACCGCCCCTTGGGTGTCGAATCCGGCGCGCCATAGAAGCTCCATGCCCGTTGCGTCCGCATCCCTTTCGTGTTCCCGCGAGTAGCTGGCCGACATCAGTTGGGTGGCGAGCCGTGCTATGTCGAGCCCGGCCTGACCGCCGGCGATGGCTGCCACAATCTGCGCCACTTGCATCCCTTTCAGCTTCTCAACGCGTTTCCTCCAGTGCCGATGGGCCGCGTGCGTGATCTCGTGGCCCACGATGAATGCCAAGGCATCGTCATTCGGGAGACGCGACACCAACCCCTCGTAGAAGTATATGAACCCGCCGGGCAGTGCAAAGGCATTCATCTCTTCCGACGCCAGCACCTTGAATTCGTAGGGGTAGGCTGTGGCGGCCAGTTGGTCTACCAGCGCAGATCCGATCCGCTGGACCCTGTTCTGCAGCGCCTCGTCGGTACACAGCCCGAGTCGTTGCTCGACTTCGCGAGCCACCTGTCGCCCGATGGCCACCTCTCTTTGGGGGTTGGTCTTCTGGAATAGCTGGGCCGACGCCATTGTTGGCAGCACCAATGCCACCGTCGCTGCCCATACGATTCGCCGGCCCCATAGCAGCTTGCACATTTCCTACGCCTCCTACGGAGCGGCTTCACTGTGCATTCGGATAGTACCGCGCATGCGCGGCCAGACACGCAGCAGCAGCGGCCATATCACCCTCTGCCGCGCGCAGTTCGGCCAGTTTGAGATTGGCATGCGGATGACGCGGATTCACTTTCACCAACTCCTGGAGCTCGGCCGCCGCAGCCTCCATCTCGCCCTTCTGCATGGCGATCAGCGCTCTGGCGTATCTGCCCTCGCTGAAGTCGGGTTTGAGCGCCACGCACTGGTCAAGCGCTTCGACGGCTAGATCCACCTGTCCCAGATCGATAAGCGCCGTCACCACGCCAAATAAGGCCAGATAGTCGTCAGAATGGCTCTGGAGAGTCGTTAGGCTGTCGTAGAGCAGGTAGTCGTCGTTCGCCTCCGGATACGCAAACCCGGAGATGGCGACGACCTTCGGGCTCATGTAGCCGAATGTGTAGGAGTACTGGCCCTCCGAGACATCCGCGCCAGCGCGAGCGCATTTCAGAGCCTCGATGAGGGAATCCTTGCACCGCTGGATGGTGGCCGCGGCCTCGGCGTGCCCGGCCTCTCGCTGCTGACACGCTTTGCGATACAGCAGTAATGCCAGCCGATGCCACGCGAAGAAATCCTTCGTTGTCGGCTTTCCCTTTGGCCCCTCAACCTGCTTTTCTGCTTCTGCCAGAGCCTGCTCGAAGCTCTGCTCAGCCGCCTGCTCGGCACCGTGGATGTGGAGGAGGGCGTAACCCAGATCCCACTGGACGGCGGGCAGCCCGGCATCGAGTTCGACCGCCCTGCGCAGCTTCTCGGCGCCCTCTTCCCACCGGCCCACGTCAAGCAGCACGCGTCCGTAGTCCGCCCATGCCTTCGCATCGTCCGGCGTGGCGGCCAGCGCGGTCTCGGTTCGAGCCAGACGCAGTTCCCGCCTGAACTCGCTGACAGCGGGCGTGGACGCGGCGCCACGCTTGCCCCAGAGCTTGTTGAGTTGAGCGTTCAGGGCCTCTGCTTCCTCCAAATTGCCAAGCTGCACGTATGCAGTCCCGATCGCCGCCATCAATCCGAGTGGGACCTTGCTGGGGCGGGCCTTCTCTTTGATCGCTGACACGACCGGCACTGCATGGTTAATCACGCGCTGGGGCTGCTCGCTCAGAAGTAGCGCCTTGGCATACCCCGCCACGGACCGGACACGCTCGGCTTTGGGAGTCATCTCCAGCACGCGCTGCATGGCAGACACAGCCGTGTCGTGCTCGTGGACCATCTGACTGACTTCCGCCAGGAGCCTGAAGTCTTCGATGGTTGCCTGGGGCAGCTCGCACAGTTCCTTCAGCTTAGCGAGGGCCTGCGGGTTGTCCTCTCCTTCACGCAGACTGTGTGCTGCCAGCCGAAGCTCGGCGGCTTTCTCCTCATCATCCGAGGTCACCACCTGCACAAGGGTAGACGCTGTTTCCCAGCCAGCGGTGACATCGTACGGACACTGCTCCACCCATACCACGAGCCGCTCGTTGCGCGCCTTCTTTGCTTTCGGCGCGGTAAACTGCACGGAACAGACCATCAGCGTCTCATCACCCTCCTCGTCCGACGCCGGCGTGAGGCGCTTGAGCCCGAAGATCGGTGACCGACACTGCACCTTCATCATGCGAGGCCTGGCCACCGGCGGGCACTCCAGACGAGCTATCAGCGTGGCCTTGTCGCGCGGGCGGAGGATGGGCGGGTCCACGGCCACATCCAGGACGCGCACGGCCCCCCAGCCCTCCGCAACGGTCGCGACCTCCGAACTGGTCGCCTTGGTGAGCAGTATGGGCTCCATGGCAACCGTGAACTTGCTGGCATCCACGCTCCGGCACGGCACCGATCCTTCAAACGTGCGGTAGCCGTCGTGCGTCACGCGCACGTTCAGGCGAGTGATGTCCACGCGCTTGGTGACCTTCTTCGCGCCGCCCCCCAGAAGCCCAATAAGCCCAGTGTTGAGGAACCGCCCAAGGTCGAAACTGTCGGAAACGCGTCCCAGACGCGCTCCGCATGTGTACTGTCCCTTCACGTTGGTCTTCGCAACGCACCGCCCCTTGTCCGCAAACTCACCTTCCTGCTGCACCACCACCTCTGCCCCATCGAGCGGCGCTCGAGTCTCCGCGTCATGCACGCGACCGACAACCTTTCCCCAACTAGTCGCCTCCACTGCTTTCTCACCGCGCGCCCACACTAGTGCGGGAACAGCTAGCGCGGTGACAACCACACACATCGTCACCATCCCTTTTGGCAACCCGCTCCTTGGCGTCAACATCATCGCACCTCCAATATGCTTCAGCGCCTCAGGTGTAAGAGAGCTTGAGCGTCTTGCAGTATGTACTTATCGCTACCATTTCCCGCTGCCCATGGGCTCCTCCTTCCAGGATACGTCTGGCCGCGAAGGCCTTGAAAGCAAATGCAGCACCACGATTCCTGCTGGGAGGGCAGTTCCACTTGAGGTCTTGACAGCGCGGGGACAGGGACTTCCAAAGTGACACCGGTTCGACCGGCGCCCCACCCAGCGTGAATGCGCTTGCTCGAGGTAGCGAGCGAGGCGACCCAACGACGGCCCGCGAATAGCCCAGTCAGATCTGGCGGCACCTGGCTCTTCTGAGTTCCGGAGTTTCGCCGTTGACTTCTGCTCCAATACCAGGTATGATAGCCATAGTCGAACGTATGTTCGTCCACTGGCCTGGGCGGTCGCAACGAGCCATCCGGCACGCGGCGGGCCACTTGGCGCCTCAACTCTGGGAG
>Ga0209979_1001633_pt1 | contig 23847 bp, 19 predicted proteins | sample AnhtaG_FD_183114 | JGI IMG/M metagenome (GOLD analysis project Ga0209979, IMG submission 183114) | Deep subsurface microbial communities from Anholt, Denmark to uncover new lineages of life (NeLLi) - Anholt_01485 metaG (SPAdes) (version 2) | ecosystem: Environmental > Aquatic > Marine > Oceanic...
GGAGTGGAGGCCGCTGCCCGAACCTACTTCGGCAAGTCGGCCCGCGACCTCGACCTGGCGGAAGCGAGCCTGCTGGCCGGCCTCCCTCAATCACCGGCTACCTATGACCCTCTGACGAACCTCTCCGCGACCAAGCAGCGCCAGCGCACGGTGCTTTCTCTCATGGAGCGAAGGGGATACATCGGTCAGGCCGAGGCACAGGCGGCCTTCGAGGAGCCCCTCCATTTCACCGAGGCGATCTTCCCCATGGAGGCACCCCACTTTGTGGTCTACGTGCGGAACCTGCTTGACCGCCAGCTAGGCGCTGAGGCCCTGGAGCAGGGTGGGCTTCGGGTATACACGTCCCTGGACCTGGATATGCAGCACATAGCGGAGGACATCGTTCGGCGCCACGTGGCCAGCCTAGCCGACCATGACGTGTCCAACGCTGGCCTTGTGGCTCTGGAGCCGACGACAGGTCAGATCCTGGCCATGGTAGGCAGCGCCGACTACTTCGATGAGGACATCGACGGGGCGGTCAACATGGCCCTGGCCGCCCGTCAGCCCGGCTCCTCCATCAAGCCCATTACCTATGCCGCCGCTCTCAGCAAGGGCTATACCGCGGCTAGCCCCATCGCCGACATTAGGACCAGCTTTTTCACCCGCAAAGGCGAACGGTATGCGCCCGACAACTACGACGCCCAGTTCCACGGTCTTGTCTCTCTGCGCTATGCCCTCGGCTCTTCCTTGAACGTGTCCGCTGTACGGGTCATGGACGAAATAGGCGTCGACACGGTCCTTCGCCTGGCTCACGATCTGGGCATCACCACCCTGGACGATATCGGCCGCTACGACCTGAGCCTCACGTTGGGGGGTGGGGAGGTGCGTCTCCTCGACCTGGCCGCGGCCTACGGCGCTTTCGCCTCGGGCGGCGTGCGGCGGGAGCCGGCAGCCATCCTGCGGGTGGAGGACTCCTCGGGGCACGTTCTGTACGAGTGGGAGCAACCGCCGGAGGAGCAGGTGCTCAGCGCCCAGGTGGCCTACCTTATCACCGACATACTCTCCGACAATGGCGCGCGCATGCTTACCTTCGGCGAGTACAGCCCTCTCCGGCTCTCTCGACCGGCTGCGGTGAAGACGGGAACGACCTCGGATTTCCGGGACAACTGGACGATCGGCTACACCTCCGATCTGGTGGCGGGTGTCTGGGTGGGCAATGCGGACAACCGCCCTATGCATCAGGTATCGGGCGTAACCGGCGCGGGGCCTATCTGGCACGATTTCATGGAGGAGGCGCTGAAGGACGCGCCGCGCCAGCCGTTCTCTCGGCCGGAGGGTTTGGTGGAGAGCGAGGTCTGCGAACCGACGGGCCTCCTGCCCGGCCCCTGGTGCCTGCGGCCACGGCGGGAGCTGTTCATCGCCGGCAGTCAGCCGACGAGTACGGAGACCTACTATCGAGCCCTCGAGGTGTGCGCCTCCACGGGCGCGCCAGCCTCGCCATCCTGTCCGCCTGAGGAAGTAGTGGCGAGGGTGTTCGTCTTTCCGCCGCCGGAGGTCGTCCCTTGGGCGCGAGAGGCGGGCCTGCCTCTGGCACCTTCTGCTCTGGAATTTCCTGACGGAGCGGCCTCGCTGTCCTGGGATGGAATACCCACCGGGAGCGATCTACAGGTGAGGATCGTGAGTCCAGAGCCCGGCCTGGTGGCCGAGATCAGCGGCGAGATTCCCAGTGCGCACCAGGCACTGGAGATAGAGGCTGTCGTGTGGGGCCCGCCGACAACCCAGGTCGTGGAACTGTATGACAACGATGCTCTGCTGGCATCGCTGCGGGATGCTCCCTACCGCATCCTCTGGCCGTTGGCGGAGGGAACGCACCGGTTTACAGCGGTTGCCTACGACGGTGAGGGCAATAGGGCCGCTAGTGAGATCGTTGAAGCGAGGATACTGCCATAGGAGGCGGTGACGATGAAGAGATTGCTTGCTTCGCGTGGACGTACTTTCTGGCTTTCGCTGGCCGTGGCGACGGTCGTGGCGCTGGCAGCGACGGCGCTGGCATACGGCGCCTTGCGCTGGGCAACTGGGGGCGAGGAGGGGCGCCTGGTGGCGATGAGCCCTCTGGGGGAAGAGGTCTCGCGGATGGCGCCCGTCACCATCGAGACGAAGGGCCAGGTGAATCGAGGGTTCTTGCAGGAGAACCTGAGCATATTGCCTTCGGTCGATGGCTCAACTGACTGGAAGGACGATGCCCTCGTCTTTCTGCCCACCTGGCCCGGGTACGCTCGCGGCACCACCTATACCGTCAGTCTGCCCACGCCGGACGCCGAACGCGAGGGGCCGAGAGAGCCGATCTCCTTTAGCTTCACCGTCGAGGGGAAGCTGAGCGTGGACATGGTCGTGCCTGAGGCTGACAGCGAGGATATCTCCATCGACAGCGCCGTCTTGGTGCAGTTCAACCGGCCAGTAGCACCCCTCACGGTCCTGGAGAAGGAATCGCCTGCAAGCAACCTGCTTGAATTTGAACCGGCTATCGAGGGGAGCGGCAAGTGGCTCACGTCCACCATCTACGTGTTCCGGCCGGCGTCCGCATGGCAGCTGAGCACCCGCTACCGGGCCGCCGTGCCCGCGGGCGTCAGCGACACCCTCGGCGGCTCCCTGGAGGAGGACCACGTCTGGTCCTTCACCACGGTGTCTCCGGCCGTCGCGGAGGTCTATCCTGACGTGGACACCAAGTACGTCGAGCCGTCGGAGCAGGTCAAGGTCACGTTCAGCCAGCTAATGGACAGGGCGTCCGCAGAGGCTCACTTCTCCCTGATGGCGGTGGAGGCCGAGGAGACGGTGGCAGGTAGCTTCTCGTGGCCCGATGATTCGACGCTGGTCTTCCAGCCCGAGCAACTGCTGCAGCTCTCCACCCGGTACGAGGCAAGGGTCGCTGGAGGAGCTGCGGCCGCCAGCAACCCGGAGGCAACTGTCAGGAAGGACTTCTCCTGGAGCTTTACCATTGTGGGACTGCCGGGCGTCGTGAGCACCAAGCCCGCCGATGGTGAGACGCAGGCCTACCGTCAGGGCATCAATATCACGTTTGCCACTCCGATGGATGAGGAGTCGGTCGAGAGCAATATCTCCATCGAGCCGCTGGAGGACGAGAGTCGGGTGTGGGTACGCTGCGCCCCTTCCTGCGTCCACCTCTACATAGGCTTGCCGATGCGCTACTCCACTGCCTACACGGTGACCATCGGCGGGGCGACCCAAGACCGCTACGGGAGCACCCTCGGGGAAGACTTCGTTCTCAACTTTGTCACCGAGCCGCACCCGAAGGATGTCTCCATCCGCAAGTCGGGGAGGGTGGGCACCTTCGATGCCTACGGTAGTCCGCAGCTGGTAGTCCGTTCCTGGAACGTGGCGGAGCTGGAATTCGCCATGCACACGCTGGACAGGCGAACTCTGATGCGCCTGGCGATCAGCGACCAGGGCGGTTTCGATGAGTTTGTCCCTTTACGAGGGTCATTGGTGAGCACCTGGTCGGCGGCGGTCCCAAGCTCTCTCCTGGACGAGACGGCGTTTACGACGGTCGACCTGTTGATGGGCGACGGCAGCCCTCTCCAGCCGGGCTACTACTGGCTGCAGGTGCGGGCGCCCGACTCCTACGAGAGCGAAACCATGCTCCTGGTGGTGACCAAGACGCACCTGCTGGTAAAGCGCTCGAGCCGAGAGCTAATGGTGTGGGCGGTAGATATGGCTTCCGGTCAGGCGCTGCCCGATCTGCCTGTCACGGTCTATGACAGCAGCGGCGGGCGCCTGATAGGAGGCGCCACATCCGATGACGGCGTCTTCGTGGGCTCACTCCCCGAGGGGCTGGATGAGGGGGAAACGCTCTTTGTGGGCGCCGACCGACCGGATGACGCTTGCCTGGCAGCCACTGGCTGGAGCCGGGGCATCAGCCGCTGGGACTTCGAGCTCAGTTGGGGCCGCTACTATGACGAGTTCGTGGCCCACATCTACACCGAGCGCCCCATCTACCGGCCGGGCCAGACCGTCTACTACAAGGGCATCCTGCGCAGCGATGACGACGCCAGCTACAGCCTCCCTCCCGCTGGTACGAAGGGCACCATCGTTGTCCGCGATAGCATGGGCCGGGAGGTAGCCAGCGAGCCGCTAGCGCTAACAGATCTTGGCACCTTCCACGGAGAGGTTACGCTCAGCAGTGAGGCCTCGACCGGCTCCTACTGGATCGGCCTGGTGATGCCCAGGGGCGAGGAGGATGAGTATACGGTAGAGTCAGCATTCTTCCTGGTCGCCGAGTATCGCAAGCCGGAGTTCGAGGTGAAGGTCGCCGCTGACAAGGAGGCCTACAACGACGGTGAGGAGATCGTCGTCGACGTGGATGCCAGCTACTTCTTCGGTGCGCCCCTCAAGGAAGCGCCGGTCAGGTGGCGGCTCACTTCCGGAGGGTATCTCTTCCGCGACCCCGACAATCCTTGGTTCGTCTTCACCGACTATGACATGGTGTACGGAGGGGGCCCGTGCTACTTCTGCACCGACGAACCCCGCGCCGACGGCGAGGCGAAGACGGACGGCGACGGCCACTTGACCCTTCGCTTCCCGGCCGATGTGAGCACGGATCCCGTAAGCCAGGTTTTCACCGTCGAAGTAACGGTAACTGACGAGAACAACCAGGAGGTGAGCAGCAGGACAGAGGTCATCGTCCACAAGGGCGCTTTCTATATTGGCTTGAAGCCGCGGAGCTACGTGTCGCGCGCCGGTGAGGCAGCCAGCATGGACATACTCACCCTAGACAGCGAAAGAAACGTAGCTCCCAACATCTCTATGACCGTCAGCGTTTATGAGCGAAAGTGGGTAAGCGTCAAGGAGAAAGATGCAGAAGGCGAGTACTATTGGCGTAGCGAACCCGAAGACACCCTTGTGGAGACCCTCGGGGCCAGGACCGACGAGGACGGCGAGGGCTCCGTCACGTTCGTCCCGGCCAAGAGCGGGCACTACCGCCTGGTGGCCGAGGCTGTTGACGCGTCAGGCAACAGCGTTCGCAGCGCAACCTACATGTGGGTGAGCGGCGCCGGCTACATTCCCTGGCGGATGGACACCGGCGACCGCATAGAGCTGGTCTCCGACAAGAAGAAGTATGCTCCCGGGGAGACGGCCCAGATCCTGGTCGCTGCTCCCTTTGAGCAGAGCCAGGGCCTGATCACTATCGAGCGGGGGCGCATCATTGACCATCGGGCCGCCGACTTCCCGAGCAACAGCACGATCATCGAGGTTCCCATCACCAGCGCTCACATCCCGAACATCTATGTCTCGGTGGCCCTCTTCAAGCCGCCCACGCCCTCCAATTCGGTGGCCTCGTTCAAGATGGGCTACGTTGAGCTTGAGGTCTCTGCCGACGAGAAAGTGATTGAGGTATCCATCGAGCCCAACAAGGAGCGCTTCAAGCCTCGCGACGAGGTGACGTACACGATAACGACGACCGACGTTGACGGTCGGCCGCTACCTGCGGAGGTATCGCTGGCCCTGGTGGACGCGGCCGTCCTCTCGCTGGCGGACGAAAGCACTCCCAAGCTTCTGGAGGCCTTCAACGAGCGTCGGGGCCTGCGTGTCGACACGAGTGCCACCTATGCCCGATCGATAGATCGGCTCAACCAGTTGGGCGGCGGTTCGCAGCGTGAGCCCGGCGGCAAGGGAGGCGGTGGCGGTATGGAGGGGGAGGTAAGGCGCATCTTCCGCGATACCGCCTACTGGAACCCGACTGTCCGCACTGATGATGAAGGGCGGGCCACCGTCAGCGTCGACCTGCCGGACAACCTGACGACCTGGCGTCTTACGGCGAAAGCAGTCAATGAGGCGACCCAGGTGGGCGACGCCACGAACGACATTGTGGTAGCCAAGGACCTGATCATTCGGCCGGTCACGCCTCGGTTCTTTATGACCGGTGACACGACCCGGCTGGAGGCGATCGTTCACAACTATACAGACCGGCGGGCCGAGGTGGCAGTGAGCCTCAGTGCTACCGGCCTGGCTATTGAGGGCTCAGCAGTCCACAGCGTGTCCATTCCGGCCGGTGAATCCGACACGGTAGCCTGGGAGACGAGCGTGGTCGTGGCCGACCGGGCCAGCCTCACCTTCAGCGCCCAGGCGGCCGACGGGCTCTCCGACGCCATCGAGCTTGAGCTGCCTGTTTACGCCTACGGCGCGCCAGAGGTTGTGGGCAACGCTGGCCAGGTGACCGACTCCGTGAGGGAGATCGTCCGGCTGCCACACTACATCGATGACGACCGGGGGGAGCTGACGCTGGAGCTTTCCCCCTCCCTGGCTGCCAGCATGCGCTACAGTCTCCGCTATGTTGAAGGGTACTCCTATGAGTCCACGGAGAAGACCATCAGTCGGTTCCTGCCACGACTCGTCCTTCATCGGGCGATCGACAAGCTGGGTCTGCCGGACACGCTTGGCCTCGAGGACGAGCTCGAGGACGAGCTGTCGTGGATGGTCACCCTCTCCATCCAGCGCTTGTACCGCGGCCAGAACTGGGACGGCGGCTGGGGATGGTGGTTCGGCGACACCAGCAACCCGGAGATCACCGCCTACGTGCTCTTCGGCCTGGCGGAGGCGCGAGAGGCAGGGTTCGCGGTGGACGACTATGTGCTTGAGAGGGCTTCACATTTCCTTGACGACTACCTGAATGAGCCAACTGATGTGCTCCACCCTCAGAACCCGGACACGCGGGCCTTCATACTTTTCGCCCTGGCCGAAGCCGGGGAGGGCAGCTTGGGGCTGACCAATGCCCTCGCTGAGAGGCCCGAGGCGCTCAGCAACTATGGCAAGGCGTTTGCGGCCATGGCCCTTCTGGAGCTTACCGACAACCCGTCGAACTTCAGAATCCAGGCTCTCATCTCCGACCTGACCAATGCGGCCATCCTGAGCAGCACCGGCACCCACTGGCAGGAGGAGGAGGAAGACTACCGCACGATGAATTCTACCACCCGCTCCACGGCCATCGTCCTGGATGCGCTGGTGCGGGTCAGGCCCGACCATCCCCTGGTGGACAGCACCGTGCGCTGGCTGATGATCGCTCGCCGCGACGGCCACTGGGGGACGACCCAAGAGACGGCCATGAGCCTGCTCGCCCTGACGGACTTCCTGGAAGCCAGCGGCGAACTGGAGGCTGACTACTCCTATCAGGTACGGGTCAATGGGGAAACGCTCTCCGAAAAGGAGATAGAGGCGTCCGACCTGGGCGAATCGGAGGAGTTGGTGGTGTCCGTGCGCGACCTTCTGATCGGTGAGGACAACGAAGTGGACATAGCCCGCGCTCCCGCTGACAGCGAGGGGCGCCTCTACTACACCATGCACCTGCGCTATTTCCCGCCTGCGGAAGAGGTCGAGGCCGCCAACTACGGGGTTGGCGTATCGCGGGAATATCTGCCGGTTGACGGGGCTGAGGGCAAGATCGAGAGCGCGGCCCTGGGCGACATGGTCAAGGTGCGGCTCACGCTGGTGGCGCCCACCGATCTCCACTACGTGGTGGTGGAAGACCACCTGCCCGCTGGCCTGGAGCCCATCGATACCAGCCTGAAGACGACTAGCTCAGAGATCCGCCAGATGATGCTGGACGAACGACGGAAGTCAGCAAGCGAGCGTCGAGGCGGCGGCTACGGTTGGTGGTCGTCCCGTTGTTCCTTTTTCAACCACGTGGAGATGCGCGACAACCGGGTGGTCCTCTTCGCAACCTATCTGCCGATGGGCGTGCACGAGTATGTGTACTTCCTGAGGGCGACCACCGCGGGCCAGTACCGGGTCATGCCGGCCCAGGCCTACGAGATGTACTTCCCGGAGGTCTGGGGCCGGACGGACGGAGCGGTGTTCAGCGTGAGGCCAGAAGTGGTGGAGACCTCTGCCGAAAGCTAATAGGCGTCCGGCACTATTCTCAACATAGGCCCCTGAAGGCTTGCTCGCACTCCTCCGGGGGCGGTAGGGCGCCGCCCAGAGGAAAAGAGCGAGCAGTGCTGCAAGAGCATCCCCTAGGAGAGGTTCGGGCGGAGAGCAGAACCGAAGAGGCACGCGCCTTCCTTGTTCCCTAGCTATTCGCCTCTACCACGATCGACTTGTTACTTCTTTTGCCGCATGGGCGACCGGCGCGCCTTCCCGACTAGCGTCGGTGAGGCTGCAGCGGCAGGGGCATGCTGGCCAAGCGACCAGACCAGGCTTCCCGCCAACATGAAGGCTACACCGCCTGCCATCGCAAGGACGGCCCAGAGCGAGCCTGGCGGCAAGGTGGTCAGGTCGCCGCCACCGGAGGGCGGCAGCACCACTGGGGTGGGGTGAGGTGGGGTGGGTGTGGGCATGGCCGATGGTTCCGGCGTAGGGGTTGGCGAGGGAATGGCGCCGGGCGGCGTCGTGGTTGGGGGAGGAGACGCTGTCGGCGAAGGAGCGGCGGCGGTAGGCAGCACGGCTGGCGTTCCCGTCGGGCTGGGCGTGGGCGAAGGCGTCGGGATGGGCGTGGGCGAAGGTGTCGGGCTGGGCGTTGGCGAAGGCGTCGGGCTGGGGGTGGGTGAAGGTGTCGGGCTGGGCGTGGGCGAAGGCGTCGGGCTGAGGGTAGGCGTAGGGGTAGGGGTAGGCGTTGGCGTTGGCGTTGGCGTAGGCGTTGGCGTTGGCGTTGGCGTAGGCGTTGGTGTTGGCGTAGGCGTAGGCGTTGGCGTAGGCGTTGGCGTAGGCGTTGGCGTTGGCGTAGGCGTAGGCGTAGGCGTTGGCGTAGGCGTTGGCGTAGGCGTTGGCACCAACTGCGCGACCTTGAAGTTGTCGGTCTTTATCTGATCACGCGGCGGGCCGAAGCCGGGGTCGGGCTCGAATCCCACCTGCTGGCCATCAGTCTCCAACGGCTTTGGGATCGCGTCCGGGGCACCGCCGTTGGCGATGTAGCGGTCGGCGGGGATGATCCAGGCCTTGTAGACGCCCCCCGGGTTGGGGGTGTCGAAGAAGGGCATGAGCTGAACGACCACGGCTGGCGGGCCGTGGTCCTTATCAGTATTGGTGTCGTGGCGACCGCTGACGCCCGCGTCGTCGGGTTCGGCCGGGTCGGGGGGATCCGGGGTATCCTGGATGTGGCAGGGGAAGGGGCCAGCCGACCCTTCCGGGTCGTAGGTTGCGCCGATGTTGAGCAGGGCCGTGAGGACCCCATCTCGCACTTCGATCTTGCGGCACTTGGCTGGGTCTTCGGACAGCAACACCTCGCCGCTGGGGGCGGTCACCTGGAAGTAGTAGTCGCCGTCGGGCAGGCCGGCTGCAGACTGGGGAGCATTCGGCCCGGGCCCACCGTCCAGATAAACCTCGTTCTTGCTTTCGTAATGGACGTTCTCATTGACGATCGCGCCGTCAGGAGTGGTAGTGAAAATGGCCCCGTTCAGGGGCGCACCTGACGTTTCCTGGGTGCTATGGAGGGCAAAACCGATGGCGAGGGCGACGGCGATGACGGCGGCGAAGAGAGAGGCGAGACTGGCCCAGCGTACGGGCGGGGGCAGCCTGCGGTATTCATCCAGCAGGAACCACTGCCACTTGTACCGGCCGGAGCCGCGTACTCCTACGAGACGAGGCATGGGCGACCTCACTGCGGAAAATGTTTGAGCTTGGCCGGCGACTCATGTCGGATTCTGTCATCGAAATAACTGCTTGTCAACTAGCTCGTGTCTGTAGACAGGGCTTTTTGTCAACAAATTTCACTGCGCCCTAATGAGAAAACGGCGATTCGACGGGTCTACCGCTTTGCCAAGGCGCTCAGGGACCCGACGTACGACACTCTGCCCGACTACGACTTCACCACCTTTCAGGAGACCCTGGACGCCATCAACAACAACGCCGCAACCCAGGTGCTTGTGCACTCCGAGCCCTGTTCCCTCGTCACGCTGTACTGGGGAGGGCAAAGCGCCTTGCGGAGCGCGGGGTTTGACGGAGTCGGGAGCATGGAAGAGCCGGGCGGACTGCGGGCCGGTGGTAGCTTGCGGCCGATGGCTACGTGGGTGATCGGTCTCTTCGGTCGGGATATATGCCCAGAAGATCGGTGACGGTGAGGAGGCCCGGACGCGCCGCCGCAACGGCGGGCAATGCGTGAACCATGAGGGCGGCGGTAGCCAGGTGGCTGGGGATACCGCTTTCGATGCGAGCGCTAATCGGGGGCCGTGCGCGAACCACTATGAGGTCGTGGGGGTCAGCCGCTCCCAGGAAGGCGATCAGGTCGACCCTCAGGGCCTCGGCACCGCCTCTGTAGCCGCGCGCAAGTTGTCGCAGACCCGCTACCCTGCCTGTCGCCACAATCATGGCTTCGGTGGCCCAGCGTTTCGTCGCCCGGGTCGGCTCGATCGTTTCCACCAACTTGTCGAGCTGCCAGCCGAGACTTGCAGCCATCAGGCTCACGGAGTCCAGAAGGGCGGGAAAGCCTACTGCTCCCTCATCGGCGGCCTGGCGAAAAGCATCCAGGGTCATGCCGAGCCCGGCGGTGGCCCGCATGGCCGCAGGCTCCTTGCTCAAGTCGATCACCCTTGTCGCCGACATGCCCTCCACCTCGGCACAGGCAGAGGCAAGAAACAGGGGCAGAGAATCGGTGACGAACCCGGGACTCGCCCCAACGGCAAGTAGGGCTGCGCCAGCCCCTTTCGCCGCTGCGTCCAGCCTTGACGCCATATCGGGGTGGCTTGTCCAGGGGTAGACCAGCTCATCGCAAGCCGAAATGATGCTCTTGCCGCTGGCTAGAAGAGGGAGTAGCTGAGGCGAGGCTACGCTTAGGTAAGGACTGGTGGCGTGAATGACCACATCAGCCTGTGGGCTGCTAACTATGAGTTCCGGGTCGCAGGAGACAGAGACCCCGAGGCCATGGCCGAGGCCAGCGACCTCCCCAAGGTCTCGCCCAACCTTCAGCGGGTCGGCGTCCAGAGCAGCCACCATCTGGACGTCCGGTCGGCGGGCCAGGAGGGCCACTACCTGCTTGCCGACCTCGCCGAGACCGTAGTGGGCCGTGCGAAGGCGACGGCTATCCGTGGCGGGCATTTCTTGCTCGCCGGGCAAGCTGCCAGCCTCCAGTTCCTGTTGGCGACGCGTCAACCAGAGCATTCGTTACCTCAGCCAATGATATAGAGTCCGCGCGGGTTCTAGGGCTCGGGTATATGGCCCCACTCGCGAAGCAGGCGGACAAATGCGAGGGTAGCTTCTGTCTGTGGCTCCACCTCGCCGGAGACTTCGGACGTGCGAAAGAAGTACCCTTCGACGGGAAGCCACGGCAGGCGGCAGGCCACCTGCCACGTGCCACCTCCTTGGTAGTATCCGGCGCACGGCACACTAGCAAGAAACTCTTCCACAGGCCCCACCTCTGTTCCGCTTGTAATCCACTCCTTGACAGCAGCAATGGCCTGCTCCGACGTGATGGAAGGAGCATCATCGGCGGGTGCGACCGAAGACCGCGAGTCGCCTTTGTCGAGAACGGAGGCGACCAGGACGCCGACAAGTATCACAGCGACTAATAGTGCTGCAAGCCCTGTTAGCCAGGTGACCCAGCGTCCCATGCTCTGCTGATGCATGCTGCATCGAACTCCGTCAGTGCGCGCTGCCCTGTCGTAGGAGAGCGCCAAAGGAGTATCCGGGGCGCAGATCGCGCTGCGCCCCGGATGCTCGTGAGGCCAGAGGGGCCTAGCGCCCGGCTATTTTTTGATCACCAGCGTCTTGGCAAAGACATCGCCGAGGCGCTGGCGCCTGGGGGAAAGACTCGCCGTAGCGAGCCCCACCAGGTATGGAACAGCAAACGGCAGCGCATCCACTGGTCGCAAGATGCTGCGCTTGAAAGCTGCAACCCATCCGCAGGGACTGCCATCATACTTGACGATCCTCAGTCCGAGAGCCAGCTTGCCAGGAGTTACGCTGCGCGTTCCCTCAAAGACGAAATAGCAGACGAAGATGGTTAGGCAATAAAACAAGAACGGTTGCCAGCCAAGGGACAGGCCGAGTGTTAGCCTGTCGTTGTCCAGGTTGGCGGAGTTGTTGCCCCAGATCCCCACCACTAGGGCGAGGCCGGCTATCATTATGACTGCATCGACTAGACTAGCGGCGAGACGGCGGCGCAGGACCCTGACATCGAGGCCCTCGGCAATGACTACCGGCGGCCGCACCCTGGGCTCGGGACGATGTCGCTCTTCCACCGCCAGAGGAGCACCTCTCGACCTGACTTCGTCGTAGTGTGCCCTCAGGTCGGGGGTGACCAGCACCTCGTAGGCCTCGTTCAACTCCCGCAGCTTCGCGGCTGCCTCCGGATGCCGGCGGACACTCGCTCCATATTCCGTAGCCAGTCGCCAGTAGGCCATCTGGATAAGCTCGTGGCCCGCCTCCGGATCGATGGCTAGGACTGCGTAGTAGTCCTTGTTCGCCGCCACCTTATTGGCGGAGACTCCCACCCTTGAATCCTGTTCAACCGTTGCCAACGAGCTCTCCTCCTAGTCTAGCCATATGCAGCGAGCGGTACCCCGCTCACTTACCAGCCACTTAGCGATTCGTAGGCTGATATGCCTGCCGGACCCAGAATGACGATAAATAGCGAGGGCAGAAGGAAGAGGACCAGGGGGAACGTCATCCAGATGGGTATGCGCTGAGCATCTGCCTCTATGCGCTGGCGTCGCTTGATCCGCGCCTGCTCCGCCTGCACTCGCAGCAGTTGACCAATGCTGGCGCCAGTGTAATCCGCATGCACTATGGCGTTCACAAAGGTGACGACCTCGGGCACGCCGGTTCGCGTCCCCACATCACGTAGGGCGTCTCGGCGCCGACGTCCCATAGCTATTTGGCCCAGGGCGTAGGCCAGCTCATCGGATAGGGGGCCCCACATCTTCTCGGTGACCTTGTCGAAGGCGGCGTCCAAGCCGAGTCCTGCCTCCACGCAGGTGGTTACCAGGTCGAGGGCGTTCGGCAAGTCCCTAAGGATCTTGCGCTGGCGTCGGCCAACCCTTCGAGCCAGCCAGAAGTAAGGGACGTAGAGCCCCACAACAAGGAGGGTAAGGAAACCCAGGAAGTACAGGGTGGCCGAGTCCGCTCCTCCTGTCAGCATGAGCAGCAAGAAGGCGCCGGGAAGCGCTATGGCGCTGCCCAGCCAGATGAAGGTGAACCGCGCCACGCTGAGCGAGCTGCCGGCAAGGGTTAGTTGACGCCTCAGGCGCGCCAAGAGAGCGACAGGAAGAAGGTTCATCACTCCCTGGCTAAGTCCCTCCAGGATGGGCCAGGCCGCCCGCTCTAGGAAGGGCCTGTTCAAGTCGGGGATGTCATCCGACGTGGCGGCGGTGGCCAAGGTGCGAATTCTAGTCTCCAGGGAGTTGCCGGTTCTGCCAGCGATGCCCATAGCTATGAGGATCACTGCCAGGAAGACCAGGATCGCGAGGCCGAGAGCAAGCATGGTCAGTCCTCCTAAACTTCGACAGTCACGATGCGCTGAATCAACAAGAGCCCAACCAAGTCCAACAACACTCCGATCCCGAGCAGGATCCTGCCGACCGTGTGGGTGAACAGGACCGACATGTAGTCGGGGCTGGCGGCGAAGAACAGAACGACCACGGCTACGGGTAATAGGCCTATGATGACGCCACTGAGCTTCTTCTGAGCAGTGAGGGTGTTAATCTCGCCCTGTATGCGCATTCGCTCCCTTATGGTGTGCCCGACGTTGTCCAGGATCTCCGCAAGATTGCCGCCGACGGTGCGCTGAATGAGGATGGCCGTTACTATCATGTCCAGGTCGTAGCTCTCCACCCGTTCGTTCAGGGCAGCCAGTGAATCCTCCAGCGTTGCCCCAACGTTGGTCTCATGGATGACGCGGAGCAACTCACTGGACAGGGGAGGAGAGAGCTGCTGGGCAGCCTGATCCAGACTCTGGAGAAGCCCGAAGCCAGCCTTCAGCGAGCTGGATACCATGGAGACCATCTGCTCTAGCTGCTCGTTGATCTTGCGGACGCGGCGCGCCCTGAGCGCCTGAACAATGAGGGCGGGGAGCATGAAGCCGAAGACGGCTGCGATGGCAGCGCCAATTAGACCCACGGGATGACCACCGCTGATCAGCGTTGTTAGGAGAAAGCCCAGGAGAGCAGCTAGTAGCCGGAGGGTCACATATTCGCCGACTCGAAGCTGCAGCCCGGCCCGCTCAAGCTGCAGCGCGGCTCTGGCCGACCAACTGCCCTGAGAGAGGGAGGGCATCCTCCCCGCACTGATCGCAGATGGCGGTCGGCTCTCCTCTGTGGCAGTCGAACGGTCAGCCAGGCCGCGCACTCGCTGACGGATGACGCCCCGCTCGACCAGCATGCCCCGTGAGGTGCCCAGCGTGAGCAGCAGGCCAGCCGCGAAGCCCAAGACGATTGCTGCAACTGCAAGAACGTTCACGCCCTACCTCCTCACAACATCGCCGCTGGCACAGGAATACCCGCCTGCTCGAGCCGCTCGACGAAGCGGGGCCGAATTCCTGTGCGCACATGCTGACCAAGAACGCGGCCGTTCTCGTCCAGACCTTCCTGTTGGAAGCGGAAGAGTTCCTGCATGGTCACGGTTTGACTCTCCATGCCCGATATCTCGCTGACGTTGACAAGCTTGCGAGAGCCATCAACGAAACGGGCCAATTGAAGGACTAGATGGATGGCGGAGGAGATCTGCTCACGGATGGCCCGGTCGGGCAGATCGAAGCCGGCCATCAGAACCATGTTCTCCACGCGTGCCAGGGCATCGCGGGGCGAGTTCGCGTGGACAGTGGTCAGGGAACCTTCATGGCCGGTGTTCATAGCCTGGAGCATGTCGAAGGCTTCCGTACCTCGCACCTCGCCGACGATGATCCGGTCGGGGCGCATGCGGAGGGAGTTGCGTACCAAATCCCGCTGGGTCACAGCATTGCGTCCCTCCAGGTTGGGCGGTCGCGCTTCGAGCCTCACCACATGGGGCTGCTGAGGCTTGAGCTCGGTGGGGTCCTCGATGGTCACGATGCGCTCCGTCTCTGGGATGAAAGCGGAAAGGGCATTGAGCAAAGTGGTCTTACCGGTGCCGGCCCCGCCAGAGATAAGGATGTTCAGTCGTCCCCGTACGCAGGCTCCCAAGAATTGGGCGACCTCCTCAGTGAAAGTTCCCACGCCCATAAGGTCCGACATTCTGTACCGGTCGGCGCGGAACTTGCGGATGGTGATGGTGGGGCTCTCGAGCGCCACCGGTGGGATGATTATGTTGACGCGGGAGCCATCGGCGAGGCGGGCGTCCACGTAGGGCGACGCATCGTCCACCCGCCGCCCGAGGGGAGCGATGATTCTCTCCGCTATCCGCATGATGTGATTAAAGTCGCGAAACTGTACGTCGCTGCGGTAGATAATTCCTTCACGCTCGATGTACACTGTGTCGGGGGCATTGACCATGACTTCAGAGATGAAGGGGTCATTTACGAGATGCTCGATAGGCCCCAGGCCCAACACCTCGTCGGCTACATGGGTCACCAGTTGGTCCCGCTCCAGCCCCACCACCTCGGGGGCGAGTTCGCCCACGGTTGCCCTGGCGGCCGCTTCCACCGCCTCGCGGGCCTCTTTTGGATCGAGAGCCTGTATCTTGGCGGAATCCAATCCGTCGACAAGCCTCTCGTGGACGCGGGCGACTAAGTCCCACTGGGACGCGCTAAGGGGCGGCCGCGAGCCCTGATCCGCATTCTCCGCCTGGGGCACCGACTGGACCATTTGCGCCAACCGTCCTTGCAACCTGTTCATATCACTCTCCATCCTCCGCTGTCCTCCAAAGGCTTGTCTACGTTCGCCTACGCAATAGGCGGCGGAACCAGCCGTCGCGGCTGCTGGGCTCGGGAGCTCTCTCCTTACCGCTCAGAACGGCGGCAAGCTGGAGGATGCTTTGAGAGACGCGAGCCCTCGGCTTCGCCATGACCACCGGCTTGCCCAACTGCAAACTAGCCCCCACGTTCTCATCGTAGGGTATGCGCCAGAAGATGTCCTGGTTGAGGACGCTCTTGACATCCTGTTCCTTTAGGGAGTTGGTGCCGCTAGTACGGTTGATGGTGAGCTTCAGCTTCTCCTGAGGGAAGGAAGAAGAGGCCAGCAGCTTGAGAACGACGACGGTGTTCTTGACACTGGAGATATCCATGCTGGTCACCAGCAGCACAATGTTTGCCTTGTCCAAAGCCACGTCTACCATGTCGTTAAATGTGGCGGCGGTGTCCAGCACTACGAAGTCGTGGGTTTGAGCCAGAACCGCAATGATCTTCTCCATTTGGGCGGGCGTGATCGTCTGCCATTCCGAAGGCTCAAAAGGCGCCGGGAGGACTTGTACCTGCGACTCGTGGGGGACCAGGTAGTCTCGAATTAGCTCGCGATCCAGCTCGTCGGCGCGCTGGCCCAGGTCTACGATCGTCTTCTCCACGGGGATGTCCATGCTGATGGCGATGTCCCCGAACTGGGTGTCCACGTCTGCCAAGGCCACTGAGCCTCCGGTCACCTCAACGAGAGCGGTCGCCAGATTGGAGGCGATGGTGGTCTTGCCTATGCCGCCCTTGGCACCATACACGGTGATCACGATTCCGGGAGCGATGGGCTGAGCGCTCTGGCCGTCCTCGCCCGCGCGCTTCCTCTCCAGTTGCCGCAGGGTGGCCAAGATGGACTGGGCTGGCTCGTCCCGCTTGAAGGGCTTGGTGAGGTAGTCGCCTGCGCCAGCCAGCACAACTCGGCGCACAGATTCGGCGTCGGTGCGACTGGAGTAGGCGATAACGGGGACGTGCGAAAGCACTCCACACAGGGCTTCGATGGTCTGTAGAGCGCGAGCCATGGGCTCTTCAACGCTCACCAGGACAGCCTCTGGTTCGACCTCGCTGGCTAGAGAGAGGGCCTGCGCCCCGTAGCCGCAAGCACCGGCCACTACAAGTTGGCGCTTGACCAATCGGCGCTGGACGTCTGCTCGACCCTCGAGGTCTTCATCGACTATCAGCACGCGCACGTTTCCGGCCATTCTTTCCCCATTCCTTGATCTGGTGCTGCTGTTGCTCCGCCTGTCCTAGCTCCTCTTGAACGCTGTGATCATGGGTGCAATTCCCACGGGCCCCAGATCTCCGAAGGCACGCACCGCCAGGCGTAGGACGGCGTACTCGTCGGCGAGGACCAAGAGCTGAGCCTGCTGCGGTGATACCTCCAGGGTGACCGACTTGGCCTTGGGTCTGCCCTCGGCGTCGGTCTCGGGCTGTGTCGTCCTGGTGGTTGTTTCCTCCTCGCTCTTGACCAGCGACTGGCCGACCGCGAGCACCTTCACATCCTGCAGCAGGGTCACCGTCAGGTTGCGGTCAGTGCCAAAGGGGGTGATGACCGCCTCGCCGCCGGGAGCAACCACGGCGAGGAGAGCGGTGACATCGGCGTCTTCGTCCAAGGCGAAAATGCCGACGACATCCACTTGGTCGCCCGGCTGGACGTTCCCGCCAGCCGTTACCGACTCCTTGACCTCGATGGAGACAGCGCGCTTGCCGGCCCCGATCGTGAAGGCCAAGCTTTCGCCCGCTTTGTCGCTTACCATGGTGGGCAATATCTGATCGCCGGCGGTGATGGCCTGACCAGTGATACGGTTGACCACCTGGCTGCGGGCGGTGAAGGCCTCTGGGTTGACCTCGTCCGCCGGCAGCGTCTCAACGTCGAGTATGTCGGCGATGAGGCGGCTCTGGGCGGGAATGTCCTGCTTGGCCACCACCACCGATCGGCTGCCGTCGCCTTCCGAGCCGCCCGACTGAGCAACAACCGCAAACACCAGGATAGCGGCAATAAGGCCGCAGACCACGCCTGCGATCAGAACGAACCTCTGTGTTGTCATTCGCGACGATCCGCTTACCGATCTCCTAGCCATAAGCCACCTCCCCAAGGGTGCCTACTCTACTAACAGGATCCTGGTGGGGGCAAAGGGATCATCGTTGTACCCCCACTGTATGTTCCAGGCCGCGGCAACGTCCTGATCTTGTAAGAAATAGCCCCACACCATGTCATCGACGGTGTCGCCGTCCATGTCCACGTCGCCCCAGGGGCCATTCCTGTCCCAACCAGCGATGTAGAAGACAGCTGACCCCAAGATATGTATGGCGTCGTGGCCCTCGGAAGGAAAAGCGTCAATGATAGGTATAGGTACAGCTCGGCTGTCGCCGCACTCTAGTCCCGCTTGCGTCAAAGCCTCTTCATAGCTGTATACGTCGCAGGTGCTGTCCTGGCCGTAGACGATGTCGCGGTCTGTCAGGGCCGTGTGTGTGTTATTCCCCATGGCGCCTGTCTGGACATCGCATTCGAGGGTTCCGTTTATCGGCACGACAGGGTCGCCTAGCTGGTCGCAGACGCTGTCGGCGTCACCGCACTCGAACACAATCGCGTCCCTGTAGGCCACGGCGCCGTTGCCATATAGGGCCAGGGCCCCGAAGTTACCCGGCGTCACGAAGTCGGAGGTGTGAAAACCGAACAATGCTTCTAGCTCGAGGCCCCAATAGCCGGCCGCGCCTAGATCCTGGTCGCCGACAACGGCCCAGGGGATGACGCAGCTGCCGATAGCCCGCTGCTTGGCCGCCGCCGCCTCGGCGGCGATGGTGACGACGCCGATGTCCAGCAGGCTACCTGCCAACGAGCCGGGCTCCCGCTCCACCCTGGCCCGAATCAGGTCCGCGGCACCGTCGCCGCTGAGGTCCTCGAACTGGCAGCAATCCAGGTCGCCAGACGTTACGCCGTTCCTGGACGCCCATGTTTCCGCCAAGGTGCGAGCAGCGTCTTCGTCGGGCAGCTCCCGCGCGCCGGCCAGTACGGTAGCGTCGACATCGTTCTGGGAATCCCGCTTGGTCCGCAGCCACCAGCCGACGTCGAGGATGACGGCCAACGCCAACAATACAATGAGGAAGAAGCCAACGGCCGCCAGCACCATTACCTGCCCTTGCTCTGTCCTAAGGCTGTTCATCGCCCAATGCCTGTACCGCTAGTCGCATCCGCTGGCTCCGATTGGGACGGAGTCCGAGACCTGCTCCAGGCGCATATCAGAGCAGGCTGATAAAGTGATGGAGTCGAGGCCCGGTATGGTGCCGAGGATACGACCCATGGGAGTAATCAGGGCATACTCATACTCCACGTCCACCACCACCGAGTCGCCCGGCCCAATGTCGCCGCCATCGACATCGGCGTAGGTCACCGAGATGATGCCGTCGGCCAGGACGCCGTCGGAGGTGTCGATGGCCCTCTGCCTGATGGCATCTGCATCAGCACCCACTGCACCCAGACGGGAGGCCTCGCGGGCAGCGTTGGTTATGGTGATCCAGCGGGTTAGGCCGACACCAAAGTCGACAGTGGCGAACAGGACGAAGAGCAGGATCGGCAACACGAAGGCAAACTCCACCAGGGCCTGCCCCCTCTGGCCGAACCGGCGTCGGACGCCTCCCTTTGGCAACCAGTACATAGCTATCTGTCCCGGCCCGCGACTACCCTGCTGTTGGTGGATGAAGGCCCAGCACACGGGCCTTCATCCACCACAGGCTAGCACTGGTCGCTCTATGGGGTGATCCTTCCGGCGATGCCGGTCGCCCAGGACGTGAATGCGCCCGGAACCCCGCCGATGGCGATGGCTACGATAATCGCCACCGACAGCGCCATCGTGATCAGCGCGTACTCAATGAGGTCCTGACCCTCTTCCCCCTGGAACCAGGCCAGCACACGGACGAACAACTTGCTAAGCATTTGCTACACCTCCCTGTAGATTGTCGGCCTCTTGCGAGGCTATCAGCCCCTGCTGTATCCTTGAATGGCGGCACCTCGTGGACATTACGCGCGTCTTGGTTAGGGTGGGGGCAACACCTGCTGATGCGTGCGGTCCGGGGGTGCCGGTTCCTTTCGCTTCCCTATCCCTCCTCACCTCCTCTCCGGATCGTAAGTTTGAAGCTCTTTCAGCAGTCTCGCTTTCAGGTCCTTGACAAACTCGTCGCCGGGGACGGACTCGTCCTCTTGGCCCATTGTCTTCAGCTCGCCGACGATCTTCAAGAGAGCGACCAGTTCCTGTCGGTGGCTTTCGTGTTTTCTGAGGCGTTCCTCCAGTTCATCGGCTCCTTGGTTGAGAGCCTCGAGACAATCAGCTAGAGCTGGGATAATGCTGGCCAAGGTTACCATCCTCCAACCTGCGCCGTAGAGCGCGCAAGGCACGGTACTGAGCTACTCTCACCGCTCCCACACTCTTGCCGAGGACACGGGCCACGTCGGCATAACTCAGTCCGTCCATGAACCTCAGGACGATCACCTGGCGCTGGTCTCCCTCAAGGGCCCCCACAGCCCGCCGAACCTCCTCACCGTTTAGCTTGGCCTCACAACAGGATTCAGGCGACGCCGCGACGGCGTCTTCCGAATTCTTCCGCATTGACGAATTGTTGCGCTGAACACGTTGATTGTTTAGGGAGAGGTTGCGAGCTATCCGCAGAAGCCAGGCCAGCAATGGAATTCCCCGCTTTTCGTATCGCTGGATGGCTTCGAGGGCTCGCAAGAAGGTCTGCTCGGTGAGATCTTGGGCAACGTCGACATCGTTGACCATGTAGAACACGTGCTTGTAGACGCGACTAATGTAGCGCTCGTACAACTCGCCGAAGGCCTCGCGGTCTCCGGCTGTCGCCCTGTCAATGAGGATCTCGTCCTCTAGGGCTAGGGACACGCACGTCAGGTCTTTCACAGGCCCCCTCTGACCGGAAGACTTGTCTCCTCCGTCTAACAGACCCGGGCCGGCTACAGGGCCGTTCACTTAACAATAACAAACAAAGTGTGAAAATATTACACACGGAAGGTTGGAAATTGCGATCCTGATATCCGGCGGGGCGTGGCGCGGAGGCGAGGCGGACCTCGGGCCGGAGATGGAGGCTGCTTCACGCCTTTGGCGAGCGCTATTGGGATCTGCGAGAGGGAGGGCCGAGCTGCTCGATAGCGGAGGGGGACGGCCAGGGTGGCCGAGGACACCCGCGTGCTACAGGAGGTGGGCAGTCGGGTGGCGGATCACCGCCGCAGATGCCCTCGTTGTTGACGATTGTCCGAGGGGGAGGGCAAAGCTACGAAAGGAGGCCGGCGCGCCAAGAGCGACGAGCCTCCACGAAGAGGCGGCGTAGGAGCGCTGACTAGCAGGGGCCGCGAGCTGGAGCCGTCCAGACGCTAGGCCCCCGACGTAGGGCTCACAGGCCACACCGCAGTGCGATCCACGAGCGCTGCCTTCACTCGCGACCAACATGCATAATAACAGGACAAGAGAAAATCGTCAATGCTTTTGAGAAATCTAACGCTCCTAACCGAGATATCTATGGCCCCCTGGGAACGGGTCATTCCGTAGGCACCTGTTTGGGCGATACGTTTCGGGTGAAGGGCCCGGCGGTAGTATTGCAGGCGGCCACGCTCCGTGGAGCTGCGGTGTCCAGCGAGCCGTCGGACCCGAGGTCGGAGCGGCAGGGCAGTTGGAGGGCTTTAGGTAGGTAACCCGCAAGTAGCGGGGGCACTGCGCCTAAGGTAGACGTTTCTTTGGCGGTTGCTTCAGCTAGCGGGCCGGTGTGACATCGCGCTGATAGACGCCGCAAGCAAATTGGGGGATTCGGCTGGCGCGAGCTTGTCGCGCAGCTTTCGCAGGGCCCTGTACTGAATTACCCTGACGTTGTTAACCGACCTGCCCACCACTTGGGCCACGCGAGGGTAGTCGATGTCGAGAACAAAGCGCAGGATGATCACTTCCCTCTCGAGTGGCGTGAGAGTTGCGATGGCTTGGCGCAACTCTTGGATGTCCACACCATGTGGGGATCCAAGCTCGCCTGGGTCGCTGCTATTGGACGCCGGCAGGAGACGGAAGGCGTCGTTGGTTCGCTGTTTCCGCTGGAGCTGGCTGATGCCCATGTTGCGAGCGATTGTGAGTAGCCACGAGGAGACCGGGCGGCCCGTCCAGCGATAGCGCTTTATCGCTTGCAGAGCGTGGAGGAAGGTCTCGGCGGTAAGGTCCTCGGCCTCACTTCTGTTGCCCAGCAGGGTGTAAGCGTAGTGATAGATAAGCGACACGTGTCGGTCGTAGATCTCACCGAAGGCAGTGGCGTTCCCCTGCTGGGCAAGCTCTATTAGACCCTTCTCGTCCTTGTGCAGGCCGGGGCTGCTGCACATAACGAGCCCTCCTTTGACCGCCCAGGCGATCAATAGCACTTGTACGCAGTCGAGAGAGTGTTAGGATACACGATTCTGGCGTTGTGTCAAGTCCTGTTCCCAAGGGGCTGGTCCTGGCCAACCAGTCTGATCACCGTGGCGGTGCGAGCCGGGGTGGGGCTTGGTTGCGGCAGGTCGGCGAGCGAACAAGAAGTTCCCCCGTCTGGGTCGTCATATCCGCCCCGGACGAGGAGGAGACCAGGCGTGCGGGCCCTTCGGGGAGTCACTTCCTGGCCAGGCCCTTCGGCTCCTTGGACCTCATCGCGATGCTAGAGAACCTTCTATCGGCAAAGGACGGACCTTACTAAGCATAGCTGTCCCCAAAAGGGATCGGCGTTCTCCACGTAGGGCAGATAGGTAGCGTGGACATTTTGGACAAGGATTCGTCTTAGCAAAGGAGTTGTGCTGACAGCGTGCGCGTTGCTCCTGCTGGGCGGGCTAGCGGCGGACGCCTTCGTCAGCTCCGCTTTGTTCGCCTCAACAAAAGGTGCTAGAATCGGCCGTATCGGGAGGATCAGCGCGGGGAATTTAAGGTTCTGGGCGGGCGCTACAGGCAGCCAAACAGGTTTTCTTGAGGGGAAGTAGTCCCTGCCGTGCATGTCGGCCCATGAGCCCGCCGGCAGACATATGGATGCGAGAGGGGCAGGTGACAAAGCCGTGGAGAATTCGGATTACTACGACGTGATCATAGTCGGCCAGGGAGCGGCAGCCTTTAGCGCTGGACTGTATGCTGCTCGCTACAAAATGAAAACCCTGATGATTGGCGAGGAGTTCGGTGGAGAAACGTTGACCAGCAGCATCATCGAGAATTATCCAGGCTATCTTCAGATTGACGGCCTCGACTTGATGGTCAACATGAAGCAGCAGGTTGAAGCGCTCGGTGTGCAGATCATCGACGGGCGGGCCGACCAGATAGAGCGAGAGGGCGGCCGGATAGGGGTGAGGGTCGGCGAAGAAGCATACAAGACAGGCTCAGTGATTCTCGCGGTCGGTAGAGAACGGAGGAAGCTGGGGCTTCCGCGCGAGAAGGAACTGACCGGGAAGGGCGTGGCATACTGCGCCACGTGCGATGCGCCCCTTTTCCGGGGGAAGGTCGTAGGTCTGGCCGGCGGCGGCGACGCGGCGATCAAGGGCGCGATCATGCTCGCGAACTATGCCACGAAGGTCTACATCATCTATCGCGGCTCGGCTCTGACAAGGCCGGAGCCCATCAGTTTGCAGAAGCTGTCCGAGAAGCCCAACGTCGAGACGCTCCTTGAAGCGACGGTGGTCGAGCTTCTGGGCGAAGAACGTCTCCAGGGGGTGGTTATCGAGCAGAAGGGCCAAGGACGAATCGAGCTTGCTGTCGAGGGCCTTTTCGTCGAGATAGGAGCCGACCCCAGAACGGAACTGGCCGAGGCGCTTGGCGTCGAGCTGAACGAGCGCGGAGAGATCATCGTGAACAAGCTAATGCGGACGAATGTTCACGGTGTGTTCGCGGCTGGCGATGTGACCGACGCTTCTGGCGATCTGAAGCAAGTAGTGACAGGGGCGGCACAAGGAGCCATCGCTGCGACCTCAGCATACCAGCATGTGTCTGAGCATCCGGATGCCTGTGAATATCATGCTGCCGGGTATACTATCGACTAGGGACCCGTCGGCGTAGGCGATGGGCGAGGAGATACGAGTTCTG
>Ga0209979_1001634_pt1 | contig 23845 bp, 25 predicted proteins | sample AnhtaG_FD_183114 | JGI IMG/M metagenome (GOLD analysis project Ga0209979, IMG submission 183114) | Deep subsurface microbial communities from Anholt, Denmark to uncover new lineages of life (NeLLi) - Anholt_01485 metaG (SPAdes) (version 2) | ecosystem: Environmental > Aquatic > Marine > Oceanic...
TATTTCATGGGGTTTCGCTATTGCATTGTCGCTCATACTGGTCCCCATAATGTATAGCATCGCCAAGAAAATGGCTAAGGAAGTCAATTAGCAGACTAAGCTGCTTCAGACTCTCCCACTTTTTTTAATTGCGCGCGCGCATAAAGGATGCTTCGATATGCTTCGTGTTGTTCCCGGACGCTTTCCGGTTACTACATCTAAGACTACAATTTCTCTGATGATGCTGCTCTTACCTGCATTAGGCCTTCCAGTGAAAAACCAAATACTCCTCAAGCATACTAATTATTATAGTGAATGAGTCTGATTTGCTTATCCCATTCACACATGCATTTTACATGCACCATTTGAAGTTACATTAATAATTCAAGCTCAAACCCAAAAACGAATGATATTTTAATAGAAGATTTCTCCATAAACCATTAATGTATGGGCACCCATGCGCGCGCATTGAGAATCGTGCTGTCTAAGACCTTCCTATTCGGTATTTCCGTGATGTTGTAAGTAGGTGTATATACCTTCGTATAGTTTATAGTAATTTCCCGCACTTCTCCCTCTACATCTCCTATTTTCACATAATCTCTGACCATAAACGGTCTGGACAACATTATGTAAAACCCTGCCAAAAAGTTTCCCACAGTTTGGGTGGAAGCAAAACCGATGGCTGCCCCAGTTAAGGCAGAAACTCCAACAAACCATTCGGTAGGCATACCAAAAACGGATAAGATAGCAACTAAGCCCACTGCAACTATTCCAATTCTAGCGACTAACTTGAAAATATTTTCGACGTGAGGCTCTAGCTTCAATCGTCTCAAGTATCTGGCAATTGCTCTGCGAATCAACCTGTCAGCGACGAGTACAACAATTAGGATCACCAAACCCGTTGCAATAAGAAGAAGTATTTCCGTGGTTAAGAACTCAAACATCATGTCATCCAACGCTAGACAGGAATTGCTTCAAGGATGTTAGTGAAAATTCTTTTCCACTTCTCACCGGTGATAACTTCATTTAATGCTTCGCTATAGATTGTAATGAGCAGAGTTTCCCTATTCATGGTTGTCCCTGTTCTTTCATATCTCTTTCCAACTTTAGCCATTTGCCTTGCAATTTCTTGAGCCAACTCCTTAAGTTCATCAGAAGTAACGTTGATGGCTATACCGCGTCTCTTCCCGACGAGTTGGAAAACGCTCAACATGCCACGTAACCGTTCTATATGGAACTGAAGAAAATATTTTTGTAGATGGGAAGGCGTTCTATCGAAGTCTTCAATGAATAGATTTGAGGTCGGTTCATAGAACTTCTGGAGGATTCCGTGGGATTCCGCTAAGGTACGCGCAATTCGGATAAGCCTTACTTTGCGCAATAATTGCAAATGATATTTCATTGATGGTTTTGTGATGTTTAGCCTCCTAGCAAGTTGGGTTTGAGTCTGCGGCTCATGGTTCAGTTGACGTAGTATCTCCCGACGTACCGGATCTGCCAATATCTTGATGGTATTGGGCTGGTAAACTACTCTAACAACCTTCCGCGCCACCTTTAATCAACACTATTAAGAGCTTTTCAGAAAGTTTATATTGACATGAGACACATATTAGGCTTACCTTATCGGTTAGATAAATGTAATCGATTAGTAAGGTTGTAAATTTTCCGAAGCGCCCAGTATTATCCGCGCAAGGGAAACGAGAGCAACAGGATTTCAGCCTAAGCGTGACTGGGGTGTAAAATAATGAATATCACAAGACATAAACAAATTCAGAGTTTTTGGGATGAGCAGTCAAACGTATACAGGGACGCGCAGTGGATTGGAAGCAATATTGCAAAGTTTGATTACGCTAAAACTAGAAAAGCTTTGTTGAGGAGTCTAAATCCAACAAAAACCGACAAAATTCTAGAAATTGGTTGCGGACCTGGAACATGGACAGGTCTAATCGCAGGAAGATGCTCCAAAATAATGGCGATTGACATATCCAAAAAAATGATAGAGAATGCGAAGAAACACATCCACGACAATAATGTGACCTTTATCAACTCCAACTTTATGCATCATGCTATCGGAGAAAAATTCGACAAGATATTTTCTGTAAGAGCCTTCGAGTATATTTCAGCCAAAGAAGAGTTCTTCAGGAAAGTCTATTTCCTACTCAATCCTGGTGGAGAACTCATTTTGATTACGAAAACCAAGGATTCTGTTTGGGATCTTTACAAGAGATTGAAGAAGTCTTTAAGATTGTATAATAAGAACGATTTTGATGAAGTACGTCTTTATTCATGGTATGATAACATCCCTCCGTATCTTATAAAGATATTATTGAAACGAAACAGGTTCTCCATCAAAAATATTTCACCAGTGATAATACGATTCCCAATTTTCATGAATGGAAATGACGAAATCCCGTTCGTCCCAGAAAAGTTGGAACACATAGCCCTTCGAATTTTCGACATCTTCTCAGAAAATCTGTCGGAAAAATCCACCCAAGTCCCACTTCTTCTTTCAGAATCTTACATAATTCATGCAATCAAAAAGGGTCACCAAAACTGAAATTTGCCTGAAGAAGGTAATCGACTTGTCCACACTTTCCATTTCAGTAGTCATCTGCACTAGGAATAGAAGAGCAGCGCTGAAAAGATGTGTAGATTCCATCGTCAACCAGAGTTATCAACCTCAAGAGATAATAGTTGTAGATGATGCCTCTGGAAAGGAAACGAAAGAAGTGATTAACAAAATTATCAGAAACTGTGAGATTCCAATAAGGTTAATCGTCAATGAAAAGAGAATGGGTCCTCCAACATCAAGAAACGAAGGAATTAAGGCTGCAAAATGTGATATTGTAGCTTTCTTGGATGACGATTGCTCTGCTGATGAGAATTGGATATCAGAGTTATCGAAGTACTATGAGTATGAGCCAATTATTGGGGTCGGAGGACCGGTGATTGAACTTGGGCGGAAGATTCATGCAAAAACAAAACCAAGGAAATACATGTATATCTCCAAGTTAGGAAATGTGGTGAACAATACAAGACTAGGAGATGCAGACGACCTGGAGAAATTCGATGTCAGACCTGTCAACTTCTTCCAAGGAGGCAACATGTCTTACAAAAGGGATGCACTAATCAAGCTTCACGGCTTTGACGGAGGTTTCAAAGGCAATGGATACCGCGAGGAAACAGATCTGGGAATCAGGAGTAATAAGATAGGTATTCAGGTTTTCAACCCTAAGGCTTACACTTTTCATTACTCGGTCAAGAAGGGAGGCTGCAGAGATGTTGTGAAATTCAGCATGCCACGCTTTCTTTACTGGAAGACTAGAAATACCTGCTTGCTTCTACTGAAACATTATTCGCTCTTGAATGCCTTAAAGAAGATTAAATATCAGTTTAAAAGAGATATCGCGGGAATAATCAATGGAAAACCAAATTTGGGGACCAGAGAGAAATTTTATCCACAAGTTTCAAGATTGGTTTCGATCACCTACATTTTTGGTGGTGCTATGAGCGGTCTTATCTTGGGACTCTTCAGACGTACTCATGGATGATTTTGGATCCCTAATGAGGCTTTTCGAGCACTACTACCTAGGGTTATGCGCGCGCGCGCAACCCCCAAAATAGAACCAAAGAAAAGATCTAAACTACGTTTAAAAAGCAAGTGATAATACGCGCGCACATGACTGATAATCAAACCTCAAGTGCTGGGTACCTCAATTCTTAATTACTCTGTTTCTATCAGGACGAAACTATCTCTTTTATGTTGATGAGATTTCTGGCATTTCAAATTGATAACTTTTCCATCTTTTCTTTTCCATACGATTTTGTCTTTTGGATTCCTACAAATTGGGGACCTGTGAACCTGACTCACGTTATGTATCAATTCCTGTTTGACCTCAACGAGTAAATCATTTTTACTTATATCTATGCAACTTAATTACTCCTAAAAAATGGGGATCGGTGGATGCATCGTTCAGGATGTAGAGGTTTTTTATTGAGCCACATCAACGACTGTGGCTCTAGGTGCGACAGACTTGATGACTTCAATTCCTTTCTTGCAGCCATCCTTTGACTCGTATGCTTCACCAGAGGCAATTATCTCGCCATTCGCAGCCTTTAGTCTCCACCTGAATTTCTGGGTTGCATCTTTGTAGATTTCATATTTTGGCATTGTTGACAAAACAATCACTTGATAAGGTTCTCGCTATTCTATAAATAGGTCTTTAAACAAGTTTGAGTCATTATTTTCCATGTATTTAAATCAGCAATCACCCAGTCGACAATGAATATAAAAGCGTTCCTTAGCAATTGTATTCCAATGATATTTTTGAATCCCCTGAGCTTTGACATATTTATGAAGGGGAAATAACACCCTTAAGGCTTCGAATCAGTAGAGTTATTGTGAAGAAGGTGGAATGTAAACACAGGCAGGAATTGTTAACTCTCCTAAGAATCTTTAGGGGAAACATGCTTCTTAACTTCTCGTGTGAAGAGAAGGATTGCGGATGGACCCTTTTTCTTCACCTCTCAAATTGCGTAATTCAAATTAATGGAATGAAAGCATCCACTTAAAGACACTGTTTATGTGTCACCAATAATCGATGTTGTCTCATAAAGAAGAGTAGCTTTGTGAGTTGAAACAAGTCATTATTAGTTTTCGTACAGTGCAATTGATTAATGAAACTACAATTGCGATATGTCTCAAGTCTTTAGAAAGCTTTGTTAACCGCACTGAGAACATATAATATGAAAGAGCAAGCCAAAGAACTTAATGCAACATTATTCATTAGCGCGCGCGCCCGAAAGTTCTGAGATAAGTTTCTTGGGTGGCATCCCTTTCGAGGAAATGTCACCGCAGAAGGTTAAGATTGGAGGTGAAAAGTATTGGCCATTCAGATAAACAGTTTCTTGTATGAAGTATGTAAACCAGAGGATGTAGAAATGACTGAAAGAATTGGATTCTTTCAGAATCTAGATCTGATAACTCTGAGAGAAAAGTTACGAAAACACGGTGTGAGGACATGAGAAGCTTGGAACTCATAGCAGCTACAGTCCATGTTGAAGAGTATATCCTGTTGAGGTGTTCCAGAAATGTCTAGTGAAATGACGGAGTTTGAGAAGGAGATCTACGACTTCATAAGGAAACATGGAGAGATGTTGACATCTGACATACCAACTAGATTGAGTGGAGCTATTCCTAACATGAAGAATAAGGGAGTGATTGAGATCTTTAGGCGGCAGACAAGTAGATGGGCACCAAAGAAACGAAAATTCGTTAGAATTAGAAGTTTTAAGAGCGACTCAAAGGAGGGAAGTATGGCTTGACAGTTTCAAGCTTTGATGGAATGAGAAGAAGCAAAATGAGGATAATCGCTGAAATTCTGAGAGATGCTCAGAAACCAGCTAAGAAAACACACATCATGTATGATTGCAGTCTAAGTTTCAATCAGCTAAAATGCTATTTAGCTCTCCTCAAGAACAGAGCCCTTATTCAGAAGAAGATTGACAATGGCTCAGTTATCTATCAAACGACGAATACTGGACGAAAGTTTCTCAGGGATTATTTTAACATAACTCAACTACTGCGGTCACCTGCCCTGAAACGCCCTTGAAGGGTTTTCTGGAGTTTGGAAGTGAAACCTGAGATGGAATCAACGGATTTTGCAGGGCAGTAAAAGAAATGGGTAAAGTGCGACCAGACAATGTGAAAAGAGCAGCTCGAGAACTGGTAGAGCGATTTCCAGAAAAGTTTTCTGTTGAATTTGAGAGCAACAAGAAAAACGTTGATGTTCTAACGAATGTTAGGTCGAAAAAACTAAAAAATAGAATAGCTGGCTACATAACCAAAATTATTGGAAGAAAAATTACAGAGAAGAATCTTGAAGAGTCATCAAAGACCAGCCAGGCAAACCAGCGAAAAGATAAGATGTCATCTAAAGGGTAGTCAAATTGGGAACATGCCCAAACTGTCGAAATAAGCAACTTTTCTTGAAGAGAAAGACCTGTGTTGTTTGCAGTAAAACTTGTTTTGACCAATGTATGGATCACGTAAATTGGCGCGAGGATGAACGTGGGAAGAGAGAAAGAACTCGTTATATTTGCTCAAAATATTGTGAGCATGAATTGCGTGCTCGGGATGAATTAGCTCAATTCCTTGAAAGAATCAGTCCCAAGTGAGACCGAGTAATTTGCACACAAAGCTGGATTAATCGTTAAGGTCGAACAGATTATGAAGTTTAAAGTTGGCCAGATTCACACGTGTCCACTATGTGGAAACCCAAAAGCCAAAATTGTGTGGAAAAGAAAAAATGGGAAAGTAATTGCCGTAAAATGTCGAAGCTCTTATGAACATAAAAGAAACAGCGTCGTCCTAAAAGGTGTCATTGAGAGGGCCCCATAAGCTTCGCAAAATCCGTAAGAAACGAGGGTCCCGAACAGTTGGTTACGGTAGAGTAGGTCAACATAGAGGTGTAGGTCAAAGAGTAGGTCACGGGAAAGCTGGACGCCACAAACATATATGGTCCTACGTACAAAGATATGAACTAGACTACTTCGAAAAGAAAGGCTTTAGACCACCTAGAAAACCTAATCCAGTCATCGTCAACGTAGGCGAGTTAGACGAAGAAATTACCAGATTCTTAGACGACGGAAAAGCTATCAAAAAAGGCAAAGAAATTCACATCGATTTGAAGAAGCTTGGATACGATAAACTCCTAGGTGGTGGGAATGTGACTCACCCATTTGTTTTGAGAGTTGGCTTATTTTCGGAATCTGCAGCAGAGAAAATCAAAAAAGCACAGGGAAAAATTCTACAGACAGGAGAACAAAAAGAAATAGGAATTCAACCAACTCCAATAGATGAAACACCTGAAATTAGGACAATAAATGCAGAGTTGAACCTCACTGATGTGCGGGGAATCGGTTTAATGTGGTCAGAAAAACTAAGAAATATTGGCATAAATTCGGTTGAAGAGTTGGTCGGATACAAAGTCAAAGATCTAGCAAAGAAAGTTGATATTTCAGAGAAAATTGTTTCCAAATGGATTGAAAATACGCGCATATTATTCAGTTGATATGATGAGCAGTGCACCAGCACGAAGGTAATTTGGTAACTATGCGTACTCGCAGAAGATTAATTTACGCGTGCACATTCTAAACTCTCACTATGTTACATGAGGAAGTACAGCGTTAATGTGCGTAGCGAGAATCACAGTTCTCAATGTTCCTCACGCTCTCTAATCCTCTCCTTAAAAAGCATTCGTCGGAATGTCTTACTGCATCTTGGACATCTGTAATGACCTATTGTGAGCTGTTGTCTTACACCAGTTTTGCTGGGTCTTCCGGCCATTTTCCATGTCTTCACTGGAAGGGTTTGAACTCCACATGCTGGACACTTCGCCTCCCTGGAGTTGTTCAAGGAAATCAAGAACGCTGCCCTAAGATCCTCTCCATTTTTGTCAATTTTCTGGATGGTCCCCGCCAGTTGCTGGTCTTTCATAACTACCTTAATCCACTGTGCGAAGTCTCCTCTTCTTTGATGGAATTCAAGCGATTCAATGGGAACCTTACCGATCTTTTCCTTCAAGTCTTGCATGCTTAAGGCTACTTCGTGGAGGGGGTCATTAATGTCCTTGTAGAAATAGAATCCCCATTCACTAGCAATTTCCTTTTTAGATTCAGGAGGATGGTTACAGGGTGGAAAACTATTGTTTATCTGCTGATGCTCTTCTAGAAGTTCCTTCGCCCTGTCCAGCTGATTTTGGGTAAACTCTCTCTTATAGTACTTGGCTTTACGCTTGCATGGGTCTTTGGAGAAATTTGTCTGCAAGTATTTGATGAAAGTTACTCGAAGATCAGCACTTTTTCCGATATAGATTAAACTTTTATCTTTGTCATAGAATGTGTAGACCCCAGGTATTTCTGGAACGTGCTTCGCTTTATCTCCCCAGTAGTACATCTTCCCAGATATAGGCATTTCATACACCATAATTTTTGATCAAAAGTGATAAGTCTTTCACGGGTTATGTAAGCATATGCTGTGGAGGGTTCCCGATGATTTTATCAATATGTGTAATTACTTTCTCTTGAGGTTTCTTTGGGACAGGACTCGCTTCTACAAATCCTTTTGATATCGCTGAAGCGATCTGGTTAACGGTATAACCTGATCTATGAGCTGCGTAGATAGGAATCTGACCTTTCATTGAGACTACATACAGGAGTAACTGATACAATCTTGTGACATCAGGAGGTACACATTTTGGAGCTCCAAACCACGTTTCAACGAACTCCATGCCTTTGATTTGCAGCACCAAATACCTTTTCTTTACACTCCTACGAAAAGATCGTCTTCGCAACATAGTAATCACGAAGTGGACACAAACCCTTAAAAGACTTTCGACCACTACCGAAAATCGCAAACCTTATTAGTGAACATTCACAATCGCCCACATGCAAATATTACTAGCACATGTGAGGAAGTACTTTCCTTGAAAAAGAGACAAATCGAGGAAGTACTTTCCTTGAAAAAGAGACAAATCGAGGAAGAAAAAGCTCTAAACCTCATCAAACTTCGACGCTACAAACTTCTTAAACGCAAAAAAGAAAAAGACGCTATCATATTTACCGTGAAAGTTTCCAAAGGAAAAAAAGCAATTATTGAGTGCTTACTAAACACAAAAGTTGTGGGAGTTATGTATGCTAGAAAACTGAAAAAATTTATGGATGAGAAAGGTGTCGAAAAGGGAGTTATTGTTGCCAATTCCAAGTACACCGCGGCTTGTAAAAGAGACGCAAGGAAATTTGACATAGAACTCATTCCCAAACATATTCCATCATTCAACATTTTTAAGCACATGATGGTGCCGAAACATGAAATTCTTCCTCCCGAAAAAGCGGAAATCCTACTTAAGAGGTATCGTATTGAGGCTTACCAACTTCCCCAAATAAGAGCGTATGATCCTGCTGTTATTGTCATAGGAGCAAAAGTAGGAGATGTCATCAAGATTACTCGAAAAAGTCTTACAGCTGGGAAGTACATTGCATATAGACATGTAGTTCCTTGATAGGGTGATCAAGAAACAGGAGAAGTTCAGATTAATACCATGCTTTAAGGTGTTTAAATGTTAGAAGACCGATATCGGCGAAGTGCTCATGGGTATTTTGTCAGCGTTACTCCACAATATACTTCTTTGTTGAAAGATGATGCTGTCAAGAGGTGGGTTGCTAATCTGAAAAAGAAGGCTGGTTGGAGAACAACAGTTCCCAGTTTCCTCAGAATATTACGGAAGTTTGCTGATTTCACAAACAAAGTACCTGAGGAGATGGTCATTATGACCTCTAGGACCGTAGAAGCTGGTCCGGAAGAAAAATACGGAGTGGCAACCTCCGAAATTACTGGGTTTGCTAAAGTTTTCATCAGTAGATTTCTGGATTCCGATAAGCGGGAAAGTGCTAGACGTGCAAGAACCTGTCTTGTCTCTTTCTTTAGAGCGAATGGCCTTTCTTTAGAGCTTGAAAGTATCCCAAGAGGTCCTAAACGAGAGGAGCTGGTGCTAAGGAAAAGCCTGATTTATTCTATGGCGGATTATGCTGCTTCACTTCGGAATCGGGCCATAGTCTTATGTATGTACCAAAGTGGTCTAGGGATAATTGCTTTGCGAAACCTGAATTATGCGCATGTGAAAAAACAACTGGAAGAAAACAGAGTTCCCATAAGAATGCATATAACGTCTCACATCAATCAAAGGGTCTCACAGGTGCCTTATTATGCGTTTTTTGGTGAAGAGGCATGCGAGGCATTGAAAGCATATGTGAACGAAAGGAAAAAAAGGTTCCAAGAACTAGTGGAAAAAACGGACGCAAGAGAAAATCACTCTTTGGATGTGGACAATGCTCTCTTTGCATCTGAAAGAAGAAGTATAGCTTTTGGCGAAAGAATGGCTATCTCAAGTATTTGGCGTGTAATTACAGATGCAGCTAAGCGAACTAGCTTGGAAAAAGAGAAATTCCGTCCAGGTTTTCTGAGAAAGGCGTTTGAAAGGGAGCTAGACAGGGCACCTATAGATGAAAAAACTTGTAATTATTTGAAGGGAAAGTCAAATCATGGCATAGAATACGACATTCAGGAAGTCGAGCGACAATACAAGAAATGTAACTTTGGCAGAACAGAACTCGACAAACTCAGAATTATCAAAGAATTTGTCCAATCAATCGGGATAACTGAGATTAACAGAGAAATATATAAAGCGATGAAAGCCCATCCAGAGATAGCAGAGATGAATGCCCTAATATATATAATGCGGAACCACGTGGAAAACAGCTGCAAAAAGTAACCAACTTGCGAAAGTGCATGATGATCGTGTATAGGATATATAAATCATTATGAGAATATTATATCAGGGAAATTATTGGATTGAAATTTAGAACTTAGCAATTCTAAATTTACTACACGAATGCATATGTATTTGTGTTATAGTTTAATGGTCTATTATTTTTCCTTAAATCTCATTGGAAGTGTAGTCTAATTTGGGTCTCGAAGTGAAAGCTGAACTACTTATGGTATTAGAAGGTTATAGATGTGTAAAACGTAAACAACGTGAGAATATTATAGACATCGTTGCTTTAGATAGTGATTCCAATGAAAAATTTCTTTTACGAATAATAACTGAGCCAGAATCCAAATCCAGCGTTGTCAGCATAAGCACAGCTGAATCAATGGTCACCACTTTAAGAGATAAGAATTATGATGGAGGTATCCTTTTCTCTGAGCATCTTACAGCAGCAGCAAAGAGAATGCTCAGACAAGAAGGTGTAAAACAGATATCCGGAGATATTAAGTTAAATTACAAATTCGAAGATCTCTATCCTAAATTTGAACAATTAGTCAATGATCTTTGTAAAACTAAATGTGGTAAAATTCCAAAGAAAGAGTCAGATTGTAATGGATATTCAGATGAGTCCTATTCATGTGCCATCAGGCTCATCAACGATAACGCAGCCTTTCATTTCAAGCAAGGTTGGAGTAAACTTTTACAAAAAGATCTTTTACGACTTTTGTCAATGCGTAATCAACTAAAAAGCTGATAGATCGCGCGCGCACTGGGATTCGAACCAGTTGAAAAATAGCGGGTTACATGCACGCGCGTGGATTGCTATTCTTCCGAAAAAGAAAATAGTGGACTCAGTATCTACAAGCTACGGGGCTACTTGAAAACCGAGCGGGGTTACCCTGGCCTTTCACTTCTCAGGAGCTTCTCAGACTGCATCTATCACAGATCAAAGCCCTAGTAGCCCTCGACTCCATGGATCATCAGCGCGCGCAATCCTAACAAACTGTAACGCGCGCGCATCGATGTTGGAGTGATCATCACATACAATGAACTCGCTTACCAAAAATGGGGCTTAGCAGTGAAATCATACCGAGTTGCAAGAGCATCCCTGAAGCGGTTGATAACCTTTTTAGAAGGAGACTATAAAACAGTTGTATGAATACCATTATGGTGTATTGGGATTGAATAGGGGATATAGAATTGGTCAAGTTTGAAATTTTCATTCACAAAAGAGCAGACCAAGTGTTATCTGATAAAGGACTTTATCAAGAAGTCAAGGACATTCTACAAACTGTGAAAAGAGTTAATCATGATGAGATTCAGACAGAGTTTCGTAATAAAATATGGATAATTGAAAAGCAAATTCATCCAGGAACTACTTGGGCTTGGGATGCATTCAAAAATAAAGTTGCAGTCTCAGTGGAGTTTAACAATTTCAACGCTGTGTCTAGGGATTTTCTGAGGGCAATCTTAAAGCACAAACATGGAGATCTAGATGTGTTAATTTATATAACTCAAACATTCAAGGAGCCAAAATTTAGTAACGTGAAGCGGGATATTGAAATTTTTAAAGAGTTGTTAAGCCTTCCGATATTGTTAGTAGGCGTGCATATGACCTAGTAAAAAAGGAGTATCCACACGCTTGTAACAAAATGCGCGCGCAAACGTAATTATCGAATCTTAACTTATATAATCATGGAGCACTCAAGGAAATCCGAAGCCTCGCGGACAGTCAGAGTTGAAGGTTTTCAGCAACTCATCGAAGCAATCGACAAACTCTCCGATAACATCGTGAAGCCTGATGAAGCGATGAAATGGCAGATAGTTGCCTGGAAGACTTTTCTCCAGCTGAGTAAGGCAGTTGTGCTTGAAGAATTTGTTAAGTCATCTATTGTTGAGTTAGAGAAACTGAACGCGCGCGCGCATGCTTGATCTTGAGGATAACATTACAATCTTGGAAACTTCGATTTCAGATATGCAGGACACAATAGGTGATCTTGACTTTCGAGTAACAACACTGGAATTCTACGTTGCTACTATGAATGCCACAGTCACAGATCTTGAATCCAGAATTGGAACTCTTGAAAGTCAAATTCTCAGTATGAACAATACTATTTGGAATGCCACACGATCACCCGATTTTGATACTGGTTGGGAGAATTTCACACGAGGTCAGGAAAGGTCCTTTCAACATTGGTTGAACTCGACAGATCTTCTGGTCTATATGATGGGGAGAATACCTGGTGCATCACCATATATTCACTCGATGTTTTTCGGTAGTGTCCACGATTATGGCTGGAAAGGATGTTTCTGGCATGACTTGAGCAGCGCTGAGATCAGCGTGACTAGGAACCCTAGCGACGATTATTGGGAGCAAGTGAGAATAATGATCTGGAAAATCCCACAACCATAACAACCTCTTCTTTCTTTTTTCTAATTCTTGAACAGTTCCAGTGAAGAGAAGAAAAAAAGTCCTTAAGGAATTCCTAATTGAATCTTTCATTGGAAAAAGTAGTTTCGACCTAGATTTTGAAAAGTTCAAAAGTTATAACATGAACTAGAATTATGGTTTACTGTGGGATAATATGTGGCTCTCGTTGGTTGAAGAAGCTAACCGATCTTGGTTCTCGATAGAACCATTGACTCTCATACATCCTTATATGACAATCCAGAAGTCAGTAGTGAGTACACTTACACCATACAGTAGTATCATAAAACGTTATTCTGAAAAGACAAAGCGACCAGTTGAACCTCTTACAGAGGAATATCTTAAGGAAAATCCTGATGTCGCTGAAGAAAATGTTGCTTTACTAAAAAATTCGATTGAGCTTTGGAGAACTGCCACCAAAATCAGTGATTCAATTGCACCAATTCTCGTACATTATTCATGGCATTGTTTCAATTCATTCTTTATCTATTCACTTTTCAGATGGAACCCAACCCACTCAAAATCTCATGGAGTCAGGGTTACTCTTAGTGATGATATTGGTAAAATCAAGATACAAGTCTTGAAACATGGTCTTTTTAAGAGATTGATAGATACATGGACATTATTAGGTACTTCCTTAGCCTTCTCTCCTGAGTTACCAGTCGTTGTTGATGGAGATATGCAATTTGAACCTAATGCAAGATACATTCTTGACTCTAACAATGAAATATCACTAAACAGACTTCTTGAATTCGCCCCATCAAAATTCGAGCTTGAACTGCATTCAAATGAAGGTTGGAAGAAAGTAGGACGATGTCCTTTTCTCGCTAACTCTGTCCAACTACCAAATCAATTACTTCAAAGTTACCTAACCTTATTTGTAGCCTCCAGTATTGCTAGATATCGCCCAATTCTGTGGCATTCTATCCTATATGGCAAAACAAGACAGGAGAGCGACTTTGCATTAACCTCAAGCACAGCTGCTCTGGATTATACGGTAGGAGAAAAAAGAGGACTCGGTCTTGTTTCCCAAGTCACTCGTATTCTAAAAAGTATAGAAGAAGGACACTTCTTTCTACAGAAACCAGATGGAAAACCAATTAGATAAGAATACTCCTGGTTTACGTAATTTCACGAACTGTTCCGCATTAGTGAAGATAGTGTAGGTAGTGAAGAAGAAAAAGTAAACCAGGCTCAGGAAACTATTCAGCTCAGTTCAGAGAGGTGAAACTAAAATAAATCTCATTTCTGAGCTAATTGAAGTAAGAGTGGAAAGGAGTTCTAACTAAGCGCGCGCGCTCCTTGACCAAGAAGACTATCGCAGTTAAGATTCCTAAAGCGCCTAATAACTCCCAAGCAAAAACTTCGAAAAGCAACCTACCAAAAGGTCTTCATCGACCGAATAGCACCTTATAAGACCCATCACAAGCCTTTAAGGCCAATAGAATTTCCTTTAAGACCGAAAAACCTTCTTGACTAAGCTAAAAATAGGTGCAGAGAAAACTCCTCCAACACTCAAGCGTCCAATAGTCCTAAATGCACCCTTTAAGGGGATTCCCTAAGCGCAACTCTACGCTTATATGAGTCCTAGAAGCAGCTAATCCCACAGTTTTCATCATGGTTCGCGCGCGCAGATGCGCTCGGAAAGATTGGTGATTCTCGTGCTGTAGAACCTTTAATACAGCTACTGAAGGATGAGGCCGGACATGTTCGAGCTTCAGCGGTGAGCTCGCTCGGTAGAATCGGCGACGCTCGCGCTGTGGAATCCATTGCTGATGTTCTGGAAGAGGACGGAAGAGGAGCAATCGAAGCTCTAGGAATGATAGAGGGTCCAGAAGCAACGGTCGTTCTTATTCGAGCCTTAGGTCATATCAATCAATCTGTTGGGGCGTCAACACAGAGAGTCCTGGAGAACCGAGGGAAATCGACTGTTAGTCTCCTTGTCCAAGCTCTTGGAGACTTGGACCGAGATGTTCGAAACGGGGCAATTCAGGTTCTGAAGGCGCGCGCGCATCTTTAAAGGAGTTTTAAGGAGATTCTTTAAGGGTGGTCTTTTAGCCTTCTTTGCTCAAGCTTTGGTTTTGCTAGCTCATCTGTGCCCCTCGCCTTATAGCGCAGAAAAACCTGCGGACGTCTTACTGTAACTTTCTCTAAGTTTATAGGGGCATAAAGCCCCATGAAAAACTCTTGGGTGCCCTTGTCCAACCTTCTGCCATCTGTTGCGGGACTTCTGAGTACTGATGCGCGTGCGAAAGGTTAGGAGAAGCAGAAGATTTCTTTAGCCCTCAAGAGCCTTTATTGTTAGGAACACACTTCTCAACGTAGTTACCTATAGCGCGCGCACACCTTTAGTTACCTTAGTGAACTTTGCAGGAATAGAGAAGCGCGCGCTAGAAGGGAAGAGAACGCGTGGGGTGCTTTCCAACTGTCTAGGTTGCGTGACCTGGAAGGTAATTATCGAGGTCATTTTCTCTTACGCCAGCCTCCAATAGAACTTTCCTCCACAACCTCATAATCCTCAAGCGTCCAGGTCTGATCCGGCTGGCTAGCGGTGACATTGCTTGCACAGCCTTTGATATGCTGATTAGAGGTTGTTCGCGCGCGCGCCGAATTACCTTTCTCATTTCACTAACAACGGTCTCAAATTGCCTATACTCTGAAACGGCCCTGCTTTTGCAGCGGGAACACTGTCTTTCCGTAACCTCATCCATCCTTTCACGCCATCGGTGGAAGCATAGAAGGCAAATGTACTCCATGATTTGTCTTATCCCCTCATTGGGATAAAATGTTTGCCTTTTTTGCATCGAGGGGATCTGGATAGAATGTGCACGCGCTATGCGCGCGTGTGGCATGATCAGCTGGGGAAACTGAATTTCCGAAGTAGACTTTCGCCGATAGCACTGCGGAGTTGCGGGTTGCCATAGCTTTTGAGATGTTGGGTCTAGCCCTGGTCGGTCCTTTTATCAGCTTTCCTCGATCCGCAAATCTCGTCTATGCGCCTTCTAAATGCAGTTCTGAACGGTCGGATCTTCGGTCTTTCTGTCATCAAAACATTTATGAGTTCAAGTTCTTCTCTTCCCTTTTTGAGTACTTTTCTCGTTGCTGTCAGAAGAGAGGCTTTTTCCGCTTCTTCTTTCTGTTCTGATCGATAGGTATCTCCTCGCGCTTTTGTCTTTTCTTCTTCGACTATTTTTTCCGTTTTTTCACCTCCTGACTTGATACGAACTGAAGTCAGCTTTCTGTGGATGGTAAACCAACCACGCGCGCTAGGATGTTGCTTGGTAACACAGGGTGTGTTCGTCTGACTATGATCTTTTTGTCGTCGAGTTGTGCAATGAATGTCCAACCTTCGTCTAGATGCTTTTCGAGTTCATTTGATATTATCAGTTTGTCTGCTGACCTTGTGATTGGTGAATCGAAGAAACTCAGTTTTTCATACTCGTCGCGGTGGAAGCCTATCTTGTCTTTGTCATAATAGGCGTCCTGGCTTCCTGGAAGAATGTGTCCAAAGAGGAATTCCTGAGTCCCCTTATCCATTCTTCCACCATCGATCGTGGGATTTCTTAATACCGATTCGAAAGCCTTGCGCAACGTGTGTGGCGTTATGCATGCCCATTGAGAGATTCCTGCAAGTCTTGCTGCTCGCCTGATGACCTTTGCCACCGTTCTTCTCCCTAGACGCTTGTCTGATCTTTCTTTTCTTTTCCACAGGTTCCATTCAGCATGGAATAATGGGGCTTCAGGAGCTAATGGCCCGTATTTCTCGCTTCTGTCTAGAAGATAAGCTCGCAATGCTTCCACAGCCTCGTGACAAATGAACGTGTAGTATGGGATGTTGCCCTTGCACGCATCCGGAAGTCTATGTTTCATTTCGGGATAAACCGGTATCCGCACGCTGGCATAACCCGCATCCAGATCGCCTGCGACATCTCCGTGGTTGAGGGCGCAGAAGGTACTGACTCTCAGCCCGCTGCTCCAAACAGCCAGAATGAGAGCTCTGTTTCTCAAGCTTTCTGCAACAGTGGCCATTGCACGAGCTTCAGAAATAGTCGGGATGTATTCGGGGCGTTTTCTGTAACGAGGAGGAACAGAATACGCGTGAAGTTTCGGGCTCTTGCCATTGACACGGAAGAAAGTTCTAAACCGTTTGATCATAGAGTTGACATACGCTCTGCTCCTGTCCCGACTCGCGATCTGATCCACAAATCCTTGGACTGACGTCTCCACCTTGTGTCTGGGCGAATTGGCCAGCTGGTCTGGATCAAGTTTCAACCATTCGCAGAGTCTCCGGAGTTGGTTGAGATACACTTCTTTGGAGCTCTCACTTCTGCCAAACCTGTTGAGGTGGTCAAGCAAGTTCTGTACACTTTTATAGTTGCTTCTCCACGCCTCAGGGCCTTCTCTTGAAGTTATCCCGAAGAAGCGTTCAAACTTCCTCAACCCAAGGGGCTTAGTGAGATCAAGCTTTCCAAAAGCGAGTGTTGTTCTCAAGTTTTTATCCCTAAAATGGGATATCCCGAAAGTGGGATAAAAGTTTTTCGCTCAGGGCTTTCTTATCTCAGCAGGGTGGTATTCGCTCGGTGTAGTTGGCGGGCCCGTGGGGATTTGAACCCCAGAACTCCGGCTTTCACCCTTTTCTTGACCGGAGGCTTACACACATCCTAGTGATGTTCGGTGCCTTAATCCTGACTGGGCAACGGGCCCTTATTTGAGAGACTTACTGTCGAGATTAAAGGTGTTGTGTTAGGATTCAACTAGTTCTTGATTTAGCCACCACGCTTTCTTTTTTCCCATTTTAGCGCCGGAGTAATATTGGACTACTGTTTTTCCAAGTTGTTGTTTAGATGTTTTTTGGATTTTCCTTAACCTGTTGAGGATGAGCCAGCGATTTGTACCTAAATGTTCAGCCAATTCAGGGGTTGTTGCACCTTTATAGTGAATAAGATAGTCTATAATCTTATGGTCAATTTCATCTATACCGAATGTATGAGGATTAATCTTTCCTTGTTCATAGGTCAGAACCTCTAGTTTCGCAAGGTTTCTCTTGATCCCTTGGAGTTCGGCTTCGAGTTTGCTCATTCTCTCTTCGACTTCAAGAAGTTTAGCTGGTCGTGGGATGCTTTGTAACTTTTCAGTGATTGCTGCTCTTATGAAAGTGCTCCTCTCACCCTTGGGTACGCGTAGGATAAATTCTTGGTATAATTCGACGGGAATCTTAGCTGTAACTGTTTCAGTTTTTCCCACAGGTGTTCCCTCCTATTTATTTTAATTACTAAATATATAGTCTGGTTACCCTATTCGGTTTCTTCAGAAAAGCCTTTTAAACCTAGTGAAAAGTAGATAGATTTCAGAAAAGGGATTAGGGAAAAAATGAGAACAACAATTTCGGTAATCAAATGTGACGTTGGGTCTAATGTAGGACACCATGTTGTTCCTGAGCCTCTAATTGATGTTGCAGAAGTTTCTCTTGATAGAGCCCAGAAATCGGGACAAATTAACAGTTACTTTGTATTCAACGCAGGGGACGATCTTGAGCTTCTAATGGTTCATGAAAAGGGTGAGGGTAATCAAGAGATCCATGCATTGGCATGGGACATTTTCCAAAATGCAGCCGGAAAGGCCAAGGACCTAAAGCTCTATGGTGCTGGGCAAGATCTACTGAAAACAGCTTTCAGCGGAAATATTCGTGGAATGGGTCCAGGAGTTGCTGAGATGGAAATTGAAGAGCGGAGATCAGATCCAATAATTATCTTTGCTGCTGATAAAACATCAGCAGGATCCTTTAACTATCCTATCTTTCGCATGTTTGGCGACCCGATGAATACAGCTGGACTCGTAATTGACAAATCTATGTTTGGAGGTTTCAAATTTGAAATCCTTGACTCGAAAGAAAACACCAAAGTTATTCTAAACTGCCCTGCAGAACTGCATGAGATAATAGCCCTACTCGGAACGAGTACTCGGTACACAGTTTCCCGGGTCTGGAGAGCTGAAGATGATCTCGTGTGCGCTGTAACCAGCACTACAAGACTATCTTTAATCGCTGGTAAATATGTTGGAAAAGATGACCCTGTTGCCATTGTTAGAGCTCAGCATGGTCTACCCGCTGTGGGCGAGATCCTTGTACCTTTCCTTCACACCTATTTTGTGGAAGGCTGGATGCGAGGCAGCCATTGGGGACCACTTATGCCCGTCAGCCTGAAGGACAGTAAGTGCACAGTATTTGATGGTCCACCAAGAATAGTCGCAATTGGATTTCAAGTGTGTAATGGTGGAATTGCTCTGGGAACCATGGGTAAACCCCTAGTAGCTGATATGTTTGATGACCCAGCCTTCGATATGGCGCGTCGAGAGTCTGTTAAAATGACTAGTGTGTTCCGCAGAATGGGTGAGTTCGAGCCAGCACGTTTGAGTGCAGAAGGAATGGAATACACAACCTTACCCCAGATAATTGAGAAACTGAAAGAACGATTCAAACCAGCTTAAGTAAACTGATTACTCTACAAACCACTCTCAGAGTTCTTTCCCATCTTTCGTGCGTACGTTGTTGATAATACAAGAGTAAGTTAAAGCTTTAATATTGGGAAACAGTTATGTGAAGAAACAAGGAAGAGAAACCATATGCCTGAAAACGGACTAGTGAAACTTCTAAGAGAACAGTTGACGGTAGAGAGAAATTTCGTGACCACTGTTGAGAAACAGATAAAGAATGTTCACAATGTTGCAGCGAAATTATTACTACTAGAAACCCAGAAAGACTCTGAGAAACACGCAATGATACTTGAAGGCATACTAAAAGTAATCAGCCAAGAAGATGCTAAACCCCTTTGGGACACCCTCCTAGATAGCTATGTCGACAAACTCGTTGTGAAGACAAATCTAGAGAGACATATTAAAACTGAAAAAACTATGATTGATCTGGTGGAAAAAGAGATTAAAGATACAAAAGATGAAGGAATAAAACTCCTACTCCAACACATTGCCAGTGATGAAAAGAAGCATCATGAAATACTGCAAACTGTCATCAAACAAGCTTATAAGATAAAACCGTAATTCTCTTCATTGATCTCCTTCACTCATCGGCACACGCCAAGATTTGTTTTCCCAAATTCGGAAAGATGTAGATCAAATCAAGAATTTCCTCTTTGAGAGAACTGTCATCGATTCACCATGCTTGTTTGTGACTTCCACGGTTGGTTTAGAGAATAATAAATCCATGTGGCTGGACGATGGATTTTTTCCTCCAGACATATCTGTGTTGTTTCCGAAAGCAACATGTGTTGTCCCAACAATTTTTTCGGATTCCAAGAATTCATCAATGAATCGCGCCTTTGGATTTATACCAAATGCAAATTCACCGACAACCTTCGCCCATTCATCGATGGTTAGACTTTTTTTAACCTTTGTTAGAATTTCTTCGTCATCGGAATGGGCTTCAGTGACAACTCCATTCTTTACTTGAAGTTTCACTGGCTTTTTCAATGGGTCCATCCCACCGATCGCCATATCACACACCAAAGTGCCTTGAAGAGAGTCTTCAATAGGAGCAACAATGACTTCTCCTGTTGGTAAATTCATCCACTTCATTTCTTTCCAGTCTATTATGGTGTCAGTGAAGAAGGGCCTATCTTCTGTTTTGAAGGAAAGGTTTGTGCCAGAAGGAGATTTAACCTCAACCCTGGCTGTATCCTTCAATCTGCTTATGAGGTTTCTCGCAAAGTTCTGCATTTGTTCATGTTCATCACAAGTCAATGCTAGGGCTCCTTTAGAAAGCATGTCGATGTTTACCCCTGGGCAGTGGCCTAGACGTGATTTTTTATCCCTAGTTTCTAGATGAATAAGTTTAATTCGGAAAGGTGTTTCGTCTCCCACTCCACGCAAGAGGTTAATGTACAAGTCAGGTTTTCTTGCACTAAGAACTTCAAGAATGTAAGCAGGAACTTCTTTTCTTGCTTCACTGCTGGTCTCGAGGTTTAGGAGCTTCGTCCACAGCCCAAGTGCGAGAGCTCCTTCACCAAAGGCTTTACCCACGCTGGCTTTTTCGTCATCACATACGATAATAATACTTTCTCCATTAGTAGCGTCTAAAACGCATCTTAAAGCATTTCTAGCTGATTCCCACTCTTGCATTTTTACTCCCTTGAAACAAACGAATAGGAGTTAACTACTTAAGTTTTAAAGGTGTCCACGAACGCGCGCGCGCGCGCGCAAGTATCCTATATGCTTTAGAATGGTTTGAGACGCCACGCCCGATAAGCTTCATACCAGAATATAACTGATACAATCAATCCAAATACTGTGATGAAAAGGTTCTCTCTTGTGAAGGCTCGCATTAAGAAGACAAAATACAAGAGATAAAATGTTGTGCAGAAAACTGCATAGAAAAAGTATCTTGGTAAGAGGAGCTTTCCCAGCTTCACGAAATGTCTAAGAACCCCTATCTTCACTTCCCTAACTAAAGAGTAATCACCACCTGTTTCAGACTTATGCACCAATTCTAACTCTCGTAATTGTTCAAGATGATGTTGTGCTACGCTTGGACTACTGAAACGAAGTGCTCTTTGGACTTCTCGAACGCTCATTGGACGTCCATTCTTCAGAAGGATCCAATAGACTCTCCAAGCCTTGCCTTTAAGAGCATAATCAAGCTGTAGCTCAGTGTCTTTTTCCAAGGAGCATATCTTCCGTAGTAGAGTTTTAAATGAGGTTTATAAGTCCAGTTTTTAGTACAGTTATCTTCCACCACATTATAGAATGTTCGCCAATAGAGACTGTATGTGCATGTGTTTCTCTCAACGACGTTTACTCTCACGAGCATTTCGCTCTCGCTTTCTCTGTTGGGAAAGTTAAATAAGTGCTTGGACAATACGAGAGGGAACATCGACTATGCAAACTAGGAGCAGAGACTATTGAGATTAGCTGTTTTAGTCTACGAGTACCCCCCGAAAATCGTCGGGGGTTTGGGTACATATGCAGCCGAGATAACGAGAAGGTTTGTTCTATCAGAGAATGATGTTTCAGTCTTCACCATGAATGATGATAAAGGAGATCTCCCGACTCGAGAATTATGGCGGGGGATCGAAATCCATCGTCCCTTACACATAGATGTCTCGGATTCTCTACCAGATGTTGTAGCTGAGGATGTTCGAAGATGGGGAAGAGGCCTTCAATTCTTCTCAAAGATCCTTGTGTATAATTATCTTAGCGCTTCCAAGATAGTTAACGAGCTTGTTAAGAAGGACGGTTTCAAGTATGATGTTTTGGTTGCCCATGACTGGCTTTCTGTAATCGCGGGCATTACTGCAAAAAGAGAGCTGGGCTTACCTTTGGTTTTTCATGTTCATTCAACAGAGAAAGGCCGAACATTAGGAAATGGCTCTGAAGTTGTTAGTAGTATCGAGTACCGTGGCGGGCAAATGGCAGATTTAGTGATTACAGTTTCTAATGCCATGAAAGAAGAGTTGATTGAACTAGGCTTTCCAAAAGATAAGATCCAAGTCTGCTACAATGGAGTCGATCCTAACAAGTATTCTCTTCAACAAGTGAATCAAGAAAAGCGAAGGGAGATACGTGAACGCTACGGTCTAACAGATGACGATGAAATGGTACTGTTCATTGGGAGACTAGTAGGGGTCAAGGGAGTTGATAAGCTAATTATGGCAATACCTCATGTTCTACAGAAGGTTTCCAACGCAAAATTCGTAATTGTAGGCCTAGGAGGTATGGAGGATCATCTGAAAGCCATGGTTAAAGGACTCAAACTTGAAGAAGTTGTAAAATTCCGTTTTGAGTTTATACCTGAAGAAGAACGAATTGCCCACTATGCTGCTTGTGACTTAGCAGTCTTTCCCAGTCTCTATGAACCTTTTGGAATAGTCGCCTTGGAAGCTATGAGCATGGAGAAACCTGTTGTTGTTGGCGCAGCTGGTGTCAGTGGCATGAGGGAGATCGTTGTGTCAAGTGGCTCTGGGCAGTGTGGATTCCATGTTAATCCGAATGAACCCGTGGATATTGCTTGGGGAATTGTCAGCTGTTTGCAAAACCAGGATCGAAAGCAGGAGCTAGGCAAGAATGGAAGAAAACGTGTTTTAGCGGAATTCACTTGGGAGGCGATAGCGAAGAAAACCCTCGCTATTTATCAAGAAATGCTGAGTCAAAAAAAGAAAGACTAGGAACCTTTCATCAACATTCAAAGAAATCAATTTGAGTGTGATTATTTGTTAAATGAGATTAGAAAAGACTATCTTCTCGACCGATGGGTTGTGATTGCTACTCATAGAGGACGTCGACCAACAGATTTCATCAAAACAGAGGAAGTTTCCCCAATTGAAAGCCAAAGTTCATGTCCATTCTGTCCTGGAAATGAAAGAAAAACTCCCCCCGCAGAACTAGTCTATTTGAAATCCAAGAATGGTATTGTGAAGGATAGGGATGTGAATGGTTCTCGTCATAAGGACTGGTTGATTCGAACTGTGCCCAATTTGTTTTCTGCTTTTTCTCCTCCAGAGAATGGAGACAACTTTGAATCGGGTAGAGCTGTGGGTCACCATGAGGTACTCGTTGAGTCACCTAATCACAATGAACATCCAGCTGTTGCAAGAAAGGCTCAACTTATCCATGTCATAAATGGGTATATTGACCGGCTGCTAGCTCTCTCAATGAAACCTTATACAAAATATGTCTCAATTTTTCGAAATCATGGGCTCGTTGCTGGAGCCTCATTGTCACACGCACACAGCCAGATTATTGCCACACCTATGATTCCTACAATTCCCAGACTGGAACTGAATGCAAGTGAGAAGTATTATGACTCGCATGGAACCTGCGTCTTCTGTGACACAATAGCTGAAGAAAGTGGAGGACCTCGATTCATTTGGGAGAACGAGGCTTTTGCGGTCTTTGCACCTTGGGCTAGTGTACATCCCTTTGAGTTCTGGATGATTCCTAAGGCACATGAAGCTTCTTTGCAAGGCATGAGACTGCCAACTATTAAGAAATTCGCTGAAGCTCTGAAGGTGTGTCTAGGGGGGCTAAAATCTCTTTTGAACGATCCTCCCTACAATTACGGTTTTCATATTTCTCCCAGTAAAGAAATAATGGAGTTCTATCA
>Ga0209979_1001635_pt1 | contig 23830 bp, 26 predicted proteins | sample AnhtaG_FD_183114 | JGI IMG/M metagenome (GOLD analysis project Ga0209979, IMG submission 183114) | Deep subsurface microbial communities from Anholt, Denmark to uncover new lineages of life (NeLLi) - Anholt_01485 metaG (SPAdes) (version 2) | ecosystem: Environmental > Aquatic > Marine > Oceanic...
TATCTCCGGGCACTATGGCAACTTCATCAAATCCATAGACGCGCCGAAGTTGCCTAAATTGCGGAATAGCCATTTTGCCTCCCTCTTAAAGGCAAACTATATCAGAAGCACCTCTTCAAAGTCAAGGAGTTTTGGTTAGATTGGTTGGTAACCCTATCCCCTGTTTCCCCTTCCCTTGATAAGGGGAAGGGGAGGTAGTAGAAAGAGGGGGCGTTAGCCCCCTCTAAACTCCCCTAATATTTCGGAAGGATAAGGAAACTTTAAGAGAGGCGAAGCCTCTCCTTATCGAGGGGGATAAAGGGGGTGAGGTTACAAAACTTTTAGCCAAGTGGACAGGTGAAGAGGTGTGGGTTATAATAGCTAAGGTCTACCACGGAAATACGCGATTCGGCTGGGTGTAAAATCAAAGAAGATAGAAGGCAATGCCTACCCTTTACGTTGTGGCTACCCCTATTGGTAATTTAGGGGATGTTTCGTTGCGTGCCCTCCGTACCTTGAGTGAAGTAAAGCTTATTGCTGCTGAAGATACTCGCCGAACGAAACGGCTTCTTGTTACCTATGATATTAAGACACCTATGACTAGTTATCACGAGCGCAATAAGTGGACTAAACTGGATTATATTCTAGGCTGCCTTGAAGAGGGAGATGTGGCTCTGGTCTCTGATGCTGGAACGCCAGGCATAGCCGACCCTGGTTACGAACTAATCGTGGCGGCTAACCAGCGAGGCTTCCCGGTGGTTCCCATTCCTGGACCTTCGGTTATTATCATGGCTTTGGTTGTCTCCGGGCTGCCGACGGATAAGTTTGTTTACATTGGCTACCTGCCACATAAGGCTAGTGGCCGGCAGCGCCTTCTACAGTCGGTTGCTGATGAATATGGCACTATTGTAGTCTTGGAAACCCCGCACCGGCTGCTGGCGGCACTAAACGATATGCTGCTTATTCTGGGAGATAGAAGAATAGCCGTTTGTCGCGAACTGACTAAGGTTCATGAAGAGGTTTTCCGGGGAACAATAAGCCAGGCCATAGAGCACTTTAACGAGCCAAGAGGGGAGTTTACGCTAGTTGTTGAAGGCAGGGGCGGTAAGGATAAACCACAGTTGACCGAGGATATTGAGAGGCAGCTACACCATCTGCGCCAGTCAGGGGCAACGGCTAAAGAGGCGATAGCCAGGATGAGTAAGGAAACCGGTTTATCACGGAAGGAGCTGTATCGAGCTTGGCTCAAGCTAGCTTGAAAGGAGTTGACAGATGCGTCGAGGCTGTATATCTTTGGGAGAGGTGCAATGTGATGATTGTCACCGCATTATACCGTATCTTGAGCGCTATTTAGCCGTTGAAGAGAAAGATGGTGTTGAAGTTGAAAAAGGTGAGACGGCACGCTATTGTGTTGATTGCTGCCTGAGAAAGGGCTACGCTCGCCATAGAATTGAGAAGGGGGATCAGATACTCACCTTCTTTCCTGAATGAGGGTATTAGTTTGGAAATAGACTATGAGTGAGAAAATCTTTATTGGTGTAGCCTGGCCTTATGCTGATGGTCCGCTGCATCTGGGTCATGTTGCCGGAGCATATTTACCAGCTGACATATTTGTCCGCTACCACCGCATTAAGGGGAACGAGGTATTGATGGTATCGGGTTCAGACCAGCATGGCACACCAATAACTATCAAGGCTGAGCAGGAGGGGAAGGCGCCTAGTGAGATAGCTACCCAATATCATCAACAGTTTCTTGATTCGTGGCAGAAGTTGGGTATCTCCTTTGACCTTTTTACCACTACCGGCACTGCCAACCATGCTGAGGTAGCTCACGACATTTTCCTCACCCTTCTTGATCGGGGCTATATTTATAAGGCTACCGTATCGCAACCCTATTGTCCCCATTGCCAGCGCTTCTTGGCCGACCGCTATGTTGAAGGCACTTGCCCCTATTGTGACTCGGCTGGGGCTCGGGGTGACCAGTGTGAACAGTGTGGCAAGCCGATGAATCCAGTTGAGTTGATTGACCCACGTTGTCGCTTGTGTGCTGCCACTCCCCAGTTCAGAGATTCGGAGCACTTTTTCCTTAAACTCACTGCCTTTGAGGATAGGCTTTTAGCCTGGGTGAAACAGCAGACCCACTGGAGACCGAATGTCCTTAACTTTACTACGCGCTATTTGGAGCAGGGGCTGAAGGATAGGGCTATTACTCGGGATATAGAATGGGGAATATCGGTGCCGGTTGATGGTTTTGAGAACAAGCGTATCTATGTGTGGTTTGAGGCAGTCATTGGCTATCTGTCAGCGACTAAGGAGTGGGCTAAGTCTAGTGGAGATGCGGAAAAGTGGCGTTCTTTCTGGCAGGGCGATGTAAAGAGCTATTATTTTATAGGTAAGGATAATATTCCCTTCCACACCATTATCTGGCCAGCGATGTTGATGGGCTATGATGACCTCAATCTTCCTTACGATGTTCCGGCTAACGAGTTCTTGACTATCGAGGGCAGGCGACTTTCTACCAGCCGCAATTGGGCAGTCTGGTTGCCTGATTATCTATCACGCTATGACCCAGACCCATTGCGCTATCTACTTTCGATAAATATGCCAGAAACCGGGGACACCAATTTTTCGTGGCGTGAGTTCGTTCGCCGCAACAATGATGAGCTAGTGGCTACCTACGGAAATCTGGTTCATCGGGTACTCACCTTTGTCTATCGTAGCTTTGATGGCTGTGTGCCAATGGCTGGAGAATTTGATAGTCAGAGTCAGGCGGTCATTGGTATGGCGGAGGATACCCTTAATACAGTGGATGGGCTTCTTTACCATTGCCATTTTAAGGAGGCAATGAAGTCGGCTATGTCCTTAGCTCAGGAGACCAATCGCTACCTCGATGACAAATCTCCTTGGAAAATAATTAAACAGGATAGGCAGGCTTCAGCTACTGCTTTATATGTAGCCATTACCGTACTTTCAGCACTGAGCACCGTGTTGTATCCCTTCCTGCCCTTTAGCTCTCAGAGGTTGCATAACTTTCTTGGTTTTGACGGCAGAGTAGAAGATGATGGCTGGCAGCTACATGTTCCACCACCGGGGCAGAGGCTACTTTCCCCTGAGCCCCTGTTTTCCAAATTGGATGAAGACTTGGTAGAAGAGGAGACTAGTCGGTTGGGAGGTATTCGTTGCTGGTAAACTCCTCATATTGGCTTGCCAAATAAGGAGAGATTATTTATTAACCTCACCCCCTTAATCCCCCTCTCCTTGAGAAGGAGAGGGGGAAGAGACTTTAGAGAGGGGCGAGGCCCCTCTCTTACCTACACTCCCCCCTTCCCTTATTAAGGGAAGGGGGTCAGGGGGATAGGTTACTAAACGACCTAATAAGGAGAATCTTGCCGACTAACAAAATTTATGGACCTATTCAGGAAGATTTAAGCAAGGTAGAGGATAAGCTAAGGTCAGTCAGTAAGGTTGATTTTCCCTGGCTGGCTAAGCTGTTAGGCTATAGCCTGAAGGGTGGTGGCAAGCGAATTCGTCCGGTGCTTACCCTACTGGTAGGCAAGTTTTACGACTACAACCTTGATTACCTTTTACCTATGGCTACCGCCGTCGAACTTCTTCATACCGCTACCCTGGTTCATGATGATGCTATCGACAAGTCCTCAGTTCGCCGGGGTAGGCCAACGATCAACTCGGTGTGGGGTGAAGAGCAGGCAGTACTATTGGGAGACTACCTTTTTGCCAAGGCGGGAGAGTTTGCCGCTAGCACTGGAAATCTGCGGGCAATAAGGCTCACCGTCCAAACCATCATGACTATTTCCAGCGGAGAGTTGAATCAAGCCTTTAACGCTTTCAATCTGAAGCAGACTCGTGACGACTATTTCCAAAGGGTTTCCAGTAAGACCGCTTCCCTGTTCTCCATGGCTACCGAGTCAGGGGCTATTTTGAGCCAGGCACCAGAGGAATCGATTGAGCTTCTGAAAGACTATGGTCATAACCTTGGCGTCGCCTTTCAGATTGTGGATGATATCCTGGATTTTATTGGTACTGAAGAGGAATTGGGCAAGCCCGTAGGCTCGGATTTAGCTCAAGGCACCCTTACTCTACCAGCAATGCTCGTTTTGGAGCGTTATCCTGAGGATAATCCGGTAAAGAGACTATTTCAAGAAAGCGGGGATAAGCAAAAACATATACCGTTGGCAATAGAATTAATTGGTAACTCACCAATTGTTCAAGAATGCTACAACGTTGCCGCTGATTATTGCGCCAAGGCTTGCCATAATCTTAGCCGGTTACCGGATAATCCCAGTCGCCAAGCCTTGATACAACTGGCAGATTATATTATCAGGCGGAAGAAGTAACTGCTGCCTTAGAACCTCGGGCAAGCGAGGTTAGTATTTGCACGACAAACATTAGACCAGCAATGGCAGTAATTGTGCACATAATACCACCCGGCATGGCATAGGCAGCAACCAGAGCCTCAAGCTGTGGGCCTTTCACCCCAGCGGCAAAGGCACTACCACCAACCACGCCGCCAATTATCATCAAAATACTGGCGGCTACCCCAGAAATGACAGCAATCCAGAATATCCAATCTATGAGTCGGGGCCAAACAATTGTCTTGCCACTGAGAATTGGCATGACATAATAGATGGCTGCCATTAGTGACAGGGACATCCAGCCCAGAAGGCCGACGTGAGTATGAGCACTTGTTATCAAACCTCCTGGTCCTGCTTGCGTAAGTGCGTGCACTGATGGTACAGCCCCCTCAATAGCCCCCTGAATCAGAGTCCAGGCAAAGAAGATAGCTGCCGCCCAGATGAACTTGACCAAACGACGATTAACTACATCAGCTTGCATCTTATTACCTCCTTTTTATTTTGTCACCCCAAAACTATGAGTTCCAAAATCTTAATCAGGCTTATCTTACCAAAAATAAAAGAGCTGGTCTTGGTTGAGACCAGCTCTGATGTCATCTAGGTGACTAGGATGTCACCACAGCTTCAGCTGGAGGTGACGGTACAGGTTCATTAAATAGTGATTCCAGCTCTTCGCCTTCCAGGGTCTCTTTAGTAATGAGTCTTTCAGCGATTTGCATTAGCTTTGGCTTGTTTTCGGTGAGAATCTTCTTAGCTACTTCATGGGCGTGCTGGATAATATTATGGACTTCATCATCAATCTGTTCGGCTATCTTGTCGCTGTAGTCTCTTTGCTCGGAGATTTCCCGACCGAGGAAGACCAACTCCTCTTTTTGTCCAAAGGTTCGTGGTCCGAGTTTGTCACTCATCCCGTATTCGGTAACCATCTTGCGGGCCAGTTTGGTGGCTCGCTCGATATCGTCTCCAGCTCCCGTTGTAATTTCGTTGAAAATTAGCTCCTCGGCGGTGTGTCCAGCTAGGAGGCTGGCTAACATATCATTGAATTGGGAGCGTGTCCACATGTACCGGTCTTCGGTGAGTGTCTTGGTGTAACCAAGCGCCATACCACGGGCTACTACCGAGATCTTGTGAACCGGGTCAGTATTAGGCAGCATTTTAGCGACAAGGGCATGTCCTGCCTCATGGTAGGCGGTGACTTCCTTTTCCTTAGGGCTTATCTTCCGGCTCTTTCGTTCTGGGCCAGCAATCACCTTGTCTATAGACTCCTCAAGCTCCGGCATATCAATAGCCTTCTTATCACGTCTGGCGGCTAGGATAGCTGCCTCATTGACCAGGTTTGCCAGGTCAGCACCACTAAAGCCGGCTGTCTGTTTGGCTATCACCTCCAGGCTAACTGAGTCACCAAGTGGTTTGCCGTTGGTATGAACCTTGAGGATTCCTATTCGACCGTTAATATCTGGTCGGTCAAGAATTACTCGTCGGTCAAAGCGGCCAGGGCGGAGTAAAGCCGGGTCAAGTATGTCAGGACGGTTAGTCGCCGCCATAACAATCACGCTGGTATTAGTGTCAAAGCCATCCATCTCGGTCAGAATCTGATTAAGCGTTTGCTCCCTTTCGTCATGGCTGCCGCCCAGCCCGGAACCGCGGTGGCGACCTACAGCATCGATCTCGTCAATGAAGATGATACACGGGGTATTGCGCCTAGCCTGGTCAAAGAGGTCACGCACCCTGGAGGCGCCAACACCAACGAACATCTCGACAAATTCACTGCCGCTGATAGAAAAGAAGGGCACCTCGGCCTCGCCAGCTATCGCTCGGGCCAGCAGCGTTTTTCCGGTGCCTGGTGGACCTACTAGCAGTACGCCTCTCGGGATACGTGCTCCTAGACTCTGAAACTTCTCCCGCGATTTGAGGAACTCCACCACTTCGTGCAATTCTTGCTTGGCTTCCTCTACCCCGGCTACATCGTCAAAGGTTACCGTAGGTCTATTAGCTGGAAACAGTCGGGCTCGACTGCGACCAAAACTCATTGCCTGGGTATTAGCTCCTTGTGCCCGGCGAAATAGGAAGAACAACAAGGCACCAAAGAGCAGAAGAGGCAGAAAGTTAATCAGCAATCCACCCCAGTTAAATCCTGATGACCCCTCTATATCAACGGTCACCCCTTCAAGGTTGAGTCCATTAATATCATAGATACTGGCGTTACTTTCCTTAAAGGCAATGAAGTCGGTACCGTCGGTGGCAGTAATATTTAGCGCATCACCTTCCACCCTAATCTTGGCTATCTCTTTATTCTGTGACATAGCCACCGCTTCACTTAGCGGGATTTCAGCCGGTTTTTGCGGCGTGGACAGGAGAAAGGAGACCAGGGCTACCCCGGCCAGTATAATAGCTATAAATATTAGACTGTTACGCTGCCATTTCATCCTTTATTCCCCACATAATAATCAATTCTCAGCCTAAGTTCCTTATATTATACCAAAAATAGCAGTAAATGGGAAAAACGTCATCTCCTAGATGGTATTGTACGTTGCTTGCAGAAGCAGGGCATCCTCTTCCAAGTTCGGGCTTTCGCAGATTACTAGACCCTTGACGTCATAATCCTTTAATGCTTTAACAAGTTCAGTGTACTGGAAATCTGACTCTTTTAGGTTCAGATGTTTTATCTCCCCCTTTTTATTATAGGCGATACCAGATACATGGATATGCATATTATCTAGGGCGGCTCTGCCTAATCGTTCTTTAATTTGTAGTAGGATTGAAGTGAACTCCTGGTAAGAGTTGAATGTACCAGTCCGCGCATGCCAGTGAGTAAAGTCTATGCAGGGAGCTACCATCTCTAGCTCAGTGCTCAGGCTGAGTAATTCGTCTAGGGTGCCAAACTGGCTAACTTTACCCATAATTTCTGGTCTAATACATACCCGATTATTCTCTCGTTTAAGCTGCTCCGTTGCTTCTTTTAGGTATTTCTTTACCGTATCATAGGCTTGTTCTGGCGGGTCACCGAGATAGAAAGCGGGGTGAAAGACGATACTTTCCGCCCCACATATTGAGCCGATGCGGGCGGTCTGAAGTAGCCTATCCTGACTAGCCCTTATCTTCTCCGGCTCATGAGCGTTAAAGTTTATGAAGTAGGGGGCATGAGCTGATAGCTTTACTCCTTCCCGCACTGCCGCTTCGGCAACCAGGCGAGCCCCAGCCTCCCCCATTCTTACCCCCTGGACAAATTCTATCTCCATACAGCCCAGCCCAAGCTCAACGGAACGCTCGATCCCGTCTATTGTCGATGCCGTTCTAGCGCTATGAGGAGTGCCCCCGGTTCCAAAAAGAAGCCCCGCCATTTTTCCCCTCTTTAACATAAGTAGTATAGCACATTATGGTATAATATAAATAAGCTGTAATACATGGGGGTTTAGTTTCTGGAAGCAATAGAAGTCGCGCGGAAGGCAGTAGCGGCTGCCAGCGATAAGCAGGCTATGGATATTGTGCTGCTGGATGCCCGAGGGGTGTGCAGCTTCGCCGATTATTTCGTGATTTGTAGTGGCGATAGCGATAGACAGATCAAGACTATTTACGAAGAGATTGAGCACATACTGAAGAGAGAGGGTGTTTTACCACACCATCGTGAGGGCACAGTAGACTCAGGCTGGCTCCTCCTCGACTTCGGTGACGTTATCGTTCACATCTTTGCCTCTTTTGAGCGGGAATACTACCAACTAGATGAGCTTTGGAGTCAGGCGAGCACCGTGGTCAGGGTTCAATAGCCAAAAATTTCGTTTTCAGAAAAGAATAGCCTGATTTCCGCTTCGGCATTGTCCACCGAATCGGAGCCGTGGACCGAATTGTGTTCAATATCCAAGCCAAAGTCGCCTCTGATAGTTCCTGCCTCAGCCTTAGCCGGGTCAGTCGCGCCCATTAGTTTTCTGATTACCGCCACTGCTCTTTCACCCTCAAAGACAGCGGCAATTATCGGTGCCGAGCTAATATAATTCACCAAGCTATCATAGAAAGGTTTATCCTTATGGATAGCATAGTGTTGCCTAGCTAGTGCCTTGTCCACGAGAAGCATCTTGAGCGCTACCAGCTTAAGACCTTGCTTCTCAAAGCGGCTAATGATAATACCAGCTAACCCTCTGTGTAAGGCATCAGGCTTGATAAGAACTAGGGATCTTTCCATTTTTAGCTCCTATATTTATTAAGAGATTGATTATCAACCTCACCCCCTTTGTCCCCCTCTCCTTTCAAGGAGAGGGGGAGAAGTTATGTAAGAGAGGGTTCGCCTCTCTTTGCCTCTCCCTATCCTGAAGCAATAATCAGGGAGTTTTAGAGGGACGATAGTCCCTCTTTTCTATTCTCCCCTTCCCCTTTGAAGGGGAAGGGGATACAGGGGATAGGGTAGATAAATAATCTCAAAACAAGCCTTCCCTTGAAAGGTTGAGAAGCCTGTCTAAATCACTGACGGTTACTTCTTCTAGTGTGTTAACGACAAGGTCAGCCTCGGTCAGGCTTGCCCTGGGGTGGGTATTGGTAATGGCAAGGCAGAGCATTCCGGCTTTTTTAGCCGCGCTAACGCCGGCAACAGCGTCCTCAATCACTATACAGTCCTTGGGCTCAATCCCTAACCTTTGGGCGGCTAGCAAGAAGACCTGCGGATTAGGTTTACCCTCAGTTACATCCTGGTCACAGATGATGGAGTCAAAGTAATCATCTATGCCTAGACCTCGGGTAAGCAACTGGATATTCTCTATCGGTGCTGACGAAGCCAATGCCAACTTGACCCCATCTTTAGCCAGTGATTTTATTAGTTTTATCGCCCCAGGCAGTGGCTTGAGGTTTTGCCTTATTCTCCGGCGGAAACTTTCCTCTTTGTCTCTGGCGATGGCATTTATTTCATCCTGAGATACTTCCTTACCCAAAGCATTTCTAATTATGGTATCATTCCTTTGGCCGAAACTATGTCTGAAATCCTCCTCGGTGAAGTCGGCGCCTCTTTTGTGGAAGACCTCTTGCCACGCCTCTAGGTGATAGGGAGCAGTATCAGCAATTACCCCATCCATATCCCAAATAACTGCCTTAGTGCTACTTCTGGGCATTAGTTTTAGGCTTTTCCCTCCTTGGTGATTGTTTCGCTTGTCTTAATGACAAACTGGGTAGCTGTGCCTTCAGCTATCAGGGTGCCATCCTTCAAGGATATAGCTGCTTTTGCCTCAACCAGCTTTCTGGTCTTTCTGATTGTAGACGAGGTGATGATCAGGGGCTCGTCTATTGGGGCGAGGCGACTTAACTTTACCTGCATTTTAGCCGTGATGCAATGCCTACCTTCAAATAAGGCAGCATAAGCCATAGCTTCATCGAGAATAGAGATTAAAATGCCACCGTGAACCAGCCCTGACCAGCCTTGATAAAACTTGGTCGGGGTAAACTCTGCCCTGGCTGTTTGGCCATCCCACTGGAAGCTCAACTTCAAGCCAATGGGGTTTTCTTGCCCGCAGCCAAAACACAGGCTGTATCCCTTCTCAGTATCAACCGATATCTGGGGCCAGTTTTTCATTTTTGTCTCCGTTCTTTAGCGGTGTTTGGGTATAGTAATCGGTGGTCGCCTAAGGTATATCGGCTGCAAAGTAGCCGGGTTATCATAATCGCCGGCTTTCAGTCGGTTGAGTCCCAGCTCAGCCAAAAAACCGGCTCGCCTAAATAGGGCGGCTGAAGGTGGTATTATGGCTTTTTGCCTAAGCTTCTTTCTCAGTTGTGTCGCGATAAATGGTATGAATTCCCCGCAGAATATAGTTTTGGTGGTTATCTGCGAGCATAGAGTTTCAACAGTGGTTAGGTGCTGGCTAACAAGCTGACACCACTCGTTGCGTTTTTTCTGGTATATAGCGGTGGCAATCTCCTCTCTCCCGGCATTAAATATCGGGCATATAGGCAAGCCGGTTTCAGCATGCTGGTAGGCTTCCACTTCCAGGGTGCTGATACCGACTATTGGGATTCCCAGGCTAAAGGCTAATCCCTTGGCGGTGCTAATTCCAACCCGTAGTCCATTGAAGCTTCCCGGTCCTCTAGCGACGATAATGCCACTGGCAGATTGAAGGTTTTGGCTAGCCTGATTGAGCAGGTGAGCCAGGCTGGACAGCAGTTCAGCAGTGTGGTTTTGCCTACAGCGCCAGGTCAATTCGGCCAGCACCTCGCTGTCTTGAACCAGAGCCAGGCTAGCGGTGTCGGTTGAAGTATCTATAGCTAGTTGCATTAGTAAGCCTTTCTACGAGCTAAGGGAAAGCGGCTTTAGTTGTGCCAGTATTTGTAGGTAGCGTTTGCCACTAGGTTTGAGTTGGAGGCTGCGCTCACTATCGGAAAGATAACTTATTTGAATCATCAGGTGCTCTGTTGGCAGCACGCTTAACCCCTTTTCTGCCCATTCTACTACACAAACGCCACTACCATATAAATAGTCATCCAGGCCTAGTTCGACGATTTCTTCTATATGGTCAAGCCGATACAGGTCTATGTGATATAGAGGCAGCCTGCCGTAGAGTTCTCTGATGACGACAAAGGAAGGGCTGACTGCATATTCTTTGATGCCCAGTCCCCAGGCAATGCCCTGGGTGAGGCAGGTTTTTCCGGTACCGAGGGCACCGACGAGGAGTAAAATATCGCCGGGCAGGGTCAGCTCGCCAATGCGGGCGCCGAGCTGCTGTGTCTGTTCCGGGCTATGACTAGTTAGTTCAAGGTAGCTCATATTAAGATTTCCGATCAACCTCATCCCCTTCAAACTTCCTCAAATAAACGACCCTATGAAGTGAATTCAGTGCCTGGCTTAGCTTTATCTGGTAGCAAAGTGCTCCCATCCTGCCTTATGTAGGTTGAACGGATTCCCCTTGCTGTCAACCAGGGTTATTTCGCCGAGCTTACCAGCTATGATTTCACCGATGACTGTTATCGGGCAGGCGGCTACCATTCTGACCTTATCAATTACCTCGGCGCCTCCGGTAAACAGAAGTTCGTAGTCCTCTCCTCCCGATAGGGCTAGCTCAAGTGCTCTGTCGCCAAAGTTAGCCTTGACGGCAGGTTGGATGGGCACATGGTCAACTTCTATTCGAGCACTAACCTGGCTCGCCTTACATATGTGGCTTAAGTCTGAGATCAGCCCATCACTAATATCTATAGCTGTTTTCACTCCTTGCTCCACTAGCAGTTGCCCTTCGGCTATTCGGGGGTAGGGGCGAAGGAAAGCGTCTTTTAGAGAAGCGGTAGCTTCAGGGTCAAATTGGAGCTTTCTGGTAAGCATCTCGGCGCCAGCGGCAGCCCCGCCTAAGTAACCGGTAACCGCCACTTTGTCACCGGGCCTGGCTGCTGAGCGGGTGAGTATACGTTTGTCCTGACTTCTGGTGCTACCAAATACAGTGATAGTAATAGCCAGCATGGGGGCGCTACTGGTATCGCCACCGACTATAGCTACTTCAAACTGCTGTGCCAGGTCAATCATTCCTTGGTAGAGGGCGGTAACATCGTCAACCTCGGTATGACCGGGTAGGGCTAGGGATACAAGGGCATATCTGGGCACGCCACCCATAGCGGCAATATCACTCAGGTTAGCTGCCAGTGCTTTCCAGCCCAGTTCATTCCACGAAGCCGTAGCTAAGGAAAAATGAACATCCTGGATTAAGGAATCAGTGGTAGCCAGTTGAACTGAGGTATCGCCATACCAGGCGGCAGTATCATCACCGATGCCAATGATGAGTTGCTGCCAAGGTGCTGATTGCTTGTCTTGGGCACGGTAAGCCATTTTAGCCAGGAGGTCAATAAGTCCAAATTCTCCCAGCTCGGAAACCTTCATGGTTGAAATTATAGCATGGGCTCTATTTGGTAACAAATTAGAGCTTGTTGCGAAACTCAAAAATGGGGACAATTAAAATGGGTAGCTATCTGACGATAGGTAAGATTAATAATGGGGGCACGCACGGCTTACGGCCAGCGAGTCAACTCACTCTAGGGGTAAGTTAAGCAAGAAAAGGAGCAAGAGCCTAGAATTGTGTCCTTTCCTACCGTACTACGTGCCCCATTGAAATTGTAACACTGTATAGAATAATGTCAAGTTATATATTTAGTGGCATATTTTCTATACAATCAGAGGGACACATTGTCTAATAGAAAATGCCTGATTCCTCATAGCACTATGCAGGGCTACCTTTAGGATAAAAGCTTGCTTGCCCAGTCTATAAATTCTTCATTGCCGGAAAACTCTTGGTAGAAATTCTCGGAAAAGACAACGTATACTTGGGCGCCAAACATTTCTTCTTCTAAGTGGTTTAGCCAATGAGCAAGAGCCAGGGGAACATCCTGGCTGCCAAAACCGCCAACGTTAGTGAAAGGGGTGTAATAACGGCCGGGTATGTCGAAAAAGCTAAGCTGATTATTGGCACTGGGGATGGCAACCGCCATATGGGCTCTAGGGTTGGAACCAGTGGTCTTAACCCCCACTATCCACACAGGGTACCTTCGCTGATTATAATTCAGCAGCAGGCTGGTTAGCAGTAATGCTATGTCCTCACAATCCCCTGTCCCGTCGCTTATAGTCTGAACTGGCGTTCGCCAGAAGTCATTTTTCCATTCCAGGGTTCCTTCTGGAGATTCGGGGAGGAGGGGAATCGGGCTATCCAGGCTGTATTTAATATTCCTCATTATCCACTGAAACAGGCGGGCATAGTCTTTCCAGAGTTCCTCCTCAGAATAACCGCCGGTAATTTCCTGCACCCTGGCTGAAATCTCCGGGTCATCCGGAGTGATAAATGACCGACCGTCCTGTCCAATGCCTAGTCGCAGATTAATCTGTCTTCTCAAGTCAGCATAGCCACTAAGCACTCGGTCTCGCTCGGCTTTGAGGCTGTCCATTCCTGGCTTGACAGCATTTAGTTGGGCAATGGTGTCATTTAGTTGGGTAATGGCCTCATTCAGTTGAATTTTAGTGGCATTCAATTGGTGCCATAAACTGGCGTCTAGGGCAAAAGAAATCACTAACAGCACAGTCACGGCGATGAATAACTTCTTCCATAGGCTTTGCATTGTTTTCCTCCGTTAATTACGTAGGAATTATAGCAAGCTTCCGTTTGGGTCACAACCTTAGCTCTAGCCATACTGCGTAAAAACTGCTATATTGTTCAATGTAGGATGCGCTACGCAATTATTGCCGACATTCATGCCAATTTAGCTGCTTTTCAGGCAGTGCTGGATGACATTGAGCGCAGGGGAGGGGTGGAGGAGGTGTGGTGTCTGGGCGATGTTGTTGGCTATGGCCCAGACCCTCATCAGTGCCTTGAGCTTTTGCGCCAGTATAATCACGTCTGTGTCGCTGGAAACCACGATTGGGCAGCGACAGGCCAAATAGATACTTCTGAGTTTAACCCCGATGCCGCTGCCGCCTGTCACTGGACAGCCCAGCAATTAACCCCTGAGGATATAGAGTATCTTAAGAACTTGCCACTGGTTATCCAGAAAGAAGATTTTACTCTGGTGCACGGTAGCCCGAGGGAGCCTATCTGGGAATACCTGATATCAACCAGCAGCGCTAAGCAGAATTTTGCCTACTTCCAGTCGCAATTTTGCCTGGTGGGTCATTCTCATGTGCCGCTGGTGTTCAGGTACAGTGAAACTGGTACCTGTTCCGTTAGCCAATTCTTGACCAATGTTGAGCTTATTTTGGGCGAGAGCCGACTGATTATCAATCCGGGTGGTGTCGGGCAGCCCCGGGATGGTGACCCTCGAGCCAGCTATGCTATCTATGATAGCGACGCTAGGGTGGTCAAGGTCTATCGTGTTGCTTATGATATTGGTGCCACTCAAGCCAGGATGGTGAAGCATAATCTGCCTATGCGCTTGGTGGCTCGATTAAGCTATGGCGTGTAAGTTGATAGTAATGCAGTAGGGATATTATCGTAGACTAACCCGGTTGCTACGCCAGACCGGGCACCGAAGACGGCTTAAGCAGGCTGGAGCGGAAGACGAGATTCGAACTCGCGACCTCCTCCTTGGCAAGGAGGCATTCTACCGCTGAACTACTTCCGCTTGATTATGGTGCCGAGGCCCAGAATCGAACTGGGGACACGCGGATTTTCAGTCCGCTGCTCTACCGACTGAGCTACCTCGGCATTGAAGCTAAGTTTCTAAAAGTTGGCGACAATTTGGCGACGAAATTTTTATCTGCCCCTTCCGGCAGCACTTCGTCTAACAGCGCCATAGCATCCTCTTGCATCCCCTCAATTATATGAGAGTAGACGTCCATTGTAAAGGCTACCGAACTGTGTCCTAGCGCCTCGCTGATTACCTTTGGCTTGGCACCTCTCAAAAACATAAGACTGGCAAAGGTGTGTCTCAGATCGTGAAAGCGGACACCCCTAAGGCCTGCCCGTTTGGCTATTCTGGTAAAGTTATGGGTTAGCACGCACGGGTCTAACGGCTTTCCTTCAATACTGGGAAAAACAAGGTCATCCAGAGTAAGTTCCTTTCCTAGTTCATGGTAAAGCCTTTCGCGGTCCGCCTTGTATTTTCTCAGGAATAACGCCAGCTTGGGAGTCATGGCGACACGCCTTCGGGAGTGGCTTGTCTTGGGCTCTTTAAACTGGCATATACCCCGGCGCTTATATAATACCTGACTGACCGATATTGAGAGAAAATCAAGGTCAATATCACGCCACCTTAAGCCCAATAATTCGGCCTGTCTAATCCCCGTGCTCACGGCAGTATAGATTACGGGGTAATAGTAATTATCCTCTGCCATCTCGAAAAGGACTTCGACTTCTGCGGGCGTTAGGGTGCGCATGACCTTCCCCTTCCATGCCGGCGGGTCAACAAGGTCGCAGGGGTTACGGCTTAAATAGCCCTGTCTGACGGCATACTTCAGAGCTTGGCTTAATAGCCGGTGATGTTTGGCTACTGTCCGGGGAGATAGCCTTTCGATAGCCTTGCCATAGTAAGATTGTATTGCCTGCTGGTTAAGGTGCTTTAGCTGGACATGACCCAGGTTCGGTATTAAGTGGTTCTTTACAATGGACTCGTAGCCGTCGTGCGTGCGCACAGAGCAGTTACTTTTGACATAGCCGGTTAGCCAGTTCTTAAGATGCTCACCCACGGTAAGCCGCCCGGGTGGGCTGTAGACGCCCTTCTCCAGGCTGACCAACAGCTCATTCAATCTCTTTTGTGCGTCGGATTTGCGTGTCGAGTGTATCGTCTCGAAATAGCGCCGGCGCCTGCCGTCTGGCTCGGTGCCAATGTCAAGGGTTATTTGCCAGGAGTGCTGTCCTTTCTGCCGAATGTGACCTCTCATTGTCATCCTCCTTTCCTATGGGCAATTTTATAGATAGGGATTGCGTACCTAAGCTGTCAGCGTAGCAATCTTGGCTCTCCAGGACACAGGTTGCAAGTATAGAGGATGTAATCTCTTCTAAGCAGGATTTCTTCCAAGAAATTATGGATTTTGGTTTCCAGATGGCGCAAGTCATCAAGCAAAGCCAAAAGATTAGCTACAGTTTCTCCTTCCAAGCAAGAGTATAATAACTCTAGACATTCCTTCTCATAAAACTCTTTATTCACCTCGTGCTGATTAAAAATTTCTAGGAGCACCCTATCTGGATGGACGGACATTCGTCTAACCTCAGTGGGTTGTTTGTCTATTTCAGCCATCCAATCTTTCCAGTGAAATTCAAATTCCCTCTCACTCACCTTTTGGAGCTTATGTTCTACCTGACGGAGTATCCAATCGATAAGCCGCGATGAGAGGTGCGACAGTAGAGCAGAGTCATCCATAAAATCCAATGACATTCGTGTAGTAGCTTCCCTCTGGATTTCCTCTCGTAGCTTCTTACAATTGTCTGTGTATGACCTGTATTTAGCTTCCCACTGGTTATAGTCCCTCCAGAGGATTGGGAAGGGTAAATGGCCCTTCAGACAGTCAAAGAGGCGATTTGAGTGAAGGGGCTCTATAGAATATGCCATACTGCTGAGGGGATCCGTTACAGGTTGTATCCTAATTCCCGCTTTCCAATTCTCAATTAGCTGCCGCAACTCGGCTAAATGATCTTTTATGGCATCCTTCAATATCTCCATCCTAGCATATCTGGGTCCCTGCTCTTTCTCAGCTAATTCGAGATGTCGCCTTAACGTCCTATCGTCAGTAATACCAAATTGCCTCTTTATCTCAGAGTTACTAAGACCCCTGTCACGAGCTTCAAGTAATTTTCTCCTGTCATAAGAATTTAATTTTTTAGCCATTTTTTCTCCTTCTCCTCCAGTCCAATTAGAGCTTAGTGTAGATATGTATTTTGGTGCCGCTTTGTGAAACATTTATGCTGGCTTTTAGCTAAATCGCTGCACTTGACACACTTTACAGGGGCCATTATAATATATATGCGTACAAATGTCAAGTATACATACGCACCGAAAGGAGAAAGGTCTAGTGGGTAAACCAGCAAGAGTCATCGCCGGCACGAGACGGGTCGTTCGCATGGGGGGCTCCCTAGTAATTTCCCTACCTGCAGAGTTTTGCCACCTTCATCACATCAAGGAAGGAGATGACCTGCCCTTCGCGGCCAATCATATTATGAAAGTGATCCCCATGCCTGAGGGTAAGGAAGATATGGAGGAAGAGGGGGTGGTCGGTGGAAAACGACAGTGATTCTTTGGTCCTAACGCCCAAGCAAGTGGGTAAGCTGCTATCCCTGTCCAGGGGGGTTTTATATTCTGCGCTCCACAGGGGGGCGATTCCGTGCATTAGGGTTTCCCCCCGTAAAATAATTATCCCGAGGGATCGCTTTCTGAGGTGGTTAGATGAAGGCGGAGGCAACAACTTGCATCCGCAAAAATGAAAAGCCCGGCTTGGCAGGCTCGGGCTTTCCCAAAGTAGAGGAGCTGATAAATGGGGTTAAGCCACCATTTGAATAATTATGACCTATCCCAGGATAGAAGTCAAACCTTCGACTTCCTTCAGGCAATCTTCAGCCAGCAGAGTGGCGGTTTTTTAGAAATTAGGGCCTTCCCGGGACCTCGGCAATATTTCTTTCCCCTACCCTCTGACCTGAGCAAGGCCGCGGCACTTGCCGTTAGTCTCAAGAATCAGGTCTATTACTCGGCTGGACCCCGCAGCAAACAACAAGGCACCGCCGATGCGGTCAACACCATGCCTGACTTGTGGGTGGACGGGGATGAAGGGGCACTACCCTGGACAAGTCTGGCGTTAACCCCAAGCATTGTTGTCAATACCGGTAATATCGCCGGGGACCATTACCAGGCGTACTATTTGCTTGACCCCCAACTTGAGTTGAAGGCCGAAGCCAACTGCAACAAGGCTGTTGCTTATCTAAAAGCTTTATGCACTGTGCTTAAGGGCGACCCAAAGTCATGTGATATTGCCAGAATACTGCGGGTGCCAGGGACCTTTAATATTAAAGACCCAACTCACCCGGGACTTTGCCGAATTATCGAACTCAATCCCGAGGCCCGTTATTCAATTGAGCAGATTCGGGAGGCCATTACAATATCACTCATCCTCCGCCACTGGGAAAGAGGACAACGGCAAGATTTAGCGCTGTCATTAGCCGGCTATTTAGCGAAGTGTGATGTAGCCCAGGATGAAACGGAAACTCTGTTGCTGTCACTACTTCAGATGACCGGTGACGAGGAACCCAAGATGCGCCTTCTAGCCCTGGCAGCTAGCTATGAAAAGCTACTTAAAGGGCAACCAGTGAAGGGCTACACCGGGGTCGAGCAGTATTTGGAAAAGGAAGAGCTTGCCGCCTTAGATAGCTTGTGGGGAGGACCCAAGGAGCAGCGCAATGCTTACCTGTACCATGATAAATTTGGCTGGCACCTTAACATGCCAAAACTAGTTAATGATTTGCTTATTGAGTATTCTTTTAAGACGCTAAGGGATAACGAGGAATGCTTCGTCTATGAGGATGGGGTGTATACTCCACTTGGTGAAGCAGTAATTAAAGAGGAATGTGAAAAACGAGTACCCATAAAGTTTCTGTCCCGATACGATGTTAACGAAATTATCGGACACATAAAACGGAAAACATATGTGGAACGCAAGGATTTTAACCGAGAGAAGTGGGTGCTCAACCTTAAAAACGGGCTCTATCATATTCAAACTGGCGAGATAAGGCCGCACACACCGGAGTTCCTATCCACAATTCGCATACCGGTAACCTATGACCCCAACGCCGATTGCCCACGAGTTAGGCAATTCTTTAGCGAGGTCCATAGCCAAGATGACATCCCAGTAGTGGAAGAGCTATTTGGGTATAGCCTGATTACTGATTACTCTATCCAGCGAGCATTCCTGTTCATCGGCGACGGGGCAAATGGCAAGTCTACGGAGCTTGAGCTGCTGAAGCACTTCATTGGCAAGGACAACTGCGCCAACATCTCATTACAGGCTATTGAGAACCAGCGGTTTGCTGTAGCGAGTTTGTTTGGCAAGTTAGTTAATGTATACGCCGATATCCCCTCAACTTCGATGCGCCATGTGGGGCTATTCAAGATGCTAACCGGCGGCGATACGATAGGTGCCGAAAAAAAATTCAAGGATGCTTTCTCTTTTGTCAACCATGCACGCCTCATCTTCTCCACTAACAAACCACCCAAGGTAGACGAGGATAGCCTTGCTTTCTGGAGGAGGTGGATAATTATCGATTTTCCCAATAAGTTTGAAGGTTCCCAGGCCGACACTGGAATCTTGGGGAAGCTAACTACCGAAGAGGAGCTCGCTGGTTTGCTCAATGTAGCCTTACAGGGACTTAAAAGATTGCTTAGCCAACACAGCTATAGCTATCAGCCGAGCCCAGATGAAGTCGCCACTAAGTATCTCAAGGCCGCTGACCCTGTCTATGCCTTCATTGAGGACGTATGCGAGGTTGACCCTGATGCGTGGGTATCAAAAGATGACCTTTATGACGCGTTCTGTACCTACTGCAGGGGTGAGAACATTTCGGCAAAGGGGAAGGAAGCCTTTGGCAGGGCATTAAAGAACGTTACTAATGTGCATGTCACGGAGCGAAAGCGCCGGATTGAGGGGAAAGAAATACGGGGCTGGGGAGGAATTAACGTAAGAGGGGAACCAGGCTCATATAACAAAGTCAAGCAAAGCTCTGACACCCTTGACGTAAAGAGCGCGATGAAACCTTGTCCTATTTGTGGCTCAACCAATTTCTGGTTACGCCCGGATGGCCGGGTGGTTTGCAACCGCTGCCACCCCAAACCTAAATGATGGAGGTAATGTTTGTGCGGTTTATTTTCAAAAAAGGTGTCGCAGTTTTGTATCTGTGCGACAGGATAGACAGGTTTTTGCCCATATTTAAGTTCATGAGGTCGGGGCAGTTATATAGTAGAAAAGATAGATACCGAAAAAGGTGTCTATCCCGTCTCACAAAGCTATTACTTTTACAATAAAGGTGTCGCAGTCAGTTAAAAAGGTGTCGCAGCAAGGGGGAGACGGGACTCAAGTTACAACTGAGGTTACAAACTGAAGGAGGCAGCTCATGGAGAAACTGGAGCTAAAGTTCACCTACGAAAAGGAGACTAGGAATACCATCCGGTATCAAGAGGAGCTTGGCGACGAGGCTCACAGCAGTCGGGATATCGCGGTCGGTAGTCTCTATGTCCAGCGAGAGGTGCTGGGGGAGCCGGTGCCGCAGCGGCTACGGGTAATTATTGAGCCAGAGGAGGAATAGCCAGGTAATTACAAGATTACTAGGCACTAGTAAATTTATAAAAGATATAGCTAAAGGAAAGGAGTAAAAATGGGATTCGATATTGATGGTATCAAACCAAAAACCGAGGTAGGTATCTACTTTCGGAATAACCTGTGGTGGTGGCATCCATTATGGCGATATGTTTGCCATTATTGTGATGACATTCTTACCCCTGAGCAAGCCGGGGAAGGCCATTGGAACGACGGAGTCGAAATACAAACATGGCAGGCTGAATTGATTGCTGAACGGTTACAGTCCCTATTGGCTTCTGGGGAACCTCGTGAACTCGAAAAGGGGTGGAAAGAGGCTTATGACCTGGTTCCCAACGTTGAATGCCCCGTTTGCAAAGGGACTGGGCTTACCGAAGAGGAATTAGTCACCTGTGGATGCTGTAATGGTGAAGGCGTCATAAAAGCAGAACATGACCTTTCACCATTTGCTGAGTCCAATGTAAAGGCATTCGCCGATTTTTGTAAAGACTCAGGTGGTTTTCGTATTGGGTGAGATAGCAATGTCAAGTTTGCGTGACCACCGAGGACGTAAAAGGAAGTCTATTAAAGAGGATACCAATGGCAAGTGAGATTAAGGTTAGCCGACCGGGTGTGGTCCTGAGAAAGAGGACAGCCAGGAAGCCCAAGCACTGTGCTGCCTGTGGCTGCCTTATAAGCGCTGGAGAGTACTACTGGGACAAGAAATGTAGCTGGCAGCGGTATAGCCAGCCAGTATGTGAGAGGTGTGGATAATAGAAAGGAGGCAGCATGAGGAGCAAGTCAGGTTGCTAAATAGAGGGGAGACTAAAATCTTAAGGAGGTAAGGGATAGTGACTACGGAAAATGAAAAGGGGCCGGAGCAAATGAGACTACCGCTTGATGTGCAAGGTCTACTCATAGGTGCTAACTTGACTAGGGAAAAGGTAATAGCGGAAATTTGCCCTGAATGCCCTTTCAAAACTCCCTTTTGTCAATGGATGCTAGAGAAAGTATGGCTACCAGGTGAAAAAGCAAGGTTTGTCTGCAAGGGCATGCGGGCATGGGTTAGAAAGAGTAACTGATGAGTCTGCTAAAGAAAAGGAGGGCGAAAGTGAACTTTAGAATGCAAATAAGATGGGTTCCTCATCCCAGTGATACTAGGGAAGAAAAAGCGACGCTTGACGCAGAAACCATAGATGAATTGGTGCTCAAGTTTGCCGACTTCCTGAAGGAGAATATGTTTGCCGAGTGGGGCTACTACCACCACTGTTACTACCCAGATATTCGGTCAACTGTTAGCTATCTGGGCCGACGGCGGGTGATTGGGGTGCACTAACAGTTTCCCCAGCATTCTACCGCCGGGTGTCGAGGGACAGAAAGTGCAGCTGGCAGAGGTTTAGCCGGCCAATATGCGAAGGGTGCAGCTAGAAAGGAGACGAAAGATGGAGTTCCACAATGTGAAACTACTGCCTAAAGGGCTACCGGAGATAATAGCCCAGCTGGTGCCTTACGACATCTATTCCGATACCAAAGTCATTGTCTATCCACGCAAGTGGATGGGGCCAAATGATAGCAGTGGCGGCTTAGGATATGCTGGTTATGACCGCCTGACATTTAGCTTCCATATTGGGCTTTACCCTACTATGTGTTGTTCAAACGGAGGTCATGGACGTGGATATCCAGGGACGTTTAGCTTTCAGCTTTGGATGGGTATGCTCAGGACAGCTATCCATGAGATAGGGCACCTGGCTACGCGCGAACTTTATTATGGTATGCCACACTACAACTACGAGGCACATAGCTACGTGGAATCCTTAGCGGATGAATGGGCGGATTGTGCCATGGCGAGGATACTCCGAGATAATCCGCGCTTGGGTCAACCCCCAGGTGCCCTGACAGGCTATCCTGGAGTATTGGCTTATCAGTTCCGCACCAATCGCGGACGGCCTTGGGGGAAGCATAATCCTGATCGTATTGCTGAACAGCATGGGCTAAGGTGTGGTGGTCAAGTCTCTATGGGTGCTGTTGCCTTTTGTGCCATGGGTCGCTTATCAGGTTCAATTTTTGACCTGGATGATAAATCAACAGTCAACCTTAGGCGTGTAGTGAGACGCTTGGTTCACAGGGCAGCCAATACCCTAGGGATTCAACGCTACGCTTTTAGCTCAAATGGCCGCCGTTATCTGATGTTCAATGCCGGCGAGGCAGAGGCAGTCTATGAATGGCTAGTTGATAATAAAAGTGTCCTTGTAGACTCCTATCGGATGCTGAAGCTACAACAAGAGGCACCGAAGCATTGGGCTTGGCAGCTTATAGACGGCGACTGGGATCTGCTGGGGATAGACACTCTGCAAGAGGTGCCGCCGGAGCAAATGAGGCTGCCCCTCTAGAGTAGAAAGGAGGACCAACTATGAAAGTAACGTATCAAGAGAATGTTCCTCGGTCGCTTATTAACGAGAATGACCGCGAGTTCCAGCCCAGACTGGATTACGATGAGGCAGCATTAGAAGCGCTAGCAAAGGACATAGCCAAGAACGGACAGCATAACCCGGTGGGCCTACGGAAGAAAGACAGTTATTACCAGATTATTTATGGCTTTCAGAGGGTGATTGCCTTAAAGAGGCTAGACAGGGATACAGCCCGAGCTAATGTCTATGAAGACGCTACCTGGGAAGAGCTACATGAACAAAGTATCTCTAATAATGAGCGCCACCTTGACCTTGGTGACCTGGAAAAGGCGCTCTATGTCAAAGCTTTGCAGGGAAAGGGCTTTAATATTTCTCGCCTTTGTGAACTGTTTGGAGTAAACAAGTCGGCAATTTACAATCTGCTGACTGTAGCGGACTTAGACGACACCACAAGAGAGTGCCTGCACCGAAAGCTGATAACCCTTAACCATGCAGTTGAACTTGCCAGGTATGATGACTTTTCCAAACGTTTGGAAATTCTTAAGGATGTCATATCCCACCAGGCGTCAGTCCAGCAATTGAGGAGATTGAAGGCAGAAGGGCGTTGGGGGCCGTTCACAGTAGGGGTTAATGGTTGGGTGGAGATTTGTCCTAAGGTGATGCATCTCATAGTGATAGAAGAGTGCAGGGAGTGTAGCTACTACAAGGGAGAGGTAAAGCGACGGAAACAAGAACCAGGCATTCAGCATACCAGCGATACAGAATCTATCCACTGTGACTGGGACTGGGACCAGGACCAGATCCCAGTTCCCTTGCGACCACTTTTTAAGGGAGCACATTGGGAGGAGATACAGCAGCCGGTAGCTCATGAGGTTAAAGAAGTCAAGAGCCTCGCATGAGTGTTATGAAAGCTGCCATAGCCACTACTAAAAATGGAGAGGAAAGAGGATAACGAAAAACGATGATAACAACCGCAATTTCTGAATCTTGGCTGCTGTTTGGTCTCTTCAGCAGAAGCTGTCCGCGGTGCATAAAGGGCTTTTTGCTGTGGGATGGCCAGGCGGGTGAGGCAGTATGCTTGAATTGTGGGCATAGATATTATCAGCTGAAAATAAGCGGCAAAAGAGAGAAAAGATAAAATGCCACAGGTTACTCCGATACGCGACTTAAAAGGCTACCTTGAGCCGGAGCAGATAGAGAAACTCATTGCTGTTGCCACTAATCCCAGGGATGCTCTGCTTGTCCGCATCCCGTGGCGCACTGGGATCAGGGTGTCAGAACTCATCGGCATAAATGTGCCTGACATAGACTACGAGCGCAGGGGTGTCATCATCAAGGTTCAGAAGATGAGAAAGAGGGATG
>Ga0209979_1001636_pt1 | contig 23829 bp, 19 predicted proteins | sample AnhtaG_FD_183114 | JGI IMG/M metagenome (GOLD analysis project Ga0209979, IMG submission 183114) | Deep subsurface microbial communities from Anholt, Denmark to uncover new lineages of life (NeLLi) - Anholt_01485 metaG (SPAdes) (version 2) | ecosystem: Environmental > Aquatic > Marine > Oceanic...
TAATAAACCCATTACACCTGCTCCGATAATTACAATTGTATCTCCCAGCTTAATCTTGCATTTTTCCAGAGCTTCGATACAGCAAGCAATAGGCTCTAAAAATGTAGCTTCATTGGTAGATAATTTATCAGGGATTTTAAGTAAAGCAATTTTAGCAAATTTTTCATTTATGGAAACATATTCAGCAAAACCTCCATTTGAGGCTCTTTGTTTATTTTCACACAATTCGAATAATCCTCTTTGACAATAGCTGCAATATCCACAATTAACCGCATGAATTACCGCTACTCTGTCTCCTTTTTTAAAATCTTCATTTTTCATAGAAATTTTTGTTATAGTACCCACATACTCATGACCTAATATTATGGGGGGTTTACAATAATGGCTTTGACCTTCTTGATATGCTTTCACGTCAGATATACAAATCCCGCAGGCAGTAATTTTTATCATAATATTATGCTGATTTGCAGGTAAATTTACTTCTTCGATTTTTATATTCTTTTTTCCGTATAGAACCGCCGCTTTCAACATTTACCTCCCAAGTTTTAATTTAAAAAAATCTTTAAATTTCTCCCAGTTCTTTAAATAATTCTCTATTATTTTGATAAAGTTTTTTATAGATAAGAAACAAATGCGAATAATAATGATGGTGTTTTTCCATATCAGGTTGGAATATTCTGCCTATATGTACCATTTTTTTTACAGCTTCATTAAAACTATAGATTTTTAACCCCATCATTGCTAAGATTGCTCCGCCTAATAATCCACTTTCATGAACCATTAATTTAATAACTTCTTTCCCCAGAATATCAGCTTTTATTTGATTTAAATGATTATTTTCAGCTCCGCCTCCAGAAATTCTTAAATAATCAGGAATATTATCTTTATTAGAAATACCTCGTAAAATTTCAAAATTCTGTAAAATACTAAATCCGATGCCTTCCAGTATAGCTCGATAAAGATCAAATCTGGTATGTTGGCTATTCAACCCAAAAAATATTCCTCTTGCGCACGAGTCCCATATTGGACTCCTTTCTCCTTCTATATATGGGAGAAATACCAAAGGTTTAATTTTGGTAAAAGCATTTTTGTTATTTTTAAGAATCATTTCATTTTGGTTTTTATCATTCTCAATAATATTTTTTATATACCAATCAATGGACTTTCCACTTGCCTGAGTTGCTTCAAAGATAATTTGGAGGTTATTGTAAAATGGATAAGTGAAATAGAATAATTTCTTTTTCTCGGATAGTTTAGCGTGTTGGTCAATTGAAATTCCTATAATTTCAGAAGTTCCACTAATATTATAACACATATTTTTTTTGGTGATTCCCGTACCTACTATACTAGTAATAGAATCCATTTCTCCAGCAATGACCGGAATTCCTTTCGGTAAGCCGATTTCATCTTCTAATGATTTTGTGGTGGTTCCAATTATACTGTGGGAAGGAACAGATTTTGGTATAATAGATTCAGGAATTTCTAATATATTAAGGAACTTGGAATGCACCTTTCCGGTTTCAACATCTACAAAATCTCTACCACTTAAAAGGCTGGTTTTGTACTCTCCAGTCAACTTATAATTTATGTAATCTTTGGGTTCAAGAATTGTATAGATTTTTTTCATAGTGTTAGGTTCATTATTTTTCAGCCATATTAGTTTAGCAATACGGGAGCTCGGAGTGAGGGGAGAAATCATTTTCGATGCATAAAATTCCTCTTTTAATTTCTCTTTAATATATTTTACTTCCTTAAAAGCTCTACTATCCTGCCAGATAATCGCTGGTCTTAGAATTTTTCCTTGTTTGTCAACACATACTAAGGTTGGACTATGCCCACAACAAGCAATACCAGTAATAGAAAGTTTGGGAATTTTTAAATTTTGCATTTCCTTTAGAATTTGATAAATCCCAGATTTTACAGCGTCCCACCAATCTTCCGGATCTTGTTCTAAGTTATTAGGTTTTAAATAATGAGTAGGATAATTGGTTTGGGAAGTTTTTATAAATTCTCCTTTTGAGTTAATAACAGCAACCTTAACTGAACTAGTGCCTATGTCAATGGCCAGGATTACTTCCATAAAATTGTAAACCTTTCTGAAAATAAGTAAAAATTATTACTTTTCTTATTTATATATTTTTCTTCTAATATTTGCAAATTATCTTTATTAATTTATATACAAGAAAATTGATTTCAAATAAAGAAGACGTGCCTTTTTCTATTTCAATTACTCCATTAAACTAAATTGATTATTAAGCTAAAAAATTTCCTTGACATAGTGTAATAATAATTGTATTCTATTTTTAGAACAGCGTTCAATAAAATATTTAACCGTGTTCTTTATTTTACCATAAATTGTTAATTAATAGAAAGTATTGGTATTTTTTTATTGTCTCTCTATTAATATCAGAGATTTAAGGTGATAAGGATAAATTTAAAATAAAATAAATATTTAGTTAGGGGTAATAGATAATGGAAAAGAAGATAATTCAATCCATAGATCGAGCCTTACAAGTTCTTGAGTTGTTTAGTTTAGAAAAACCTGAGTGGGGAATAACTGAAATAAGCAAAGTTCTGAACATTTATAAAAGTAATGTACATAATATTTTAACGACTTTGTCAGAAAAAAGCTTTGTTAAAAAAGATGCTAAAACGGATAAATACAAACTCGGTATAAAATTTTTTGAGTTGGGAAGTGTAGTTATTAAAAATATGGATTTAAGAAAAATAGCTCATCCCTATATAGAAGAATTGTCTAAAGAATTCAATGAGACAGTACATTTAGGAGTTTTAGATAAGGGAAGAGTTGTTTCTATAGAAAGGGAAGAATCTGATAAAGGTTTGTGCTCCCATGTCGAAATAGGTAAAAGAACTCCTCTCCATTGTACTGCAGTAGGGAAAGCCATAATGGCTTATCTTTCTAAAGATAAAGTTGTTTCAATAGTAAAAGAAAAGGGATTAAAAAAATATACAGAAAATACTATTACAAACAAAGAAGATCTCGAAAATGAATTTAAGAAAATTCGAGAACAAGGATATACAGTAGATAATATGGAACATGAAGAAGGAGTCCAATGTGTGGCAGGACCAATACGAGATTATACCGGAAAGGTTATCGCTTCTATGAGTATTTCTGGTCCAGCATTTAGAATAAATGAAAATAATATACCTGTTATTGCTAAAAAAGTAAAAGAGTATTGTGATTGTATTTCTGAAGAAATGGGTTACAATTTTAATTTGTTTGGTGGTAAAATTGAAAAAAGGAGGTGCTGAAATTGACTGAAAATAAGCCAAACATTTTGATAATTATGACGGATCAACAACGATACGATTCTCTAGGTTGTTATGGTGTCAATACAGCTAATACTCTAAATTTAGATCAACTTGCTAAAGAGGGTGTCGTATTTGACAATAATTATGTTTCTAATCCTATTTGTACTCCCAGTCGGAGTAGTTTATGGACCGGAAAGCATCTACCTGGTCATGGTGTTTATCGATTATATGATAATTTACCGGAAGATGAAGTATTATTTAGTGAGAGATTACAACAAAAAGGGTATAAAACTGCTTTATTTGGAAAGTTACACGTAAGTAGCCGAATTCATGAAGCTTCTAAGAGACATCCCCACGATGGTTTTGATGTTTATGAATGGTGTATGGATCCTTGTATAGATATAGATTCTCCTTATAATGGATATACAAAATGGCTACAAAAAAATCACCCTTATTTTTATAAAGAGCTGAAAGAAAAAGGGAGAAATTTGAAAAACATTCCTCAGGATGTTCATTATACTCACTGGGCTGCTCAAAGAACCATTGATTATATTAATCAATGGAATGGTAAAAAACCATTTTTTTGCATGATGAGTGTTGTTGACCCTCATAATCCATATGATGATTTCCCGATTGAGATGTTAGAATTAATTGATAAAGAAAAAATTCCTGATCCAATATATAAAAAAGGGGAGATGAAAAATAAACCTAGTCCTATTCAGCGGGAACGCGATCATTCTTATTTAGGGTCATTCTTTAATTTTACAAATGATGATATAAAAGAGATGAGAATCGGTTATTTTGCTTCTTTAGCTTTTCTAGATAAAGAAGTGGGAAGAGTGTTATTAGCACTAGAAGAAAAAGGCTTAGTAGAAAATACTGTTGTAATATTCACCAGTGATCATGGGGATATGTTAGGCGACCATCAACTATTAGTCAAGGGAGCCTTCTTTTATGACCCTGTAGTCAAAGTTCCTCTAATTATACGTTGGCCAGATAAAATAGATGGAGGAAAGCGAATTGAACAGCTGGTTCAAATGTATGATCTGACGGCTACTATTTTATCATTAGCAGGATATACTCAGAGGGAATTAAAAAAATGGATGCCTGAATCTAAGAACCTTCTTCCTTTGATTCTCGGAAAAGAACAAAAAATTCATGATTATGTGATATGTTGTTATCGAGGTTCAGGCATTAATGATCAGAGTTTGTATTTTAATCCTCCTATTCATGCTTCTATGATTCGAGACGAACAGTATAAAATGAATATATATCATAATTTAAAAGAAAGCATTCAGCCACAAGGGGAATTATTTGATATGCAAAATGATAAAGAGGAATTCCACAATTTGTGGAAAAATCCCAGTTACTTTGAAGTAAAGAATAGGTTAATGAAGAATCTAATAGAGTGGCTCTTTCAACAAGAAATAAGATTAGGTACAAGAGGAGGTGATTCTTTTCCGAATTCCTCACAACGTTTGGATAATAAATTAAAATAGTTCATAAGTTAGCATGATTAGAGTGTATTTGGAATTAAATGGTAAGGAGGTGAAAGATAGAATAAAAATTAATCTTTATGAGATTTAAATTTTTAAGGAGGTTTAAAATGTTGAGTAAAAAATCAATTGTAATTTTGCTAACTATTCTACTGGTAATAACTACTTTCTTGAGTGTTGAGGCGGAAGCTGAACCTAAATTTGTTTTAAAATATTCAGTGGCAGCAATGCCTACAGTAGCTCATGCTAAAGCAATAGAGGTTTTTGCAGAGGAGATTGAAAAACTAACTAATGGTCAGATAATAGTAGAAACATACTATGGTGGTCAGCTTTTTAGCCAAGAAGGACAGCAGAATGCGGTAAGAAGAGGTGCTTTAGAAATGACTAATACCGATTTAAATTGGTTGGCTAACTATGTTCCATATCTTAATATGCTTGCCGCTCCTTACTTTTTTAAAGATTATGAGCATATGACCGCAGTGATGAATGGAGATATAGGTAAAGAAATTGCTGATGATGTTGCTAAGAAAACGAATGTACGGATGTTATCTTCTTGGTATATGGGTACCAGACAGCTTAATTTAAGAGATATTGGCAAGGAGGTTAAAACACCTAGTGATATGAAAGGCGTAAAATTAAGAATGCCAAATTCTCCTTCCTGGTTATATATGGGTAAGGCACTTGGTGCAAATCCTACTCCGGTAAATATTAATGAACTTTACATGGCACTAAAAACTGGAACAGTTGATGGTCAAGAGAATCCTTTGCCTAATAGTATCAAACGAAAATTTTATGAAGTAACGAAATATACAATATTAACTGGTCATTATGTCAATCCAATTATCTCAGTTATCAATGAAGATAAATGGCAAGAATTAGGTCCTGAATTACAGGAAAAGATGTATGCTGCCGAAGAAAAGGCTCGTGAATTTTGCGATAGTACTATTATAAAAGAAGCAAAGGAAGGATACGATATACTAAAAGATAAAGGCATGGTTTTTATAGAAGTAGATTTAGATTTGTGGAAAGAAAAGGTCCTTGGTTATTACCTTGCTGATGAGAAAATGACTACAAACTGGGATATGGAGCTATATGAAAAAATTCAGAAAGCAGCACAATAACTGATAAATCTTAAATTAGACATTTCTGAATTATTAGCGATCTCCTCTTTTTGGAGGAGATCGCTCTTCAGGAGAGCTTATGGAAAAAAAACAATTAAAAACAATAGGAACATTTATTCTAAATTTATTGGAAATATATATTCCTTTTTGTACTTTTATCGTAATGTTTTCAGTCTTTGTATTACAGATATTTTATCGTTATATATTAAATAATCCTCTAACTTGGACTTATGAAGTAACTGTTTTAGGGTTTTTATGGACAACTTTATTAGGTGCATGTTATGTAAAAAGGCTTCATAGTCACATTAGTTTTGATTTGGTTTATTACAACCGTACTCCAAAAGGAAAGATGATATTCAGATTAATCGGAAATGGATTAGTAGTTATAGGGTGTATTATTAGCTTATTTCCGACCTATAAGTACCTTCTGGATATGCATATAGAAAGAACACCAGTTATACGTATTCCGTTTAGTGTAGCTTTTTTACCAGTAATTATTTTTTTTATTCTAATTTTTAGTCATTCTATTTATGACATAATTATAGATATAGTAAAATTCAAGAATAAGGAGTAATGGTATGAGTTTTGCTTTTGCAATATTTTTAGCCATCTTTGTCTTAACCTTTATTCTAAAAATTCCAATTCCCTTAGGTTTTTTTACTGCAACTGCATTATATAGTTTTTTTAAGGGCGTAGATTTGAGTATAGTAGCAGAAAAGATAGTTATGGGACTTTATACAAAATATATTATTATGGCTGTTCCTCTTTTTATATTTACTGCTAAAGTTATGAATTCTGGGAAAGTTACAGAAAAAATTTTTCAATTTGCCAATTCAATTGTAGGAAAATTATATGGTGGTTTAGCCTATGTTAATGTCATAGCTTCCATTATTTTTTCAGGAATGACTGGTTCTGCCCTTGCTGATGCCTCTGGATTAGGTATTATGGAAATTGAGTCAATGAGAAAACAAGGTTATGCAGATAATTTTAGTTGTGCAATTACTGCGGCTTCGGCAACTATTGGACCTATTTTTCCTCCCAGTATCCCCATGGTATTTTATTCCATGCTTTCCGGGGCTTCTATAGGAAAATTATTTTTAGGTGGCATGATTCCAGGTTTATTGATCGGTGTTGCTCTAATGATTTATATTGGATTTATTGCTAAAAAGAGGAATTATCCTAGAGGAATTACTCGTACTTTCCGCGAATTTATTTATTCTACCTTAACTGCATTTCCAGCGCTGTTTACCCCAGTCATTCTTCTTGGTGGTATATATACTGGTGTAATGACACCCACTGAAGCTGGGGCGGTAGCGGGTTTATATGCCCTAATTATTTCTATACTATTTTATCGTTCAATAGGATTAAAAGAATTGGTTGAGGTGTTTATTGATACGGTTAAAACTACCGGAACTATCTCGATCATAGTAGCAACTTCCTTTGGAATTTGTTTTGTAGTGACTAATGAAAGAATTCCTAATATAATAGCTGCTCATTTAATAAATATTACTACCAATAAATATTTGTTTTTATTTATTATAAATATTTCATTTATCATCTTGGGCATGTTTATCAATGTCTCTACTGTAACTTTAGTTTTTATTCCTATTGTTTTGCCATTAATTGAGAGCTTGGGCATTGATTTAGTCCATTTTGGTGTTGTAATAGTATTAAATATGATGATTGGACTATCTACACCTCCATATGGAGGTTTGCTTTTTGTTACCTCGAGTATCTCTGGAACTCCTATCAAGTCAATAATGAAGGAAATGTTTCCAATGCTTTTAGTGATGTATGCAGTGCTTTTTTTGATTACCTATATTCCACATATCGTTTTATTTATTCCCAATTTTTTTGAATTCTGATTATTAAACCATTAGCAATTCGTTCTTTGACAGGGGAATGACTAAGTTATAAAATAAAATTGGCTAAAGTAGAAATAAGTTTAAGATGAAAGATTATTTCATTCATAGAGCCTTAAAAGAGAGGAGTGATAAGAGTATGAAAAAAAAGAGACCCAATATTTTATTTCTTTTTACAGATCAACAAAGACCAGACTCTTTAGGATGCTACGGCAATGAAGTTGCGATGACTCCTAATTTAGATAAACTTGCTAATAAGGGTATATTATTTGAAAATTGTTATGGTCAAAACCCACTTTGTGTTCCTTCTCGTCATAGTATACTTACAGGACGTTACCCTCATAGTCATCGAGCACGACTTAATTGGTATAAACGGGGAGAGGAAGAAAAAAGTTTTGCTCATCGTTTAGGAAGAGTAGGCTATAATACCGCTACTTGTGGTAAAATGCATTTAACTCCATGGTATGAAAATTTTGGCTTTGATGGAAGAATTATTGCTGAAGCCAAATTTCATAAAACCTGTCCTGATGATTATCAGAAATTTTTAAAGAAATATGGTTGGGATCGAAGAGATGTGTATGATGACCAATCGGATCAGTATATAAGGCAATGTACTGCAGTAAAATCAAAACTACCTCAAGAATTACATATTGATGCTTTTATTGGTAGGAGCATTTGTGAATACCTAAAAAATACTAAAGAACCTTTTTGCTGTTTCGCTTCTTTCGTAAGTCCTCATAATCCCTATGATCCACCAAAACCTTATGATGAATTATTCATTAACAAGAAACTTCCTGAACGTAATATATATAAAGGAGAAACACGAGAGAAACCAAGAGAGGTTTACGATTATATTAACAATATTCTCAAATGGTCTACTAAGACTGATGAACTAAATTCGGAACAACTCCATCTAATAAAAGCATATTACTATAGCTTAGTTACTTTTGTTGATGATTGGGTAGGCAGAATTGTAGAGGTATTAAAAGAAGAAGGATTATACGAGAATACTGTGATTATTTATGCTTCAGATCATGGAGATCTTTTGGGTGATCATGGATTATTTTTTAAACAATCTTTTTATGAGCAGAGCATCAAGACACCTTTAATTATTCATGCACCTACTATGTTTAGACCAAGAAGAATAGATAATCTAGTGGAGTTAATGGATATTTATAATACTATTTGTGAACTTGGTAAAGCTTGGCCTGGTGAAGGAATACAAGGAAAGAGTTTGTTGCCATTATTAAAAGGAGAAAAGAATTATTTGCATCGAGAAGCAATATTTTCCGAGAATTGGTATGGTCGTATGGTTAAATTTCAAAACTATAAAATGGTTTACTATCCAGGAAAGCCTTATGGTGAACTTTATGATTTAGTCCAAGATCCCATAGAGCAATGTAATCTATGGGGAAAATTAGATGGTTCTAAGATAAAGAATAAATTAAAAGATCTTTTGTTGGATTGGGCTTTTACCTCAGAGGATCCATTACCTTTGCCGGCAAGACTTGGTCACCAAGATTTTACTCCACTACATATGCAGTTACTTAATGGTCGTTCTGTAACAAGTAGTCGTCAGCCTTGGTATTTAGATGATCTAATCACCTTATATAAACAGTGGAATTTTAAAGAAAGTGGAAAACTTCGATAAGTATAAATTCAAGTTGTATAAAAAAATCTATGATAAAGAAAAGGAAGGAGATTTTTATAAAATTTCTTCCCTTTTCTTTTTAATTAACTCTATTTTAGCTAAAGAGTGAAAGTGATATTAATTATGACATCCAATTTAAATATAATGATTAAACCAGCTTCTAGTATTTGTAATTTAAGCTGTAAATATTGTTTTTATCATTCTCTTTCTGGAAAAAGGCTTAAAAGATCTTATGGTTATATGGATATTGATTTATTAGAGAAAATCGTTAAAAAGGGGCTTGCTTATGCCAATGATACTTGTACATTTGCTTTTCAAGGAGGTGAACCTACTTTAGTTGGTTTGAAATTTTATAAAAAACTTATTGAATTTGAATTAAAATATAATTTTAAAAATCTTTTAATAATTAATGCAATACAAACAAATGGGATAAACATTGATGAAGAATGGGCAAAGTTTTTATCTGAAAATCGCTTTTTAGTAGGTATTTCACTTGATGGCCCGAAAGACATTCATGATACAAACAGAATTGATAATCAAGGCAAAGGAACTTTTAAGAAAATAATGGAAACAATAAATCTTTTAAATAAATGTAAAGTTGAGCATAATATATTAACTGTTATTACATCTTTGGTTGCTCGTCATACAAACAAGGTTTATAATTTTTTTAAACAACACGATTTTCGATATCTACAATTTATTCCCTGCCTTGATCCTTTAAACGAAGAAATAGAATATAAAGGTTATTCTTTAAAGCCCGATAGATATGCGTATTTTTTAAAAACTTTTTTTAATCTTTGGTATTATGATATTTCTAAAGAAAATATAATTAGTATTCAGTATTTTGATAGCCTTTTAGGATTATTGATGGGATATAAACCGGAGGTTTGTGGAATGGCAGGGCAATGTACCTGTCAGTTTATAATTGAAGCAGATGGCGGGGTCTATCCTTGTGATTTTTATGTAATCGATCAATGGTATTTGGGAAATATAAAAGAATTAGAGTTTGATGAATTATTAAGTTCAAATAATAGTAAAAGATTTATTGAAGTATCACGATATATCGATCCTAAGTGTAAATCTTGTAGGTGGTACTATTTATGTAAAGGCGGATGTAGGAGGTGGAGAGAACCTTTTAAAAATGAGAAACCTCGATTAAATATTCTTTGTTCCGCTTACCAAGAATTTTTTGAATATACAGAAGATAGACTAATTAAAATTGCCAAGCAATTAAAAGCTGGAAGAACGATAAAATAAAATAAAACTTATCTCTAATTTATAAAATTTGGTGAACTTTTTACAAATGATTATAATATAGTAATTAATATTAATTAAATTTGTATTTTATCATATTAGTAATAAAGAATAATATTGTATAAATAGTCCTGAGAAAGGGAATTTTATATGTTAAATTTTAATTCTATTTTTGATTATGTTTTCTTAATTTTCATTGGGTTTAATATAGGTATTTTAAGTGGATTTTTTGGAATAGGGGGATGTTTTATTCTTACCCCTTTATTGAATATTTTGGGTCTACCCATAACGAATGCTATAGGCACCGGCTTAGCTTTTTCAGTTATAGTTTCGTCTTTCGGAGGGATAAAGCACTATCTTGCTGGGAATACGATAATTAAAATTTCTTTATTAGTTGGATTTTTAGCTATTATTGGTGTTCGAGTTTCCCAACCAATAGTTATCTATTTAGATTCTTTAAATAAAGCAGATTTTTATATACGTTTAATTTATATATTTCTATTGATGGGATTAGGAATTATAACTCTAAAAAAAGGACTAAATAATAATTATCAATTTAATACTTCTAAAAGTAAGTTTATTAATATAGTACGAAACTTACCTCCTTTAGTAAAATATGGAAATGATCATAAAATTTCTTTTTGCGTTTTAGTGTTTATTGCTTTATTTGTTGGTTTTATGCAGGGTCTTATTGGCGTAGGAGGAGGCTTTGTATTACTTCCCATATTTATTCTATTCTTAAACATGAAAACTCATCATGCAGTTGGTACTAGTTTATTAACTATATTAATTTCTTCTTTGTTTGCCTCTTATTTATACATGCTTTCAGGAAAAGTAGTTTTTGTTGCTGCGGGATTATTAGGGCTGGGGTCGTTTTTTGGTGTGAATTTAGGAGTTGAGGCTACTGCTAAAATTGAAGCAAATAAATTAAAAAATTTTTTTGCAATTTTTTTGATTTTAGCTTCTTTCGGTATATTTTTTAAAGTAATTCATTTTAATCTTTTTTCGGCTGTATATACCTTAATTTTATGTTTTTCGGTTACTGTATTCATTATTCTGAGATACTATTTCCAAATAAAATTTCTAAGTAACAACAAAGGTTAATTTAAAAAGGAATCTCTTGACAAACTGGCATCTTTCTAAACCCGATAAATGTAAACCAGTTAAATAACCGACTAAAAGGATATTTATGTGAAAATAATAGAAGATATTAAATCAAAAATAGATAAAGATGAAGTCTTAAAATATCAAGGTTACAGCAAAAGAAAAATAATTAAACCAAAAGAAGTTATTTTACAAATTACGAAGTAAGAGATTGAGCGAGCCATGAACTTTTTCAACCTCAAGAGATTTATGCTCCATTTAAAATTAAGAAAATATCTTTTTCAGAGAGAAGAGTAAATTTAGAAAACGAATTTTCTTTCTAAAGATGATAATTCTTGCCAGATTTGCCAGGCATAAATTGTTAATTAATAGAAAGTATTGGTATTTTTTTATTGTCTCTCTATTAATATCAGAGATTTAAGGTGATAAGGATAAATTTAAAATAAAATAAATATTTAGTTAGGGGTAATAGATAATGGAAAAGAAGATAATTCAATCCATAGATCGAGCCTTACAAGTTCTTGAGTTGTTTAGTTTAGAAAAACCTGAGTGGGGAATAACTGAAATAAGCAAAGTTCTGAACATTTATAAAAGTAATGTACATAATATTTTAACGACTTTGTCAGAAAAAAGCTTTGTTAAAAAAGATGCTAAAACGGATAAATACAAACTCGGTATAAAATTTTTTGAGTTGGGAAGTGTAGTTATTAAAAATATGGATTTAAGAAAAATAGCTCATCCCTATATAGAAGAATTGTCTAAAGAATTCAATGAGACAGTACATTTAGGAGTTTTAGATAAGGGAAGAGTTGTTTCTATAGAAAGGGAAGAATCTGATAAAGGTTTGTGCTCCCATGTCGAAATAGGTAAAAGAACTCCTCTCCATTGTACTGCAGTAGGGAAAGCCATAATGGCTTATCTTTCTAAAGATAAAGTTGTTTCAATAGTAAAAGAAAAGGGATTAAAAAAATATACAGAAAATACTATTACAAACAAAGAAGATCTCGAAAATGAATTTAAGAAAATTCGAGAACAAGGATATACAGTAGATAATATGGAACATGAAGAAGGAGTCCAATGTGTGGCAGGACCAATACGAGATTATACCGGAAAGGTTATCGCTTCTATGAGTATTTCTGGTCCAGCATTTAGAATAAATGAAAATAATATACCTGTTATTGCTAAAAAAGTAAAAGAGTATTGTGATTGTATTTCTGAAGAAATGGGTTACAATTTTAATCAAAACAAATATTAAATAATTCAGAGGAGGATTCAAATGTTTGATAAAGAAAAGTACGGAAAGATATTGACTCCATTAGTCACCCCTTTTAAGGAGAACCAAAGTGTGGATTATGAAGCAGCAGTAAGTATTGCTGAAAAATTGATTGAAGATAATATGGCCGATTCTATTATCCTCACTGGAACTACTGGTGAATTTTTTACCATGAGTTTTGAAGAAAGAGTGAAACTTTTTAAAGTTATTAAGGATGCTGTAGGGGATAAAATTCCATTAATGGCAGGAGTGGGATGTGCTTCTACTGTTGAAACTATGGCCTTAGCTAAAAAAGCGGAAGAATTAGGTTTTGAAATAATGATGGTAGTTTCCCCTTATTATACCAAACCCACACAAAAAGAACTTTATAATCACTTTAAAAAAGTTGCTGAATCAGTAAATATTCAAATGATGCTTTACAATATTCCTATATTTACAGGTGTTAATATTAACCCTGAAACAGTAGCCAAGCTTTCAGAAATAGAAAACATTATAGCTGTAAAAGAAGAGGCAGAGCTTAACCCTAAACAGATAACCGAATTTATTAATATAACCCCCGATGATTTTATAATTTATTGTGGAGATGACAGTATGATCCTCGAGGCTTTTGCCCAGGGAGGAGCAAAGAGAATAGGAGGAATTATCAGTGGTGCCTCTCATATAATAGGAGTGCAATTAAGGAATATGATTAATATGTTCCTTAATGGAAAGGTGGAAGAAGCAGCTAAAATACAACAAAAATATTTACCACTATTTAGAATAATCGGACAAAATGGTCGCACTAATCCTTGTTCTCTTTTAAAAGAAGCTATGAAGATGGTGGGTTATAAAGCAGGGATTCCTCGTCTACCTTTAAGTCCCGGTACTGAGGAAGAAATTGCAGAGGTTCGAAAGGTTATGAAAAAAATTAAAATCATCTAATTGAATGTTTTGTAAGAACACATATATTAAATATCTATTATTGTATTTTAAAAAATAAAAGAAAATTGTTGGAGGTATAATTCAGTGGAGCAAAAACTTCAAGGTGTTATCGCGGTCGTATTAACGCCTTTTGATAAGGAAGAAAATATCGATTATTCTGCTTTGGAAAGATTAATCGAATTTATGTTAAGCAAAGGCGTACATGGCTTATTTCCCTGTGGTTCTTTTAGTTTGGGTCCTCTTATGAGTTCCGAAGAAAGAAAAAAAGTATTAGAATTTACGGTAAAAGTAAATCGGAATCGGGTTCCGATTATTGCTCAGATTGGTGCCATTAATACCCAAACAGCTGTGGAATTAGCCCGCCATGCTCAATCCCTTGAGGTTGATGCCATTGCCAGTATCCCCCCGTTTTATATTCCTACCGATGAAGAAGCTGTCTATGCTCATTTTAAAGATATTATAGAAGCCGTTAATATCCCTGTATATGCTTACAATAATTTGTGGACCGGAAGAATCATTTCTCCGGGATTATTAAAAAGATTAATAAAATTAGGCTATCAGGGGATGAAAGATGCTGGTGAAAATTTTCCACTTTACTGTCAATATTTGTGGGAATCTCCAGCTTCTTTTAATTTATTAATGGGTACTGAAAAATTAGCTTTACCTGCTTTAACTATGAGAGCAAGAGGATTTACCAGCGGAACAGTCAATGCCTTTCCTGAATTAAATGTAGAATTATTTCGTTTATTTAAAGAAGGAAAATTAGATCAAGCTGCAAAATTACAACAAAAAATTTTAAAATTAGTTGAAATCTTATCTATGGGCCCAGAAATATCAACGATGTATACTTGTGTAAATTTAAGAGGAATTAAATTTGGTCAGCCCAGAAGACCTTTACGACCCCTTAGCTTAGAGTTGCAGGATAGGATAAAGAATAGAATAATCCATTTAGGCTTATTGGAAGAACCTTATTATTAGAATTATAAAGCTATTATTTTCCTTACATTTATTGTCTTGAGGTGGGTAAGTCGAATTAGAAAATATAAGAGCAAATATAAAATTATCTTTAAAATACAACCGGAGATAATTTTAATTTATTTTAAGAAATTAGATTCATTCACAATAATTATTGGAGAGGTGAAATATGTCAAACATCCAAAAAAGACTACCAGGAAGACTTCCCAAGATCGGCATCCGTCCCATCATCGATGGACGTCGGAAGGGGATTAGAGAATCACTTGAAGAACAAACTACGAGAATGGCGAAGTCTACCGCAGATTTGATTAGTAAAAAGCTAAGACATTCTAATGGTCTACCGGTAGAATGTGTAATCGCTGATACCACAATCGGAGGAGTAACAGAAGCTGCCAGATGTGCCGATAAATTTGTACAAGAAGGTGTAGGAGTCTCCCTAAGTGTAACCCCCTGCTGGTGTTATGGAATGGAGACCATAGATATGGACCCTCTTATCCCCAAGGCTATCTGGGGGTTTAACGGAACCGAAAGACCGGGAGCAGTATATCTCTCTGCTGCCCTTGCCGGTCATGACCAGATAGGACTACCGGCTTTTGGTATCTACGGTAAAAATGTACAGGATCAAAATGATAATAGTATCCCCGAAGATGTAGAACAAAAACTATTACAATTTACCAAAGCCGGACTGGCCGCAGCCACTATGAGAGGAAAATCTTATCTTTCTATCGGTGGTGTCTCTATGGGGATTGCCGGTTCCCAGGTTTCCCCCGACTTCTTCCAGGATTATCTGGGGATGAGAAACGAATATGTAGATATGTCCGAGATCATAAGAAGGATAGAAGAAGAGATATACGATAAAGAAGAATACGAAAAAGCCCTTCATTGGGTTAAAGAGAACTGTAAAGAAGGGGAAGACCCTAATAGAGAAGACTTAAAACACTCCCACTCCCAAAAAGATGCCGAATGGGAGATAGTAGTCAAGATGACCTTAATAGCCCGAGACTTGATGATCGGCAACCAAAGATTGGCTGATCTGGGATTTGTTGAAGAGGCGGAAGGTCATAATGCTCTCGCCGCAGGCTTCCAGGGACAAAGACAATGGACCGATCACTTCCCCAATGGAGATTTTATGGAGACTATCTTAAATACTTCCTTCGATTGGAATGGGATAAGGGAGGCCTTTGTCTTTGCCACAGAAAATGATAGTTTAAATGGAGTTTCTATGTTGTTCAATCATCTCTTAACTGATAGAGCCCAAATATTTTCCGATATCAGGACTTACTGGAGTCCCGAAGCAGTAAAAAGAGTAACCGGAAAAGAATTAACCGGTTTAGCCAAAGACGGAATCCTCCATCTGATCAATTCTGGGGCTACCACCTTAGATGCTACCGGCCAACAGAAGCAAGATGGAAAATCGACCATGAAGCCTTTCTGGGAAATAACCGAAGAAGAGGTAAAAAGATGCTTAGAAAATACTAAATGGAGTCCAGCTAATTTAGAATACTTCCGGGGAGGAGGGTATTCCTCTACCTTCTATACTCAAGGTATAATGCCGGTTACTATGGTAAGGATAAACCTTATCAAAGGTTTAGGACCGGCATTACAGATTGCCGAAGGCTATACGGTAGATCTATCTCCTGAAATCCATCACATCTTAGATGAACGCACTGACCCCACCTGGCCGACCACCTGGTTTGCTCCCATCTTAACCGGCAGAGGAGCCTTCAGAGATGTCTATTCCGTGATGAATAACTGGGGAGCTAACCATGGAGCGATCAGTTATGGTCATATCGGAAAAGACCTGATTACTCTTGCCTCTATACTCAGGATACTGGTGGCTATGCATAATGTTCCCCAAGAACAGATCTTCAGACCCAAAGCCTGGGCATCTTTTGGAACTTCTGATTTAGAAGGAGCAGACTTTAGAGCTTGTAATAACTTCGGGCCAGTATATGGTAGAAAATAGAAGGAGAGATATAATGAATAAATATGCTTTAGGTTTGGATTTTGGTACCTTAAACCGAAGAGCAGTATTAGTTAGTGTAAAAGAAGATAGTTAAATTTAGATATTCTAGAAGGACCGGGGAAATGAATAGGGAAATAAAAAAATTACTTAAAATTGTTGAAGAGAAAAAAAGAATAGACCCTCAAGGAAAGGATAGAATTGCCAATGTTTTAGAAAATAAAGAAGTGGATTTTTTGCCCTTAATCTTTTGGAGACCTCAAAATACTTCTGTTCCCGGAAAGAATTATGATATGAAAGAACAGTTTTATGATAAAGAGAAGATGCTGTTTGCTCATTTAGAAGAGATTGAAGAGTGTGCTGAAAATGCCTTTGATGCTCCATTATGTCTACGTCCAAATTTTGGAACAATATTTATACCTTCTATATTTGGATTAAAATATGAGTTACCAAAAGATACTTTTGCCTGGATAACTTCCCATCTTACCAAAGATGAGATTAAAAAATTTAAAATTCCACATTCAAGTGAAGTAGATATGATGAAAAGGGCTATTGAATATCTTCAATTTTTTAAGGAAGAATTGCCAGAATGGATTCATGTATATCTACCAGATACACTTGGTCCTTTTGAAATTGCTCATTCAGTTTACGGGGATAATATTTTTTATGAAATTTATGATGACCCAAGTTTTATTCATTATCTTTTAGACCTTTGTACTGAATTGTATATTCAGGTTACTGAAAAATTAAAAAAAGTTATAGGCGAAGAGAGGAAAAGTTGTTATCATGGACATGCTTTAGTTCGAGGAATTTATATGAGAAATGGAGGAACCAGAATTTCTGAAGATAGTGCTACCCTAATATCACCAAAACACATTGATGAATTTGTAATCCCTTATGATAAAAAAGCTTTAAATACCTTTGGAGGAGGCTTTGTCCATTTTTGTGGAAAAAATGATTATTTGTTGGATTCTCTTTTAAAATTAGATGAGGTACGAGCAATTAATTTGGGTAATCCTGAAATGTATGAATTTGATTCTACAATGCAAAAGTTTTTAAATTATGGAAAATGTTATTTTGGTTTATGGTCTAAAGAAGATAAAGAAACTTTAGAGGAATATATCTATAGGATGAAACAAGCTACGGTAGGAGGCAGAGGAGGCCTTATACTTCATTTTGACGAAGCTATGTTTCCTCAATATTCTTGCCAAGATATTTTACAAAAGTGGAAAGAAATAATGAGAAGTTCAAACTAATAGGTAAAAATTAACTAAAATTAGTACAATTTAATATAATTTTAAAAATATTTATTAAAAAAAAGGATTTTTTAAAATTACATCGTATAAAAGTAATAGAAAAGTATAATAAATCTTCTTTACATGAATATTATAGTTATTTTGTAAATATTATATTTCGAAACATTATATAACAAGATTAATTTATATAAAAATAACTTATTTACTTAATAATATAGTCTTGGTAAATTCTTATATTAGGATGAGTAAATCTTGCATCGAATAGGTTATAAAGGAGGTGTTGAAGCGTGTATTAAGAAACTTTTATTAGAAAGTGCGAGAGACAGAAAGTAATTTTAACTTGAAAAAAAATATAAAGGAGGATTTCAAAATGAAATTCAGAAAGTTAGAAATTATTTTAGTTGTCTTTGTTTTGGTTTTGGCTTTTAGCTGTGTAACTGTTTCTGCTGCTGATGTTAAACTTACTTGGTCCTCAATAAGTGTACCTGGAGATGCTCATACTGAAGCAATGAAGGTCTTCAAAGAGGAAGTAGAAAGTCTTTCAGCAGGACACATAACCGTAGACCTTTATATTGCTGGTGCAATCTATACCCAGGAAGGAGAGTTAGCAGCCGTTCGAGAAGGAACTCTGGATATGGCTTATTATGGTCCAAACTGGATAGCAGAATTCATTCCTTATGTATCTATGTTTGCTGCAGTTTACACCTTTAGTGGTTATGAACATATGACTAAGGTTATGAATGGTGAGATAGGAAAGAGAGTTTTTGAAGAAGTGGCTCAGACAATTGGTGTACGTCCTCTGGCTGCTTTCTACTTAGGAACAAGAGAGCTCAATGTGGTAGAAAAAGTAGGTCCGGTTAGAACCCCTGAAGATATGAAAGGTGTAAAATTGAGAACACCTGCCAGTCCTTCCTGGATCGCTTTAGGCAAAGCTTTAGGTGGTAACCCCACTCCGATGAGTTTTGGAGAAGTGTATATGGGATTGAAAACAGGTGCTATTGAAGGTCAGGATAACCCACTTCCTACCGATAAAAATGCTAAATTTTATGAGGTAACCAAATATATAATTCTTACTGACCACGTAGTTAATGCCGTATTACCCACTATAAATGAAAAAAAATGGCAGTCTTTGAGTGATATAGATAAATTAATAATCCGTAGAGCTCTAGAAAAAGCACGAAAATTCTGTGATGAGACCAATTTGAAAGCGGAAGCAGAGCTACTTGATTTCTTTAGAGAACAGGGGTTGATTATTATCGAAGATCCCGATAAAGAAGCATTTGTCGAATATGCGAAATGGTCCTATCAAAATGAAAGTAAGGATATCTCTAAAGATTGGGATATGGAACTCTATGAGGAGATCCAGGCATTAAAATAATCAATAGAATGGTTGAATAATTTTACTGGAAGAGAATAGGAGGGTCTCACTGATAATGATGAGACCCTCCTTTATAAAGGAGACAAAATAGTTATGAGAAAAATGAAACTTTGGAATAGAATAGAGTCTTTTATACTCGATTTTTTTGAAATTTATTTATCTTCAACTGTCTTTATATTATTATTCATTGTTTTCCTTTTACAGATTTTTTACCGTTATTTTTTAGTTCCTCTTACTTGGCCTTTAGAATTTACACTTATGGCTTTTATCTGGGTAACCCTGTTGGGAGCATGTTTTGCGCAGCGAGATTATTCTCATGTAAAATTTGCTCTTATTTATGATAGAGAGAAACCCAGAACTCAAACCTGGATGAGAGTAATTGGAAATGCATTAGTATTTATTGCTTTTTCTATTGCTCTTTATCCCAGCTACCGATATGTAATCTTCATGTCTTTTAAGAAATCTAATGTTCTTAAGATTCCGATGAATATAGCCTTTTCGCCTTTTATTATTTTTCTGATTATTATGATTGGGCGGTTGGGTTATGATCTATATATCGATATTAAAAAGTTATTGAGAGGAGAACTTTAATATGAGTTTTCCACTGTTTGTTTTTTTATTGTGTTTTATTCTAACCTTTATTTTAAGGATACCGATTGCCCTGGGTATGTTAATGAGTTCGATCTACTATTTTGCCTTTGCTTCCGGACCGGCTACGGGGATACAAATGGCTGCTACCCAATTCCTTACCCAGCTTAATGTAAAATTTATACTTATTGCTGTTCCTCTTTTTGTTTTTACTGCCAAGGTGATGAATACCGGAGAAATTACTGAAATGATTTTCAGGTTTGCTAACATTCTGGTAGGAAGGTGGAAAGGGGGAATGGGGCATGTCAATGTTATTGCTTCTATAATCTTTTCCGGTATGACCGGTTCTGCGGTAGCTGATGCATCAGGTTTAGGGATTATGGAAATAGAAGCTATGAGAAAACAGCACTATGATGATGGCTTCAGTTGCGCCATCACTGCTGCCTCAGCAACTATTGGTCCTATTTTTCCACCTAGTATTCCTATGGTTTTTTATGCCATGTTCTCTGGTGCTTCTATTGGCAATCTTTTCTTGGGAGGGATGGCACCAGGAATTTTGATCGGCATAGCTTTAATGATTTATATTGCCTATATAGCTAAAAAAAGAAATTATCCTAAAGGTAAAAGGTATCCTTTAAGGCAATTTATTAAAATTACCATTAAAGCATTTCCTGCTCTTTTGACTCCGGTAATTTTGCTTGGAGGTATTTATAGTGGATTTGTAACCCCTACTGAGGCAGGAGCTCTTGCTGCATTCTATGCTATTATCATTTCATTTTTTATTTACCGAACTATGGGTTTAAAACAGCTGCTCAGTGTTATTGTTGATACAGTAAAAACAACCGGTACTCTTTCTATTATTGTTGGTGCTGCTTTTACTTTTTCATATATTATGGCAATAGAACATATTCCGGATGTGATAGATAGTATTTTTTTTGGATTTACTAATAACAAGTATTTAATGCTCTTAATTATAAATATAATATTTCTTATCTTGGGAATGTTTATTGATACTTCATGTATTCATGTTGTATTTGTACCTATGGTATTGCCCCTGGTTAAGGCAATGGGAATTGATCTGGTTCATTTTGGGGTAGTAATTGTCCTAAATATGATGATAGGTCTTTCTACCCCCCCATTTGGAATGCTTCTTTTTATTGTATCTGGTATTTCTGGTACTCCCCTTAAAACAGTGATTAAAGAGATTCTTCCTATGCTTTTAGTACTGATAATTGTTCTTTTGATGGTTACCTATATTCCAGATATTGTATTATTTATCCCTCGTTCTGTTGGGTGGTAAGTTTACTCTATTAGATAATTGGTAAATTAGACTAAAAAGAAAGAATATATTATATAATTACCTTCTAATGATAGCAAATAATCAAATATTAAAAATTAAAAGGGAGCAATAATTTATTTATGTTACCTAAAGAGAGAATTTATAAGGCAATTTCTGGTGATACTCCAGACAGAGTTCCATCTATGCCTAAAATATGGGTTGACTTAGCAGCTAATTTAACCAATACGGATTTAATGAAAATTATTGAAGATCCTCTTATTGCTTTACGAGTTATTATTGAAGCAGGTTTTATAGTAGGTGTAGATGGTGTTCGGCAATTTCAATTTCCTAAAAGAAGGGTAATTACCAAAAATAATAGAGTTTTTGAAATAGATAAAAAAGGGAATTATTTTGGAGAAATAGATATGATGGGCGGATTAATGACTCGGCTAAATAATGCAAGTGATTTTATGTTAGAAAACCCTAATCAAATGGCTTTTCATCATTATTGGATCTGTGATAAGGAACCTATCATAAAGAAATTAAGTGATGTTAAGAGGATTACTATTCCTAATAAATCTTTTTATGAGGAAATTGGTTGTGGTAAGCGTCAAAGGAAGATGATTAAATGGGCGGGTGATCGTATCTGTCTAATAGGTGACTGTGATTCTGCTACCTTAGCTTTTTACGTTAATTTACGTGGTTATAATAATGCAATGATTGATTTAATAGAACAACCAAAATTAATACATGCAACTATGGATAAAGGAGTAGCTATTGCTGTAGAAAAAGGTAAGTTTAATATTGATTTAGGTCTTAAAATATTAAGATTAAACGATTCAGTAGCTAATATGTCAGTTATATCCCCTGCTCATTGGCGTGAATTTATTTTACCTCATATGAAAGATGTATGTGATGAACTACACCATTATGATCCTAAAGTTAAGATTTATTGTCACATTTGTGGTAATATTCTGCCTATTGTAGAATCTTTAATTGAGACTGGTCTTGATTGTATCGGTCCTCTTGATCCTCTGGGAGGTTTTACACCTGGTCAGGTAAGAGAAATTGTTGGTGAACGTGTTTCCTTGATGGGTGGAGTAAATACTCTTTCCTTTATCAATAACACCCCTAAGCAAATTATTGAAGAAGCCAAAAGATGTATGTTCGAAGCAGGTAAAAAAGGAGGGTATATTCTTAGTTCTGGCTGTGTAATACCTCGAGGGACAAGTAAGGAGAATTTGAATGCATTAAGAATTGCTACTGAAAAATATGGAGTCTATCATAAGGGGATCCTAAATGATAAAAGATAAAATTAAGGAACCTTAATAAAGGTTAAAATAGTATATACGTATAGCGTTTAGGTCATTCCTGCTATAGTTTACTCTTGTGGAAATGGGGCTAAGAGTGACGTTTTGGAAGTTTATTTTAGTTATTATTAGCTTATAAGATATGTTATTGAGATAGAAAAGTATTGGTTGTTACTTATAACATTCATATAGCTCATATAATTGATAATAATAGATTTTTTATTTTTGGGCGAGGTAATCTAATGACTGTATTGAAATTAAGAAATCATATTCCCATAAGTGCTCCTGCAAGGAGAGAAGTTGCCGATGGAAAAGAATCAGATATGCGAGTCTCTCTTGGTTTTGAGCCGGGTTGGTTTCACCAGAGATGTGGCATTGATTTTTTTAAAAGATGGCATCTGGATCCTTTTTACCGTTATAACAGTTTAATCAAAATGAAAAAGAAACTCTGCAAAGCTTTTCCTTCGATTTCTTACTGGAATGAGGATTATAAAGATGATTTAGCTACTATTTCTGGATGTTATGGCGCTTATGTTATTCCCCAGGTATTTGGCTTTCCTTTGATATATAGAAAAGATAGATGGCCCATTCTTGATAACAGCAAAGAGAAACTTTCGGTAAAAGAAATTGAAAAATTAAATGTCAATGATTTACTTTCTGGATCTCTTGTTGAAAAAATATTTAATCAAATGGATATTATTGAATCAGAATGGGGGAAGATTCATGGATATTTAAACTGGCAAGGTGTTCTTAATAATGCTTTTTGTTTAAGGGGTGAGAATATTTTTACTGATTTTTATGACAGGCCAGCTCTTGTGCATTATTTTTTTTCTATCATTTGCGATGTTATGATAAAGTTAGCCCAAAAAGTTCAAAAAAGACAGCGAGAATCCGGATTTTATGTTAACCATTTTTGTGTAAGTAATTGTACAGTAAATATGGTATCTCCAAAAATTTATCGAGAGTTTCTTTCCCCTTATGATAAGAGGATTGCAGAAAGTTTTGAAAGATTTGGTATGCATACTTGTAACTGGGATGTTACACCCTATTTAGAGGAAATAAAGAAATTGCCTAAAGTCGGTTATTTAGATATGGGTGTAATGTCTGATATGAAAAAAGTCAAAA
>Ga0209979_1001637_pt1 | contig 23802 bp, 24 predicted proteins | sample AnhtaG_FD_183114 | JGI IMG/M metagenome (GOLD analysis project Ga0209979, IMG submission 183114) | Deep subsurface microbial communities from Anholt, Denmark to uncover new lineages of life (NeLLi) - Anholt_01485 metaG (SPAdes) (version 2) | ecosystem: Environmental > Aquatic > Marine > Oceanic...
GATTATCGTTGGCGGGGGGGTGTTTGGAGGTTTTATCTATTGCTTGCAGCTTGCCATCCGAAAGGAGAGAGCCAAAAAGGAGATGGATTAATCTTAACCATAAGCCAACCACAAGGAACCACTACTGTAATCAAATCAGGAGGCAGGTTTTAACAAATCTCCTGCAAAGTAAAGGGATAAACTAAGCGGAGGAATGGAGAAAAGAGAGCACTGGAAATCAAAGTTCGGCTTCATCCTGGCTGCCACGGGGGGAGCTATTGGCTTAGGGAACATATGGCGCTTCCCTTATATAACCGGGAAAAATGGTGGGGCAGCCTTCGTATTGATTTATATCGGATGCTGCATAATCGTCGGCATTCCCCTCATCCTGGCTGAGCTATCACTGGGGAGGCGGAGCCAGAAGGATGCAGTGGGCACCTTCAAGGTGATCAAGCCGGGGAGTAGATGGTTCTGGATAGGGGGGATGGGGGTAGTGGCGGGTTATCTTATCCTATCGTACTACAGTGTGGTGGCGGGGTGGACCATAGGCTACTTCTTCGAATCCCTTCTGGGGACCTTTAGAAAGCTGGGTTCCCCTCAGGCTGTGGCTTCCTATTTTGATACTTTTGCCGCCAGCCCCCTCAAAGCCATCGGTTTCCAAGGGGTTTTTATTGCCCTTTGTATGATAATAGTTATCCGGGGAATCCAGGGGGGGATAGAGAGAGCCTGCAAGCTGCTGATGCCCACCCTTTTTGGCATTCTTATCATCTGCATTATAAGATCGATCACCCTGAAAGGGTCTCTGGCGGGGCTGACCTTCTTCATCAAGCCCGATTTCTCCCAGCTGAGCACCCAGGCTATATTTGAAGCCCTGGGGCAATCTTTCTTCACCCTCAGCCTGGGGATGGGGGCGGTAATAACCTACGGGAGCTACCTGACTAAGAAGGACAATTTAGCCACTTCGGGAGTCATGATAGCCTTTCTGGACACCCTCATTGCCATCTTAGCCGGTTTTGCCATCTTCCCCGCTATCTTCGCCTTCGGGCTCCCTCCCGACCAGGGACCAGGGCTGGTCTTTCGCTCCTTGACCAATGTCTTCAATGCTATGCCCGGTGGGGCTATCTTCGGTCCTCTCTTCTTCTTCTTACTGATTATCGCCGCAGTGACCTCGGGGATCTCCCTGCTGGAGGTCATCACCGCCTATTTTGTCGACCAAAAAGGGTGGTCGCGGCGTAAGACCGTTCTAACCATGGGGACCGCCTCCTTCTTGCTGGGGATACCCTCAGCCCTCTCCTTTGGTCATCTGCAGGGAGTTCATATCTTGGGCAAAACCCCCTTTGGCTTTGTGGAGAGCCTAACCGCCAATTATATGCTTCCCTTGGGGGGACTGATGATGTCGGTCTTTGTCGCTTATATCTGGGGGGGGAAGGAGGCTATCGCTGAGGTGAAGATCGGCAACCCCGCCTTCCTTACCGGGCGCATCTGGATCTTCCTCCTGCGGTACATCTGCCCATTTATTGTGGCTCAGATCCTGCTTTTCGGCATCCTCAGTGAATTCACCTCCCCAAGGGTAATAAGCTTCGCCGAGATGCTCCGCCATTATCTCGGTATCATCGACATAGTCATAGCCGCCGGGGTCATCATCGGGGGGGCTATTTACATTATCAGCATAAAAAGAGCTAAAAAAAGGGAGCAGAATCCTACCCCTTCAATGTAAAAAGGGGAACAAAGAGGGGATCTTCTCTTTATAAGCAGAATAGTTTTCTCCGAAATGCTCCTGCAACAACCCCTCCTCCAGGCGGATGCGACGGAGGATGAGGGGGAGACCCATTCCCCCATAGATTATCAAACCCGCCCAGCTGCCAAAGGCTAAGGGAATCCCCAGAAAGATAAGAAGCAGGGAGAGATAGCCTGGATGCCTGATATAGTGGTAAATCCCCTCCTTTATCAGCCGATGCCCTTCGAGAATGGCTATCGAATGGGTGTAGTGTCCCCTCAGGGTGCGGATGGATACCAGCCGCAAAACCAGCCCGCCATAAAGTAAAACCCACCCCCCTATTCTCAGGACGCTCCCCCAGCCCTGAAAGAGTAGAAAATCGCCATAAAAGGAACCAATGCTCACCCCAGCCACCAGTGCCAAGGTGAAATAGAGTAGGGGGAGAAGGTCCCTCCTTCTTTTGTGAGCTATGGCTCTGTTTCGTCTCAACCGACGCAGAAGGACTGCCTCCGCACTACAATAAATGATAGAAGTAAGGAGAAAAACAAGCCCTGTTAACCCCTTAGTCATTCCTTTCCCCACAGTCCCCTACGATGACGCTGTGCCTCTTCCAGCATCTTAAGAAAGAGGGGGAGATACTTTTTGTTATCTCTGTCAAAGTAAAGGCGAGCACATCCCAGCCTGATGAGCTCGGCATTAACCATCAGCTCGTCAGCGTAGACATAAGCCAGCGTCCGCCCGTAGCTGTCGTGTAATTTTTTGTCAAATTCAAGGGTTATCCTCTTCCCTTTTAGCAGTCTTCGGTTGGTCTTGAGGGCGAAGTAGTAGAGGGGCTCCCCCCTCTCCGGGCAATCTATCCCGATATGCCGCACCTTTATCACCTCGCCGGCGGGAGTCCGGAGCTGAACGGTGTCCCCATCAATCACCTTCACCAACCGGTAGCCAGTCTCCCCAACTGGCGAGGAACAGGAGGAGTAATAACCGGATAGAGAAGCGACCAGCAGACAGAAGACAATGATCTTATTAAGAACAGACATACACCCCTTTTATGGCAGTTATATATATACTATAAAAGGGAGAAGACTTCAACTATCCCCGACAATATGAGATTGCCAGAAGGGATGAGATTATTCGGCGGGAGGAGAGAGGAGAAGAGGGATCATTCTTCCCGTTCCACCTCTCTTTTTCGCACTGCTGATTTATAAATCATATAAACACCGAGTAGGAGCAAGACAACAGGGAAGACCACCTTGCCAAGCAGGTCATAATAGCTGACCAGCAGAATGAAAACGGAAAAAGCGGTCAGGACAATGAAGGGAACTTTAGCCCACTGGAGACGATTTTCCTCGTCTCGAATCAAATAAAGGGAGCCGAAGACCAGTCCCATACCGAAGAAGAACCAGAATCCCTTGAACCCGTCACCTTGCCAGTGGAATCCTGCCATCAAGGGGTAAACCCCCAGCACCAGAAGGGTCCCTCCGGGAATGACCGCCCACCAGTTCTTTCTGTCGAGCCAGTAAAGAACGAGGAAGCCCAGACCAGCCCCCCATAGGAAAACCGTCCCCCCTATCATCCCAGGGAGAAGACGAGCTACTTCCACCAGTACCACCCCGCTTAGAGCGATGAATACCAAGCAAGGGAGCAGAGCCCACCTGTTACTCCGGTTCAGAATGTAGACACCCAAAAATCCCAAGCCCATACCCGCCAGAAAAATAGCGCCCCCCAACCCGGAGGCGAACCGGTGGCTCGTCTCCACGATTGCAGTTGCCCCCAATATCAGAGTCACCCAGAAGGGAATCAGAGCCCACCAGTTCTTTCTATCTACCAGATAGACAAGAAGAAAGGCAACTGCTGTCCCCCATAGGAAGATGCTTCCCAACACACCCCCACTAAAGAGACGGAGATAATCAAAAAATATGATGAGCGCCAGAGTCAGCGTAATAACCCCGGGGATTACAGCCCACCAGCTTCCCCTCTCCCTCCAATAATAGATAAAAAAGAGGAGACTCAAAACAACAAAGAAGGGCGCCCAGAAGAGACTGCTCTCCAGATAGACTACATCCAGATTATTGAGGAGAAATAGAACCCCGATAATCAACAATATGGAGCCAATCATCAGGTCAGCTAATTTCTTTCTCATTACTGTCATTTCGTTCACCTCCCCTATAATTAACCTCGATTTAAGCTTCCACTATTAATTACGCTTCCCCATACTAAAAAGTTCCCTCCCCTTGAAAAAATATACGATGGCACCACTTGAGAAAAGAACTTTCCAAGACAATGTTGTTACTTGCTTGAACTAACGACTCCAAAGCGCTGGGGAACCTGGCATACCGCAAGTCATTTAAACTCGAAGAAGTCTGAAGAAAAGTTAATATTAGCTCAAATTGTGATTTTTCCTCTTGAGCTCAATCTATTTTTAGGGTAATATTGGATTAAGTATAGCATGTGCCTATTTGCTTTAAAAAGGTAAACTAAAATTCTAATACAAGATACTTTTATAAAAACTTTATAGATTTTTCCATTTACAATTCTCAATGATTGATACGCTTGCTTTTACGCCCTTGTAATGATATCGAAAAGGGATAAATTTAAAGATGTATGTAAACAAAATTACGGATGCAAAGGAACTATGGGGAAGTGATTCGTCTCCTGATATATCCGCTATTTTCCGGTCCTGTCATAGTTGGGCCAGAACCCCTGGATGGGCTTTTATTTATCGTGCAGTGTCGGCGTCCTTTGCTAACTTTAGGGGATTGCGCACCATCGAACTTGGATGTGGTGAGGGAAAAATCTCCCTTTTGTTTTCTTTGCTTGGGGCAAAAACCACACTGGTGGATTATAGTGCCAAACAACTTAAACGGGCAAAATATATTGCCGAGAAATTCGAGGTGGAGCCGGTTATCATTCAAGAAAACATCCTTCAATTACCAAAATCATTTGTAGGGCAATACGATGTGGCCATGTCTTTCGGTACGGCTGAACATTTTTTTGGCGATGATCGGCAAAGAATTTTTGATGCACATTCCAGCGTGTTGAAAAAGGGGGGACTAGTAATCATGTGGGTTCCCAACCGTTATGGATTCCTCTTCCATGCCGGTTTTACGGCGAGAAAGCTGCTTCGCCGGTCTGTTTGCCCCGTGGATGAAGCTCCTTTTTCTCGAAAAGAATTACTCCGGCACGCTCAGGCGGCCAGTCTTTCCGAGGTGAAGATTAAAGGTGGGGGGGTGCTGCGAAATGACTTCTGCCGTTTCATTTTGGATGTTCCACGGATTTTAGGCTTGCTAAAAAAACGCAAGTCTTTCATCGACGCTAAAAGCGCGCGGTATGAATTACTCCGATGTATGGCATCAAACAATACTCGCCTGATGCCATGGAATAATTTTTTTTCTTATCCACTAGTTCTAATTGCAAGACACCATTAAGAGTTTTATTCCTCCCTCCAAATAACCCTCTGTTTTATCTTTCGCTCTAATTTTTATTTATTATGCTATAATTTGTTTAACAAAGCGAAAGAGAAGGGGATATTTTTTAGAGAAAATGCCTTTGTAACCGCAGCCATCAATTGGGAGGAGAAGCTTTGAAGAAAACCGAAACATTGCAAAGAAGAAGATCTCAGCTCTTTCTCGTTTCCGCCAAGAGGCGGAGCGCTGGGAACAGAAGTGAGCCCCGCTGCTGGCAGTTTGATGGACCGGCGGCAGTTTATGAAAACTGCCGCTCTGGGAGCTGCGGGGGTAGGCGCTACCTTAAGTATAGGCGATATGGTAACTCCACTATCCAGACCCCCTCTGTTGCAAGGTGCCATACCCGGACCATTCCCCGGTAGAGTAGTGGAGGTCAGCCATTCTGAGGTAGTTAAGGAGCCCCACCAAGTAGACAGCCAGTTGCTCCGAAAGATGATGGAAAAGGGAATAGCAGAGCTGACCGGGAAGAACTCCTTAGCCGAAGCCTGGAAGATGTTTGTCTCATCGGATGATGTTGTAGGTATAAGACTGAACTGTGCCGGGGGTCCCTTATGCTATAGCCGACCGGAGATTGTGGAGGAAATTATCCGGGGGCTAAAGCTAGCAGGGGTGAAGCAGGACAACATCATCGTCTGGGACCGGAGGCAGTGGCTTATGACCAAGTGCGGCTACCAGGTCAACCGCAACTCCCCTGGGGTGAAATATTACGCACCAGAAGTCAGCAAGGTAGGACAGGAGGATATGAACGGCTACGACCCGGAAGCTTACATTGAATCGGACATTGTCCGACGCGACCCTCGACGACCGGACCATAAACCGAGCAAACGCTCCCATTTCGCCGAAATAATTAGCCAGAAAGTCACCAAATTGATCAACCTCCCGGTATTAAAAGACCATGGAACCGCCGGGGTCACCCTCTGTCTTAAATCCCTCGTCTTTGGAATGGTCAACAACACCGCTCGCTTTCATCCCGCTCCCTATTATGGCGCCCCCATAATCGTCGATGTCTGCGCTCACTCTATTGTCAGGGAGAGGACAGTGCTCCACATCCTCGATGGGCTGTGGGCGGTGTGGAATGGTGGTCCTAGCGCCAATCAGGGAAATACTTATCCTTCGGGAAGAATTTTCCTAGGGACCGACCCGGTAGCCATTGACCAGGTCTGCTGGCAGCTTATCGAAACTAAACGAAAAGCCCTGGGCTATCCCCGCATAGGGGGAAGGGCACACCATATAGCGGCAGCCGCCCGCAAAGGATTGGGGATTAACGACCCCAAGCGAATCTCCCATCTCAGCATCAATATGGGGTAGTGATACAAAAAGGGGAGAACCCCTTACGGTGAGGCTCTCCCCTTTCAAACTTAAAGAAGTGGTGGCTAACGGCTCTTGATGGTGATATCGCCGCTGAAGGTGCTCAGCTCCACCCAGGCACCACCCTCTCCCACCTTGCCGGAAAGGTGACCTTTCTCTTGCTTGCCAATGATGGAAATAGCAAAATCTGTGTCTATCTCCCCGCTGAATGTCTCGACCTCCAGCTCAAAGGAGGAGTTCTCCGGAACCGAGAAGGTGATGTCTCCGCTGTGGCCCTCCATGTTGTATCTCCCCCCGGACTCTATGGTGCCTATGTAATCTATGTCCCCGCTGACACTCTTTGCCTTCACACTGCGGGCTCCGGCTATATCCCTCAGCTCAACATCTCCACTCACGCTTTCTGCTTCCACATCCCCCTGGCAGCCAGTTAGGCTTACATCCCCACTGACACTCTTTATCTTCGCTCCACCCTTGACCGAGGTAATCTTCACATCCCCGCTGACCGAGTGGCAATCGAGCCCCTTTTCTGCATCCCTTGCTGTAACATCACCGCTGACCGAGCTCAACTCAGCCTCGCCACCAATCCCCTGAGCAACTACATCACCGCTGACCGTCTTAAGCTCAGCCTCTCCACCAATCCTCCGAGCATCTACATCACCGCTGACCGAGTTCGCCCTCATAGAAGCCCTGTCGGGGATGGTCAGGTTGTAGTCAACGGAGACATTGATGGAACGACCCCTCAGGCCCATATTTTTGGGGTATTCGGTGGTAATCACCACTCTGTTCCCTACCTTATTCACCTTTATCTGCACGAGGTCGGCGTTCTCCTTCGCCCTCTCCATAGTGTCCGCCTGGGAGACCTTGGTAGCCGATATCTTGACCTCCTCCTTGTTCCAGGTGGTGACCTTTATATCCCCGGAGATATTCTCCAGCGATACCTCTCCTGTGGCTGGGAGAGAGACCGTCTTCTCAAACTTCTCCTCATATTTCTCCCTATCTCCGGCTAACAGAAGAGCACCCTGGCAAACCGAAAATAGGAAAACCAATACCACCGTCAGGGAGACAAAAGAGCTCCCTCTTCTATCCTTGTTGTGTTTCATCTTTTCCCTCCTTTACATATTAATTATTGACGAAAAAATCCTTTCCTCCAGTAGCAGCCTATTATATTGACCAGCCTCCCCCACCTCCTTCTATTATCGATTCCAGAAGAACGAGCTTCTCATGGTAGATATTGAGAAGGTGCCCGCTAATCTCTGGGTCTAAAGGAAACCGCTCCATTTGCTCCTCGCAGAGCTTAATACTTGTATCTATCCCCCCGAGGCTTGCCCGAAAAGCATCGGCTATGGCGGGGTCCCACCTCTCCATCTCCGCCTCAGCTAAGCGAGACAGTTCCCCGATAAGCTCCAAGTAAGGGGTCCGGGCGGAGATAAGCTGTTGACGAACCTCTGCTATCAGGGATGGCGGCAAGGAATAGCTCCTTTGCTCTGCTGGGGTCCATAATGGGAGAAACCTCAGTATAGCGAGAACTGCCACTACTGTAGCACCCGCTATCAGGACTCCTCTCAGAGCCCATCCCCTCTTCAGAGAGGTCACCAGTGGGATGACCCAACCATAACTTCTCCTTTGCGCTGATTGCCTGAGCTCTAACCGCTGCTGGATGACTTCCCACAATTCTTCGGGGGGGGTGAACCTCTTTAGGGAGCGGGTCTCCTCACGGATAGCCCGCAACTCCTTCAAGAGCTTCTGACAGCGGGGGCATTCCCGCAGATGCTTTTCCAGTGACTTCTTATTTCCCGGGGGGAGGTCATCATCCAAATAAAGGCTCAACCAGCGAGCCGATTGGAAACATTTCATTTTTTCACCCTCCCGATTCTACCTGTCTTCTCCACTATTTAGCCCTCACTTCAAAATACTAATATGTGGCTGCAGATGGCGGCGCATCTTAAGTCTTGCCTTTGCCAACAGGGACTTAGAAGACCCCACTGAGCACTCTCTAATAGCAGCTATCTCCTGGTGGGTGAAGCCCTCGATGTCGTGGAGGACAAGCACCGCCCGGCAACTCCCGGGTAGTGAGCCGATAGCCCTCTGAAGATAGTGGTGAAACAGAGCTCGCTGCCCATTCTTGTTTTGTTGCCATAAGTTCTCTCTCGCTGACAGGGGAAGAAGCCCCTTCCCTCCTCGGCGCCCCCTTCTCCTCCAATAAGAGAAACTTTGATTAACCGCAATCCGATAGAGCCAGCAGGAAAAGGAGGAATCACCTCGGAAGGAGCCTATCTTCTGGTAAACCTTGAGGAAGACCTCTTGGACAATCTCCTCGCTATCGGCGTGATTAGAGGTCATCCGATAGGCTATGTTGTATATCATTTTCTTATACATCTCGTAAAGGGTGCCCAAAGCCTCCCTCTCCCCTTGCTGACAGCGGCGGACAATTGGGGATAGCTTCTCTCCATCATCAGGGGGTAGTATTCCCCCTCCCTTCCCGGATTGAGCTTCGGCAACGCCCCCGTTGTCATAATGGTTATCCTTTCCTTCGATGTAGAACTCATTACCACTCATCTATGATAACCGAGGAAAGAGGGTTTTAATAAACTCTCACTTCTATAGACGCCTAAAAAGGGAAAAGGGTTGCCTGGGTAGTAAAAAAATTTCCAATCTTTATGAGGAAGGGGACTTGCATGGAGGCAGCCCCCGTATGAGAACAAGATGGGGCGAACTCTGACCTCATTAATCATCCGGGAGTCGGCTGTGGAAGCGTAGTGAGGTATGAAGAAAGAAGGGAAGGGAAAAACGAGTACCTCCGGGGGAGAAAGCATCACCATCCTATGGCAATATATCCTCTCTTAATAAAGGAGCAAGCGCCCGAATTTTGTGGTCTTCCCTGCTGAAGGGGGGAATGAAACCTCAGTCTATCCACTTTATCGTTACATCCCCTATTCCAGCCTCAATGGTCAGGGTCAGGTGATAACGAGCCTTCTCGTAATTCTGGCTGATATACTCGTTTCCATCCTTCACGAAGGAGTCAATGGAGAGGTCGGTCAGGAAGCTTTTGTCAACCGTGAGCTTGACTCCCAGATCTCGGGGCAACCTGACGGTAAGGTCTCCCAGCCCCATTTCAATCTCTGCTCGAGCATCCCTTTGCCAGTCACCGCTGAAATCGAGCAGGAAATCCCCCAACCCTCCTTCAAAAAGGAGCAACTGGCAGTTGGAGTTACCCAGACTGCGGATATCCAGCTCCCCTACCCCGGCTTCTATCTTCATCTGACGGAGGGACTCCGGGTTAGGCTGGTCAAAATATACCTCCATCTCCCCAACTCCGGCATCTATCTGCAAATCGACTATTCTAAGACCGCTGAGGTCAATGGTGCCTTCGCAAGCTCCCAGGGAGAGATCGAGTGAGGTGGGCAAGGCAGGGGTCAGCTTGAGGGAGAGGAAGTTTTTCTGCTTTCTGCCCAGCTTAAATCCCTTCTTTCCTCTGACCTCCACATCCAAGACACCACGCTCTCCCACGGTATGGTAATCGACCCTTCTGCTTACGGTTCGGCTGTCGTAATCGAGCTCGAGGGCATACACCTCTCCCTCCTCACCGGGGCTAAGGGAGAAATCCCCCCTGCCGAAGTGGACCTTTACCTGCAGCTCCTTCTCCTTTTCCAAAGGACGCTTGTCCTTGAAATGGCTCACCTGCTGGACTGCGCCCATCCCCACCAGCAACAATAATGGTAAAACAGCTACTCCCAATAGATATTTCTTCATAGGTCTAACACCTCTGATTTCAGGGAAAATAATGGTTGGCTAATTATTCCTCTCCTTTCAGGAGATAGGTTTAATAAGACGAATGCTCCCATTAACCGTCTCCAGGGTTAGCTCTGCTCCACCACCATTAATGGAGCCTTCTATTCTCCGTCGGGAGAATCGTCCCATCACCTCCAGGGGGAAGTCGGTGGAAACGCTCCCGTTGACCGCACTGGCTCTGATATCGGCTCTGACTTCTGGAGGAAGAGAAAGAGTGATCCCTCCATTTACCGTCTTCAAGGAGACCCAGGATGATGGGTCAATCTCCTCCAGCTCAACCCTAATGCTGCCGTTGGTCGTCCTCCCCTCGAGGGAACCCGAACTCCTCCTGATGTCAATCTTACCATTGACGGTTCTGCCATTGAGGGAACCGTTCACCCCCTCCACCCTGACAGTCCCATTGACGGTCTCCAGGGTGAGGTCTATCTTTCGGGGAACCATCAGGGTATAGGTCACCTTGACACTAACGAAATCCCCTGCCAAGAGTCGGGAGATGCTCCTCCCTTTCTTGTGGAAGGGGTCGAAGGTTTTTATATCAAGACTGTTTACCCCCTGGCTGACCTCTATTTTTACCCTCTTCACTGCTTCTGTTGCCCGGCGGGTGGAGGAGGCACGGGCTACCTTTTCGGCTATCACCTGAACCCTCTCCTCATCCCAGGAGGTGATCTCTATATTTCCATTGATGTTATCTAAAGTAAGCTCTCCCCCCGAGGCGAAATCGTAGCTCTTGTCAAAGGTTTCGGTGGCTCTATACTTACCATCACCTATGTAACAGCCCACCAGAAACGGCAGCAAAAACAACCCCCATAGCTTTAGCCATACTTTTTTGCCTTGCATAGCTACCTACCTTTTGGTAAATTTATGCAAAATTTTATATATACCCTACTGTGCACACCTCTGGTTAATTTAATTCTCCGGACGAGAAGGTTCCTCTACCACGCCTGTGGAGGGAAGCTTTTTGAGGATGATATCCCCATTCTCGGTTTTCAGATAGAGTTTGGGTCCCCCTTTGCGGTAGGTGCCGGTTAAAAATGCGCTCCCCTCCTGCTGGGAAAGACGAAGGTTAGGAACCTCAAAATCGCTGACAATTCCTCCCTCGGAGGCTATTGCCTCTATCTGAAAAGAGACCTCCTCGGGCAAGCTGAGATGGATATTGCCGTTGGAATTAACTGCTCTGATGCCAGCTGACAGGGGAGCTGGGGCAGATAAGGTTATGGTGGCGTTGGTCGTTTCTACACTGACCTCTCCTCGAAAACCTTCCACCGACACCGGGTGCTGGGAGGTGGAAACCACCACCCTCCCTTTAACCTTCTGCACTGCAACCCGGCTATTGCTACCCTTTATAATGACATCGCCTCCCACATCTTTTATCTCCACCGGCTCATTGGAAGCTTCAACCCTCAGGTTCCCCTCCACCTCTTGAATCCCTACTCGGGAATAGGGAGCAATTACCTCTATGTCCTGCCCTATTCTCCGCAGCAAGAGGGAGGAATGTTTGGTTGTTATCCGAACCATCCCGCCTATGTCGTCAGCCTCCACATCGCCGTAAGGGTTATCCACCTGAAGCTCCCCCTCGACCTTTGTAACAGTAACATTACCATGGGCATTGCGCACCGTGAGCGCCCCTCTTATATCCCCAACCACAATGTCACTATTCCTGCTCTCTATTATCAGATTGCCATCAATGTCGCTGGCTAATATTTCGTCATAAGTGTTATTGATTTTCTGGTCCCCGGCTATGCCCTTTATCTCCACCTCCCCTTGGTGGTTATCCACCCTCAGCTTAGATTGGAGGGGGACCATTAAAGTGAGGTCGGTCTCGAAATCTAAGGCAACATCGATAAGCTCATCCCGATTGGTGGAAACCCTATAAACATCTCCTTCCGGGTGGACGATAAGCTTTAGCTGGTCAGCCACCTCTTCAGCCTTCCTACTATTAGTCGCCCATATCCGCTTGGTGAGGGCAGCTCTTAGAAGAGCTCTATCCCAGGAAGAGACTTTGACATCGCCGAAGCGGTTCTCCACCTCAATGAGGGAATGGGGAGAGCAACTGAGGGTTTCCTCATCAGAGTAGGAATAGCTCTCTAATCCCCAGCCAAAACCATCGCACCCCTGGTACCTGACTGCCCAATTTATTATCAGACCGCAGAAAATGACAAAAAGGACAAAGAGAACTTCCCTTACTCTCATTATCTTTCACCTTGCTGACGGCTGCGAGCCCGGAGTATCTTGTTCACACCAAATAAGATCAGAATTACCGGCCAGAACCTCCAGGCATAATACCAGACATCAATGTAAGTGAAGTTATCGACCAGAAACAAAACCCCGACAGCAATAAGTACCAGCCCAAAAATGAAGCTCCCTGAATTTCGGTGCCTAGTGGTCATTTTTCCCCTCCTTCAGAAGGAGGCTCTTGCTGAGCCTTCCCTTTTTTTCGATTACGGAAGTACCTCACTAGATAGTAAACTCCCAGAAAGACGACGATTAGCGGCCATAAATCCCACAGCCAGCCGAAACTAACGCCAAAATTGTAAAGCAGAAACAGCGCCCCGATGATGATTATTATCACCCCCCAGACGACCGACTCCTGCGGTGGGGCTTCTTCCCTCTTGACCACTTCCACTCCTTGGCTGGCTAAATTCATATCCTTGGCGGTGCGATAGGCATCGATAATACCTCCAAGGTAGGTTGCCGCTATCAGCAGTGGAAAAATAACAAACCAATAGCGCCCATGGCGCGGTCCATAACTGGTCAGGGAGATAAAAGCACCAAACAGCAGAATCACAACCAAAGCTTTCATATATTGACCGTTGTAGAACTGACCCAGCCCCGGTAGTATAGCAGAGAGAAATCCCGCCAGCCCGGGGGACTTGACCCTCTCCGGAGGAACTGCTCCCCCTTCCTTCAATTGCTTATCCAGACAGTCCTGGCAATACACCTTCCCCTTGACCTCCACCGCACAATCGTCGCAAAGGGGATGGGAGCAGATAGCGCAATTGTTGGTAGCCTCCCTATCCTTATGGTAGAAGCATTTCATAGCCTTCTCCTTACTTTTGATTGCCTCATTTCAAACCCGACATACCCTTTAATATCCTAACTAGCTCCGCCCTCCCACGGTTTATTCGAGACTTCACCGTCCCCACCGGGATGTCCAGAACCTCTGCTATCTCCCGATAGGAGCAACCCTGAAACTCTCTCAGGATAACACATTCTCTTACCCCCGGAGGAAGGGCATCTAACCCTCTTCTCAACAGCAACGCCCTCTCCTTCTCCTTTAGCTGGTCGAAAGGGTTCAAACCATTGTGGGAAATAAAGGGCAATACTTTCCCCAAATCCTGCACTAACATCCCCCTTTTTCGCCTCTTCTTGCGATAATGGTCTATACATAAGTTTCGGCTTACCTTCCTCAACCACGAGGGGAAAGGAACCCCCTCTGGAAACTTACTCAGCTCCTGATAGATTTTGAGAAAGAGCTCCTGGGTCAGATCTTCCGCCTCTTGTATATTGCCGACAAATTGATAGGCGATGTTAAAGACCTTTCTGCGATATCGTTCCACCAGCAAATCCCAGGCTCTGCTATCCTTCCTCCGACACCTCCTTATGAGCTCATTATCCGATGGGGAACATGATCCCCTATTTCCCATTACTTCTTCCATTTGATATAACGAAATTTTATACCCGTTGGTTCGCCCTTTTGATAATAATTTCAAAAACAGGGTCAAATTTCAAGAAAAAATTGACTTAGAAACACTTTTATTGTAGAGTAAAAGTTGTTTTTTTGCAACTGGCTGAGGATATTGTTGCTATCTTGCTGTAAAATAAACTTACATTACCGAAGATAGGTCAAATTGGTAAAAAGAAGCCTGAGCTTGTGGCTCTGCATATCCCTGGGAGGCTTTCTCCTCTACCTATTTCTGCGAGGAGCCAATTTCCACCTGGTATTTGAGAATATCAGGGGGGCTAACTACCTCCTAATCAGTTTCGCTTTAGGGTTAGCCTTGCTGGTATTTCTATGGCGGGCTTTCCGGTGGAAATTCCTCCTGATGCCCCTCAAACGAACTCATCTCTCTACCCTCTTCTCCAGCACCATTATCGGGTTCATGGTCACCGCCCTGATCCCGGGAAGATTGGGAGAGATAGTACGACCTTGCCTCCTGGGTCAGAAAGAAGGGCTTTCCAAAACCGCAGCCTTCGCTACCATAATTGTAGAGAGGATTTTCGACCTCATAACCGTTCTGGTCCTCTTCTCCCTCTACCTCCTGTTAGTCCCTGCTCACTCTTATCTCTCTTCTGAGGCATCGGATACCCTGAATCGAGTAGAATGGAGTGGCCTGATATCGGCTATTGTTGCTGTTGCCCTCATTGGTCTTCTCCTGCTATGGCACCTGAAGACCTCGCTTTTTCTTAAGGGGACAAAGAAGCTATCCTTCTTTCTGCCAGCTCGTCTCTCCCATGGCTTGCTTAAGGGAATAAGTTCCTTTGGTGAGGGCTTGGCAGTTCTCAGGGGTAAGGGGCTACTGCTCAAGGTTGGGATTTACTCCTTTGTCCATTGGTTGACGGTATGCCTCGGTATGTGGCTGGTGCTGTTAGCCTTTGAAATAAAGGTCCCTTTTTATCATACCCTCTTCATACTGCTCTTTAACTTCGTGGGAGCAGCCATACCCACCCCGGCAGGGGTTGGGGGCTTTCACAAAGCTATTCAGATTGCCCTGGTTAACTTCCTGGCAATTGACAACGACCTTGCGATAGGAACCTCCATCGTTATGCATGCAGTGACCTTTGCCCCAGCGGCTTTTTTAGGAATCGTTCTGGTCTGGAAGGAGGGGCTCACTATAGGGAAGATAAGGGAGCTACCGTCAAAAACCTGATTTATGGTGTAGGGGAACAGTTTGTATGAAATCAATCATTTTTAGGAAAAAGAAACCTCAGTTCGGGGAGAAAAGAAGATGAAATGCCCCTATTGTGGTCATAACAAAGACAAAGTGATAGACTCAAGGGAGAGCAAAGGGGGGAAGGCGGTACGCCGGCGCCGCCAGTGCCTTGTCTGCTTCAAGCGATTCACCACCTACGAGAGAACCGAGGAAGTCCCCTATATGGTCATCAAAAAGGATGGGCGAAGAGAACCCTTTGACCGCCAGAAGATTCTCCGGGGACTCCTCAAAGCCTGCGAAAAAAGACCGATAAGCGTCAACACTCTGGAAGAGCTCATCGACACTTTAGAGCAGAAGCTCCAGGAAAAATCCGAAAGGGAGATTCCAACTTCAGAAATAGGCTCCTACCTGATGGAGAGACTTGGGGAGCTGGATAAGGTCGCCTATGTCCGATTTGCCTCCGTATATCGGGAATTCAAAGACATAAACGAATTTATGGAGGAGCTAAAAGCTCTGCTGGAGAAATAAGCTCCTCCGGAAAGAATTACCCCCTTCTCCTTGGGACTCCCAGCCCTCCTCGAAGTGCAGGACCCTCCTCACATAGCCACCAATTAGCCAGCAGATTGAAGACCTCTCGGCATCAGGGCATGTGTTGGTTAGACTGCTATCTGAATGGCTAGACAAACATTAATCCTTCCCTATGCGCCTCTCTTGGTATGAATAAGCGACAATAATGAATACTTTGCGATTATTGTGGTTCTTCTATCTGTGGAGGAGTGGGGGTAAAGCCGAGCTGCTGTAACATATCCAACACGTTGTAAACAATCCACTCCTCCGCTATCTTTCCGTTAACTACCCGGGAAATACCGATTCCAGATATACTCATCTTTTTGCCTGTGGGCGGAAGTTCCCCAAGAGGGCCTGCGTTTGTGCCTGTTATTGTAAAGCGAGGCACAATCTTGTCGCCTTTTAAAAACATTTCCTCGATTGTGACATTTAAATCAGGGAATACAGTAGCATTATTTTTTACGAAAGCCTTTAAAACTTCTATACCCACAATTCCTTCAGGGACAACGGGAGTCTTCATCACAAATTCAGGTGCCAAAATTTCGTCGGCTAAAGCCAAGTTGCCCTTATTAAAGGTTTCCAGATAACGGTCAACAAGGACCTTAGCTTCTTCTTCAGTAATTCCCTCTTTACCCTACTGCTGGCAGCTAAAAGTAAAGCAAAGAAAGGCCAGAGCGACAACTGGGGAAATTTTTGTGAATAGCCGAATTGACCCTTTCATTTTCGCCTTCTTCCTAGCTTAATCCACATCATAAGTTATGAGCAGCTCCAAAATGTAACAATAGGGAGATGGTTATTAATAAAATACATTAAATATCTATAGACCTCACCTCTTTCAATATTGGTTTGTTAAGATTAAGGGATAGAAATTTACTTTCTTGGCTTGAGTTCAAATTACTCCCTTATGCCCTTTGAAAAAATTTCAGCACTAATCATTGACAGTGCCCGGAGCGACTCCCAATTTGACTTTAAAATTTTTATTATGATATAATTTTTCTTTTATAGCGTGTTGAAGAAAAATGATTGGTGAATGGGCAAAACTAAAAATCAGCCAAAAAGCCAATTTCCTTATATCAATTTGTATAATTTTTTTGATAGGATTATCCGCAGTTGCTCAGGAGAAGCCTCAACCACTCGTATCATTTAAAACGGATACTCCTCCAGTAATCGATGGAATACTGGATGACCCGGTATGGCAAAAAGCTCCACATGTAACAGGCTTTAAAACTTGGCACCCAGATTTTGGCAAAGAGATGGGTGAGAAAACCGTAGTTTATTATGCTTATGACCCGGAGAATCTCTATTTTGCTTTCAGGTGTTTTGATAGCCAGCCCAACAAAATAAAAGCCTCGGTAACCAGCCGAGATAATATACAGTCTGACGACTGGATTTGCATCAATTTGGATTCCTTTAATGACCAGCAGTCTCTCTATGCCTTTTATATCAATCCAGTGGGTATCCAGGGGGATTCCAGGTTTGAAGGGGGACAAGAAGATCTTAATGTCGATATGGTATGGTACAGTGATGGAAACATAGATGATGAGGGATATGCCGTCGAGATAAAAATTCCTTTTAAGAGTATCCGTTTTTCTAATAAAGACCCGGTCGAGATGGGCGTCATTTTCGAAAGAGCCATAAGTCGCCGGTCAGAAGGAGGAACCTATCCTCCTTTGGACCCTAAAAAGGGAACAAATTGGTTAATACAGATGAGAACCATCGTTTTTCATGATATAAAACACTATAAACTTTTTGAGCTGCTTCCCGCTGTTACCTATAGCCGGAGAAATTCAATTGATCAAGGAAAATTAGCATCCGAAGGAGATGTGGGTGAGCTCAGTCTAACTGCCAAGTACGGGATAACATCTCGTTTGATCCTCGATGGAACCTACAACCCTGATTTCAGCCATGTGGAAGCGGATGCCGGACAGGTTGATTTCAATTTGCGATATGCTCTCTTCTTCCCGGAAAAAAGACCCTTTTTTCTTGAAGGATTAGAAAAGTTTAATTTTGGGGGATATGATCAAGGGGATCCTCTCGGAGCAATAGTGCATACACGAACCATTGTCGATCCTTTAATGGGAATAAAATTGAACGGTAAAGTCGGGGACAAGAATACCATCGCCTCAATCTATGCCACGGATGAGTTGCTTGATACAGGAGAAGAGGATTATGCGCATCTCGCAATTTTTCGCTATAAACGGGCGTTAAGTGAGGACGGCTTCATAGGTGGATTCTATACAGGAAGGGAGCGCCAGAGTGGTTTTAATAGGGTATTAGGCGCTGATGGACAGCTAAGGATAAACCCACCAAGCATCTTTGGATTTCACTTTTTCCACTCCCAAAGTAAGGTGGATGAAAAATCTCCTAAAGAAAATGGACACGCGTTAGGGCTCCACTATTTCTATAACACAAGAGACATGCTTCTAATGTTAGGGCTCCAGGATATTGCGAAAAACTTTCGCACAGAAACGGGATATATTACCCGGACAGGCATAACCAGGTTCAGATCAGGAATATTAAGGATGTTCTACCCGGATTCAAAGATCATCCTAAGAGTTGACCCTATGGTCCACGGCTTTCTGATTAGAGATAAATTCAGTGATCTTTATGAAGCAGCTATTCCTCTTGACCTGAGGTTGATACTACCGAGAAATTCAAGTATTGTAATGGGTTACCGCTATGCTACCGAAGTTTTCTTAGACGAAAAGTTTAGTACCAGCGGTGCAAAGATTAGCGCCAGGAGCCAATTCACCAAGCAATTTTTTTTCAGCCTGTCTTATAATTACGGAAACAAAATTCGTTATATTGATAATCCATATCAGGGAAGTGGAAGCGATGCTTCAGCAACTTTAAGGTACTTGCCGTCAGAAAAGCTTCATTTAGATCTGAGTGTAATCTATTCCGACTTTTACCGCAATTCCGATTCTGCAAAAGAATATGACTATACGATTATTAGGAGCAAAAATACCTACCAGGTGAGCAAATACCTTTTCTTCAGGGGAATTGTTGAATATAATTCCTTTCGGAAGCGGTTAATGACCGATTTTCTTGCTTCTTTTACCTATATTCCAGGAACCGTTGTCCACTTCGGGTATGGTTCTCTTTATGAAAAAATCAAATGGGAAGATGGTATATACAGAAATGCCGATGGATTCCTCGAAACAAAGAGGGGATTTTTCTTTAAAGCATCATTCTTGTGGAGATTGTGAGATCGAGATTAGTTAGAGTAATATCAAAAGGAAAAATTTCTTTCCCTTCTCTCTGTGATGGGGTCCCTTTCTTGCCCAAAATTTCCTGCCGGTGGATGCCCGCCAGTTGCTAAGCATTATTATAGGAATGCGAAGGTGGATTAGAGAAGCGCCAAACATATATCTTCCACATTTTCACCATAATTTGTGCAGGAGCTGGAGTTTTTTAAAGGAATTTGCTTTTGACCACCTCACGATTTTCTCCATTTCTTATTTCCGTCGGTAACTTGGTCAGTAAATGGCGCTGAATTTAAATCTTACTGCTCTATTATAAGCAACTTTGCTTCAGGGTATTAGTCTATTATTTCCCAATGGATTCCGTGCAACTTTTATCTATCTGCTTAAACATGAAATTATAACTTATCCTGTTGGGGACGCCCGAATAATAATTAACCCTTCTCAGAAAGGGAGATTTACCTTATAATAAAAGAGGGGGAATAGGGTCCCAAGGTGAACCCATGGCGCAATGAAAAGACTGACCGACTTAGGTGAGCTTGGCATCATCAACAGATTCCGGCAACGATTTCCCATTACCAGCCCACAGGTGGTGATGGGAATCGGGGATGACACCGCCATATTGAAGGGCAAAAGGGGCTATTATGAGCTCCTTACCACCGATATATTGATTGAGGGGGTCCATTTCCGGCGCTCCTCTACCCCCCCTTACCATCTGGGGAGGAAGTCCATAGCGGTAAACATCAGCGATATCGCCGCCATGGGGGGAGAGCCTCAGTATTACCTCCTCTCCTTGGGGGCACCCCCAGAGCTGACCTCCGATTATTTAGACCAATTAATGGAAGGGATGCTCTACGAAGCCTCCCGCTGGGGGGTGTGCCTGATAGGGGGAGACACCTCCTCCTCTCCTGACAGGCTCCTGATAAACATCGCCCTATGGGGGAGGGCGAAGAGGAGGGAAGTCCTCACCAGATCGGGGGCAGGGGTGGGCGATAGCATCTTCGTCAGCGGGAAACTGGGGAGCTCAGCAATGGGCTTAAAGCTTCTGGAAAAAGGGTATCACCTTCAGGGCGAAAAGCCCGCCGCTCCGGCAGGGAAGCTTAAGCCCTCGGAGGAACCTTACATCCGGGAGTGCCTTACCTCCCACCTCTCTCCAGAGCCAAGGGTGGAACTGGGAAGAACCATAGCCGCCCATCACCTGGCAAGCTCGATGATCGACACCAGCGATGGTCTCTCCCGGGACTTGAATAATCTCTGTCGGGAAAGCGGTAAAGGGGCTCAGCTCTTAAAACAACGCCTCCCCGTATCCGAGGCTGTCCTCCATTTGGCAGCCGAAGAGGGGGAGGACCCCTACCACCTCGCCCTCCATGGAGGTGAAGATTACGAGCTGTTGTTCACCGTCCCCCCCCACAGACTAAAGAAGATAGAGAAGCTCATTGCTAAGGGGTTGCCCACCCCTATAACCATGATAGGTTCCATAGCCCGACAGGAGGAGGGGATTACCATCGTTGACCAAGAAGGAAACTGCCAGCCCCTTCTGTCGGGAGGATATGAGCACTTCTCTCCCCATAAAATATAGCAGAGCTCAGCACCCTTAGGTAATCATGTTTAAAGACAAAAGCAAAGGGCTACTGAAGACTCTTCTGGGGCTGGACGACACCGTCCATCGAACTGCCTTTGCTTTTGCCCTGGGGGTCTTACTCGCCTTCAGCCCTCTGCTCGGCTTTCAGACCCTGCTGGCGCTATCCATCGCCTTCGCTTTCAGGCTGAACCGGGTAGCCATCATCGCCGGCACCCTGGTGAACAACCCCTGGACCATCCCCTTTATCTACTCCGCCGAGTTCTTCCTAGGAGCCTCTCTGCTGGGCTCTCCCGGACTGGCTGCCTCCGGGGTGAGATGGGGCTCATTTTTTTCCCTCTCGGTTTTAGAGCAGATAAAGAGCATCCTGCTACCTCTATTTGTTGGCTTCATCCCCCTGGGGGCGGGAAGCGCCCTCGGGGCTTACTTCATAACCTTTCGCCTCATCTCCTCCTATCGGAAGAGGGCATCTCCATCAGAGTCTGCCAACCAACACTCCGGCGGAGGCCAAACCTTATAATTAGAGGAGCTTAAGGAGAAGGAGAGAGATGTTCAGCTTCCGGGTCATAAAGTCCGACCAGCGGAGCCGAGCCCGCCTGGGGGAGATAGCCACCCCACATGGGGTGGTGCAGACACCGGTGTTTATGCCGGTGGGAACCCAGGCGACGGTGAAATCTATGACCGTAAGGGAGTTGGAAGAGCTGGGGGTGGAAATCATCCTCAGCAACACCTACCACCTCTATCTGCAACCCGGCCATAAGATAATTGAGAAGTTAGGTGGTCTGCATCGGTTCACCTCCTGGAGCAAACCGATACTCACCGATAGCGGAGGTTTCCAGATATACAGCTTAGGAGCACTGCAGAAAGTGAAGGAAGAGGGCATTTACTTTACCTCTCATCTGGATGGAAGCAAGCACTTCCTCTCGCCAGAAATGGTCATCGATATCCAGAAGTCTCTGGGAGCCGACATAATAACCACCCTCGACCAGTGCATCCCTTACCCCGCTTCCTACGAGTATGCCCGCGAGGCAATGGAGACAACCCTCCGGTGGGCGAAAAGGAGCCGAGCTCACCTGGGTGCAAATACCCAGGCTCTATTTGCCATTGTTCAGGGGAGCACCTACCCTCAACTGAGAGAGGAATCCGTTGCTCGGTTGATGGAGCTCGACTTCAAAGGGATAGCCATAGGGGGGTTCAGTGTGGGGGAACCCAAAGACCTGATGTACCAGCTATTAGAGCTCATGAAACCCCTCCTCCCCCCGGATAAGCCCTGCTACCTTATGGGGGTGGGCACCCCCCAAGACCTGTTCGATGCCGTTGCCTTAGGCTACGATATGTTCGACTGCGTTATGCCCACCCGCAACGCCCGCAACGGGTGCCTCTTCACCCGTAAAGGGAAGATAATGATAAAAAATGCCAGCTACGCCTACGACGAGCGTCCCCTAGACGATGAGTGCTTCTGCTATACCTGCCAACACTACTCCCGTGCCTATCTCCACCACCTCTTTATGGCAAAGGAGATCCTCTCCGCCATCCTCAACACCCACCATAACCTCCATTTTTATCTTGACATTATAAGAAAAATAAGGCAATCTATAAAAGAAGGGACTTTGTTGGATTTGAAAAAAAGATTTTTCAGCTCCCTTGAGGAGGATTAAAAGAGGGCTCCGGTTTCGGAGTTAAATTTTTTATAAAAAGAAAAAACCAGAATGCTACATCTCAGGAGGTGCAGCTTTATGAGCTTCAGTCTTTTTATGATGGCACAGCCCCAGGGGGGCGGTGCGGGATGGATGGGGCTCCTTCCGCTTATTATCATTTTTGCCATCTTCTACTTTCTCATGATAAGCCCCATGCGGCGCCGGCAGAAGAAGCTCCAGATGTTGATAAGCAACATCAAAACCGGTGACAAGATAATTACTACCGGTGGCGTCTATGGCACTGTAGTCGGGGTTGGGGAAGACCGCATCCAGTTGAGAATAGCCGAACGGGTGAATATAGACATAGCCAAAAATGCCGTGGCAGGTCTGCAACCGGGGAGAAAGTAATCCCCCTCTGCTCAGCGCACCTCACCCATATCCGGCATACCAAAATGAGGGTTAAGTTCCGAGCTTCTCCCCACCAAAGAGGATAAACTTATGGGAAACAGTTACACCATTAGAGGAACTGTATTAGCCACCATAATGTCTAACAAAATGGTAAGGTCCTATGTGGAGCAGTCGGACAAGTACCTGGAGGCGGCGGGCTATACAGAGCACGGTCTGAGGCATGCGGAGTTTACCGCTAAGATGTCGGGGGAGATTATAACCTACCTCGGCTACCCTCCCAGGGATGCCGAGTTAGCTTCGGTTGCCGGTTTCCTCCACGATATTGGGAACTTCCTGGGAAGGGAAAGCCACGGGGCAGCCGGGGCTCTGTTGGTACAGCCCATCTTGCTATCCCTGGGTATGTCCCAAGTAGAGGCTGCCTGTGTTATGGGCGCCATTGCCAACCACGAGGAGGAGAAGCTCACCCCAGCCGACTCCATCTCAGCGGCTGTGGTAATTGCCGACAAATCTGATGTCCACCGCTCGCGGGTCCGTAGTCCCAAGTTCATCGATTTTGATGTCCACGACCGGGTGAACTATGCCGCTACTGACTCCAAATTGAAAATCGACCCAGAGGAGAAAACCGTCTCCCTTTGCTTGAGTATCGACACCGAGATCTCACCGGTGATGGAGTACTTTGAAATCTTCCTTTCCCGAATGGTTATCTGCCAGAAAGCAGTCAAGGTGCTCGGCTGTAAATTTCAGTTGATAATCAACAACACCCGTTTAGTCTAAAAGGGACAAACTATGCCAAAGAAGATTGTCTGGAGGATGGTGCTAATTTTAGCCATCGTTGGGCTCTCCCTCTTCCTGATATATCCGCCCACGGAGAAGATAAAGTTGGGGCTTGACCTGAAAGGGGGGAGCCATCTTGTCCTTCAGGTTAATACCGATGATGCCCTGGAGAACGAGGCTGACCAAGCCCGGGAGTGGCTGGCAGACTCCCTCATCGATGAATCGATACCCTTCTCCGAGATAGTTAGAAAAGAGGACCGCACCCTGGAAATCTTAGCAGAGGCCCCCCAGGAAGAGGCGATAAGAGAGACGCTGAAGGATAGGATGCCAGACTGGGACTACACCCTCCATCGGGGGAGGCCAAACCGCTGGGTCCTTCACCTCAAAGAAACCACCATCAAGGAGATTGAGGAGAGAACTGTGCGTCAGGCTTTAAACACCCTCCGCAACCGGGTGGACAAATTCGGAGTTGAGGAACCGACCATCCAGCGGCAAGGTCTGGGGGG
>Ga0209979_1001639_pt1 | contig 23793 bp, 23 predicted proteins | sample AnhtaG_FD_183114 | JGI IMG/M metagenome (GOLD analysis project Ga0209979, IMG submission 183114) | Deep subsurface microbial communities from Anholt, Denmark to uncover new lineages of life (NeLLi) - Anholt_01485 metaG (SPAdes) (version 2) | ecosystem: Environmental > Aquatic > Marine > Oceanic...
TTCATGTTTCAGGCTTGAGGAAATGGGTAGATAGTTATCAGCATATAGACCCGGCCCAGGTAGGTAATCAGCAGAGAGTGCTGGTATCTGAGCTATCAGGAAAGGCGAATATCATATACCGGGCAAAGGAAATAGGTTTTGATTTACCCCTGCGCGGTAAGGAAGCGCAGAAGCTGTTAGAGCAGGTTAAGTTACTGGAGAGCCGGGGCTTCCAGTATGACTATGCCGAAGCCTCCTTTGAGCTGCTGGTTCACCGGGCTAAGCCAGATTACCAGCCACCCTTTGAGCTGGTTGATTTTATGGTAGTAGTGGAGAAAAGACGCCGCCCCCCTACTAAGCGGAACCTGGAGGAGATGCTATCTGAGGCAATAGTAAAGGTAAAGGTAGGCACCGAAATAATGCATACTGCGGCTGAGGGTAACGGTCCAGTTAATGCTCTGGATGAGGCATTGCGCAAGGCTTTATTACAGTTTTATCCCAGCTTGGCTCAGGTCAGGCTGGTTGACTATAAGGTTCGTATCCTTGAGGAAAGCATTGGCACCGAGTCTCAGGTTCGTGTCCTTATTGAGTCCAGCGATGGGATTAAGGAATGGCGAACTGTAGGCAGCTCAACCAATATCATAGAGGCTAGCTGGCTAGCCCTGGCCGACAGCTTAGAATACTGGCTGCTGAGGCAAAAGGCACCACAAAACTCTTCGACCAAATAGGGTGTTAAATTCAAGCTGGTCTGGTTGTATTCACTATTCAGTTCTAATCCCAACCTATCAGATGCTACCTTTATGGTGAGTTCCTAGTATCGTTCGGGTTAGCTATTCTATTTCGCCGGCTGCATCAGCTCTATGATAACATTACCGACCTTACGGGTATCAAAGTAAGTAAAGTTAACATCATTTTGCAATTTTACCCTGGTGATAACTGGGACGCCTTTCTCGACTAGTTTAGCTGTCTCCCTCTCAAGGTCATCCACAGTGAAGGCGATGTGGTGCACACCCTCGCCTTTGCTTTTTAAGAACTCCTTGCCGGCAGGTTCTCCTTCAACGGGCTGAATCAATTCAAGTTGAAATGAACCTATCTGGACAAACCTCAGTCTAGTCTTGTCTATAGTATTGGGGGTCTTACCATATACCTCGTAATCTGTATATGTGCTACTGTCCAGCATAAACTCGGGTTGGAATGTGGCTATGTCTAAGGATTGATAGTGCTTGACAGCCTTGTCCAAATCCCGAACTACTACTCCCACATGATGAAACTTCCAGTTATTTTCCATATTATCTCCTTTCTATTTTATTAGGGCTCATCTGAGCCATTTCCACCAGTGGAATATATCCTATTGCGTCAATGGCATTTTTGAAATACATAGAACTATGCTGAAATAACCTCCTTCACCTCAGGCAACCTCTCCTCTACTTTAATGCTGAACCTACCCGAAAATTTCCTTAGATACAAGAGAGGCAGTTTGACTGCGTGCAGCCGGCGCATTTGTCAAATCCCCCTATGGGGATGGAGACACCTTCAGAGTCTTTAGACAAAGAAATGAATGCGGAGAAGAGCTTCTGCCCTTTAGTATTGCATGTGGGACAGAAGGCATCCTCATTAACACAGTTTATAGAGCGGAGTAGTTCAAACTTGCTCTTGCAATTTGGACAAAAATACTCATAGATTGGTATCTTCTCTCCTCCTAAATTTATTCTACCATTAGACAAGCAGAGGGCGAGGTATTATCCCTTAATTACCCCCATAGGTATTGCCCTGGCTACCTTATGTGAGATGCCTGCCTTATGGGTTATATCAACCACCTCATTTACATCCTTATAGGCTTCAGAGGCTTCCTCAGCCAGTGAACCCATGCTGCCGGCTTTAACTGTAATCCCCTTGGCTGCTAGCGCCCTGGCAACATCAGCCCCTCTGAGGCTGCGCTTAGCTGCGGTGCGACTTTGCGCCCGGCCAGCACCATGGCAGGTGGAGCCAAATGATTCCTTCATAGCTAATTCTGTGCCCAGTGCCACATAAGAGCAGCGACCCATATCCCCAGGAATGAGAACCGGCTGACCTATATTCCGGTAAACATCAGGGATATCAGGATGTCCAGCCGGGAAAGCTCTGGTTGCCCCCTTGCGATGAACGCAAAGAGTGAGTTTCTTACCGTTAATAGTGTATTCTTCTATCTTAGCAATGTTGTGAGCTACATCATAAACCTGCTCCAGACCTAGCTCCCTCCGGCTCTTGCCGAGTACCTTGATGAAGGATTCTCTAACCCAGTGGGTGATGCACTGCCGGTTAGTCCAGGCGTAGTTAGCTGCGCATGCCATAGCTGCCAGGTAATCCTGCCCTTCCGATGATTGTACTGGTGCACAGGCAAGCTGACGGTCAGGCAGGTTAATGCCATATTTCTTTACTGCTTCACCCAGTAAGGCTACATAATCACTACAAACTTGGTGGCCAAAGCCTCGGGAACCGGTGTGAATCAAGACGAGCACCTGCCCAATATTACCGATACCCATCGCCATAGCTGCCTCTTGGTCATAGATTTCGTCTACCACCTCTATCTCAAGAAAGTGGTTACCGGAACCCAAGGTGCCTAACTGTGGGATACCACGCTTTTTAGCCTTACTACTTACCCTGTCCGGGTTAGCCCCCTTTATACAGCCTGACTCTTCAGTAACTACAATGTCCTCTGCCTCACCATAGCCCTTTTCTATTGCCCAATGGCTACCCTTTACCAGGACTTTATCCAGTTCCTTTTCACTCACCCTTATCTTGCCCGTGGAACCTAACCCGGAAGGAATGTTGACAAAAAGGTCAGCAATTAGCTGTTCAATTTTAGGTCTTACCTCTTCCTGAGTAAGATTTGTCCGTAGCAGTCGGACACCACAATTAATATCAAAGCCAACGCCCCCGGGCGATACCACCCCATCTTTTACTCGGGTGGCAGCTACTCCACCTATAGGGAAGCCATAGCCCCAGTGAATATCAGGCATAGCCAGTGAGTGGTCAACAATACCGGGTAGAAAAGCTACATTAGCTACCTGTTGAAAAACCTGCTCTTCCCAGATATGACTGAGCATCGATTCACTGGCAAAGATTAGGCCGGGTACCGCCATCCCTTCTTTATAGCTCTGTGGAATCTCCCAGCGGTAGTCATCTATCTTCTTTAGTACTGCTTGCCACGGTGCTGGCATCTTTACCTCCGCTAAATATCAAATAATACTTGAACCCGGCAACCGTCACTTTTATCAACCTTTAGCATATGGTAAGTGGCTGCCTTGACCCCTGTTTTTAACCTATGCTTTGAGCTATCTACCTTCTCCCCATAGCTTCTAGCCTTAAGTTGTGTATTGTTAAGCTGGGTAACATCAAACCTCTTAAAAACAATATTCTCAGTATCAAATAAGCAAATGAGTTCATTCAACCATTCTACCAGCAGGCTTTCTTCATCAGGGGCGACTATTTTTATATCTCGATGCAAAATCTCTTCCACGTCATCAAGCTCGGTTATCAGGCTGAACAAAGCTCTAGCCGCATTAGCAAACGCTTGACCTACATCGGCGCCATAAGCTATAATGCCAACGTCAGCAGTATGGTCTACGATTTCAAAGTCCTTCTCCATAGATAGCAGCTATTTATTAAGATGAATATTATACATAAATTATAGCATTTGTTCCGGTAAACACAAACTATATACTGAAAAGTCTTCACGCCCCATCCTGAAGCAACCAAGAGGCATAAAAAGTGGTAGTACACGGAGAAATTATACTGCTCCTTAAGCAAATTTCCTCGTAAAGGCAGCTAGTAGTATAATTATCAAGGTTAGTGCGAAATGAGAATCCTACTAAGATTAATGGTCTTCGCCCAAAAATACTGGCGGTGGTTGCTTCTCGCCTTAATATGCCTTTTTGCGTCCACCGCCTTCAGTCTGACCATACCCAGGATGCTCGGTGAGGGTATTGATACTGTGCTTGGCTCCGGGGAGCGCAGTTTCCTTTGGCTGGCAGCTGGGATTGTGCTCGGCGCCAGTGCCTTAAGGGGTGTCTCCGAATACGGGAATCGCTACTTCCGCGAAGTCGTCTCTCAGAAAACATCTTATGATATCAGGAATGCCCTCTACGACCGACTGCAACATCTGAGTTTTGCCTATCACGACCAAGCTCAGACAGGGCAGCTTATGTCACGAGCCACTGTTGATGTAGAAGCAGTACGTATGTTCTTCGGATGGGGTTTGCTGGGCGTAGTCGAGATATTTATCCTGTTCGTTGCGGTCAGCTACATACTAGTTTCGATGGACTGGCAACTGGCACTGTTCACTTTGGCCTTCATGCCTGCTATTGGCTGGCGGACTATCGTCGTCAGTGGCCGTCTCCGCCCCATCTGGCTCAAAGTTCAGCAGCTAATGGGAGTTCTAGGCACCACGCTGGAGGAGAGTCTTACTGGGATAAGAATAGTAAAGGGTTTCTCACGCCAGAAGGAAGAGAGTCAAAAATTCTCTACCGACGCAACGGTGCTCTATAACCAGCAAATCAACGCTGCGCGTCTTAGAGCTTTCAATATGCCCCTTATGATATTTCTGACAACCCTACCCACGGTTCTTATCCTGTGGTATGGTGGACGCCAGGTGATGGCCGGAAGCCTTACCATAGGCAACCTGAGCCAGTTCATTATGTATCTGGGTATACTGGCAATGCCTATCCGTCATCTGGGAATGATGGTAAATATCTTTGCCCGCACCGTATCGGCGGGGCAACGCATCCTAGAGATACTTGATACCCAGTCGCCAGTCCAAGAGAAACCCAATGCTATTGAGTTGGGTCAGGTAAAGGGGCAGGTCTCTTTTGAAGATGTTAGTTTCAGCTATAATTCAATGGTTCCTGCGCTTAAGAATATCAACTTTAGCGTGCAGCCAGGGGAGTTGGTGGCTCTGCTGGGAGGCTCAGGCAGCGGCAAAAGTACCATAGCCAGCCTCCTCTGTAGGTTCTATGATGTCAGTAGCGGACGCATTACCATTGATGGCATTGACATCCGTGATGTGACCCTGGCCTCACTGCGCAAGAATGTGGTGACAGCGCAACAGGATATCTTTCTATTCTCATCCACCATTCGGGGTAACATTGCCTACGGCGCAGTAAATGCTGACATGGAGCAGATAGTAGCTGTCGCCAAAGCAGCTCACCTCCACGACTTTATCCAGAACCTTCCCGATGGCTATGATACCTGGGTTGGAGAACGGGGCGTCACCCTCTCCGGCGGTGAGAAACAGCGGTTGGCCATAGCTCGTACCCTGCTCATAAATCCTAGAGTCCTTATCCTGGATGACTCCACTTCTAGCGTGGACGCCGAAACCGAACATCTCATCCGTCAGGCTCTGGACAAGCTTATTCATGGACGAACTACCTTCATTATTACTCACCGTCTGCCCATCATCAAGAACGCTGACCTTATCCTAATGCTCGACAAGGGTCGGATAGCGGAGATGGGTAAACACGATAAACTTATAGCCAGGAAGGGTCTTTATCAACAAATATATCAGTCGCAACTCTTAACACCTCAGGGTTCTGGAGAGAACTCTCAGAACTCATCATAACTCAGGTTTCTGAGGAGAGTTTTAAAAAGGAGTAAGTATGTTTCACCGAGGTGGTGGGCTGCACAGCGCCTTCGATGAAGATTTCGAGGTGCTGGGCAAGGTATATGATAGCAAGGTTATAGCACGGCTGCCCAAATACATGGCCCCGGTCAAATCATGGCTGGCTCTGGGAGCCAGCGGTATGGTAATGCGTGCTCTGGCTGCTCTAGCTATACCCTATCTGGTGGGTATAGCTATAGACCGTTTCATATTGGAAGGTGACCTTGGCGGACTCAATATCATTGCCATCCTCTGTATCGGTGCTGCACTGTTGGTCTGGGCTGGCCAATATATGGAAACCCTGTTTCTATCCTATGCCGGCCAAGCGATACTCTTTAGAATGCGCACTGAGATGTTTGACCACCTACATCGGCTCTCGATGAGTTTCTTCGACCGCAATAAAGTGGGCAAACTCATGTCCCGGGTACAAAATGATGTGTCCCAGCTGCAAGAGCTTGTTACCAGTGAAATCCTTAGCATCATAACTAATGTCTTAACGCTGGTGGGCATAGCCTGTGTCATGATTATAATGAACCCCCGACTAGCCCTGCTTACTCTTACCGTGGTGCCAGTGCTGGCCATAATAATATTTATCTGGCAGAAGTTTGCTCGCCGCGCCTTCATTAAGATACGACAGGCTATTTCTGTAGTCAACGCTCAACTTCAAGAAGGCATATCCGGGGTGCGAGTAACCCAAAGCCTGTCCCGGGAGGGAAGAAGTTTTGAGGAGTTTAACAATGTAAATCAGGCACATCTAAGCGCCAACATAAACGCAGTAAGGCTACAAGCGGTCATAGCACCTGCAGTCCAGATATTGAGCGGCATCGCCTTTGGCCTGGTACTTGTCTTCGGTGGATATCAGGTTCTGGCAGGAGAGATGGGCCCTGGTGTTCTCATCACCTTTCTGCTCTATATCCAGAGTTTCTTTCGCCCCGTATTCGAGTTGACTATGCTGTATACTGAGCTCCAACGGGCTATGGCCTCCGGAGCGCGTATCTTTGAACTGCTCGATATCGAACCTGAAATCAAGGATAGTGCCCAGGCAATTGAGGTACCCCCGGTGAAGGGGGAGCTTAAGTTTCATCAGGTTAGCTTTGCCTATCAGCCCGGTGTGGAGGTGCTCCATGATATAGACTTAATAGTCAACCCTGGAGAAACAGTGGCTGTAGTAGGGCGGACTGGGGCTGGTAAAAGCAGCCTGATGAACCTCATTGCTCGCTTCTATGAGGTGGAGAGGGGTGAGATAACTGTGGATGGCTATGATGTGCGTTCAGTTACCCAGCAGTCATTAAGACGTCAAATAGGCATTGTGCCGCAAGACCCCTTTCTCTTTTCCGGCACTATAGAGAACAATATTAAATTTGGACACATTGAGGCCAGCCACCAGGAAGTCATCAAAGCAGCCAAAACGGCAGGCGCTCATGACTTCATTACCCACCTAGAACGTGGCTACGACACGCCAGTGGGCGAAAGGGGTGGCAACCTCAGTGCCGGGCAACGCCAGCTTATCTGTCTTGCCCGGGCAATCCTGGCCAATCCCCCCATCCTGATACTGGATGAAGCCACCTCCAATGTGGATACCAACACTGAGCGTCTTATGCAGAAATCACTCCGTCGCCTAGTTCAAGGGCGTACTTGTATCATTATTGCCCATAGGCTATCTACCGTGACCAATGCTGACCGTATTATAGTCCTCGAGCAGGGAAAAATCGCCGAGATAGGCTCTCACCAGGAACTCCTGGCTAAACAGGGTCTTTACTACGACATGGTTGGGGCTCTAACCGCACCAGACCTAGAGCAATAGGGTGCCTGATGAATGAGGTAGCATGGCTTGCTCTCCCTTTTAGCTTTTTAAACAATTTAGTATAATGTTAGTAACCATAACATTTGAAGGATGCGGTTGGAGGACTTAGATGGGTGACGTAAAGAGTGCTCTTGAGCTCGCTATGGAAAAGATAGAAAGGTTAGGCAAGGCAACTGATGAGGAACGCCTGAAATGGAAATATGTCCCGGAAGGGGAAAGGCTAGCAGTTAGATACCTCAAGCAGGATTGCAATCTAGTAGTCGAGTTGAGCCAGTATGAGGAAACGGCCAGGAGGTATATTATAGAGGGTGCTAGCGATATACTAATTAGAAATATCAACCTCTCCAAGGATGATTTAGTCAAAAGAAATAATAAACGGACAATGGATGGTTTGAAAAACCTAAAGAGTGATAAAGTGGCTGTGGAAAATGTCTACAGCAAGATGAGGCGCATCTTTAATCATTATACTGAGCAAGGAGAGCAGCAGAGAAGACAGGCTTATGAATCATTAAAGGCTGAATTTGAAGCCAAGGTGCAACAGGCAGTTCAACAGCAGCTAGGCTCATTAATGAGAATCAGGATAGATGTAGAAAAACAACCACAGTTCCAGGAGGAATGGCGCAAGCTCCAAACTCAGCTAGACTCACAGTACCTTAAGCTTTTGGATGAATACAAGCAGGAGCTATCAGGTATAGCTTAGACTATATCTGGTGTTTGAAGAGGAATTTAATGGATATTGATGACGAGAGGATTAGACAGGCAGTTAGGCGCACCGAGATATTAAGAGCGCCTAAGCAGAGCCTAGCTACCTTTGGCACCACAAATATATACTACTACCTGGTTACTGAACCGGTTTACTCAGAGCTGGTAAAAAATGTTACCGAGACAGTAGTTAGAGAGGGTAGGGTAATTGCCGAAAAGCCCCGGATTGTAACGCCTTACTATCTTTCCCGGCTTGAGGGATTTAGCTCAGAGGCAAGAAGATACTTTGAGGCGCTAATCAAGGCACACGGTCCTAATGCCCCAGGGCTGTTTTATACCTACAAGAATGAGCCTAAAGAGCTTAACATTGTATCTGATGATTTGCTATCGGTAGTAGATAAGCTAAATACTGAGATTAATAAGCGTGGTGACCCACTAACCTCTATTATTAAGGGTGAAGATGAATTTTGGGATGTGTCATTGATGAAGTTTATTTATGAAATGACCAGAAGCTCTCTACGTAATAATCTACAGCAAATGGGGGCTAGCGGACTCTTAGATATAGACGCTGGGGGTATTCCGGTTGAGGCTAGAGTAAGGATTGACGACCTTTTTAGAAAGGTTTCAAGTGGTGAGAGTGAACCCCACGAGCTACAAGCTGAACTTGACCGCTGGAACCTGTTCGAAGAGTATGAGGACAGGTTTTTTAACATTTTCAAGAAGAAACGATAGAAAGGCTTTCACAGCGTGAATATTGAGAAAATAATGGCTAGAGACCTTTCCGAGGCATGGTTTCTTTGCCTGCGTAAGACCTTAACCGAAGGCTATGAGTATAAGATTGAACGGGGGAGCTATAGCGGTCAGCGTCGGAAGGAACTTGATTTTGTAGTTGTTCAAATCAAGAATCCAGGAACAAGACCTTTAGTACCAGATGTGCCCCAGGGCGTGCCATCACCTACCTCCATGGAATACATAGAGAAATATCTTCCTTACCTTATGACAGCACATAAAGCCGAGGGAGAGCAATATACCTACGGTCAATATTTGGAGAAGCAGATTTCTGAAGTAATCAGGATGTATAAGGAGGATGGCTACAATACTAATCAGGCTTTTATGGCGGTAGGTGATAGTCAGTCAATTTTTCTATCAGACCCTCCGTGCCTGAGGGGGATAGATACCAGAATCCGTGATAATAAGCTTCACTTTGTCGTCTATTTCAGGTCGTGGGATTTATGGGCTGGCTTTCCATCCAACTTAGCCGCCATTCAGCTTCTGAAGGAGTATATGTCCAGCGAGATAGGGGTTGATGATGGAGAAATAATTGCTATGAGTAAAGGCATGCACCTTTACGAGTATTCCTGGGATTTGGCTCGAGCTACGGCAAGAATGGTATAGTGGCTAAGGGAGAAATATTATCTACATTCACTATCCACTTATTACACAATCTGCCCTTTTGCTCAATGCTTATTGAGAGTTAAATTCATCACGCTAGAGTTTACCGTACTCCATGAGTCGTCAAGAGATCAGGATGTGAGGACATGTTTGGTGATGCGATAAGGCAAGCGGCAAAGCCCACAGTTATAACTACAATTGTGATTGTAGCTATTGTATTGGCTATTACGGTAGCCCTTGACCTATGGTCATCTGCGGTGCATGACAAATCAGAGGAGCTTTATGACTTTGTCACGGCAGCAAAGATATTTCATGAGAAAATAGAGGGCAAGAACCTACTGGAGGATATCAGGACTCTGATTGAAATCGTCGCCCATGAGTCTCCAGAGAATTCATCAGAAATCGAGTCTTCGATTCGGCAGGGGATGTTGTCTGCAAGGGGATACAGGGAACAGTTTAACTGGTTATATCCTACTACCGATTCACTAGAACTCTTTGAGTCTCTAATACGGGAAGGGGGTCTCATCGAGAGTTGTTATTCCAAATTATACTTAGCATGGTCAGAAAAACAGTCAGGGGACGAATCCCATTGTGCGCAATACCTAGAGAAAGTGAGGGTGTTCTACGATGAGGCAGTATCTCTGAGGGAACAGAACAAGTTAAAACTGGACAGCTTACTGCTACAATTTGAACAAAACCATAGTCGCTAATAGCCACAAAACTATCAATGCCTGGTTAATGGTCTTGGCTTACCTGAGCTGGATGCATCAAATAACAACCGGTATGTACAGCGTCGACACACTTTCTTTGCTCATGATGGTTTGCCGCACTTGGTCGAACATGTGAGCCCCAACTGACGATCAGGCCACACCCTTCTAGAAAGTAGTCTTTCGCTAAATTGTTCAATCCTTGTGGGCTAGCCCTTAACCTTGATATGCAGATAGAGGTCACCGGACTTTTTACCCTCTATTATGCTCACACCCTTAAGTCTGATTTTAGTTCCTGCTTTAATCCCTGGCGGTATTTTAACCATTAATTTCTTTGTTTATTTACCTCTTTATGCTGGTCAGCGGCAGTTGCGCAAGGAACTCAGGGTTTGCTAAACTGAGATTGTATGTGGGCCGCTAGCTCAAATGGAAGAGCAGCTGACTCTTAATCAGCAGGTTACAGGTTCGACTCCTGTGCGGCTCACCATCTAGCTCCACCTCCTTTGCCAACATCATCTACTTGGATATATACCTCATAAGGCGGCTAAGGAGCTCTTCTCTGCTGGGCGGGCAATGACTATGCACTCGGCGCTGTCTTTAGCCTTCAGGCAGTTCATCAAGAGCGTGCCTTAGCCTTTTTATGAAATTGCTAACCAGCGATATGAAGTTATCCTTAGCCTCCATAAGCTGGATTATTCGACTGCCCACAATCACACCGTCAGCTATCCGGGCTACATGCCTTGCCTGCTCAGGGGTAGATATTCCAAAGCCAACACAGAGTGGCTGGGTGGCTACCTTCCTCACTCTGGCCACAAATGCTTCCAATCCTGAAGATAACTTATCTCTGGCTCCAGTAACCCCGGTTAAGGAAACCAAGTATATGAATCCCCGAGACCTCTGAGCTACCAGTCTGATACGCTCTTCAGTGCTGGTCGGAGCCAGGAGGTAAATGAGGTCGAGGTTTCGCCTTTGGGTGACAGCCTCCAGCTCTGAGCCTTCCTCCGGGGGCAGGTCAGGGATGATTAAGCCACTGACCCCGGAGCTAGCACAGGCGCTGCAGAATTCTTCAAGACCATAGCTAAATACCGGATTAAAGTAGGTCATAAATACTAAGGGTATATCAACCAATTGACGCAACTGTTTGGCTACCTCGAGGCAAAGCCGGGGAGTGGCCCCATTCTTAAGGGCATAAAAGCTCGCCTTTTGTATGGTAGCGCCATCAGCCAGGGGGTCAGAGAAAGGTATTCCCAGTTCCACTATATCGCAACCACTACTAGCCAGGAGAGGAACCACCTTCAAGGTGGCTTCAATGCTGGGATAACCTACAGTAATATAGGGTATCAGAGCAGTATGGCCTGGCCAGTTGAAGACAGAATCAATACGGCTCAAGGCTTCACTCCCAGTGCCTCAACTACGATGCCCATGTCTTTATCACCGCGCCCGGAGAGGTTGACTACGATGATTTGCTTCTTATCTAACGAACCTGCCATCCCGGCAGCATAGAATATGGCGTGAGCTGGTTCAAGGGCTGGGGTAATACCTTCAGTCTCACATAGCAGCTGGAAGCCCGCAAGGGCTTCCTCATCGCTTACCGCAACATAGGTGGCACGCCCGGTGTCCTTAAGATAGCTGTGCTCAGGACCAACACCAGGGTAATCCAGCCCGGCAGAGATGCTATGTGTCTCCCTAATCTGTCCGTTCTTGTCCTGGAGAACATAAGATTTTGCCCCATGGAGCACTCCTACTCTGCCTGCCATCAGTGGAGCAGCGTGCTCCCCAGTCTCAAGTCCTCTCCCGGCTGCCTCCACCCCAATAAGCCTGACATCCTTATCGTTCAGAAAGGGATAGAAAATGCCAATGGCATTACTACCACCACCGACACAGGCGATGATATAGTCGGGCAGGCGACCCAACTTATCCATAATCTGCTCTCTAGTTTCCCTACCGATTACCACTTGGAAGTCACGCACCATTGAAGGGTAGGGATAAGGACCGACTACTGAGCCCAGAAGGTAGTGTGTATTTCTAACATTGGTCACCCAGTCTCTTATCGCTTCGTTGATAGCATCCTTTAGCGTTCGGCTGCCCCCAGAAACAGGCCTTACCTCAGCGCCCATTAGCTTCATCCGAAAGACATTAAGCGACTGACGGCGCATATCTTCCTCACCCATGTAGATAATACACTCCATCCCCAGCTTGGCGCATACGGCAGCGGTAGCCACCCCGTGCTGCCCGGCTCCGGTCTCGGCAATGATTCTCCGCTTTCCCATTCTCCGGGCAAGAAGACCCTGCCCCAGGGCATTGTTAATCTTATGGGCTCCAGTATGAGCCAGGTCTTCCCGTTTAAGGAAAATCTGGGCGCCACCGCAGTGCCTGCTTAGCCTTTCCGCCAGGTAGAGCGGCGTCGGCCTCCCCGAATAGTCACGAGACATTGACTCAAACTCAGCCCAGAAGGCGTCATCAGCCCTTGCCTCCTTATAGGCTGTTGCCAGCTCATCCAGTGCCGGCAACAGGGTCTCAGGCACGAACCGTCCCCCATAGTCTCCAAAGTAGCCCCTCTCATTAGGCAGCAATAATTACCTCCTTCCGCTTAAAGCCAAAATCTTTCTAAGTTTTTGGGGGTTGGCTAACATCTCCCTCTGCTTTCCTCACCACCTCGACGAAGGCTCTGATTTTTGAGGCGTCTTTCTGCCCATTGCTCTCTACGCCTGTAGAGACATCAACCCCCCAGGGCCGGACCTCCCTGACCAATTGGCCAACATTTGCCGGGGTAAGTCCTCCAGCGATTATCACGGGAAACCTCACCGATACCTCCTCTGCCAATTGCCAATTAAAGACTTGTCCCGTCCCACCATAGGCGTCCCTGACCTGCGAATCCAGAAGGCAGATAAGCCCCCTTTTTAGAGGTAATTGGTACCTCATCTCTATATCAGCCAGGATTCCCTCAGCTGTCTTGTGGGCTGATACATGAATAACCTTGATGATTGGTCGTTCAATCTCACAACAATAGTCCCAGGTTTCATCACCACTGAGCTGCACCCAGTCCAGTCGGCAGTAGTCAGCAATACGATTAACCTCCTGAGCGGCTGCATTCACAAAAACACCAACCACAGCCGGGTGGGGTCTTAATCCATCAACCGCTTCCACTACCAATAGTGCCTTTTCGACGGAAACCTGACGCCGACTGGGAGCGAAAACCAGACCTAGAAAATCGGCGCCAGCCCTGCCCGCCGCCAAAGCATATTCTATCTCAGATAGCCCGCAAATCTTGACCTTGCTCACAATAGCTCCTCCATCTTAGCCACGATGTCAGGCGCAGACATTAGAGACTCACCAATGAGAACAGCGTCAACACCCCACCTTTTCAGCTTTTCCATGTCACCACGATCCTTTATACCACTTTCGCTGACCACTATTCTACCCGGTGGAATAAGCGGTCGGAGCCGCTCAGTGGTGGCCAGGTCAACAGTAAGGGTGCCTAGGTCTCGGTTATTGATGCCGATGATTCTGGATTGGCACCTCAGGGCAATTTCAAGCTCGGCTTCATTGTGCACCTCCACCAGACAGCTCATGCCCAATTCACGACTTAGCCCGATTAGTTCACTCAGTCTCTCAGGCGTCAGTATAGCCACGATGAGTAGTAGGCTATCAGCACCATAAGCTCGAGATTCGTAGATATGGTATGGGTCATAGAGGAAGTCTTTCCTGAGCAGAGGTAGCTTATTCTTGCCCAGTGCGCTTCTGATGTCTCTCAGGTGGTTGAGGCTGCCCTGGAAGTATTTAGCTTCGGTTAATACCGATATAGCTGAAGCACCATTACTAGCATAGGTCTGGGCTATCTCCACCGGGTTGAAATCAGGACGAATAATGCCCCTGGATGGCGACGCTTTTTTAACCTCGGCAATGAGCTGAATACGGTCGCCACATAGCGCCGAAGCAAAGTCGAGAGGTGGAGATTGCCCCAACGCTGCCCTTTGCAACTCTGCCAAAGGGGTGCTACGTTTCCTACTTTCAAGCTCTAGCCGATTATCGGCCACTATTTGGTCTAAAATCATTCTACGCTCTCTGGATGAAGCTTTGACTAAACTCAATTAGTTGTTCTAGTTTGGCCAAGGCATGACCGCTGTCTATTACTTCTTCGGCAATGTGAGCACCCTCCTTGAGAGCACGAGTCCCTCCTATTCCAGAAGGATACCTGCTCTTGCTGCCAGCCGCAATAGCTGCAGCGGCATTCATCACTACCACATCTCGTCTCGGGGACTTCTCACCCGCTAGCACTGAGCGTAGCATCTTCGCATTCCCCTCAGGTGTCCCCCCTTTAATTGTCTTTATTGGCGCCCTCTTGACCCCAAAATCCTCTGGGAGTACATAATAAGGAGATGCAGAAAGCAGTCCTTCATCCTTACTAACTTCCCACACTATAGACCTACCCGTGATTGAGATTTCATCCATTCCATCCAAACCGTGCACCACCAGAGCATGCTTGACCCCCAAGCGTTGGAGGGTGAGGGCAATCTTATCCCCTAATTCCTCACTGGGCACACCAATAACCTGATATGCAGCCTGGGCTGGGTTAGCCAGCGGACCGAGAATATTGAACACGGTGCGAATTCCAATCTCACGCCGGGGAGCAGACGCATATTTCATGGCCGGGTGGAATACCGGAGCGAACATGAAACCTATCCCCACTTCTTGGAGGCACCTCTGTACCTGTTCGGCATTAAGGTCGATTTTGACTCCTAATGCCTCTAATACGTCGGCACTACCACACTGGCTGCTCATAGCGCGGTTGCCATGCTTGGCTACCTTGAGCCCGGCTCCGGCAGCGACAAAGGCAGCCGCCGTGGAGATATTGAAGGTTTGCGAACCATCACCACCAGTGCCACAGGTATCCACTACCGGCTCAGCAATGGTTACCGGAACGGCTTTAGCCCTCATCGTCCTGACTAACCCGACGATTTCATCAACTGTTTCGCCCTTGAGCCTGAGCGCGGTGACAAAGGCACCGAATTGAGCCGGGGTGACCTCGCCCTGCATTATTTCTTCCATAACTGAGGCTGCCTCCTCCATAGTTAGCGAATGGCCAGATACTAGAGTTGCAATAGCTTCCCTAATCATGGTTTATTCTCCCCTCCGTTAAAAAGTTTCTCAATATGCCCTTGCCCACTTCAGTCATAAACGATTCGGGATGAAACTGGACGCCCTCTACCGGGTGCTGGCGGTGCCGTAGACCCATGATAGTGCCATCATCTGTCCAGGCCGTTACCTCAAGGCAGTCGGGCAGTCCCTCACGCTGGACTATCAGCGAGTGGTAGCGAATGGCGGAGAAAGGATTGGGTAACCCAGCCAGCACCCCCTGGCTGTTATGATATATTAGAGACGACTTACCATGCATTATTTCTGTAGCCTGCCCGATTAAGCCACCATAGCTATAACCGATGCACTGATGCCCCAAGCACACACCGAGTATCGGTAGCCTGGAGCCGAAATGTCGGATGACCTCATTGGAGATACCAGCCTGTAGCGGTGTAGACGGGCCAGGAGAGATAACTATGCGCTGAGGCTCCATCCTATCAATCCCCTCAAGAGTAGTCTTATCATTGCGCACCACCATTACCTCCTCACCCAGCTCACTCAAGTACTGGAAGAGGTTATAGGTGAAACTATCGTAGTTATCAATCAGTAACAGCACGACTCCTCCTAGGTATCTGTGCTGAACTCTCAGCCTGGCTAATAGCTTTAAGTAGTGCCTTAGCCTTGTTCATAGTTTCCTCAAACTCGCGCTCAGGCACACTATCGTAGACAATCCCACCTCCTGCCTGCACATAGGCAACGCCTTTGGTCATTACCATAGTTCTTATGGCTATGGCCATGTCCATGTTGCCCGAGAAAGAGAAATAGCCCACCGCCCCGGCATACGGTCCTCTTTTCTCCGGCTCAAGCTCAGCGATTATTTCCATAGCCCGGATTTTAGGCGCACCAGATACCGTGCCAGCAGGGAAACAAGCTCGCAGGGCATCAAAGGCAGTCAGGTCGCGCTGCAGCCTACCCTGGACATGAGTAACTAGGTGCATAACATGGGAGTAACGCTCAACATCCATCAGGTCACTGACTTCAACCGTGCCCGGCTCGCTCACGCGCCCGATGTCATTGCGTCCCAGGTCCACCAGCATAATATGCTCGGCACGCTCCTTTTCATCACTACGCAGTTCCTGCTCCAGCACAGCATCCTCGGTTGGACTTTTTCCCCGTGGCCTGGTTCCAGCTAGAGGGCGGGTCATTACTGCATCTTCCTCTACTCTGACCAGAATCTCAGGGGAAGCCCCAATAATATGGAAGTCGGTAAAATCGAGAAAGAACATATATGGGGAGGGATTGATAGTTCGCAGTGCTCTATAGATTTCAAAGGGAGCCACATCAGTAGGTTGGACTAGCCGTTGGGATAGCACCACCTGAATAGCTTCGCCCTCGGTAATATACTGCTTTATCTTAAGTACGCTTTCTTCGAATTCCTCCTTAGAGAAGTTTGATGAAAGCTTATAGTTGTTCATAGGCCGAGTAGCCGCCTTCATCTGCTGGCTTGGCTGAAGCGGTTGGCTCAACCTGTTCACCAGGTCATCGATTTTGTCCACTGCCTTTTGATAGGCTTCCTCTATGTCTCCGTCAAGACGGGCATAGCTTAAAACCTTAATCTTATGAGTGACGTGGTCAAAGACAAGCATAGTATCCACGAACATAAATAGCGATTCAGGTAATCCCAGAGGATCGCGGTCTGGGGTAGGTAACTCCTCGAAGCGAGTCACCGTTTCGTAAGCAAGATAGCCCACAGCACCGCCGCAGAACCGGGGAAGACCGCTAACTGGTACTAATTTACACTTGTTTAGTTCCTCGGCAACGAGAGGAAGGGGATCGGTCTTATCCTCTCCCTTAGTGGTTAGCACCCGGTAAGGCTCGGTGCCTATGAAGCTATAACGAGCCAGCCGCTGACCACCCTCAACACTCTCCAAAAGGAAGGAATAGCCACCACGATTAACCTTCAAGAAGGCAGACACGGGCGTCTCCAAGTCGGCAACAATTTCACGGTAAATAGGTACTAGATTACCATCCTTTTTATATTTCTTAACCTCTTCTAATGTTGGGTAATACATATAACCTCCCCCAATATTGCAATTAAAAACCTCTCACCCATAGGGGCGAGAGGTTAATCCTTCGCGGTGCCACCCTACTTGATTGCCTAAAGTAACTAGGCAATCATCTCTTCCAGGTACGGCTTCGGCATTTTGAAGCTATACCCTGGGCTCCAATAACGGTGCCCTTTCCGTCAAAACCTACTTAGTAAATCCCTTTCGGTTTGCAGCTCCCGAGTCCATTCAACCCCTGCGCCTAGCACCGGCTCACATCTTACCCGGCTCTCTGAGCCTCGCTGGGGGCATACTAGTCTCGTTCCCAGCCTTTATTTTCTATTTAATTGACTATAAGTATACGGGATTACTAGGCTTTTGTCAAGCGGCTTGGGATTGATTTTTATGTGTAGCGACAGTCACTATGCGTGGAATAGAACTAACCTTGTTTCTTCAGAAGTTATAGAGGCTATTGACAATCTTGCCATTTTATGATATTCTATACTTTGTAGATTATATTAGTCAACAAAGGAGCCAAGATAATGAAGCTTTCTACTAGAGGCCGGTATGGAACCAGGGCACTCTTAGAGCTAGCCCTTCACCAGGGAGAGAGACCGGTTCCCTTAAAAGATATCGCCCAAAGGCAGCAGATTTCACTACAATATCTAGAGCACTTAATCACTCCTCTTATAGCTGCGGGTATAGTACTGAGTACTCGGGGCCCCAGAGGTGGGGTCTCGTTAGCCAAGCCTCCTGAAGCGGTAAGATTGAGCGAGATCATTCAACTTCTTGAGGGCTCAATTGCTCCGGTGGAGTGCGTTAATAATCCAGGGATATGTGTCCGCTCCAAGTTATGTGTTACCCGCGATATCTGGAGTGAACTGAAAAAGGTAATGAATGGAGTATTGGAGTCTATAACCTTACAGGATTTAGTTGAGCGGCAAAAAAGAAAAGAGCAACCCGAAGGAGTAATGTATCACATATAAGTCTTCAGGCTCACAACTCTGAGGTGGCGTATAAAAGGAGGGAATCAAAATGGCAGAGATAAGCCAAAAAGTGGAGAAGCTTCGGTATAAGACGATAGAGATACCAAAGCTAATCAGAGGCATAGCCAGGGACTCTACCGAGCTAATCGGGAATACGCCTCTGGTCAGATTGAACCGAATAACTGAGGGTATAAAAGCAGAAGTAGTAGCCAAGCTTGAATCCTTTAATCCCATAAGTAGTGTGAAGGACAGGATAGGAGTAGCCATGATTGTTGATGCCGAAGAGAGGGGGCTCATTAAGAAGGATACGGTTATCGTCGAGCCTACCAGCGGTAACACCGGCATTTCCCTCGCCTTTGTCTGCGCTACCCGGGGGTACAGGCTCATCCTCACCATGCCTGATACGATGTCTGTGGAGCGGAGGCAGCTTCTATCTATTTTCGGTGCTGAGCAGGTGCTGACCCCCGGGGCTGAAGGGATGCCAGGGGCGATAAGAAAAGCGGAACAACTGGTGGCAGAAAACCCCAACTACTTTATGCCACAGCAGTTTAAAAACCCGGCAAACCCGGAGGTGCACCGGCTGACCACAGCCGAAGAAATCTGGAGAGATACCGATGGCAGAGTAGACATTCTGGTCTCTGGAGTGGGGACCGGAGGGACAATTACCGGGGTGGCCGAGGTGATAAAGAAGAGGAAGCCCGAATTTAGAGCCATTGCTGTTGAACCTGTTGATTCCCCGGTACTTTCTGGGGGGAAGCCCGGAGGGCACAAGATTCAGGGTATTGGGGCTGGCTTTGTCCCTGATGTTTTGAGAATGGACTTGATTGATGAAATTGTTAAGGTTAGTAATGACGATGCCGGAGCAACAGCCAGAAGGCTAGCCAAAGAAGAGGGGATACTGGCGGGTATATCTTCAGGAGCAGCCGCCTGGGCTGCATTAGAGGTCGCCAAAAGACCGGAGAATAAAGGCAAGCTTATAGTGGTAGTCTTGCCCGACACCGGTGAACGCTATCTATCTACCTGGCTTTTTCAAGAGCTTTATCAGACTGCGCAAGGAACATAAAGGAGCAGGAAAAGTTAGGAGGGCGTCTGAAGAGGCTTGAGAGCTTAAGCGGACTGGTAGTCCCTGAAGATGAACTGGGGGATAGGAGGAGGGAACTGGTGAGAGAATTCAGTCAAGGAGGAGGGATATGAGATTTGAAACGCTAACCATTCACGCTGGGGAGAGGCCGGACAGAGCATTCGGTGCTGTCTCAGTGCCCATCTACCAGACATCAACCTTTGTCTTCGAGGATGTGGGCAAGACGAAAGGCTATGATTATTCCCGCACCGCGAATCCGACGAGGAAGGTGCTGGAGGATACCATCGCCCAGCTTGAGGGAGGGAAGGCAGGTTTTGCCTTCGCTACTGGGATGGCTGCCGAAACCACGATTATGCACCTACTTAAGGCAGGCGACCATGTCATCTCAGGGGATGATGTCTATGGAGGAACCTATAGGCTATTTCAGAATGTGATGCGCGACTTTGGGCTGGAGTTTACCTTCTTAAGAATGGACAACAGGGCGAGAATTGAAGATGCCATAAAGCCCAATACCAGAATGTTGTGGCTGGAGACTCCATCTAACCCACTGCTCAATATTGTTGATATCGAAATGGCAGTTGATATCGCTAAAAAGCATAATTTACTCACAGCGATAGATAACACCTTTGCCACCCCTTATTTCTTGAGACCTATTGAGTACGGGATTGACCTCGTTGTTCATTCCACAACCAAGTATCTCAATGGGCACTGTGATGTTGTCAGTGGTGCGGTGGTAACCACCACCGATGAACTAACCGAGAGGATTCAATTTCTCCTCAATGCTATGGGAACCTGTGCCTCTCCGTTTGATTGCTGGCTGGTGCTGCGGGGAATCGAGACCCTCCCGGTGAGAATGAAACAGCACGAAGAGAATGCTATCGCCGTGGCGAACTATCTTAAGGGGCATCCTGCGGTAAAGAGGGTGTTCTATCCTGGACTCGATTCTCACCCGGGGCATGAAATCGCCAGGAGGCAGATGAAGGGGTTTGGCGGGATAGTTTCATTTGAATTAAAAGAGGGGATTGAGGCCGTTAACCGCTTTCTAAAAAGGATTAAAGTCTTTTCCCTGGCAGAGTCACTGGGTGGTGTTGCTTCCCTTGCCGAACATCCAGCTACCATGACCCATGCCTCAATGCCCAAGGACTACCGAGAAAAGGTGGGAATCACCGACGAACTAGTCAGGTTATCGGTAGGCTTAGAAAACATTGATGATTTGATTGAGGATATAAGCCAGGCGCTGGAGCCTAGGTGAAGGAGGAGGACGTGTCTTATACCAGAGCTTTGCGTTGTCGAAAGTGCGGGCAGGAGTATCCTGTGCAGCCTCTCAACCTGTGTGATTTCTGCCTTAGCCCGCTGGAGGTCAGCTATGACTACAAGGCTATGGCTAGAGTCCTAAGTCGGGAGAAGCTTGCTGAGGGGCCACTAAGTATGTGGCGGTATCGCGATATGCTGCCTGTGGAAGGTAAAGAGGTGGATATTGGCACTGGCTTTACCCCCTTGGTCAAGGCCGATAGGTTGGGGGAGGAGCTGGGACTTGATGAACTCTATATTAAGAATGACTGCCTTAATCCAACATACTCGTTCAAGGATAGGCCAGTATCAGTTGCCGTCACCAAGGCACAGGAATTCGGGTTTGACACCATAGCCTGTGCCTCAACCGGTAACTTGGCTGCCAGTGTAGCCGCCCATGCCGCCAAGGCGAATATGAAAGCTTGCGTTTTCGTCCCCTCTGGTGTAGAACCAGGCAAGCTGGTGGGGATAGCAATCTATAACCCAATTCTGGTGACCGTTGATGGAAGCTATGACGATGTCAACCGTCTTTGTGCCCGACTGGTAGAAAGATATAACTGGGGTTTCATCAACATCAATCTCCGACCCTACTACGCCGAGGGAAGCAAGACTTTGGGCTATGAGGTAGCAGAGCAACTGGGGTGGCGTGCCCCTGACTGTGTGGTGGCTCCGGCTGCCTCGGGGCTCAGCTTTACCCGAATATGGCAGGGGCTGAACGAACTGTCCATGCTAGGTTTAATTGAGCTGGTTAATACCCATATGTATCTTACTCAGGCTGCTGGCTCTTCACCCATTGTCAACGCCTTTGAGGCGGGCTCCCTCCATGTGCACCCGGTAGAACCAGACACCATTGCCAAGTCCATAGCCATTGGGAACCCGGCTGATGGCTACTATGCGTTGAGGGTCGCCAGGCAGTCAGGGGGTGGTGCCTGCGCGGTCACCGATGAGGAACTCATCGCCGGGATGAAGCTGCTGGCTCAAACTGAGGGCATCTTTGCTGAAGCGGCAGGCGGAGTAGTGATTGCCGGGCTCAAGAGGCTGGTAGCTTCAGGGGTAATTAAAAGAAACGAGCTTACGGTGGCTTTTATCACCGGGGCAGGACCCAGGACTCAGGACATAGTGTCAGACCTCGTTCAGCCCTTTGCTGTCCAGCCTAGCCTAGAATCATTTGAGGAGGTGCTTGGTGCGCGAGTTTAAGCCCGTCAAACTTCACCAGTGCTATACTAAGCCCAAGAAAGATAAAGGGAGGCTAAGATGGCCAAGAGACAAGTAATGTTTACCTTTCCCCAGGAGCTAATCAAGGAGCCCATTATTTATACTCTTAGTCACCAATTCAAGGTAGTGACCAATATTCGCCGTGCCGACATATCCGAGGATAAGGGTTGGGTGGTGTTAGAGCTGGAGGGGGAAGACGAGGAGATTGAGCGAGGTATTAGCTGGGTGATAGGCAAAGGGGTAAGGGTGGACCCCGTCACTGGAGATATTGTGGAGGGTTAAAAATGGGAAGGATATACCTTGATTATGCTGCCACCACACCGACGCACCCCGAGGTGGTGAAGACGATGCTGCCCTATTTTACCGACGCTTTTGGTAACCCTTCAAGCATTTATTCCTATGGGCAGGAGGCAAAGGGGGCTATTGAGGAGGCAAGGGTCAAGGTTGCCGACCTTATTGGTGCCCGGAATGAGGAAATCGTCTTTACCAGTGGTGGGACTGAGGCAGATAACTTTGCCTTAAAGGGTGTTGCTTACGCCAACGAGAACAGGGGGAACCACATCATTACCAGTTCCATCGAGCACCACGCGGTGATAGAGACGTGTAAGTTCTTGGAGAGAAGCGGGTTCAGGGTAATCTACCTGCCGGTAGATGAGTATGGCCTGGTTGACCCCGACGATGTAGAAAAAGCTATTACCGATAAGACTATCCTCATTTCGATAATGCAGGCTAACAATGAAATGGGCACCGTACAGCCGATAGCCGAAATAGGTAGAATTGCCAAAGAGGCAGGAATCTATTTCCACACTGACGCGGTGCAGACGGTGGGGCATATCCCGGTAGATGTGAATGAACTCGGGGTAGACCTACTCTCTATGTCAGCACACAAGTTTTATGGTCCCAATGGGGTTGGAGCGTTATATATTAGAAAGGGCACAAAACTAACCCCCTTTATGCATGGCGGGGAGCAGGAGCGGAGGCGGCGGGCTAGTACAGAGAATGTCCCCGGGATTGTAGGCTTTGGCAAAGCGGTAGAACTTACCCAACAGGAAATGAGCCGGGAGGCAGAGCGGCTGACTTATCTTCGTGACCAGCTCATTAAGGGTCTCCTGGAACGGATTGACCACATCCGCTTAAACGGCCATCCCCTAATGAGGCTACCTAACAATGTCAATGTGAGTGTTGATTTTGTAGAAGGCGAATCAATGCTCCTCAATCTTGACCTGGAGGGCATTTGTGCTTCTACCGGCTCAGCCTGCAGCTCATCAAGCCTTGAGCCATCTCATGTGCTCCTGGCACTGGGGCTGTCTCCTGAACAAGCACATGGCTCCTTAAGGTTTAGTCTGGGCAAGTGGACTGCCGAGGAGGAAATAGGTCGAGTTCTGGAGGTATTGCCCCGCATTGTAGCCAAGCTCAGAGCTATGTCACCGCTTTTGAAAAGCCACCGATAGGAGAGGAAAGATGCGTGATGTCTGGTCACTCTACAGCGACAAGGTGATGGAGCACTTCAAGAACCCGAGGAATGTAGGGGAGATAGAAAATCCCGATGGCGTTGGACATGTGGGGAACCCGGTGTGCGGCGATATTATGGAGCTTTACATCAAGGTAAATGATAACACCATTACTGACGCCAAATTCAAGACCTTCGGCTGTGGAGCCGCCATTGCCACCAGCTCTATGGTCACCGAGATGGTAAAGGGGAAAAGTATAGATGATGCGCTGGAAATCTCCAATCGGGCGGTAGCTGAAGCTTTAGACGGACTGCCGCCGATTAAGATGCATTGCTCAGTTTTAGCCGAGGAGGCACTTAAATCAGCTATTTAGGACTACCTTGCTAAAAACAAATGGAGGGACAATGGAAGTAAATGAAATCCCCGAAAT
>Ga0209979_1001640_pt1 | contig 23780 bp, 24 predicted proteins | sample AnhtaG_FD_183114 | JGI IMG/M metagenome (GOLD analysis project Ga0209979, IMG submission 183114) | Deep subsurface microbial communities from Anholt, Denmark to uncover new lineages of life (NeLLi) - Anholt_01485 metaG (SPAdes) (version 2) | ecosystem: Environmental > Aquatic > Marine > Oceanic...
GATGTCCTCGCCCAGGCGTTGCGGGATGCCAATGTCGACAACAACAAGCTCCCCCACCTTGTCTCTACCGGGAAAGGCGAAAAGGCCCAGTTTCGGGTAGCCCAGGGTGATCGTTAGATCGGCGGCGATGCAGGAGGGATCGGTTTCCCCTGTATCGGAGTCGAGCCCCGAGGGTAGATCGAGAGCGACGATGTTAAGGGCGGGTTGCGCCTCTTTGGCTTGCCTCACACGGGTCAAAACCTCTTTAAAGATGCCTTCAAGGGGGCGAAGCTTTCCCGTGCCGAATAAGGCATCGATGACCACCTCGCTAGAGGAAAGTATGCTTTCAAGGTCAGCCAAGTCCTTATCCTGCGAAGCCAGGGTGGAGGGAATAGCCCTTTCTTTGGCAAGCATATAGTTAGGGTCGTCATCTCCTCTCTCGGTGCAGAGGTAGATGTAGACTCTTGCTCCCCAATCATGGAGATGGCGAGCAGCGACCAAGCCGTCTCCGCCATTATTGCCCGGTCCCACCAAGACGAGGATTTGCCGCTGCGCGGCGCTGCCGAGCCACCCTTTCACCTCTTGGGCAATGGCAAGCCCAGCGTTCTCCATGAGCACCTCGGAGGGAATGCCGAGCTCGGCAGCGCCGCGCTCAACCTCCCTCATCTGGTCTGTGGTTACAATCTTCAATACTGCCCCCTATAACTGAAGCGATAGCATAATTCCTGGAGTGCGAAAGACTGATGGCAAGCTCCCCTAAGCCCAAGTCCGCGGCCTTTTTTTGTGCCCTGCCATGAAGATAAACTAAAGGTTTTCCATCCGAGTTGGAAAGAACCTCAATGTCGCGCCATCCCACCCCCTTGGTTCCTGTGCCCAAGGCCTTCATTACCGCCTCTTTGGCAGCAAAGCGAAGTGCCAATGCTGGAGCGCGATTGCGGCAAATATGAAGCTCCCCCGGGGTATAGATCCGGTGAAGGAAGCGCTCTCTCCAGCGGGCCATCGCCTCTTCAATGCGCTCTATTTCAATTATATCCACACCAACAAAGTACATAAACCATCTACAACCCGATTATCGTCCAGGCGATAGTAATGGTCATACCCCCGCCCATCAGGCAGCCGCTCAGCTTCCCCATAGAACTGCTTAGCGGTGTCCTTGCCTCTTCAACGCCGTGCCTGCGCAGGTACTCCGCTACCCTACCCTCGAAGAGTCCCGCCACGCCATCGGTGATAGCGTCTCCAACTAAACTGCCCAATATTGCGCCCAGTAATCCAGCAAAGCTGGCGCCAATCAGGGCAAAGATGACCATGAACCCGGTATCAATAGCCCCGAAAATGATGTCTGCCCCCGCAGACTTTATCGACCTGCTAGCAAGTATCAGGGGAATCCAGGGCAGTAGGCCTATAACGATTACTACGGGTCCAACAAAGGCCTTGTGGGTGTAAATGAGGGCGATGACAGCCACTACCAAGACGGATAGAGCCAAAAGGTGAACCGCCGCTGGCAGTAAACCTTCCCCCCTCACTTTTTCCCAGCGCCTTGCTTTCATCCCTTGTGCCATAGTATACCACATCCCCCCTTCTCATCCTCCCTTGCGCTTGGGTGGCGTGCCCCCGATGAGGCTCACGCTCCAGTTCTTAGGGGGTCTTATCTGCTCCAGTTTATCGAGCCGACCGGGCTTTTCCAGTCGCTCATAGATCAACTGCCAGGCGTAGGGGACGTCAGGGTCAACCTCACACTTGCCCCCTTGAGAGCCGCCACAGGAGGGAGGTGATCTTATCCACCGTGGGCATCTCGGTAACCCCCGGGGACAATAGCTACATTATGGGGCATCTTCCCACCGAAGATGGAGGCCATCTCTTGGGCCTTGCGACGCATATTGAAGGCTTCGGCATAGTGAGCCACTGCCTGAAGGTTGACCTCATCGGGGAGGTGATAATCCCCTTCATACCTGGGAGCGAAGGAGGCAAGCTCCCCTCGCTCGATAAACCTTTTCATGGAATTTGGGGATTCGCCCTTGGCTTTCCTTCATTGTAGCGATTAGAGAAAAAAATCACAACATATTGCTTTCCACCGCGGCACATGGTATAATTCGAGGTTGGGCAAAGGCTCTAGTGGCTATGGTTTATGTAGCTCTGATCAGTTATACGCCGGATCCTGAGCGTACCATTGCTGCCGCTGCCCGTGTTTCCACCTCCCCCGCTCATGCCTCCCAGCTTATGCAAAAGCTAAGCCCACAAGCTGTCGATCGTCTCCTTACTCGCCTCATCTCCTCGGGTCACCTCTCCCCCTTCGAACATGCCAGCTTTACTTTCGCCATCGAAGGGATCTCCCGGGTCACCAGCCATCAACTGGTAAGGCATCGGATGGCAAGCTATACTCAGCAGAGCCAGAGATATGTTCCCCTAAAGGAGTTTGATTACATTACCCCGGCCACGATTAGTGCTAAGCGTGAGATGGAGGCTAAGTATCACCAGGGGGTTCGTGCCGCTCATCACCTTTACCTTGAGATGCTCGGTGCCGGCATTCCGGCGGAGGATGCCCGATATGTGCTTCCCCAGGCTGCCGAAACCAGGCTGGTGATGACCATGAATGGCCGAGAGCTGATTCACGTATGCTCGCTAAGGCTTTGCCTAAGGGCGCAATGGGAGATCGTGGAGCTCTTTGAGAAGGTTAAGGCTGAGGTGGAAAAGGTGGCGCCCCGCCTGGGGGCGGAGCTTAAGCCGAAGTGCTACCGCCTGGGGTACTGCGATGAGGCTGAAAGCTGTGGCATTTTCCCCATCGCCGTAGAGATGGGAGAAAGGAGATAGAAGGTGACGGCAAAGATCATTGAGGGCACTAAGATAGCGGAGGAGATTCGGGAGGAGCTGAAGGTTAGGGTAGAGAGGCTCAGGGAGAAGGGGGTAATCCCTGGATTGGTCATGGTGCGGGTTGGCGAGGACCCAGCTTCGGTGTCCTATGTCAAGGCCAAGAGTAAGGCCAGCGAAGAGCTCGGCATCTACTCGGAGACCATAGTATTATCTGAGGATGCCAAGGAGGAGGAGGTTCTGGCCAAGGTGGATGAGCTGAATAGGGATCCGAGATTTCACGGTATCCTGGTGCAGCTTCCATTGCCCAAGCATATCGACTCGGATAAGGTGTTGAATGCCATGGAGCCGAGGAAGGATGTCGATGGCTTTCATCCGGTGAATGTGGGCAGGCTGTTGATTGGCGAGCCCTATTTCCTCCCTTGCACCCCCCATGGTGTGCAGCAGCTATTGCTGAGGAGTGGCTATGACCCCGGGGGCAAGCATGTGGTCATCTGCGGGCGGAGCAATATTGTGGGCAAGCCACTGATGGCAATACTGGTGCAGAAGAAGAAGGGGGCCAATGCCACGGTTACGGTGTGTCACACCGGAACCAGGGACCTTGCGGCAACGACGAGGCAGGCGGATATCCTTATCGCGGCCATGGGTAGCCCCAAGGCGATAACGGCTGATATGGTGAAGGATGGTGCCGTGGTCATCGATGTCGGCGTCAATAGGATTCCAGACGCCACTAAGAAGAGTGGCTATCGGTTGGTGGGCGATACCGATTTCGATGCTATTAAGGAAAAGGCGGAGGCGATCTCACCAGTGCCTGGCGGTGTTGGTCCGATGACCGTCACCATGCTCATGGTGAATACGGTGAGGGCGGCGGAGGAGCAGTCGGGTTTAAAAACTAATTAAAGGAGGATTAGATGCCGGTAAAAATTAGATGGCCAGTCCCCGAGGACCTCGTGATCGCCCAGGAGGCAGAGCTCAGGCCGATCGCCGAGGTGGCCAAGGATGCCGGGATTTTGGATGAGGAGCTTGAGCTGTATGGGAGGTACATGGCCAAGATAGACTATGTCAAGGTTCTCGAGAGGTTAAAGGACAATCCAAGCGCCAAGATGATCTGTGTAACCGCAATCACTCCAACCCCCCTGGGTGAAGGAAAGACGGTGACCGCCTTTGGCCTGGGTCAGGCGCTAAAGCGCCGGGGCACGAATATCATAAATACCTTCCGTGAACCCTCCAAGGGTCCCCTCTTCGGCATAAAAGGTGGAGCTACCGGTGGTGGTTACTCCCAGGCCCTTCCTATGGAAAATATCAACCTTCACTTCACCGGTGATATTCATGCCGCCGATACCGCCCAAAATCTATGTGCCGCTGCCATAGACGCCAGCATCCTGCACGGCAATAAATTGAATATCGATCCCCTGAACATCACCTGGCGGTATTGCGTTGATGTAAATGCTCGTGCCCTAAGAACTATTATTGTGGGGATCGGAGGCAGGGCCGATGGCTATCCCAGGGTGACCGGTTATGACATCACCGTAGCCACAGAGACCGCAGCCATTCATGCCTTGACCAGCGGACTTAGAGATTTGAGGGAGAGGTTCAGAAGGACAGTCATTGGCTATACCTATGATAATAAGGCGGTGACCTGTGAAGACCTCAGGGTTGCCGGGGCGATGACTGTACTCCTCAAGGACGCCATAAAGCCGAATCTTGTCCAATCCACGGAGGGTCACCCCATGATCTGCCATGCTTTCCCCTTTGCCAATGTGGCCCACGGCAACAACTCGGTATTGGCGGACTTGGTAGCTGTGAAGCTTGCCGATTATGTGGTCACTGAGAACGGCTTCGGCGTTGACTGCGGCTTCGTCAAGATGATCGATGTCAAGTGCCGTCAGAGCGGGTTGAAGGTGGACTGTTGTGTCATCGTTGCCACTGTCAGGGCTCTTAAGCAGCACGGTGGTGCCTTTCATCTTCGCCCAGGGATGGCCTATTCCAGGGTTAAGGAGGCGGCGGAGACCGAGAACCTTCCCGCTCTAGAGAAGGGCTGTGAGAACCTGGCTCGCAATATCGAGATTGCAAGGATGTATGGCGTCCCGGTGGTGGTATCCGTCAACAAGTTTACCCCCGACACCGATAAAGAGCTTGAGCTTGTGCGCAGGAAGGCTCTGGAGGCCGGCGCCGATGGCGTTGCCCTTTTTGAAGGCTGGGCTAAGGGGGGAGAGGGGGGCTTAGAGCTGGCCGATGAGGTGCTTAAGGCTGTGGAGAAACCCCATGAGATGAAGTTCCTCTTCCCCGACGATATTCCTATAAAGGACAAGATCGAGACCATAGCCACCAAGGTCTTTGGTGCCGATGGGGTAGATTTTAGTCCCGACGCTCAGCAAAGGCTAAAGCTATATACTGACCTTGGCTTCGGTTGGATGACCGTTAACATGGCCAAGACCCACCTGTCGTTATCCCATGATCCCAATTGGGTAGGGGTGCCGAAAAACTACAGGCTACCTGTCCGTGATATCCGAGCTTCGGTAGGGGCTGGCTTCTTCTATCCGCTTTGTGGCGTCTTCCCTACCATGCCCGGGCTCCCCACCGTGCCTGCCTTCGTTCCCGTTGATATCGATTTGGAGACGGGAAAGACTGTCGGCCTGTTCTAGGGGTAACCAGGCTTTTTCGAGCCTTTCGCTTTACCTTAAAGGATGGCGTAAAACTAGCCTGATGTTCGAAAAAAAGACGGCTAGAGAGCCTTCCTTTTTTTGCTTTAAGGGGTGGCGATGGTGTAGAATTAGCCCGATGTTTGAAAAAGAGGTCTCTTTGAATCAGGAGAAGCTTCAGGAGTTTGAGCCTATTTTCTACCCCCGGTCCATCGCCGTGGTGGGCGCCTCCAAAGACAAGCTCAAATACGGCACCAGATATCTCGAGTCCTTGATCAATGTGGGGTTTAAGGGCAAGGTTTATCCTGTCAATCCCGGTGGCGGCGAGGTCTCCGGTCTTGAAGCCTACCCCAGCTTGAGGGATATCCCCGGTCCCGTGGATTACGTTATTGTGGCCATCCCGGCGCAGTTTGTGCTCGATCTGCTGGATGATTGTGCCGCAAAAGGGGTGAAGGTGGTTCAGTTCTTTACTGCCGGCTTCTCTGAGACGGGGGAGGAGGAAGGTCGCCGGTTGGAGAGGGAGATGGTAAAGAAGGCAAAGGAGGGGGGCTTTCGAATCATCGGGCCCAATTGTATTGGAGTCTACACCCCGGCGCACTTCATGCCTTACGGACCGATGGAGATATTGGGGGAAGCTGGCTCGGTAGGCTTCATCTCCCAAAGCGGGGGGCACGCTGGGAACCTCCTTCAAGAAGGGCTGATGCGGGGCATTCATTTTAGTAAGGTGGTCAGCTTTGGTAACGGTTGCGACCTCAATAGCGTGGACTATCTGGAGTATCTCGCCGTCGACCCAGAGACAAAGATCGTTGGTGCTTATTTGGAGGGTGTGAAGGATGGGAGGCGCTTCCTCCACCTTGCCCGGGAGATCTCAAAGACAAAGCCAATGATCGTCTGGAAGGGGGGTAAGACCGAGGCCGGGGCTGAAGCTGCTGCCTCTCATACCGGTGCCCTCGCTATATCGGATGTTATCTGGAGCGCTGTGCTGAGGCAGGCGGGGGTGATTAAGGTGGAAAGCCTTGAGGAGCTAGCCGATACCCTCCTAACCTTCCAGCATTTCCCGCCCTTCCTCGGCGATAATGTGGCTATTATCGCTGGGCTTGCCGGTGGTGGCGGTGGGGACAGCGTCTACTCCACCGATGCCTGCACCAGCGTGGGGCTCAATGTTCCACCCTTTACTGAGGAAACAAGAAGCAGTTTGAAGCCAATTCTGCCAGCGGCAGGGAGCATCCTCAGAAACCCGCTGGATATGGGTGGAGTAGGGGGGACCCTGGAGATTCTGGAGCGGACCATGGAGATAGTGGTCTCCGACCCCAGGATAAACATTGTCATCGTTAATGAGCATATAGACTTTCTGCTGCGGTTCCTTTCCAAAGAGAGGCTTGACGGCGTGAACGATATTCTTATTCGCTTCAGGAGGAGTCAGGGGAAGCCTATCGTGGTTGTTTCCCGACCCGGTTTGGCCGGTGCCGAGCGGATAGCGGTGGAGAGAAAGCTCTCCGATGCCCAGGTAACGATATACCCCAGCCTGGATCGGGCGGCTAAGGCCATCGCCAACATGAACTGGTACTTCAGGTTTCATAGGGAAGTAGCTATGCCACAAGGCTCACCGTGATCGCCTCTTGGGGGCATACCTCCTCACACACCTTGCAGCCGGTGCACAAACTCATCAGAACCGGCGCTATCGCCCAGTCCTCCGCCCTCTTACCCGGCTCGCGGCACACCCGCGGGTAGTTCATGAACACCCCTTCCGGGCAGGACTCAATGCACTTGCGGCATTCCCGTGGTGATTTGCACTTCTCTTGAACGATATCTATCTGTACCATGGCATCACCACTCCTTCGCCAGCACCGGAATTGCGTTCCTGTCCCGCAAGGTGATAGCGTCGTTGGTGCATACCGCACGGCAGACGCCGCAGCCATAGCACTGGAATTCGTTGATGTAGCACTTGTGAAGGGAGGGGGAGTAGCTGATGGCCCCGAAGTTGCACTGCTTCTTGCAGTCGCGGCAGCCGTTGCAGCTCTCCCAGTCGATGCTCGCCACGTACTCCGCCTTGAACAATGCCGGAAAGCCAACTCGCAAGTGCAGCTTCAAGGGTATGCACTCATCGACGCTGCAGTTGCAGATGGCACCAACATAGGGGGTGATGAAGGTCCGTACGCTGTGGACCAGGCCGTTGCGGTCAAGCTTCTGGAAGGCCTTCTTCGCCTCCTCCTTAGTAAGCAGTTCCAAATCCGCTGACCAATCTGGATATTCAAGAATGGGATGGGACTCTGGCACAAAGGTGGTCACGCCGAAGCAGTATCTGGCGTCATACCTGGCCTGTAGAGTGCTCCGGCAGGCGCAGGGCAGTCTCACCACGCTGAGGCTCATATCGAGAATTTGCTCCATCTCCTCCAGAGGCACGACCTGGCTCCACTGCTCTTTTTTGTAGTGCTCCACTAGCGGAGCCCTCATAGCCTCAGCGGCGGTAGGGTCGGCGGCGATGAGCTTATCCAGCGCCCCATACTTATTGACCATGGTCTCCTCAAACCTCCCGAAAAAGTCGGCGATGAAGCGCTTTCTCTCCTCGTTGAATAGCTCCTCGCTATAGTTTTTTGCCTGAAGATACCATTTCTTCCCCTCGCCGTGCTGAATACAGAACTCACACATCCTGGCACCCCCTTCGATAATGTTAGCTGGCTCACTCTAGCGCACGTCCCCCCAATAGGTCAACGCTTTACGTGAACTCGACAGGGCTGACCTAGTGCCTAGGCTAAGGCAACTCTTGGCCTGCCCCGAGCCTCCTGCAAGTCATTCGTAACCTGCCGGGCGGGGCCCGCATGTACAATACGCAGAATTCATCCCACCTTCGAACATGGAGATGCATGAGTGCTGCGCATCCTACGCACTTGCCCTTGACAGCAGCCGTGGGATGTGTTAGAGTCCGCACTGGTGGACACAGACCCGCAGACGGGGTTTCGAGGCTCCTCGCATATCGCGGAGGAGCAAGCAACAGAGAGGAGGGACACATGATCAAGGTATCAGTACTATATCCCAATGAGCCGGGCAAGAAATTTGACTTGGATTACTATATGAATAAGCATATACCTATGGTTCATCGACTGCTTGATCCCTTGGGTTTGGTCCGAAGCGAAGTAGAGAAAGGCATTGGCAGCGCTGAACCAGGCGCTCCTCCCCCATTCATCGTAACGGGACATCTTATATTCAATTCGATAGAAGCCTTTCAGCAAGCCTTCTCACCCCACGCCGCCGAAATTATGGGCGACATACCCAATTACACCGAAATTCAGCCGCAAATTCAAATCGGTGAGATTGTGAAGTAAAGACTCAAGGCACGAGGGCCGTGACACAGCACGCGCTAGGGTAACCAGAATTGGCGGCAGCCAATGGTGCTGTGCTTGTTACTGATGTATGTGCCGGTCACGCAAACGAGAGAGGCCCCGCTCAATAGCGGGGCCTCTGTATTTCCTCCTACAGCAGGCCCCGGTAAACTTTGCTTCTAGCGGGCTGTGCAGCGGGCTTATAATTGTTTTTATGAGAACCAGCGACTTCGATTACCATCTTCCCCATGAGCTTATCGCTCAGACCCCCATCGAGCCCAGGGACCACTCTCGACTCATGGTTCTCTCCCGGGCTGATGGCTCTATAGAGCATCGCCGCTTCTTTGAGATCGAGGATTTTCTCCATGAGGGCGATGTTCTGGTTTTCAATGACAGCCGCGTAATTCCGGCACGGCTTATCGGTCGAAAGGAGGGCAGCGCAGGGAAGGTGGAGATATTGCTTCTGCGCCAACTGAACCCGGGGCTTTGGGAGACATTGGTGAAGCCAGGGCGAAGGGTCAATGTAGGGGCGAGGATCGAGTTCACCGCAGACGGCCTCTGGGGCGAGGTTGTGGAGTGGGGGGAGAGGGGAACCAGGTTGATCCGCTTCTCTGATGAGCAGGCCCTGGAGAGGGTGGGCCTGGTGCCTTTGCCCCCTTACATTCACCTTCCGCTAGCTGATCCAGAGCGCTATCAGACGGTTTACTCCAGGGTGAAGGGAAGCGTTGCCGCACCCACCGCAGGGCTACATTTCACCCCAGAGCTGCTCCATCGCCTCGAGGAGAAGGGGGTTCATCTCGCCTTTGTCACCCTTCATGTTGGGCTTGATACCTTTTCACCGGTGCGCGTGGAGGACCCCAGAAACCATCCGATGCATAAGGAGTATTGTGAGCTGAGGGAGGAGGTCGCTCAGGAGCTCAACCTGGCCAAAGCAGAGGGGAGGCGAATTATTGGCGTTGGTACCACCACGGTGAGGGTTTTGGAGCAGGGAGCCCTGAAGGGAGGGGGAATCGAGGCTTTTCGGGGCTGGACCGACATCCTCATCCTGCCCGGGCATCGCTTCCGCACTGTGGATAGGCTGATCACCAACTTCCATTTGCCTCGTTCCACCCTGCTCATGCTGGTCTCCGCTTTTGCCGGCCAGAGTTTCACCCGGCGAGCCTACGAAGAGGCAATAAGCCTGGGCTACCGCTTCTATAGCTTTGGTGACGCCATGCTGATACTCTGATGTGAAACCGGCTCCAGTCGAATTGCCCAGGTCAATTGTGCTCCAGTACTGTGGGTTGTATCCTCTCTCAGTCGCTTTAGCGATGCCTCCAGTTTTGCGCTCTCAGCTTCTATTTGGGGGACAAGAAATGTATAGTCTCACCGCTTACATCTAATGCCGCTTCCATAAGGGCCTCAGCCAGGGTGGGATGGGGATGGATAGTAGAGCTGATCTCCTGCGGGGTTCCCTCCATCTTCATAACCAGAGCAGCCTCTGCTATGAGGTCTGCAGCACGGGGGCCTACAATGTGAACACCCAAGATCTGACCATACCTCGTGTCGGTGACAATTTTTATTAAACCCGTCCTCTCTCCGAGGATAGCTGCCATGCCGCTGGCAGCAAAAGGGAAACTCCCCACCTTCAACTGGTACCCCTCAGCTCTGGCCTCATTCTCAGTTAGGCCTACGCTGGCTATCTGGGGAATGGTGTTTATAAATCTAGGTATTACCCTATAATCCATCTCAGTGTCTCTTCCCAATCCATTCTCTGCCGCCGTCTTTCCCTCCACAAAGGCCACGCTGGCCAGCATCTCTCTTCCCGTTGCATCCCCTGCTGCGAAGACCCCGGGGACGTTAGTCTCCATCCTCCTGTTTGCCAGGATGCCTTTCTCGTTCAATTCGACCCCTGCCTGCTCCAGACCAAGCTCATCGGTATTGGCCTCTCTGTTCTCTGCCACCAGCACATACTGACATGCTAAGATTACCTGCCCCTCCTTAAGGTCTACGATAACATTCTTGTCACCACTCTCCCCATCCTCTATCTTATTTATCGTAGCTTCGCTAAATACCTGAATACCGTCCTTCTTCAGACCCCTTTCAAAGGTGGACACCACTTCCCTATCGACACTGGTGAGTATTTCGGGCGTGTCTTCAAGGACTGTTACCCTGGTGCCCAATCTGGAGAAGATGGTGGCAAAGGCAAAACCTATCTCCTGGCCCCCCAATATCACCATAGATTTGGGAACCTCTGACAGCTCTAGCGCCTCCTCGGAATCAATTATCCCTTTTCCCTTTCCCCCGGGGACGGAGAGTCTTCTCGTTCCAGAACCGGTTGCTATGATTATCCCCCGAGCCTTTATGACCTTTTTTTCTGCTCCTTCTAGTTCCACCTCAACCTCTGAGCCGGAGAGGAGTTTCCCCCTGCCTTTCACTACCTCAACGCCGTTCCCTTTTAGCAGCAGGTCCACCCCACCCACCAGGGTTTTAATAACTATATCCTTACGGGCCATCATCTTGGCAAAGTCGACACTTGCCTCCCCAAAACTCACCCCGTAGTCTTTGGCTTTCTTGGCTAGATCAAGAAGCTCTACCCCCCTCGCCAGCGCCCTCGTGGGGATGCATCCACGATTTAGACAGGTCCCACCAATGGCATCCTTTTCAATTAACGTTACCTTGCCCCCAAGCTGGCAGGCCCTTATAGCTGCCACATAACCAGCGGGACCACCACCGATTACTACTAAGTCTCTCTCCTCCATAATGCCACCCCTTAATTACGGATGCAGAATATCGTCTAAAGCAATAAAAGATCAGGGTTTTCCACTAGCTCTCGCACCCTTGTCATAAACCTCTCCGCTGGGGCGCCATCGATCACCCTGTGGTCAAAAGTGAAGCTATAGGTCATTATGGGTCTTATTACAATCTGCCCATCTCTGACCACCGCCCTCTCGGTAGTGGCCCCGGTCCCCAGAATTGCTGACTGGGGCTGATTTATGACAGGAGTGGCAAATCCCCATGTCGCGCTAAAGGCCCCTAGATTGGTCAGGGTAAAGGTTCCCCCGCTCACATCATCCACCCCGAGTTTCCCCTCCCTGGCCTTCTCCACCAGTTCCCCCACAACCTTATTGATCTCCACCAGGGACTTCTTGTCGGCATCCTTTACCACCGGGACGATCAGCCCCTCCTCCAGGGCTACGGCAACCCCTATGTTTATATCCTCCCAGATCTTGATCTCATTATCTATCAGGCTGGAATTGACGATGGGGTGGTCCCTTAGCGCCCTGGCCAGCACCATTACGAATAGGTCGGTGTAGGTGATTCGCATGCCGATAGCCTTCTCCTGGGTGAGGAGGTTATTTCTAAGCTTCATCATCTCTGTCATATCTATCTCGCCCAGGTAGGTGAGCTGAGCGGCCACCAATAGGCTTCTGTGCATATGCTCGGCAATGGCCTTCCTCATCCCCCTTAGGGGCATGGTGGCTTTCACCCTTTTGCCTTCATAGACCTCCACCGGGGGCGCTTTTTCTCTCGCTTCTATGGCCTTTTCAATGTCCTCTTTTACAATCCTTCCTCCTGGTCCGGTACCCGTCACCTTGGTTATATCTATGGCATGCTCCTCTGCCATCCTCCTTGCCACAGGGGAAATGGGTATACGCTCTCTCTTTTCCTCGGGTGGTACGGCAGCCTCGGCTGGGGCGGCTTCAACCGCGGGGGCCTCCGCCACCTCCACCGGCGTGATAGATATTTCCTTTGGCGTCTCTTTCTGAAGGGCCTCCAGTTCCTCCTTCGATGCGGCTATCAGCCCTACCACTCTGCCGATCGGTACCTTATTGTCTTGTGCCACCAGGATATGGACAAACCCTGCCGCTGAGGACTCCACTTCAGACTTAATCTTCTCCGTCTCTACTGCCATGACAACCTGATGTGCTTCGACCCACTCCCCCTCCTTGACCTTCCACTCAACGAGGGTAACATCGGCCGTTGCCATGCCCAGTTTGGGTATTGATATATATGCAGCCATTTCCCTTTCCCTGTTTATCCCGAATTTGACCTGAAGAAGCCTTGCTCTGCCGCCCTTAAGAGGGTTCTATCTATATCGACGACGTTCGGTCCGTCTGTCTGAAGCCTGATCTTTACCTCATCAGATGGCCGCACCGTCACCTCCCTCTCGCCATCCAGGGCGATAACAGAAGGCTTATACGTGACCTCGATTTCTTCGCCCGGCTCTATTATTCGCACCTCCTGGACCGCCACTTCTCTAATTAGGCCAGGAAGCACGGCTGCCCTGACCCTCAGACTACCACCCCCTAACTTCATGTGCATTCCATGTTTATCCTCAGGCCCGATGGGATGCAGGCTTCCCCCTATAGAGGTTAGGCCCATATTGCTTGGCTCAGCTCTAGTGCACACAATCTCTCTGATCTCCGATAGTTTCCAGACAGCCCTGGAGCCGAGGAAGAGTTGGTCCAAGACGACGGCATCAATAAGGGCCATGTCAATCTCAAGGCCGTTCTTCACGATGATGAGCCTCTTGTGGGTCCTTACGATATCTTCACAATCTACGATTTTCCTGGCCACGATTCCGGCAGCCATCCCAGCTGTGGTGGGCTCGACCATTAGGGGAAAGACATTGTTGGTGCCCGTGGATACCGGGACCAAGGGGATAGAGCTGTTTGCTTTGGCCACGGCCCGATTGGTTCCATCACCGCCTAGGGTAACGATACATCCTACCCCGAGCTCTTTCATTATTTCGGCTGCCGCAATAGAGTCCTCCTCGGTGCATGTCATTGTCATATCAAGGATGCACACCTTGGCTCTGATCTCCCCACTCTTCAGCCCCTCCATGGCGCAAGATCCAAGGCCGTTGGAATCGGGCATGATAAGAATCTCATCTACCCCTGTGGAGTCGATCCCAAGAATTATTCTTCTCACCTGATTGACCTTTTCCATATTGTCCATGATGCTGGCATATGACACCAGCCGTCTTATGTCCTTCCCCGAGGCCGGATTAGCTATAATCCCCACTTTGCTCATTCAAACACCTCTCCCTTGGCAAACAAGGAATTCTAACCGCTGATCAGAGCCTGATACTCTTGCGCGGAGATGAGAAGATCAACCTCACTGAGATCACTCATTTTGATGGCTATCATCCAGCCTTTTCCATAGGGGTCCTTGTTTACCAGGGTTGGCTCGTCCTTCAGGGCGTTATTCACCTCCACCACCTCCCCGCTTACCGGGCTGAAAAGATCGTTGGTTGCCTTAACAGATTCGATGGTACCAAAAGGCTCCATATGGGTAACGCCGGTCCCCACTTCAGGGAGGTCGACAAAAACAACCTCCTTCAACTGCTCCTGGGCATAGTACGTAATGCCCACCCTTCCCAGATCATCTCCCTCAAGCCTGAGCCAGGTATGCTCGTTGTTGTATTTTAGTTTCTCTGGATACATCTTCCCGCTCAATCTCGAAGCTCACCCGTCACCTATCATAGCGTGAGCATGGTATCGTGCTCACGCTATGACAGCTGCTGGCTATGAATGTAGAATATTTTTACGCTGCGTGTATAGCCACATGCTACCTCAGGCTTGAGGCCTCTGATAGGGTCTTTCTACTGGATGTGTCCCGTGCCCTATTCGGGCCAGCGGGCCTCGGGTGGAGGCATCACCTCGGGCATCTGGATCGGCTCAAAGATAGCCTTCAGGGTGTTGACCGTGTCCAAGTAGCCGTAGCCACCGCCATCGAAGTGCCCGCTCTGCAGGCAGGGGAAGCCCTCCTTTTCCATTGTCTGGACGGTCTCATCCATATTCTTCACAAAGAATCCCAGGTGATGGAGCCCCTCCCCGTGCTCCTTCATGAAATCGCTGTAGATGTTGTCGCCCTCCAGGGGTTCAATCAACTCCAGCATCACCGACCCCACCATAGTGAGCGCTAGCTTCATCCTATACTGGGCTGGCTTGCCATGATAGGTCATGTCAGTGACCAAGGGAGCCTGAAAAGTATATATGTCCCACGGGCCAATACCCAAGGTGTTCCAGTAGTACTCCATAGTCTTCTGGAGGTCTCTGACCACAATGGCAATCTGGTTGATCTCCGTCACCTTAACTTTGGCCTGACTTGCCTGTGCCATAATTCGCCTCCTTTCCACACATTGACTACGTGAACCCGGCAGGCGGAAACGTTTCCGCCTGCCCTATCTCAATATCCAGTTTCGGGCGGGTTTTTTCTCCCTCCCTTTCAGTTTACCTCCCCTGTCTCCTTATAGGCCGTTACCTTGAGCCCAGAATACTAACCCCTCTTCCTCTGGTCCGATCCGGTTGATAAGACCACAAGCGAACCTGAGCAATCAAGGCTAGCCCTTCTTGCGCCTCTGGGGAACCGGCCGATTTGACTCAAACGATCTCAGTTACAGCCTTAATTAAATCCTCCTCATCGGGCATGTAGAATTTCTCAAGAACGGCACTGAAGGGAACAGGGGTATCAGGTGCATTGACTCTTTTTATGGGCGCATCCAGGCTGTCGAAGGCCTCCTCAGCCACTATAGCTGCGATTTCGGCCGCTGAGCTCCCCGTCTTGCATTCCTCGGTAAAGAGAACGAGCCTGCCCGTCTTTTTGACCGAGTCAATGATGGTTTGCTTATCAAGGGGTGCCAGGGTTCGGGGATCAACGACCTCTATGCTTATACCCCTTTCCTGAAGTGTCGCTGCCGCAGCAAGGGCCCGGTGGACCATGAGCCCTGTGGCTACAACGGTAACGTCCTTACCTTCTCTTTTGATGTCTGCCTTTCCCAGAGGTATGGTGTACTCCTCTTCGGGCACCTCACCTTTCAGGGGCATCAATATCAAGAGCTTGTGTTCAAAAAAGATCACCGGACTATCATCCCTGATTGCCGACTTAAGCAGGCCCTTGGCATCGTAGGGGGTTGAGGGTAGCACAAGCTTAACCCCTGGGATGTGCATGAACAACGCTTCAAGGCACTGAGAGTGTTGAGCAGCAGCACCTATGCCAGCACCGCATAGGGTCCTGATGACCATGGGGAATTTCACCTGTCCCCCAAGCATGTATCTCGTCTTAGATGCCTGATTTAATACGTCATCCATGCACACGCCCAAAAAGTCGCAGAACATTATCTCCGGGACTGGCCTCATCCCGGTTGCCGCCGCACCCTCAGCAGCCCCAAGGATTGCACTCTCCGAGATCGGTGTGTCTCTTACCCTTTCGGGCCCATACTTATCATATAAGCCCGCGGTTTGCCCCAATATACCCCCATAGCCACCCACATCCTCACCCAGGAGAAATACGGTTGGATCTCTGGCCATTTCCTCATCAAGGGCTTCCGTTATGGCCTGGGTAAAAGTTATCTCTCTCATTTTTACCTCCCTATGGAAAGACATCCTCTAAGGTTTCCGCAGGATCTGGCCATGGGCTTTCTTCAGCAAACTTCACGGCCTTACTCACTTCCTCTTGCGCTTCCCGGTCAATTTCGTCTACTTGCTTTTCTGCCAATACCCCCATTTCAATGAGCTTATCTTTGAATTTGCTGATGGGGTCCTTCTTCTTCCACTCATCCACCTCTTCCTTGGTTCGGTAGGGCGTTGGGTCTCCCTCGAAGTGCCCTCTATGTCTGTAGGTCTTGCACTCTATTAGGGTGGGACCTTCACCCCTCCTTGCCCTGGCAACAGCCTCGCCTACCGCCTCATACACAGCTATCACATCGTTTCCATCAACAACTATGCCTGGAATCCCATAGGCGGTCGCTCTATCTGCGACGTCAGCTATGTTCTGGTGGTAGCTCTGAGGGACGGAAATGGCATACTGATTGTTTTCACAGAGGTAGATCACGGGGAGCTTCCAGATGGAGGCCATGTTTATCCCTTCGTGGAATTTCACGGTATTGGATGCGCCATCCCCGAAGAAGCTGATAACGACCTGGTCTGTTCCCCTCATTTTGGCTGAAAGACCGACCCCAGCAGCGATGGTTATTCCAGCCCCCACAATTCCGGTAGCCCCCAGTATGCCAACACTTACATCGGCGATGTGCATGGAGCCGCCCTTGCCCTTGCAATAGCCGGTCTTCTTGCCAAATAGTTCGGCCATCATTCGCTCGGTTTTGGCACCTTTGGCGATTATATGCCCGTGTCCCCGGTGATTACTTGTTATGTAGTCATCGTCTCTCAAAGCGGTGCAAGCGCCAACGGCAGCCGCCTCTTGGCCAATCGATGAGTGGACAAAACCAACGATTTTGCCCGCCGCAAATTCATCGACCACCTTTTCTTCAAAGCGCCGGATTCGAACCAGCGTCCGATACATATCAAGCAGTTGCTCTTTTTGTAACGCCATGGTATCCTCCTTGTCTTCCCTATACTCAAATATTCAGATGTTGGACTTATTCACCCCTTCTTATCACCCCCTTTCATAAAAGGACTGTGTGGCAATTCCTTTCCTGCCCACGAATAACACTCAGCTTCCCATGGACTTCCAAACCAGCTGCGTGATGTCCACAACGTCGAACTTTGCCTTTTCTCTGGTCTTAGCCATACTTATGGCTCTGACACACGCAGGGCACGCCGTCACCAGGGTTTGGGCCCCTGTGCTCAGCACCTCCTCCACCTTACGTTTGGCTATAGCCAGCGAGAGGTCCTGATGGGTTACCAGCAGGTCCCCTCCGGAGCCACAGCAGTTACAATACTGGCGGTTGTTCTCAAGTTCTTCAAAATTGAGACCGGGAATTTTCCCCAGTATGTACCGAGGTTCAGCAAAGATGCCGCCATTTCTCCCCAGATCACAGGGATCATGGTAGGTGACACTATCCTCCAGCCCGCCAAGGACTATCCTGCCCTCTTCAATCAGTTTGGCTATGAACTCGGTAGAGTGAAAGACATCGAAGGGGTGTCTCTCCTGAATCACATCGTGATATTCATGTTTCCATACCATGTAACATCCGGGGCAGGTCATCACCAGGCTCCTGGCACCTGTTTCCCTAACCCTATCTATGTTATGCCTTATATACTTCTCCGCCCTCTCGCCCATCCCTCCCGCTATCAGCGGGAAGCCGCAACACCACTCCTCACCACCCAGAATAGTGTAGTCTACGCCCGCACAGTCCAGTATTTGAGCGAAAGCCCGGGCTGCCGGCTGAGTCATAGCAAAAAAGGAGGTAAGGCATCCAACAAAGTAGACTACTTCACCCCCCCTCTTTTCCCTCAGATATTCCAACTTGGACCTCTTGGTCCAGTTGGCCCTTTGATCGTTGGGCTTGGCAGCAATATTATTGCTCTCATCGATAACTTTTGTCAAGCCCTCCAGGCTCTCAATTTCGAAGCCGCTCTTCAGGAGATAGCTCCTCAAATCGAGCCACATTTGAGGCGATTTGATCTCGACGCTGCAGTCCACCCTGCACCTCCCGCACAGCGTGCACTGGAAAACCCTGTTTATGTATTCCTGGGTTATCCCTTCTTTCTTACGAGGTCGGTCGCGAAACAACTCCTTGGCCTTGAGGATCCTTCCCCTTGGGGTGGATGAAACCCATCCCAGATTGGTGGGGCAGGCCTTCATGCAATAACCACACTGGACACAAGAGGCGATTTCTTTGGCGAGGCCGCCTTCCTCAGCCCTTCCCACCCCAGCGGGAAATATCTTGTCCAGTATAGAGATAACCTGCATGGTGGGCTGGTATACCTTGGGCCTGAGAAACAGCGGCGGTTTGAGCCACATTCCCGGATTCAAGATGCCTTTGGGATCAAGCTCTCGCTTCCTCTTCCGTATCTCTTCGATCTTTTTCTCCGTGAGCACTCGCTTCCTATAGGGAGTATTCCACACACCCAGGCCCCCCGCCGGTTTGCCCCCCAGCGATAGCGCCAGGTTGGAAATATCTCGGGGGGTATGCAGGGAAAAGGCATACTCTATAGACCTTTTTTCATCTGTGGCCAGCATGGGCAGAAGATCGCACTCACTCTTAGATATGACGTGTCCCACAAGCCCGATGGTTCTCTTCCTGAGCCTCTCCAGGGCCGAGTAGAATTGTTTCAAACTATCTAGAGGTACAATTACACCGGCGGGAATTATGGTCGGAACCGCCCTCTTGATCCTGAGGATATTGAATCTCTGCTCCCATTCATGCTCCGCGCCCTCCCTCTCCCTCCCACTATACGAACCTATGAGCCTTCTTATCCCATCCCTGGCTGGTTCAATCTCCTCCCTCTTGCCGTCCCAGGTAGCCAGCAGGATACCGCTTCTGAGGCCGAAATCTCCCACCTGGTACCCCGAGGCCCTCAGCAAGTCAAGGTACTTGTGATCATGGATCTCCATGCTGTAGGGGCAAGAGACCATGTTGGCAAGGGGCTTAAGAACCTCGAAGAGGTTTTCGATATCATCGAAATAGATAAGGTGGTGGAAGGTTGATTCTGGGATAGGTCGAACCTTGAGGACAACTCTGGTCACTATTCCAAGTATCCCCTCGGTCTCGAAGAACCACTCAAGCCCCTCCCCACACTTATACTCTTTGATGGCGCCATCGGGGAGTACTATCTGGGCAGAAAGGAGTTGGTCAAAGACGGGGCCATATCTCAAGCTGCCGATGCCGCAGCCGCTGGTCATTATCCACCCCCCCACTGTGGCCGACTTAGCACTAGAGGGGTAGCTCCTGACAGCGAAGCCGTGCCCGTTTAGCCTTCGGTTCAACTCCCACCAAGTAATACCGGCCTCGGCGGTCACTGTTTCTCTTTCCCTATCTACCTCAACCACGCGGGACAGATCTAGCAAGTCCAACACAACCCCACCCCTCTTGGGCACCGACCCAAGGAGGCCGGAGGAGCCTCCACCCCGGGGCACTATCGGTATGTTGTGCCGGGAGCAGTAGCCGACCACAGCCGAAACCTCTTCCGCTGTCTCTGGTTTAGCTACAGCAGAAGGCATGGTCTTGAACAAGCGCTTCAACTCCTTCCGCAGGGGGAGCAGGTCGCTTGTATAGAACGATCGCTCAAACTGGCTGGTGGTTACCCGCTCTCCAAGTATCTTTGCTAGGTCCCTCGCCAGATCTTCCTCTTTCACAATTTCACTCCGCTTGATTCAATCCCAAACCCTGTTCCTCTTTAAATTCACCTTTGCGTAAAGCTGGGCGGCGTGGAAGGAGCTTCTCACCAGCGGGGCGGAGACAACATCGGCAAACCCCATGTCCCTGCCCATCTTTTCATACTCCGAAAACTCCTCGGGGGGAAGATACCTGACCACAGGGTGGTGGCTGGAGGACGGCTGCAGGTACTGGCCCATGGTGAGCAGGTCGCACTCCACTCCCCTCAGGTCCTCCATCACCCCTACTATCTCGTCTCGTCTCTCTCCCAGACCGAGCATCAAACCGGATTTGGTGACCATCAGGGTATCGAGCTTCCTAACCAGAGAAAGAAGGTTCAATGAACGGCGATAATCCGCTTGCGGCCTCACCTCTGGATAAAGGCGTGGCACTGTCTCCAGGTTGTGGTTTATGACCTCTGGCCGCGCGTCCACCACCACCTTGAGGGATTCCAGGGAGCCTCGGAAGTCTGGGATAAGGACTTCAACGGTGAGATCCTTCCTCTTGCCCTTCAACGCCAGGATGGTCTTGGCAAACTGGGATGCACCGCCGTCAGGAAGGTCGTCCCTGGTCACCGAGGTGATGACCACATGCCTCAGACCCAGCTTCTCCACCGCCTCCAGGAGATGTTCTGGCTCCTTTTCATCGACAGGAGAGGGGAGGCCCTTCTTTACCGCGCAGAAGGTGCAGTGCCTAGTGCAGACGTCGCCCAGGATCAGGAAGGTTGCCGTCCCCTGGGCGAAGCAATCCCCCTGATTTGGGCAGAGGGCGCTCTCGCAGATGGTATGTAGATTAAGGCCACCCAGAAGCCTCTCCATACCCAACAGGAGCCTTGCATCCGGTATTTTCTTTTTGAACCAGGGAGGGAGCCTTCCTTTCACCAGTGGCTCCTCAACGATGTATTCGACACCCATTCAATACAGGTATCGAAGACCTCCGAAAAATGCTCAGTCACTCTCCCTATCACCAGCTCCATCGGCACATCCTGGGAGAGAAGCTTGGAAATGGACGTTACCCTTTTGCCGGAAATACCGCACGGGTTTATTAGCGAGAAGCTTTCCAGGTTCGAGTTTACATTCAGGGCAACCCCATGCATGGTGACCCACCTCTTAATGCTGACCCCTATGGCGGCGATCTCCTTGTTTCCCACCCAGACCCCCACATTGTTCGCATCCTTGCGGGCCTTTATTGAAAGATCAGCCAGCGTCCTTATAATCACCTCCTCCAGGTCACAGACATACTTATGAATATCTTTCCCCCTTCTTCTAAGATCGATGACAGGATAGGCGACGAGCTGGCCAGGGCCGTGATAGGTGATGTCTCCCCCCCTGTCGGTGAAAAAGAGGGATATACCCTGTCTTGCAAGTTCTTCCTTAGGAACGAGGAGATTCTCCACTTTGCCAGACTTACCGATGGTAAGGGTAGGGTAATGCTCCAGAAGAAGGAGTGTATCTGGAATCTGTCCCTCTATCCTTTGGCGTACCAGCCTTCTTTGCAGATGATAGGCCTCGCCATACTCAACCAGCCCAAGCTGGTGAACCGTACACAACATCTTTTTATCCTCTAAGGCACTTATCAAGGTTCGGGTTAAAGGAGAGAAAACCAAGAACAAGAATCGGAAAGACCCCCTATCAATAATTATACTGCCGAAAGGTCACCTTATCAACGTTAGCAACTTGGGCACACAGGAATCAAAAGACGTGACGGGGGGTCTTCCATTGACAAAAGCGGTGCTATCCATGAGAATTGATACCAAGCATGGCGGGAGGGGTGTCAATGACAGCGAGACCGTATATTCTGGAGATGGGGACGGGCATCGATTTGCACGGACAGGACTACACCAAGGCGGCCAAAAGGGCGGTAGAAGATGCCATTCATCGCAATAGCCTTCTCTTCGTGAGAGCCCTGGGGATCGAAAGCTACGATAGGCTCAACGTGGACGTCACCGTGGGCGTCCCCAGACCGGAGTTGGTAAACGAGCAGGAGGTGTTGTCGGTTCTCCCCGTGGGTCAAGGGAGGATAACTCTGGTTAGGGGTGGCCTTGAAGTCTCACCGTGGGAAGACTCGTCTGATAAGGTGGTAGTGGCCAACTGCGCTGTGGTGGTCAGCCTAGACGTGGACTGACGGGCCAGCCAGCCTACATACCCTTAAGGATAGTGTCTACCTCGTTGCCCAGGGCCGAGGATTTTGGGTGCTGCCGCGCACGGCTTGGATACCGCGGGTTGCAAGCGGGGCTCTGAGCGAAGCTCTCCATCGGAAAAAAGGCGATACTTCCTCCTCTTTTTCACTTGGCTGCCTGTTCTCCCTTTAGGGGGCAGCCACGACTCTGGCAATAGTGGCTCCAGGCAGTATCTTTCATCATATGTCAAGGGCACGGCTTCAGGTCATGGCAAATCTTCCAGATATCGATTATACTTTGCCACGTTAGGAACGACATAGAATCCCTCGCATCCTGGTAAGGGCAAGACGAGATGAACCCTGACAAGAGGGTTGAGCTACTAAGACAGTCGCTTCTCTTGGCCGCCCTGGAGCAAAAAGAGCTCCGGGAATTGGCCGCTCTGGCCGTTGAGCACTGTTTTGCACCCGGCGAATTCATCTTCTGGGAGGGAGACCCGCCTCAGTGGTTCTACATTGTTGAGCGGGGAAAAGTAAAAATGCTCAAGCATTCCTTATCGGGAAAAGAATTCATTATCGCTGTCTTTGGTTCAGGGGAGATGTTCGGCGAGGTTGCTGTCTTTGATAATGCACCTTACCCCGCTTCAGCCCAAGCTACGGGTGAAACTTGCGTTTTGGGTATCAGGAGGGAGGATTTCCTAGGCTTTCTAGGCCGAAATCCTTCGCTGTCGCTGAAGATAATAAATGTATTGGGGGGGCGTCTCAGAGACGCCCATAACCGTCTGCGAGACCTGGCTGGAGAACGGGTGGAGCAGCGCCTGTCCAGCATCCTGCTGATGCTGTACTCCAAGCTGGGCTCAAGCCTGCCCTTCACACGCCAAGAGATTGCCGACATGGCCGGAACCACCACAGAGACGGCCATCAGGGTGATGAGTCGCCTGAAGGACGGTGGGGTCATCCGCTCCAGCCGAGGCAGGATCATCATTCTTGATGAGACCAAGCTCAGACTGTTGAGCCAAGGGCCACCACGAGTATAGACCCACAGGCGAAGAACCATCTTTCCACCTCGGTGTATCTCGCAGGGAGGCAACAACGACTGATGCCTCCCTGTTTATATGATCCAAATCATGGAAGACCATGTAACTTAGCCTTATCATGGTCGTAGAGGGTAGAAACCTGGACATCTACCGATCGAGGAGGTGAGAAGGATGGAGTATCGATGTCCTGGCCAAGATAACCGAAACCTCCGGGTGGAACTCTACAAGTGTCCGAACTGTGGCGCCGAAATCGAGATCTTCTCCAACGAGGTCAAGGTGAAGTGCTACCAGTGCGGCGGGATGGTCTACCGAGAGAGGATGCCCTCCTGCATCGACTGGTGTGCCGCGGCACGCGAGTGTCTGGGGGAGGAGAGATGGAGGCAGTTGCAGGGAAGCGACTGACAAGAACTGCCCTGTTAGCAACGTCAGAGGAGGCATACGATGACGACAAAGGCGTTGAGAAAGATCGTAAGGATCGATGAAGAGAAGTGCGATGGCTGTGGGGCTTGTGTGCCAGCCTGCGCCGAGGGAGCTATTGAAATCATTGATGGAAAGGCTCGGCTCCTAAGTGAGAAATACTGCGACGGCCTCGGTGCCTGTCTTGGCGAATGTCCTCAGGGGGCAATCACCATCGAGGAACGAGAGAGCGAAGAATTTGACGAAGAGGCGGTGAGGCACCATTTACGGGCAAAGGAGTTAGTCTCGGATACAGTCCCCTGCGGTTGCCCCTCGGCTACTGTTGCCCAGTTTGAAACGGGAGCCGACGCCCACGATCCTGCCCAGGTGACCGCTGAAGCCTCTCCCAGGTCAATGCTCAGCCACTGGCCAGTCCAGCTTA
>Ga0209979_1001641_pt1 | contig 23763 bp, 18 predicted proteins | sample AnhtaG_FD_183114 | JGI IMG/M metagenome (GOLD analysis project Ga0209979, IMG submission 183114) | Deep subsurface microbial communities from Anholt, Denmark to uncover new lineages of life (NeLLi) - Anholt_01485 metaG (SPAdes) (version 2) | ecosystem: Environmental > Aquatic > Marine > Oceanic...
TATCTCTTTTGAAGAAGGAATGAAAGAATTGATTGAATGGTCGGATAAAGAATCATCTGTGGATAAGTTCGAGCAAGCTTATGGGGAACTTAAAGAAAAAGGACTTATATAAATAAGGAAAAGATATTAAATAGACAGCATAAGTCAAAAAGGAGAAGATGAAAGATGGCAGAACAAATTACCTACTCTGTAGTGGTTCCTGTGTTTAACGAAAGAGAAGTCCTAAGTGACCTTTATAAGAGAATGACTTCCGTGATGGATAAATTGGGTGAACCTTATGAGATTATTTTTGTGAACGATGGGAGTAACGATGGTTCTTTAGAGTTAATGAAGACACTACATTCGCAAGATAATCGTGTGAAGATTATCAATTTCTCCCGCAATTTCGGCCATCAGATTGCCATAAGTGCAGGATTGGACCACTCTTCAGGAAAAGCAGTAATTGTAATGGATGCTGACTTACAGGATCCCCCTGAAATATTACCACAATTTGTCCAAAAATGGAAAGAAGGTTTTGATGTTGTATACGGGGTAAGAAGAAGGAAAGGGAATCTATTCAAAAGGATATCTTATAAACTCTTCTACAAGATTTTGAGTAGGATATCCAACATATATATACCTGAAGAATCGGGAGATTTTTCCTTGCTTAGCAGGAGAGTAGTTGAAGCAATAAAATCGGCAAAAGAAAGGAATAGATTCATAAGAGGTATCAGAAGCTGGGTTGGATTCAATCAAATTGGTGTAGAATATGGTCGCCCGGTTAGACTAGGAGGGGAAGCGAAATATACATTGAGAAAACTGATTAAATTAGCGCTCGATGGGTTTTTCGCTTTTTCCTGGGTGCCCCTGAGGCTTTCTACATACGCAGGTTTATTCATATCCGGGATATCATTTTTGTTGATTATTTATGCATTGTATGCAAAATTTATTATGAAAATTCCTCTTGTAGGTTGGGCATCAATATTCGTTGCGGTTCTTTTTATTGGAGGCATCCAATTAATCATGATTGGTATTGTTGGTGAATATATTGCCAGAATCTATGAAGAAGTAAAGCGAAGGCCTCTTTATTTTATTAAAGAAATAATTGAGTGATATCAATGAACGAGTTTGATAGATTTAGTAAAGACTATGAGCTAATCCTTGATGAAAGTATTAGGATTTCTGGTGAACGCTCGGACTATTTTGCTGAATACAAAGCTAAAGAACTAAATTCTTTTTATTCCAAGTATAGAATAGATAAAACGATAAAAATTCTTGATGTTGGTTGTGGCATCGGGAAAATAGAAAAGTATTTATTTTCATATTTTTCCAACGCAAGAGTCTATGGCATTGATTCATCTCCTAAATGTATTGAACAGGCTCTCAGTACTTCTAAAAGTAAACAGATATCTTATCGAGTCTACGATGGCGAGAATATTCCTTTCCACGATAATTATTTTGATGCAATCTTGTTTGCTTGTGTGCTCCATCATATTTTACCGGATAAAAGAGAAAAGATTTTGAATGAATCTTATAGGGTGTTGAAAAAAAATGGACATATATTTATTTTTGAGCATAATATTCTAAATCCTTTAACACTTTATGTAACTAAAACCTTGGAATTTGATGAAAATGCTAAGCCTTTATTTAGATGGAAAACAGAAAAGCTATTATGCCGAGCAAAGTTTGAAATCATTGAAAAAAAATATATAATTTTTTTTCCACACTTTCTTAAGGGCTTAAGAAAATACGAGAAAATACTTAAAGGTTTTCCTATTGGAGCACAGTATTTTATAGCGGCGAAGAAGGGAGTGTCCTAAAGATTTGCGAGTGGAAGAAAAGAAAATGCTCCTTTTATATATTCTTATTACCACTTATATATAATTGAGAGTAAATATGGGTTTGAAAAATAGCAGAACTGTTTACTAAGTAAATATATAATGGGAATGCTGAATGTTCAACGTTAGAAAAAGTCATTTAATAATTTTAGTAATCTTTCCAATACTACTCCTTATTTATTTAACGAGGTTCCCTACAGTTTATATCGATGAAATGTGGCACATTGATACAGGATGGACCTTTGCTACCACGGGGAGATTAGCAGTAAGCGCTTATGGCGATACGTTCGGCTGTAATCTCGTTAATTTTCAACCTCCGGTTTTTAATCTGATGATGGGATTTTGGCTTAAACTTTTTGGATTAGGATTATTTCAAGCAAGATTGCTAATTGTAGTAATTGCTGCGATAATTCTGTTTTTCACTTACTTGATTGCTAAGAGCATTTATAATGAGAAAGTTGGAATACTTAGCGCTGTCCTTCTTTTTTTCTCGTGGTTCAGTCTCTTTCGATATACTCGTTACGATATCCCGTTAGCACTTTTTTTCCTGATTGGATTTTATTTATTCTTGAAAGCAGATGATAAGAAAAATAGATATATTATGTATTTCCTTTCAGGTTTCTTTTGTGGTTTATCATCAATTACCCATTTATATGGAGGAATAGGAGCAATAAGTATTCTTGTCCTTTTCCTCGCCCGTTATAAATTTAGCGGATTTTTCAGGAAAGAGCTGGCACTGTTTACAGCCGGCATTACCATTCCCTTATCAATTTATGGAATTTATCTATATTCCTATTACCCCATCATAAAAAATCAGGCGACGATATTCGCCGGCGGAAGGTTTGGGATTTTTTCTCCAAATTTTTACTTATATAATGTAATGCAGGAAATAAAACGCTGGATTATATATTTGCCTTTTTTACCTCTTACTTTTTCATTAGTGGCTTTTTTAATACTTTATCGAAAGAAATGGAAAGAGCATTCAAGTATATTAATTATCATCTTTACATTCCTTATTTTGTTTTCAATTTTTGTTCAGAATAAAACTTTTCTATACTTAGCACCTGTTGTTCCATTCATTGCAATAGCGTCGTCAATCTTATGGATGGATATTTGGGAAAAAAATAAAGGTTTTTTAGTCACAAATTTTCATATTTCAAGGGAATCCCTTCGAAGAATATTTGGTCTCATATTAATTCTAATCATTATCCTGAGACCTTGTCATGTTCTTTATAGAGTCTGGTATAAATATGGACTCAAAGAAAGTAATTTGAATACATATCTTCAAAATCTCGGTAAATACATCCCACCAAATTCTGTTGTACTTGGGCAGTACGCGTACTGGATAGGTTTCCCAAATAACATATATTATGAAGAATTTATGGTAACCGCAATGAAAAGAGTGTATCATATGAAATTTTCCGGAGTAGTTAAAAAAAAGAAAATAGAATACATCATCGTAGATGAGACTTTACTACATTATCAACAAGACCCAAACATTGAGCCATTCCTGAATACTCATTGTACATTGGTCGGGAGTGTTAAAAATAAACTGTACAGTAATTATCCCGGATACGGAACAGAGGATGACGGAATCACAAGAATTTACAAAGTGCATCTGGAAGACAGCGTAGGTGCCACCTTCCATGGTTGCGCATTTAGGGGGTGGAGATGGAACCCGTCCCCTATGCCGGATTCCCTGCGAAAGCAGGGTTTGCATTTATGATCTTGCCCGATTTCATCGGGGACTCCAGAGGGGTAAATTAATGATGGCAGAAGTCCCCAAAGGAATATCCTGTTATGGTAATTAGCATAGTTATTCCTGCTCATAATGAAGAAGGAAATATTAGAGCTACTTTAAATGACGTAATTAAAACGGTATCTCATCCTCATGAGGTTGTTGTTGTTGATGATCATTCAGAAGATAGTACAGCAAGAATTGTAAGGGAATTTATGGAAAAAAATGACTTTGTTAGACTAATTCATAATCATAGGCCGAAGGGATTCAGTAATGCCTTAATTACAGGTTTAGAAAATGCAAGTGGTGAGGTTGTGGTGCCTGTGATGGCCGATTTATGTGATGACCTGAGTACTATTGAAGCAATGTTCAATAAATTACAAGAAGGATATGATGTGGTCTGTGGCTCTCGATACATGCCAGAAGGAAGGAAAATAGGAGGACCACTCCTTCAATCTTTTTTCTCTCGTTTTGTGGGATTAACCCTTCATTGGATAACAGGTATTCCAACTTATGATGCTCCTAATGCCTTTAAAATGTATCGAAAGAAACTTCTGGATAGTCTTAAAATTGAAGAAGCTGGGTTTGCTGTATCCATGCAAATAACTTTAAAGGCCTTCTTTAAAGGTTGCAGAATTACTGAAGTCCCTACTACCTGGAAATCGAGAATTGTTGGCAAGTCGGGTTTCAAAAATTTTCGTCAGGCTAAAGACTATTTCTACTGGTACTTCTGGGCGATAAAAGAATATCTAACAAGTTATAGTACCAAATAATGGAAGGCAAAATTAATAGTGGAAGCAAGTTTTGAGAAAATTCTGGGGTCGACAAGAATAATGCAGAGATCGAGGTTGGTATTATGAATCATCTAAAAGAGATATATCACAGACGATTCGCGGAGGATATTAAGTTTAGAAATAAAATGTGGGAAGTCTTGTGCGCGGACTTTTTCCAGAACTATATTCCAGAAAATTCTGTTGTCTTAGATGTGAGTGCGGGATACTGTGAATTTATTAATAATATAAGAGTTATAAGAAAGATTGCGCTTGATTTAAATCCGGATGTGAAAAAATTCGCAGGCAGCGACGTTGAGGTTGTATTATCCAGCTCGACCGATATGAAACGGATTAAGGAGGAGACAATTGATGTAGCTTTTGTAAGTAATTTCTTTGAACACTTAAGTAAACAGGATATAGTCAAGACTCTCAGGGAAATTCACCGGGTTTTGAATAGTTCTGGCAAATTTTTAATTTTGCAACCGAACATTAGATTTTGTGCGAAAGAGTATTGGATGTTTTTTGACCATGTTACGCCTTTGGACGACAGAAGTTTATCAGAGGCTTTAGAAACCAACGGCTTCAAAGTGCTAGAGTCTAAACCCAAGTTTCTTCCATATACGACCAAAGGGAGCTTTCCTAAGTCTATTCTACTATTGAAGCTTTATTTGAAACTTCCTTTTCTCCACAAAATTTTTGGTCAACAGGCATTCATTCATGCTAAAAAAGTATAAGTTATCTTTCGTAATTAATGAGATAGTAAAGATTATACAATGGTGATAAATGGATCGTAATGGAGTGGCAGTTTTGTGACCATAAAATGAAAAAATGATTATGCCTAACAGGAAGAAAATATTAATAATTCTACTAATTGGTCTTGCTATCCGTTCAGGTTTGCTTATTCGACATCATCATACTTATTACCTTTCTGGATTAACTCAAGGGCTTCTGGCAAGAAATGTGCTGGAAGGCAGAGGCCTTGTAGTGGGAGAGAAAGAAGGGAGATTATTAGGAGAACTACAAAGTAAAAGAAGAAAATTAGTTGATATTTCTGAAATCCCTGTATTCGAAAACGAGCGTTATTTTTCCCAGATTTACGATATGCCGGGACATGGGATACTACTTGCCGGAATATGGAAAATAACTAAAGATTACCGCTATATTTATGTCCAGATTCTCCAGATTATCATTGATACTCTTATGATATTTTTAATATTCTTAATTTGTACCAGTTTATTTAATGAAAAAATAGCAAGCCTTGCTTCATTTTTGTATGCGATATATTTTCCCCAAGCGTTCCTCAGTGTCCACCCATTAAGAGATTGCTGGGTAATGTTTGTGGCAATAGCTATAATTTATCTTATTATCTGTTATCATAAAAAGCCGAATATTGTAAATGCTTTAAGTATTGGATTATTAACCGGTCTGGGGACATATATGCGGCCAAATCTAATATTCATTGCTTTGTTAATTTCTATTTTTAGCATTTTCTATCTCGGTAAGAAAAACTGTCTAAAATTAATTTTGGTAAGTTCACTCGTGATCGCCGCAATAATGTCTCCTTGGTGGATAAGAAACTGGAGGATATATCATCGGTTCATACCTTTTAGTGCAAATTTTGGACATGTAATGTGGGCGGGTTTGGGTGTCATACCGAATAAATATGGGTTTGTTAATTCTGATGAAGGGGCAGAAAATTATGTTAAAAATGCGGGCTACGAATTTCGTTATGGTACACCGGAGTTTGGTCAAGTTTTACTGGAAAGAGCACTAGAGGTCATAAAAAGAGACCCCATCTTTTACATAAGGGTTTTGATACATCGCGTTCCAGTTGCACTTTTCCCGGGGCTTCGTTGGGGGATTGAACCAAAGGATTTTTCGTTTAGACCAAAATGGCTTTTTCCACTCTGGCGAAGAATTACAGGTGAGGGGTTAATGGCTTATGCCAAAAGTCATCCTTTTGTTTTTGGTTATATGTTAATTAGGAGGTTTTTAATAGCAGTTTTGTTTTTTCTTGCTTTAGGTGGTGTATGGCTAAGAAGAAGAAAATATGACCGAGTTCTTCTTCTAATTTCAATTCCGTTTTACTTCATAGTTGTCCATCTTTTTACCCATGTCGATCCAAGGTATACCTTTCCTGGAACATGGGTATATCTCGTCTTCTCGGCTGTCTTTATTGAGAATTTATTGGAGAGACGGAAACATTCTGTCCAGGCGAGATTTGAAATCGCACAAAAGTAATAGTATGTGTGGATTTGTGGGAATTTATAATTACGGAAATTCGCAAGAGATTGATGACAAATTAATCATCGAGATGCGGGATACGATGATCCATCGTGGGCCCGATGATTGTGGCATTTATTTATCCCCGGACAGAAGAATAGGACTAGGACATCGGAGGTTTTAAGGAAAAACACACATCTTTTTATTTTTGAGCATAATCTCTTAAACCCACTTACATTCTATGTTGTTAGAACTTGTGATTTTGACAAGGATGCTAAATTCCTACACAGATGGGACATAGAAAGATTGTTATCCAGAACAAACTTTGAAATCGTTGAGAAGAAATATATAACATTTTTTCCACATTTTCTCAGAAGTCTAAGAAAATATGAAAAGGTGCTGAGAAGCTTTCCCATCGGAGCCCAATATTTTATAGCAGCACGTAAAGGAAAGGCATGAACTATGATAGAAAGAAAAAAACTTGTTTTGATCTTTTTGCTGGCACTTTGTGTTAGGATTACGTTATTAGGGTTGCTTCACCATACTTGTTTTTTTTCTGGGATAACTGTCGGGGAAGGAGATATAGCTCACCATATATCAACTGGCGAAGGCTTTGTTATTAATAAAGAACTTGTTAACTTTATTGCGTATAAACAGAATCAAACACAGAGATTATGGGATTACGAAGATTTCGAGCGTCCAGAGGAAGAAAAACTTGTCCCTTATTGGCACTCGCTGCCCGGTTACGCTGGACTTTTAGCCGTTACCTATAAAATCTTCGGCCACGAGCGATATATTTATCTGCAAATTTTACAAGCAATTGCCGATTCTTTTCTGGTCTTTTTTATTTACTGGATTGCAGCATGGTTTTTTAACCCCGGAGTTGGTTTATTTTCTGCACTACTTTTTGCATTCTGGATTCCTGAAGCAAGATTATCTATAGCTGCCCTTCACGACGCACCAATGACTTTGATTCTTGTATTGGCAGTTTTTTTCTTCATGAAGTATCTGGCAACTGATTCCAGATGGTTTGCTTTAGCTCCGGCAGTAGTCCTTGGCTTAGGGTCATTTATTCGGTCAGATTATATTTTTCTTCCTGTGTTTTTTGGTATAGCACTTTATTTATATAAAAGGGATTTCAAAAAGTCATTTTTGTTTGTCATATCGAGCTTAGTGCTTGTGTTCGTGATTTTATCTCCATGGGGTATGAGAAATTATCGTTTATTTGGAAAGTTTCAAGTGACTCGAGCGGTATTGTGGCAATCGGTTTGGGAAGGTTTTGGGGAATTTACTAACCCTTTTAGTGCAGTTTTGGATGATGGAGTTACTTTTAGTCAGATAAAGAAAGAATTCCCAGATGTAGAATATGATTCGCCACAATATCAAGAGATCTTGAAAAAGAAAGTGGTTAAAGGATTAAAATCTCATCCTATGTGGTATATTGGTATGTTGCCGAAAAGGCTGGGCAATATGTTCCTCCTAAGGAATGTCAATGATTGGGGTTTTCCGGTAAATCCAAAATTATCTTTTAGAAGAGTTAGGCTTCCTCTTCTTGTGTATTTGAAGTTTATGGCAAAGAAACATCCGAGTAAACTTATCTATAGAATAGTACCAAGAGTAGTAGAACTATTGTTACTTCTTTTAGCATTATTAGGTGTATGGGTTTATAGAAGAGAGTGGAGAAAGATAATGCTCATATTCTGTATTCCCATATACGCCATTTTAAGCCATCTTCCCGTTTATTGGGAGCCCAGGTATATTTTACCTGCTCAATTCCCATACTTGATTCTTTGTGCGGCTTTCCTTCAAAAATTCTTTCGGAGATCTAAGAATAGAATATAAGTAAATAGGTCAAAAATCCTTTTACAATTTGGAAGCGATAATTCTGTCAAAGCCAAGAAGGCTAAAAATGTGTGGGTTTGTGGGAATTTATAATTACGGAAATTCGCAAGATATTGATGAGAAATTACTCATCGAGATGCGGGATACGATGATCCATCGTGGACCTGATGATTGCGGCATCTATTTATCCCGTGACAGGAAATTAGGCCTCGGACATCGAAGGCTTTCCATAATTGACCTCACACCTCGAGGCAGGCAGCCAATGTGCGATAATGAAAGTAAAATATGGATTGTTTATAACGGCGAAGTTTACAATTTTCCTGCTTTACGAAAGGGACTGGAGAAGAAATATACCTTTCGTTCACGAACCGATACTGAAGTTTTAATCTATCTTTACAAAGAATATGGCAAAGATATGGTGCATAAATTAAGGGGAATGTTCGCTTTTGCCATCTGGGATGATACCAAAAAGGAACTGTGGCTAGTAAGGGATAGAATCGGTATAAAACCTCTATATTATACTTTTATAGATGGAAGATTTATTTTTGCTTCAGAGATAAAGGCGATTTTGAAACATCCTTGTGTAAAGAGAGAAATTAACGAAGAAGGATTTTACCATTATTTGTCTTTTCTCATTACACCACCGCCACAAACACTTTTTCAGGGAATATATAAAATTCCTGCTGGCCATATGTTAACGCTAAATAAAAATGGAAATTACAAATTGGAACAATATTGGGATGTATTTGACAATGTAAAACCTCTATATAACAAAAGTGAAAAATTCTATACCGAAAGGTTGCTAGAATTATTTAGAGAATCCGTTAAATTACGAATGATTAGCGATGTCCCCATAGGAGTGTTTTTATCCGGCGGGATAGATTCTTCAACGAATACTGCTTTATTTTCGGAATTTGCCAATGACGTCAAAACCTTTTCCATTGGCTTTAAAGGACAAGAAAAATATAACGAATTTCAGTATGCCCAAAAAGTAGCCAAAATTTTTAAAACCAAACATCACGAAATTATAATTGATGTTGATGACTTAATTAAATTCACAGAGGAACTCGTTTATTATCAGGATGAGCCAATAGCTGACCCAGTCTGCGTCCCTGTATATTTTGTCTCTAAATTAGCTAAAGATAATGGAGTTACTGTCTGTCAGGTTGGTGAAGGAGCCGATGAGTTGTTCTGCGGCTATCCTACCTGGGGAGTCATGCTAAAACTCAACCAACTTTCCCGTTATTGGAGGCTTGCTCCATCACTGATCAGAACACTGGGTCTAAAGGCAATAGAATCGGTTGGAAAGGGTCAAAGTAGATACTATGAACTTCTCCGTAGGGCTCATAACAAGGAATCTGTTTTCTGGGGAGGAGCGGACGCATTTAATAAACAGCAGAAGAAATCATTTCTTTCTCCGAGGCTCAGAAACAAGTTCAAAAATAGGAGTTCTTATGAGATTGTTGAAAAATGTTATAAAAGATTTCTTGCTAAAAGTCCGATACACGATTATCTCAACTTTATGACCTACCTAGACATAAGTTTTCGATTGCCTGAACTTCTTTTAATGCGAGTTGATAAAATGGCAATGGCAGTTTCCCTGGAAGCAAGGGTTCCCTTCCTTGACCATAAACTTGTTGAGTTTGCGATGTCAATCCCTCAGTCAGTAAAGGTGAGAAACGGAGAATTAAAACATATTATGAAGAAAACTGTTGAGCAAGTAATTCCCCACGAAATAATTTATCGTAAAAAACAAGGTTTTGGAGTTCCGGTTAAAGAATGGTTTTTCCAGAAACTGGGAGATTTTACCAGGAGAGAGTTATTGAGTTTTACTCAAAAGACTGATTTCTTTGATAAATCAGTTATAAAGGAGATGAGCGAGAAAGGAAGGGGCGATACCCTCTGGTTTTTATTGAATTTTGCCTTATGGCATAAAAGATGGATTTAGTAAAAAAGATTAGAGATTATGGAAAAAGAAAAGTTAGAAACGATAAAGTTATGGAGCAACGACCCATGTGGTGCAGTCTATGCTGAAAAACATGGTATTGGCTCAAAGGATTTCTTTAGAGAGGCGATGAAGTATCGTTATGAAATTTACGCTTTGTGGCTAAAGCATTTAATTGAGGGCTTGGATGTTTCTGGTAAAAAAGTTTTAGAAATTGGGTGTGGGATGGGAATGGATTTACTCCAATTTGCTAAAAAAGGAGCAAAAGTAATTGGTCTAGACCTTGTTCCTCGACATATAGAGTTAGCAAATAGACTTTTTGAGATCGAAGGAATAAGATTAGAACATTATAAAATTTTCCTGGCAGATGCTGAAAGTCTACCTTTTAATGATATGTCCTTTGATTTCGTTTATAGCTTTGGTGTTTTACATCATACACCGAATATTGAAAAAGCTATTAATGAGATTTGGAGAGTGCTAAAGCCAGGGGGAAGAATTGTAATAGGTCTGTATCATAAGAATTCCTGGCATTATTGGTTTAATCTCTTTTTTGTAAAGGGTATAGTGAAAGGAGAGCTTAATAAAAGGACCATGGATCAGATCCTATCGCAGACGGAGTTTACACGAAGTGGGATAAAACCCCTCGTAAGGGTTTACAGTAGACGAGAGTGCCTGCGACTATTTAAAAAATTTATCGATGTTAGAATTAAAACCTTTCACTTCACCAATGAGCAAATTCCCAAGGTGGGTCATTTTTTGCCCAAGAATTTATCTCTTTTAAGTTTCTTGGGGTGGTATGTCTTTGTATTTGGGCGTAAAGTCACTTCTAAAAGGTGAAGAATATGAGATTTGTAAAAAGTTTCGCAATCGGATATTGAACTCCGCGTTCTGCCTTAAGGGGTAAACTGAAACGGAGTAAAAAATGGAATTTATTAGCTGTAATTCATGCGGGTCCAATCATACAAGAATTCTCTACGAAGTTAGGGAGAGACTTATTGGTAAAGAGAACTTTAATATAGTTCAGTGTAAGCAATGTGGACTAGTTTACACAAATCCCAGGCCTACAGTAAAGGAAATCGAGAAGTATTACCCTCCCAACTATTCTCCATTTAAATTTTCTTATCCAGAACCTTTATTTTCTAATGGCGTCGGCATATTGCGCCGCATCTTAAAGAAGAAAATTCTAATGCTTCACTATGGATATTTCGCTAATTCTGAAATAAGTCCATTTAAGAAGAATTTCCTAAGGAATATTACTTTGCCATTAAAATATAGAATTGGCTGGATTCTCCCTCCATATAAAGAAAGAGGAAAGATTCTCGATATTGGCTGTTCTACGGGGCATTATTTATCTACACTTCGACAATTGGGATGGGATACATATGGGGTGGAACCGGACCCGAAAAGCTCCAATTGGGCAAGGCGGGAGATGGGACTGAATGTTTTTACTGGAAGATTTGAAGAAATTGACTTGCCTTTAGATTATTTCGATGTGGTAACTCTATGGCATACCCTTGAGCATTTCCATAGTCCCTTGGCTGTTTTGAGAAAAGTTCACAGAACTTTGAAAAGGGATGGTTTGATTATTTTTGCGGTCCCGGATATCAGGACGCTCAATAGAAAAATATTTGGGAGTAAATGGTGGGCTTGGGAGGTTCCTCGTCACTTATATCATTTCTCTTCTTCAACGATAGTCAAACTTCTACACAAAGCGGGTTTCAAATTAGTGAGAGTTGAAAGGCCGCCTTATCTTGCTATTACTATTTTGAGCTTACAAAATTTGCTTTTAGATTATTTTCCTAAAGGACAGAAATGGGCAAAGAGACTTCTCACCCCTGCGAATTCAAAACTTTGCTCTTTGCTTACGCCTATGGGATATTTTCTATCATTTACTAAACAAACAGGAGAAATAACTGTTTATGGACAAAAATAGAGTTGTTCTTTTTTATCCTTCTCCTTCCAAGAATGCCGTGAATTTAATCCCGCTTAATTTGATGGCTATTGCTCGGATGCTTGATCCTGAATTCTATAAAGTCGAAATTGTTAACGCTACGGTCGAGAAAAATTATATCAGTAGAATTCTCAATAAAGCGGGGAAGGGGGATCTGCTGTGTTTAGGAGTTACTTGTATGACTGGATATCAAATTCATGATGCCCTAAAGGTGGCTAAAAAGGTGAAGAGATGTTTTCCTCATATCCCGATTGTCTGGGGAGGTTATCATCCCACAATCTTATCTATAGAAACCATCAGGGAATCAGTGGTGGATATAGTCGTAAAAGGGCAAGGTGAACTTACTTTTCGAGAATTAATTGAAAGACTTTCTAATAATCTTCCTTTCGAAGATGTTCCAGGTATTGTATATAAAACTAAAGATAGAAGAGTACGGGAAAATGTCGATCGTCCCATGGTGGATTTAAATAGATTTCCTCCTCTTCCATGGAATCTTATTGACGGTGATCGATATAAAAGATTTGACCCTCGTTGGAAAGTAACAATGGATTATTACACCTCTCAAGGCTGTCCCTTTAGCTGCAAATTCTGTGCTGAGCCGATGTTTTGTAAACATCGTTGGGTGAGTTTAAATGCCGAAAGAGTAGTTAAAGAAATTAAAATGTTAAAAAAAGAATTTAATGTTGACGCAATTACTATCCGGGACAGCAATTTTTTTGTTAATAAAAGAAGAGTAAAGAAGATATGTGAAGGATTGATTAGAGAGAAAGTGGTAATAAAATTAATCGGAGTTAATGCTCGAATAGACACCTTTCTTTCTTACGAGGATAAAATGTGGGATTTACTCTATTCCGCTGGCTTCCGAGAATTAACAATTGGAGTCGAATCAGGAGATCAAACTGTACTAGATATGCTTGATAAAAAAATCACAATTAGAGATATATTTCTTTTTTTTGAAAAAACTACTCATTACAACTTAAAAATCTGGGTTTCATTGATGGCAGGATTGCCAGGGAGAGATACTAAAGAGGAATTTGGAGCTACGCTTAATTTAATCGACGGTCTAATGCGGAAAAGTTATCAAGCTATTTCTGAGGTTCATATCTTCAAATACACTCCTTATCCGGGCAGCGCTCTCTATGATATTGCAAAAGAGTATGGATTTATTCCTCCTCGGTCTATTGAAGGGTGGAACTCTATGGGATTCTTCCATAAAAGAACCTTTGGGATGGATAAGAATTATTCCAGATATGTAAACTATTTAACTTTTTGCATTTTACCTCGTTTAATTAATCCTTATAAATATAAGAATTCCATGGTAAGACTAATGTTTAAGAAACTTATCGACCCTATCTTCAGGTGGCGCTGGCAAAACAGATGTTTTGATTTCTTCGTCGAGAGATATCTTATAGATATGCTTAACTATATAGGAGCATTAAAAGATAAATTGATGCGTAAGAAATTGATGCATAAGAAATGACAATATGAAAAAATATCGGTTTTTATTTCTTGTGGGAGACAAATTTGGTGCTCCTTCCAGATTTCGGGTCTACCAATACTTGAATTATCTGGATGCAGATAGTATAAAATATACTGTTTTACCCTCAAAGCCCCCGAAGCATTATTTACCGCCAGGTAGTGAAAAGAAAGTAATCGGTCCTATAATTGACCGTTTTTGTGAAGCACTAAAGATAACGAATGCAATTATAAGGGTGTTAAGGGCTCCATTTTATGATGTAGTTTTCTTACAGAGAGACCTTTTGAGCTTGAATGCTTTTCCTTGGGAGATATGGGCTCTAAATACCTTTCCATGGTTAGAAATCTTACTGAGAAAGTTAAGTAAAAGGCTTATTTTTGACTTTGACGACGCTATTTTTGTTTACAAGCCACGAAAGATATCTGCAATCGTAGCAATGAGCGACTTTGTTATTGTGGGTAATAAATACCTGGAGGAGTATGCCCAGAAATACTCATCCCATGTGGAGATTATACCTACACCAGTAGACACGGATAAGTACTTTCCGCTTGATAAGCAGAACAGAGAGGAAAAAGGGGTGACTATAGGGTGGATGGGAAGTTGGAGTAACGTGAAAGAGATACAAATTTTGCTTCCTTCCCTGAAAAGGGTGTCACAAAAGCATAATTTTAGATTTACAATTGTAAGCAATTTCTTACCGAATCTTAATTTCTTGAACGAGTTAGATTTTACTTTTCATGCTTGGAATCCGGAGAAAGAGATTGAAGAGTTACAAAGCTTTGATATTGGAGTAATGCCTCTCTTTGATACTCAAGTTAATCGTGGGAAATGTCCACTTAAAGCACTGTTATATATGGCAGTAGGAATTCCTGTCATTGCTTCTCCAGTAGGAATTAATAAACAAATAATAATTGACGGAGTCAATGGATTTTTGGCAAGCGATGAAGAAGAATGGATAGAAAAATTATCTCGCCTTATTGAGGATAAACATTTAAGGGAAAAAATGGGAGCGGCGGGAAGAAAAACTGTTGAGGAAAAGTACTCAGTTAGGGCTAATTTTTCTAAGTTGTTGGGTATTTTAAAGAAGATATAGTTTAGACGTTCCTATGGGCGTAGATGGATTTTGGAAAAAAATGAGATTCGTAAAAAGTGTAGCAATCACATTTGGGACAAAGGTATCAATCGTTATCATAGCGATTGCTTCAAGTATAATTACTGCTAGATGGCTAGGACCGGCAGGAAAGGGAATATTTGCCGTTCTTTGGGTAATAGTTGGCTTAGGAGTGCAATTTGGGAACTTTGGATTTCACGCTTCTAATGTGTATTTCACCTCAAGGGATAAAGCCTTAGTGTCTAAAATTGCCAGTAACTCGCTCTGGTTTGGCCTTACAATAGGGTTGTTAATTTCTGGGGGGGTAATTTACCTATATCGGATAAACTCCAATCTGTTTAGCAACATTCCTTTCACTCTTCTTTTAATTACGGTCATTTTAATTCCTTTTAAAGTGCTGTTGCTTTTCTTTCAGAATATTTTTTTGGGTCTACAAAAGATCTTAACTTATAATTCTTTTGAATTAGTAGAGAGGTTTTCTCTCTTAGTAGTCGTGGCTCTTGTTTTGATTCTTTTTAAACAAGGCCTTTTTAAATTGATGGTATTTATATTGATAATAACGGGCATGGTAACTGCATTTTTTACAATTTATACAAAAAGAGTGATAAAGTTTTCTTTTTTTAATTTTGATACAGAAGTTTTCACAAGTATGTTTAAATATGGATCTAAAGTTTACCTCAGCTGTTTTTTTAGTTTTCTCGTTATTCGTTCAGATATGCTTTTGGTAAACTATTTTAGGGGTGCGAGTGCTTCGGGAATTTATTCGATTGCAGCTAATTTTGCCGAGTTACTCTATCTATTGCCGGTTACAATTGGAGCAATGCTTTTTACGAAAGTATCCGCAAACATCGCTGACGATGGCACATTTACACAAAGAATATCGAGACACACCGTTCTTTTAATGGTTATTATTTGTATTCTTGTGGCGCTAGTATGTAAACCACTGATTTTATTGATGTACGGCTGGCAATTTGCTTTTTCAGCAATACCTCTTCTCTGGCTCCTACCGGGTATATTTTTTTTGTCTTTGGCAACGATATATAATAATGACTTAGCCGGGCGAGGCTACCCACCGATGATAATTTACAGCACGGCAACAGGTTTTATTCTCAACTTCGGTCTAAACCTGTTATTTATTCCTCGATACGGAATAACTGGGGCAGCAATTACTTCCAGTATCTCCTATTTTGTAATGTTTATTATTGTTTTAATCTACTCAATGAAAATCACGCATTCAAAGATAGAAAAATTCTTAATTCCTTCATCTGGTGAAATAAAAATCTTATTTCAAGAAGGCAGAAAAAGGTTAAAAATAGGGAAAAATTTAGTTTCAGGAAGATAATGAAAAGAATACTTTTAATAACAGATTTGAAACTAAATATCCGGGAAGAAAATTTCACTGTTTTAGCTGCGGATGAAGTGAAAAAGAACCCAAAGAAAATTTTTCGTTTGAGGAGAAATTTTTTTAGTGAAATTAGGTTTTATACATATGACTTGTCTCTCCTTCGTTACCGGGAAATATGGAAAATTGCGCTCCTTTTCTTTAAGGGACAAAAAAGATATTTATGTGACCAAAAAGGGAATCAAGAGGAAATCAACTGGTTACTGTGTCTAACAAAAGACTTACCCAGACTTCTGTATGAGTTTTTTATTTCCTTATTTGTTTTAGTGGGTACCAGAAGTGAAATTCTTAAGATATCAAAAGTAGTAAACAAGAAAAAGGAAAAACGTCTATATCTCGCAATGGATAAAATAGCCTATTTACGGACAGACCATTGGGCTGGGTTACTATGTGGGGGATCGGTCTCGCATATTTATGGGGTGGCAAAGGGGATTGTTGATTCGGGGAAGAGATTATTTTTTATTTCCACTGATAGATTAGCATTGATTGATAAGTTGAAGTGTCCAGTTTATGTGGTGAACCCTTTCAGAAGGATAAGGAATTTGAGAGAAATACCGGAGATGGTATATAATCAGGAGCTTTTTGACGAAGGGTGTAGAATTTTTGATAGGGAGAGACCGGATTTGGTCTATCAGAGGTATAGCCGGAATAATTATACCGGGGTTACCCTTTCTTTAAGATATAAAATACCGTTAATTATTGAGTATAATGGTTCAGAAATATGGGTGGCGAGGAATTGGGGGAAAAGATTAATATTCGAAGGGTTTACCGAGAAGATAGAAATTATGAATTTGAAGATGGCGGATTTAATCGTGATAGTTTCAGAAGCGCTGAGAGAAGAACTTCTGAGTCGAGGAATACGGGGAGAAAAGATTCTGGTTAATCCGAATGGTTTTGACCCGGAAATGTACAGTCCAGAAATCGATGGGGAAGAAATTAGAAAAAGATACGGTTTTGGGGATAAGATTGTTGTTGGCTTCATTGGGACCTTTGGGCCATGGCATGGGGCTGAGGTGCTGGCGAAGGCGGTTAAGCAAGTGATACAAAAAAATTCAAGCACTCGTTTTTTGTTCGTTGGGGACGGGGTAAGAATGCCAATAGTAGAGGAGATTATAAAAAGAGAAAATCTGGGAGACTTCGTTATACTTACAGGGCTTGTTCCTCAGGAAGAAGCACCTAAGTATCTTGCTGGGTGTGATATTTTGGTCTCCCCTCATGTGCCTAATCCAGATGGTTCGAGATTTTTTGGTTCACCGACTAAACTTTTTGAATATATGGGAATGGGGAAAGGCATTGTGGCGAGCGATTTAGAACAGATTGGTGAAGTATTGGAACATAAGAAGACAGCGTGGCTTGTCAAGCCAGGAGATGTCCAGGAATTGGCCGAAGGAATACTTAAGCTTGCAGAAGATGGAGATTTGAGAAATGAGTTGGGCGAAAAGGCAAGAGAGGAAGCATTAAAAAAGTATACATGGGATAAGCATGTAAGAAGGACATTGGATAAACTCGAGGAATTCTGCACAGATTGAATCTGTGCCTACAATGATTTTGCTGTCATTGCGAGGGAGCGAAGCGACCGAAGCAATCTCGTAATTTAGCACGAGGATGCCACGGGCTTCGCCCTGGCAACGACCCTGCGGGTCGATTACGCGCTACTTTCAGTCCTTGGCAATGACATTGTAGGGACATTTTCAAATTGTGCGATTTTGGGATGGAGAATGAAAAGGACGAAGATAAGGCATTACCTTTATCGGATGCGGACTTTGCCATCGGAAAAGGTGGTAAGGATAATCCTGGACAGGTTCCATAATAGAATGGCTGAATATTGGGATAGATGTTGGGTGAAGGTAAAGAGGAGTGGAATTGCTTCGTCAATCGCTTCGCTCTTTTCTCGCAATGCCCCGCCCGCAGAACTTCTCACCCGGGCACTAAAATCTCGTGCTACAACGTTGGGGACAACCCCGGATATTACCGTAGAGAAGATAGCGGATTATTTCAGGAAGAGAGAAGAGCCGCGATGTTTCATCGATTTTACGATGAAAGAAGAAATTGTGAAGATGTTGAAAACAGATTATCCAGAAGTGGTTAGAAATATCGTTTCGGAGGCTGATAGAGTTTGTGATGGGATATTCAGTATCATGGGCAGTGGAGATAAAAGATTGGAGCCGATGGATTGGCATCTCGATTTTAAATCAGGCTATCGGTGGAATCCGAAAACCTATTATAAGGATATTAAATATCCGGTTAAGGTTTGGAAAGGAGCGGACATTAAGATTCCCTGGGAGATTTCTCGCTTCAATTATTTGACCCTGCTTGGGCAAGCTTACTGGCTTAGCGATGATGAGAAATATGCCAGGAAGTTCGTTTCTTTGATTTCTGACTGGATAGTTAAGAATCCCGTTAAACAGGGGCTGAATTGGAACTCAACCATTGAAGTGGGGATTCGAGTGGCGAATTGGATATTAGCATGGTATTTTTTTAAAGATTCGAAATCGATAACTCCTGGATTTTTGGCAAGATTTTTAAGAAGCCTCATAACCCATGGCAGGTTCATAAAATCTAATCTGGAGTATACTGAAGCTCTGACCTCCAATCATTATATTTCCAATATTGTTGGACTTTTTTGCCTGGGGTTATTTCTTCCGGAATTTAGAGAGGCAGAAGGATGGTTAACTTTTTCTAAGAGGGAACTGGAGAAGGAGATGCAAAAACAGGTCTATTCAGATGGTATGGATTTTGAGGCTTCGACCTGTTACCATCGCTTCGTTGTGGAACTCTTCTTTTATCCGTCACTCCTTGCTAGACTGAACGGAATTGATTTTTCTTCAGATTATCTCTCGCGGTTGAAGAAGATGTTCGATTTCATCCTCTGTGCATTAAAGCCGAATGGGAAGATGCCACAGATAGGCGACAACGACAGTGGGAGATTGTATAAATTTGAAGTCGGAGACAAGGAAGTTCTGGATATGAGGTACCTATTGAATTTAGGGTTGATATTTTTTATGGAATCAAAATATAAAATAAAAGAATTTGGACTTTGTCCAGAAGTATTGTGGATTTTTGGTCCTGAGGGCCTTGGGGAGTGGAGGGAGATGCCGGAAAGAACCATTGCTAATCTCAAAAGCAAGAGTTTTTTAGACGCCGGGATTTACATCATGCGTAAAGGAAAGAATTATTTAATTGCCTCGTCGGGACCAAATGGGCAAAACGGTAACGGTGGGCATAGCCATAACGATAAGTTATCCTTTGAATTCTTCATTGATGGGGAGGACATATTTGTTGACCCGGGAACCTATGTTTACACTTCTTATCCTATGTGGAGAGAAAAATTTCGCTCCACCCGATTCCACAGTACTGTAATGGTTGATGAAAAAGAACAGAACCGGTTTCTGACGCTTTTTTCTATGAGGGAAGAAGCTAAACCGAAAGTGATAAAATGGGAAGCTAACGATGAACTTGAGGTATTTATTGGTGAACATTACGGATATACCAGATTGTCGGATGAGATAATCCACCAGAGAACTATCAAATTTTTTAAGGAGGACGTCCGTTGGGAATTTCAAGACAAAATTTACAACATGAAGAACCGATTTTCAAACAAACACCTAATTCAATGGTCGCTAATCCTCCATCCAGACATTGGACTTGAAGACTCCAGCACCTTAAGAACAAAGCAAGGTAGAAGGATAAAAATTGTTTTGGAAAACGGGCTTAAAGTACATCAAGAAGATGATTGGTATTCTCCAGAATACGGAATTAAGATTCCCACCAAAAAATTGAGCTGGCAGGTACTTACCGATAAGCCTATAAGCTTTAGATGGATTTTAAAATATGGAAAAACTGGCAAAGAAGGTTAATTTGGGATATATTTCCGATGCCGGGGTTTATTCTACGGCTTTTGACTCTCAAGTTTTGAGCCTATTGAATGGATTAAAAGATGGAGTGGAAAATATTAGTTTAGTTATTTTACAGCAGTCTTTCTTGCCATTTGTAAAAGTTATAAGCCCTGAAATCAAAAGAAAATTAGATAGAGTAAAAAATCAGTTTAAAATTGTGGAGGTTATGGTTCAAAACCCACGTATTTTAAGATGGTTAATGCAGATAGAATCCCGAACTTTAAGGAGAATCATCAGTGATAATCTAGATAGAGTTAATGTTCTTCACTGTCACGGCGAAGCGGGAAGTTATTTAGGGTTATTGGCCAGGAAGGAGATGGAGAAAGATATTCCTGTAATCTCTGATTTGCGTGGATTGGTGTCTCAAGAGTCCCTGCTTTGTGGCAGAGAAGGAAATTTGATAAAGAGATTTCTTTTTAATCTGCGAGCGCATGAATTTAAGAAAATGGAAGAATATGTAGTAAAAGAAAGCGATCTTATTTTTTGCGTTTCCCGGAAGTTCAAAGATTATTTACAGGAGATATATGGGGCAAGCCCGGATAAGATAGCCGTGATTCCCTGTTTAGTCGATAGTAAATCGTTCTTCTTCAATTCAGAAGTACGAGCAAGGAGAAGAGCAGACTTGGGTATTGAGAAACGGATAGTTTTCGTCTATAGCGGAAGCACTGTTAAATGGCAACTGCCGGAGGAAACAATTGCATTTTTCAAAAAAATAAAAGCGATAGTTCCGGAAGCTTTCTTGCTCTTTTTGACTAACAATCTATCTGGTGCCAGAAAGTATTTTAATGGAATGGACGAAGAAGACTATCTGCTGGTTTCTGTCCCTAACAAGGAAGTTCCAGGCTATCTAAATGCAGCAGACATAGGTATTCTTTTGAGAGAGAGAAACTTAGTTAATCGTGTTGCAGCACCAATAAAGTTTGGCGAATATCTCTGCTGTGGACTGCCGGTAATTATAACTAAGGGAATTGGTGATACACAGAAGATTATTAAAAAATATGGCATAGGAAGATTGTTAAATTTGAAGGATTTAGAAATAGAGAAGAATGAACTGATTCAGCTAATAAATAATGTCGAACGTGAGAGAATTGCAAGAATTGGAAAAGAGCTGTTTTCTATTGACAGCTATAAGTCCAGAATAATTTCTTACTGGACTCAGGTTTTGACTTAAGGCTTAGTTTGTGATAGTATAATCTTGAAATGGTAGCTGCAGGACAAAGATTACGCTTTGCTGCTACATTTTGATGGCACCATAAATGGTGCCCGACCAGAAACAGTGCAAAGATTACGCTTTGCTGCCACATTTTGATGGCACCATAAATGGTGCCCGACCAGAAATAGTGTAACGATTGCGCTTTGCTGCCACATTTTGATGGCACCATAAATGGTGCCCGACCAGAAATAGTGTAACGATTGCGCTTTGCTGCCACAAAGGGATGAGAAAGATATGGAGAAGAAACTGGTTGTGAAAATAGTAAAGATTGAAGGAAAATGTCCTGTATATGAAGTGGGGCAGAAGATTATCTTAGATGAGGGGTACCGGGTAAATCTTAATGAATCAGACAATATCTGTATGCATTCTCTGGCGTCTATTATGCCGTATTACGTAGCATTATACAACGGTGTTAGTCCTGAAACTTTGGGCTTAGCAAATAAGGATGGCAGAGCTTGTGTTCATTGTCTTGACCCCTGTGAGTTGACTGGTGGTGGAACGGTCACATTTGAGATTGTAATAGAAGGAGTCTAAAATGAGTAAAAAAGATGAGAATCAAAAACTTTTAGAGAAGAGAATCGTCCAGCATAAAGCAAAGATTGGGGTTATCGGCTTAGGGTATGTAGGATTGCCTCTGGCAATGGAGTTTAGTAAAGCAGGATTTGATGTTACTGGAATTGAAATCGATAAAGATAAAGTGAGAATGATTAATCGAGGAGAATGCTATATTCAAGATGTCAAGCAGAGTGAGTTAGAGGAGTTGGTAAAAAATAATAGATTAAAGGCAACCACAGACTTCTCAGTTTTGAAAGAGATGGATGCCGTAAGTATATGCGTGCCCACACCTTTACGCAAAACGAGGGACCCTGATATCTCTTATATTATTTCTGCCGTTGAAGAAGTGGCTAAATATTTGCGTCCAGGACAACTGGTTATACTGGAAAGCACTACCTATCCAGGCACAACGAGAGAGGTAATTCTTCCCCGATTGGAAGCGAGAAATCTTCGAGTGGGAAGGGACTTCTTTCTGGCTTTCTCGCCGGAACGCGTAGACCCTGGCAATGAGGTTTACACTATAAGAAATACGCCAAAAATTGTAGGTGGGATCACAAAGAAATGTACCAGTATTGCTGTTACTCTCTATGAACAGATAGTCGATGAGGTGGTTCCTGTCTCCACAACGGAATCTGCGGAGATGGTAAAACTTCTGGAGAATACCTTTCGCATTGTTAACGTGGGATTGGTTAATGAGATTGCCCTCATCTGCGATAGGCTGAAATTGGATACATGGGAGGTGATAGACGCAGCGGCCACAAAGCCATTCGGTTTTATGCCTTTCTATCCAGGCCCTGGTTTAGGAGGCCACTGCGTACCTATAGACCCCCACTATCTTTCCTGGAAACTGAAAGCTTTAAACTTTTATGCCCGTTTTATTGAACTGGCTGGTGAGATAAATAGTAAAATGCCAGAGTTTCTGGTTAGTAAAATTGACGCTGCACTAAATGAGAGAGAAAAAAGTATAAAGGGATCTAAAATTTTAATCTTAGGGGTAGCCTACAAGAGTAATGTCTCGGACATTCGGGAATCCCCGGCTTTGGATGTTATGAGGCTTCTCAAAGAAAGAGGAGGAAAGGTCGTATATAATGACCCTTATGTGTCTCAAGTAGAAGGACTGAAATCGATTCCTCTGACGAGGAATTCTTTAAGAAATGCTGATTGCGTGGTAATCACCACTGCCCATAGTGACTATGATTATAAACAGATTGTAGAGAACGCAAGGCTGGTTATCGATTCCAGAAATGCAACCAAAGGAATAAAGAGTAAGAAGATAGTAAAACTATGATAAGCAACAAAGGAGATAAGGTTGGCGTTATATTTAGTGACTGGCGGAGCTGGTTTTATTGGCTCAAATATTGCTGAACAACTGGTTAAAAAGGGGGAGAAAGTCAGAATAGTGGATGATTTCTCTACTGGTAAGAGAGAAAATATTGTCGGGTTTAAAGATAATATTGAGCTCATTGAAGGAGACCTCAGGGATTGGGAAATAGTTAAGAGAGTAATGGCGGGAGTCGATTTTGTCCTCCATCAGGGAGCTCTGCCCTCTGTAGAGAGGTCAATAGAAGACCCTCTCACCACTACTAAGGTTAACATCCTGGGGACATTGAATGTCCTGTTAGCGGCACGCAAGGTGAAAGTTAAAAGAGTGGTTTATGCTTCTTCCTCTTCAGTTTATGGAGATACTCCCACCTTACCTAAAAAAGAAGGAATGAAAACTAATCCTCAGTCTCCCTATGCGGTCACTAAGTTGATTGGAGAAGAGTATTGTCGAATATACTATTCTATTTATGGACTGGAGACAGTTTGTCTGCGTTACT
>Ga0209979_1001642_pt1 | contig 23761 bp, 21 predicted proteins | sample AnhtaG_FD_183114 | JGI IMG/M metagenome (GOLD analysis project Ga0209979, IMG submission 183114) | Deep subsurface microbial communities from Anholt, Denmark to uncover new lineages of life (NeLLi) - Anholt_01485 metaG (SPAdes) (version 2) | ecosystem: Environmental > Aquatic > Marine > Oceanic...
AGCCGTACCGGAAGGTGCGGCTGGATCACCTCCTTTCTAGGGAGACATCCGAGTGGGTCTTCGGACGCCACCCGGTATCTCACCAGGTTGATCGAGGTCGTCACTGGCTACTCGTAGGACCGGGTATTACCCCGGCGGTTTCTTCGCTGTCTAGTTGTCAGGGTCTTGAACCGACGCCCCGCCGAATGGCGGGGCGTCGGTCGTTTTGGCTTCAGGCTCACGCGAAACGTTTGACGCTGCCTCGATTTCTCGCTAGGATGGACTCCCTCTTCCCGTCTGTTCGGGAGGTAGGTATGGGCGATTAGCTCAGGTGGCTAGGGCGCACCCCTGCACGCAGGCCGTCAGGCCGAGTTACAGGGCAGCGAGGGCCACCTGACGAATCAACCAAAACAAACACGGGCGATTAGCTCAGGTGGCTAGAGCGCACCCCTGATAAGGGTGAGGTCGCTGGTTCGAGTCCAGCATTGCCCACTGGTCTTCGGGGGATTAGCTCAGTTGGTAGAGCGCCTGCTTTGCAAGCAGGAAGTCAGCGGTTCGAATCCGCTATCCTCCACTGGTCCCGAGGGGGTATAGCTCAGTTGGTAGAGCGCTGCAATCGCACTGCAGAGGCCAGCGGTTCGAATCCGCTTACCTCCACCTCACTTTCCTAGACTCCGAGGAGACGGCCCCCATGGGAACGCGCTTCCTGGCGGAAACCCGCTTCCGCGGCGAAGAGACGGTTGCCGCCCAGCTCATCAAGTACAAGCTTCAATCGCTCGGCTACCGCTTCCGGCCCATGATGCGCTTGGAAGGCGGTGAGGTCGAAAACCGGTTCCAGCGCTTCGAGCGCCGGGCCGGGGAAGAGGACGACCTCGCGTCGGAAACCGAGCGCCTTAAAAACGCCGGCGTTTGGGCGGCGCTCCGCAGCTTGCGGTTGCTCTGAGCCGCTACATCTGGGCCGATACGCGGCTCTGGGCGTCCATGTAGGCCTTGAGGCTCTCGTCGATCGGGTGCTGACCAGGGATCCAGGTAATCGGGCGCTGGATGAACAGGGTCGCGGCCTGATGCTTGATCGGATTGGCCATGTCCCAGAGGTCCAGTCGCTGCACGTCGATCTCGGCGATCCCGGCCAGCGTCTTCTGGATGGTCGCGTCCGGGTAGCCCTTGAACGTCGCGTCGAAGGTCATGAGCTCGTCCAGGGCCGAGAGGTTCGAGCCGCCCACCGGCCAAACGATGTTGACCGGATGGTTGACCCGCGTCGACAGCCCTTGCTCGATGTTCGGGCGCAGCTGGGTGATGGCGGTCGCGGCCCGCCGGTCGATCGCCCGGCCCATGAACGGGAAGATCCGCTCCAGGACGGCCGTGGTCATGCCCTTGTTGGCCGCGTTGAGATCGACCACGGCCTGTTGGGCGTTTTGCGAGGTGATCGAGCCCAGGGCGTCGAAGGCCAGGATGTTCTTGCCCCAGCTGAAGAAGCCCTCGATCGTTCTCAGGGGGTGGATCAGGACGTCCACGAGCTCGGCCGCGGTCAGCGGGTTCGGGACGGGGATCGAGGACTTGCCGTCCGGGGTCGCGTTCGGAGCGGCCGGGGGGGTACCAGCGGTCGGTGGGGCGCCAGTCGTGATCGTGCCGTCGGTCGACATGGTGCCGCCTCCGGCCGCCACCCGGCTCGCGGGCTGGGCGGGACGCGGGTAGGCAACACGATAGGCACTCGCATCGAGTCGAATCGCCATGGGCAGGACTCCCTCCATCAGACGGGGCCGTCCCTCCCCTTTTCGCCACGTCGACCCGGCTCCTGACCTCCCTAGGCCAAAGCTTAAGCGAAGCTTAGCTGTCCGTTTACGGATCAGGTTGGGGGTGGCGTTTCCCGGCCCCCGTCATTCCGGCGAACGTCGGAATGACGGGACGTTACCCCTCAAGGATGCCCCGGGACCGTGCCCGTCGGGTTGGATCCGGCGCTGCCGGGCAGCAAGTTCGGGATGATGGGTCGGAGGTCGACCGCGATGTCGCTCGAGGCGTCGACACCCACCGGCAACGGCGGCACGCTCTGGTTGGCGGCGCTCAGGTCGAGGATCCAGATCGGGTTGTTGTAGCTGTAGTAGAAGGGATAGAGGAGGAGGGTCGAATCCTCAGGTAGCCAGACTTTCCCGCGCCGCTGCAGCTCGTTCTCGAAGGCTTGCAGTGCCCGCGGGCTGTCCACCGTCCAGCGGTCGAGCAGGTTCGTCGAGGTCCAGTAGCTCTTGAAGGCATCCGGCGGCGGGCCCCCGACCGACGGAGCGGCGCCGAACACCGGCACGGCCACGTCCAGCGCCTCGAGCTTCTCCGGATGATAGAAGCAGAAATGCCAGCTGCCGCGCTGCAACTTGCCCGACTTGTCGGCCAGATCCTTGGTGTAGACCAGGAACAGCCGATACCCTGGCCCGCGCTGGCTCCGCAGGGTATCAGCCGCCCTGGCGAGGTAAAAGGCGGCCGAGCCTTCCTCGCCCGTCAGGGTCGGGATGCCCATGCTACCCGTGGCCGTGGTCGCCGCGAGGCTCTGCGAGGCGTTCGCGATGTCTTCAGCGGTCAGGATCAGGTCGTCCATGAGGGCCTTGTTGGCCTTGTCGACCGCCTTCTTGGCCGTCTCGTTGGGCAAGAGGTTCGGGATCGACCAGTGAAACCGTTCGGCCACCCAGCTCCCCAGGTTCGCGACCCCGTAGGCGGCGATCGCCAGCCCCGCCGTGGCGATCGCATAGGACCGCCAGTCGCCCGCGGGGTAGAAGGATACGACCGGAGAGGGGGCCGAGTTCGCGAGGCCGCTGGGGCGCGGATTGCCGAGGAAGTTGTCGAAGAAGACGTAGGCCCCTAGCGGGAAGGCCGGACTCCAGGCCAGTTGCCACAGGGCCCGCGACCGCTCGGCCGAGGTCACCCGCTCGATCAGCTCGGAATCGCTCGCGGCCTGCGCGAGGAACTGATCGTCCACCCGGATCGAGGTGGTGCCGGTGCCCTGGCGCAGCTCGTAGCTGGAACTCGACGGCTGGGTGATCTCCAGGTGGTCGTGGAGGTACTGGCGGATCCGCTCCGACTTGTCGTCGGGCACGTCAGCAAACGCCGTGCGCACGCCCACCATGAGCACGATCGCCAGAACCGCCGGCCCTGCCCCCTTCTTCAGCCACATGGCGGGCATTGTACCACCCCGCTCGGCGGGAGTTGTAGGCGAGCCCGTACGGCTGTTACACTCGGATCGTTCCGCCGCTCGTGCCGCTCCGAGGGTCCCGTCATGCCAGCCGAAGGCTCCGCCGCGAACGAAGACACCCGCCTCGGCGCCCTCTTGGTCCGAGCGGGCGAGCTTTCGACCGGGGATCTCGAACGGGCGATCGCCCAACAGGTCCCGGGCCGGCGCTTCGGAGAGACCCTGATCCAGCTCGGTCTGGTGACCCGCGAGGCCGTCGAGGCCGCCCTCAAGGAGCAGCTGCGCGACGCGCGGCTCGGCCAGATCCTGCTGCGCATCGGGGCGGTCGACGAGGCGGCCCTGCGGGGGGCCCTGGCACGCCAGACCGAGTCCGGCCGCATGATCGGCGAGCTATTGGTCGAGGCGGGGGCCTGCTCGACCGAAGAGGTTGACTGGGCGCTCGCGCAGCAGAGCGCCGAAAAGCGCACGGGCGCCGTGTTCCTGCGCCGCGGGCTCATCGACCACGAGGCCCTCGAAGCCTGTTTCGCCATCCTGCACCGCGAGCCCGATCGCCTTCTCACCGAGATCATGGTCGAGCGGGGCCACGTCACCCCCGAGCAGGTTCGCGAGACCCTCCGGGTCCAGCTGGTCGAGTCCCGGCTGGGCCAGGTCCTGCTCGAGATGGGCGTCCTCTCTGCGGAACAGCTGCAATTCGCCCTGGCCGAGCAGACCGTCTCGGGCGCGGTACTCGGGCAGGTGCTGATCCAGCTCGGCTTCTGCGACGTGACCCAGCTGAGCGCGGCCCTCGCGCGCCAGCTGATCGAGGCTTGAGCCCGGGTGGGCGCCTGACGTGGCCAGTCTCGATGCGTTCTTCCAGAAGGCCGTGGCCGCCCATGAGCGGGGCGACGTAGCGACGGCCCGCACCAACTTCGAGAAGCTGGCCCCCCATCACGGCACCTACTACGCCCGCGCCGCGGGCTACCTCGCCTCTTACGCCGAAGAGGAAGGCGACCTCGATCTGGCCGAAGAGCTCTTGCGCCGCGCGATCCAGGCCTGGCCGCATGCCGACGCCCTCTACCGGCTCGGCGATATCCTGTTTCAACAGCGCCGCATGGCCGAGGCCGAGCCGCTGTTCCGTCAGACCCTCCAGATGGACGCGAAGTTCACGGATGCCTACATCCGGCTCGGCATGATCCTCAAGGACCGCGGGGCCGTGCCCGAGGCCATCCGCTCCTTCGAGTATGCCATCCTCAACGACACCCGGGCCGTCGCTGCCCGCTACTACCTCGCCCAGATGTGCCTGCGCACCGGGGATCAGAAGCGCGCCCTGGGCCAGCTTTACTTCGTGCTCAAGATCCAGCCCGACTACAAGCCCGCTCACCTGCTGATGGCCGACGTGTTCCAGAGCATGGGCGACCACCGCCAGGCCCTCGTCGAGTACTGCCACGTCGTGAACCTCGGGACCGAGGACGCCCAGGTGTTCCGGCGCATGGCCCGCTCCTTCCAGGCGATCGGCGATCGCCCCCAGGCCCTGCGCGCCAACGAGCGCGCCTTCTTCCTGGATCCGAGCCTCGGTGCGTGCGGGCTGGATGCCGCCCGCGAGCACGAGGACATGGGCCACGACGAGCGCGCCCTCGCGATCTACCAGCGCCTCATGCAACTCGACGAGTTCCGGGCGGCGGCCCAGGCGGCGATCAACCGGCTGGATGCCAAGCGCGCAAGCTTCGATCTGGGCGGTCCCGCGCCCTCCGACCCGGAGCCCAACGCCTTCGAGGCCCCTCCGGTCCAGACCGCCAGCGGCACCGCCCCGATGCGTCAGGCGGCCTTCAATACCAACGAGCTCGCTACACGCCGCGCCGCGCAGACCGACCTCATCTTCGTCGACTACAAGGAGCCGCCCGCCCCGAGCGCCCTCGAGTCCTTCCTCAAGGGCATGACCGATACGATCCGCCGCTATGTCCCCGAGGAGACCCTGGAAACGGTCAAGGACGGCATCGAGACGGTCAAGGGGCGGGTCGAGCAGCTGGACTCGCTCCGGCAACGGATAGACTGGCAGTCGTTACGGCGCCGGTTCGGGGCCTCCGACGAGCCCCGCTGACCAGGGCAGGCCGGAGTCGGCGTGGAAAGACGCGATCGGGCCGGAGGCGTCCAGGACGGTGGCGATCGCCCCCTCGGCCAGCGGCCGGTAGGTGATGCCGTAGACCGAGCTCGAGCTCGAGGCGGCCCGGATCAGATCGGCCGGACTTGCCCAGCCCCCGAAGTGCAGGTCCCCGCTCGCGACCAGCGACGCCGTCGCCACGAGGGCCTTGCCCGAACGGGGGACCCGGACCGAGAGGGTCTCGGAGGCGTCGACCTGAAACCAGAAGCTCCAGCCACTGTTCGTGAGGTCCTCGCGTGGGTCGCCCCAGCGGTCGAGGCCGGTCCCCTCCACGGCTCGCAACGAGGCAACCGGATGCCCGTGCCGGACGAGGGCGTCGAGGGCGGAAACATGGGCCTGCCGCAGGATGGGATAGGAATCCGCTGCCCGCGCGAGCGACGACGCGCCGTGCCCTGCGAGGGGGGACAGCCCGCAACCGGCCAGGAAGAGTACGCCCGCGAGGGGCCACGAACGGTGCATGGGGGGGTTATCGCAAGACGGGACGCGGAACTTGCGGGGCGCCGGAGCTCGGCGCCGCAGCAGGCTTCCTGCTACAATGGACGCGCCCCGGACCCCTCTCCAGGAGCATGGTTTGCAGCGGATTGTCGTCTCTGGCTACTACGGCTTCGGAAACCTCGGCGACGAGGCCATCCTGGCCACCCTCGTCCAGCAGCTGCGCGGCTACGTCGAGATCGTCGTCCTCTCGGCGGCGCCCGAGGAGACGGAACGGGCCTTCGGGGTGAGGGCGATCCCCCGCACCGATCTGGGCGCCGTCATGGCCGAACTGCGGCGGGCGAACCTCTTCCTGAGCGGAGGCGGCGGACTCAACCAGGACGTGACGGGGCGCCTGAGCGTGCCCTACTACTGCGGACTCATGCGGCTTGCTCAGTGGCTCGGCGTCCCGACCATGGTCTTCGGCCAGGGGGTGGGCCCCCTGCAGTACCTCACGAGCCGCTTCATCCTGCGCTCGGCGTTTCGCCGGGCGCGCGCCGTGACCGTGCGCGACCAGGCCTCCTTCGACCTGGTCCGCCGCCTGGGGGTGCCGGGCGATCGCCTCGAACTCACGGCCGACCCCGTCCTCTGCCTGCAGGAAGCTCCCCAGGAGCGCAGTGAGGCCATCCTGAGCGCGCTCGGCCTCGACCTCGGCCGGCCCATGGTCGCCGTGGCGATCCGCCCCTGGTACACCTGGTTCGAGCTTCAGTTCAAGGCCTTCTCGGCCGCGCTGACCCGCCTGGCTGTCGAGGCCGAGGTGCAGCTCGTGCTCCTCCCCTTTCAGCAGCCCGGTGACGAGCGGATCACCGAGGAGCTGCGGGATTGCCTGGTCTACCGTCCGACCGACCGGACGAGCCAGGCCCATCTCTTGCACGAGCCCTTGACCCCGGCCGAGATGCGGGGAGTGATCGGGCGCTGTGACCTGGTGATCGGCATGCGCCTGCACGCCCTCATCATGGCGGTGGCAGCCGGGGTCCCCGCGGTCGGGATCGCCTACGACCCCAAGGTGCAGCAGCTCTGCGACCAGTGGCAGTTGCCATTCATTCCCTCGGTCGAGGCTTTGGGGAATGCCTCCCAGTTCGAGCGGCTGCTGCTGGATACCTGGAACGACCGTGCCGCGCACCGGGAGCGCCTCGCCACCCTCGGCAGCGGCTACCGCGAACGTGCCATGGCCAACTTCCGCGCCGTCGACCGGCTGTTGGGCCTGCAACGGCCGAACAAGGCGGTTGAGCCCTCCGGGCGGGGGGTATAATGTCCAGGCCGAGCGTGCTGGACTTTCCGGTCGATCCGATCGACGTGCCGGCGGCACTGGATCGGGTCGCGGCCGCCTGCGCAGGGGGGGATCCCCTGCAGATCATCACGATCAACGCCGAGATGACCATGCAGGCCCGCACGGACCCGGCGCTGGGTGACGTGCTCCGACGGGCGGGGCTGGTGCTTCCGGACGGTTCCGGAGTCGTCTGGGCCTTGCGGCGGAGGGGGTGGCCGGTCCACAAGTTGCCGGGGGTCGAGTTCGTCGAGCACGTGGCGGCCTGGGCGGCCCGTGAAGGAAAGCGGGTCTTCCTCTTCGGCGGGGCCGAGGGGGTGGCCGACCGGGCGGCGGAGGTCCTGCGCCGTCGCCATGCCGGGCTGATCGTCGCCGGGACGTGCTCGGGCTACTTCCGTCCCGACGAGGAGGGACGGGTGTGCGACCTCATCCGCGCGGCCACCCCGGACATCCTCTTCGTGGCGCTCGGGGTGCCCCGGCAAGAGCTCTGGATCGATCGGCACCAGGCCTCGCTCGGAATCCCGGTCGCGATGGGGGTCGGCGGGTCGTTCGACGTGCTCGCCGACCGGGTCAAGCGGGCGCCCCTCGCGATGCGGCGCATGAACCTGGAGTGGCTGTTCCGGCTCTGGCAGGAGCCCTGGCGGTGGCGGCGCATGGGGGCGACCCTTCCCAAGTTCGCCGTGCTCGTCCTGCGTGAGAAGTGAGGAGGGGGCCCCGTGATCAAGATCAAGCAGGTATCGAAGGTCTATCCCACCGGCGTCAAGGCCCTGGTGGGCCTCAACCTCGACGTACGGGTGGGGGAGTTCGTGTTCCTGGTGGGCCCTTCGGGCGCCGGAAAGTCCACCCTCATGAAGCTCATCTACCGCTCGGAGGTGCCCTCGTCGGGCCAGATCGTGGTGGGCGGCGTGGACGTGGGTCACCTCCCCAACCGCCAGCTGTGGAGCCTGCGCCAGCGGATCGGGGTGGTCTTCCAGGATTACAAGCTCCTGCCCCAGCGCACCATTTTCGAGAACGTCGCCTTCGCCCTCAAGGTGATCGGCACCTCGCGCTCGGAGCTGCAAAAGCGGGTCCGTTCGGCCCTGGACCTGGTCGGACTCCGGGACTACTCGGACGCCCTGCCGCATCAGCTCTCGGGCGGCCAGCAGCAGCGGGTCTGCCTCGCGCGGGCCATCGTCAACACCCCACCCCTGCTTCTCGCCGACGAGCCCACCGGCAACCTCGACCCCGAGACCTCGTGGGAGATCATGCGGCTCTTGACCAAGATCAATATGCACGGCACGACGGTCGTGGTGGCCACCCACAACAAGCTGGTCGTCGACAACATGCGGCGCCGGGTGGTCACGATCGACAACGGCAAGCTCGTGCTCGACCAGGCGAAGGGAGTCTACTCGGTTGGAGTCAATTAAGCGCCGCTGGCGCCAGTTCGAATTCATCTGCGAGGAGGCGCTCGCCTCGATCACCCGCTCGATGTGGATGAGCTGGATGGTCGTGATCACCATGGCGGTCAGCCTCTCGATCCTGGGCGGATTCTGGCTCTTGGCCGAAGACCTCAACTCGCTCGCCCACTCGGTGGGCTCCAAGGTCGAGATCATGGTCTTCCTCAAGGACGACGCCCCGCCGAACGCGACGGCCCAGGCCATCCGCGGCATGAACGGGGTGGCCGACGTCTCCCTGATCACCCGGGACCAGGCCTGGCAAGACCTGCAGGCCGACATGAAGAGCGAGCTCAAGTTCGAGAACCTGATCGACAATCCCCTGCCCAACACCCTACGGGTCAAGATGGCGAACCCCGACGAGACGCCCGTCCTGGCGGACCAGATCTCCAAGCTCACGGGCGTCGAGGACATCAAGTACGGGCGGGAGCTCCTGGCCAAGATCCAGCAGATTGCGGGCTTCACCCAGCTCCTGGGCCTGGTCATCACGGGGCTCTTGTTCACGGGCACGCTCGCCGTCATCGGGAACACGATCCGGCTCGCCGTGCAGAACCGGCGGCGCGAGATCGAGATCATGCAGCTGGTGGGTGCGAGCCAGGGGTTCATCCACTGGCCGTTCCTGCTGGAGGGGTGTTTCTTCGGGTTCGCCGGAGCCCTGCTCACCTGCGGCGTGCTGTTCGGCTGGCGCACGTTCGTGACCACCCGCCTGCAAGGCCTGTTCCCGTTTCTGCCCATCATGTCGAGCAACATGGAGACCCTGCGGGTGGCAGGGTACCTGGCCGCGATCGGTATGTCGGTCGGCGCGCTGGGTAGTCTACTCTCGGTGATGCGCCACATGCATCCCAAGTCGACCTGAGCCCCCTCACCCCCTCCCTCGTCCCCTCACGGGGAGAGGGAGCTGCCTCCGCCGACGACTCGTGTCGCGAGGCTGCCTGAACCTGGCGGGTTGTGTCCGGAGGCAGCTCCTTCCCCTTGGGGGGAAGGATGGGATGAGGGGATTTCGGAGGGACCGTGTCCGACGACCCCAAGCGCCCGCGGCGCGGGACCGACGACATGCGCTTCGCCCGAGTGCCTCGGGCGGGCGACTCCGAGCCGGCCAAACCCGTGGTGCCGCCGCCCCGCCCGGTGCCGCGCCGTCCCGACGATATCGAGGACATGCAGCTCGCTCCGGGCGATCCCTTCGTCCGCAAGGCCTACAACCGCGTCGGCAAGACGACCGCCCAGCTGGGGGGCGCGCTGGGAGACGCCCTGCGCGAAGCCGACGGGACCGACGCGCTGAACATCCAGAAGCTGTCCAAGCGCTCGCGCGCCATGAGCTTCCAGGTGCAGGGGGTGGTCTGGAAAGCCGGCTTCACCAAGGAGCTCGGCCAGTCTCCCCTCGGCTCCGCGACCCCGCTCACGGATCTTCCCTTGGCCGAGGTGCAGGAAAATGGAGCGATCATCCGACCCGTCGAATCGGGCATCGAGGTGGTGCTCCGAGACCTCATCCCCCCGGCCCTCCTGACCGAGGCGGACCGCATGTACGGCCTCACGCGGACGCTGATCGGGGTCGCGGTCTACTTCGTGCCGCAGCAAGGCGGGGCGCTCGCCGGGCTCATCGCCCAGTACGGGGACAACCCCACCTCGCGCCGCCACTTCCTCTTCCTGCAGACCAGCATCCGCCGGCCCGATCCGGGGGTCCTCGACCAGATGCTCAGCACCTTCACAGCGGCCGTACCGACCGCGCAAGAAGGGGCCATCAAGCGATCGCAGGGGGACTTCTGGCACGAGCTCGAGCGGGCCATGTACGAGGTCCGAGCCACCTACCGGACCTCGGCCCTCCACGAGGGGCAGGAGAAGATCAAGGCCCAGCTCACGACCGGCCTCAAGGCGACCGGTGAGCAGGTCGAGAAGGCCATGTCGATCATGGATCGGACCGGGGAGGCCGTCGAGTGGGCGGTCAACCTGCCGGTGCGCGGCCTGGTCTTCCTGATGGGGGGGATCAGCAACGCACTGGTCTGGCTGATCCGATCGGTCGATCGCCTCATGAGAAGGCGCTAGCGCCTTCATCTTCCCGGCGAACGCCGGGGAGACGAAACTGTCGATCGGGGTTCGTGCACCCCTTCGTGGGCGATCCGGGGAAGGCGCCGGTCGATCCACCCGGGCAGCCACCAGTTCCATCGACCCATGAGGCGCATGGTGGCCGGCACGAGCACGATGCGGATGAGGGTCGCATCGAGCAGAACCCCCATGGCGAGCCCCAGGCCGATCTCCTTGATCACCGTCACGCTGCTCATGGCGAAGGTCATGAACACGGCCACCATGACGATGGCGGCGGCCGAGATCACCCGGCCGGTCGCCGTAAGGCCGCGCGAGACGGCCTCCTCGTCCGAGGCCCCATCCAGGTGCCACTCGCGGATGCGCGTGAGCAGGAAGACCTCGTAGTCGGTGCTCAGCCCGAACAGGGCTCCGAAAAGCAGGAACGGCACGATCGCCGTCAGGTGGCCCGGCGGATCGAGGCCGATCAGCGAGGCGCCCACCCCGTGCTGGAAGACCAGCACGAGCACCCCGTAGCTCGCGAACACCGACAGGCAGGTCATGGCGACCGCCTTGACCGGCAGCCAGAAGCTGCGCAGGAACACGAGCAGCACGGCGAAGGTCAGGGCGACGATCCCGAGGGACATGACCGGGAAGCGGTCGTAGATCCCGGCGTCGAAGTCGACGGCGTTGCCCGGATTCCCACCAAACAGGACCTCCTGCGCGGTCCCGCCGAGCAGGTGATGAGCTCGATCGGCCCGCAGGTCTCTGACGAGCTGCTGGACCTCGGGGTCCCGGTCGCTCTTCTTCGGCATGATCCGCAGCACCGTCACGTCGTCGCCGCGGCCTACGTTGGCCCAGACGGCCGACTTCGTCCGGCTCATCGGGTCGAAGTTGAGACCGAAGGGGCTTAGCGAGAGGAAGCGCTGGGGCCCCACCATGGCCGGCCAGGAATCCACCCGAGCCACGCGGGGATCGGCCTCGAGCCGGGCCTGCCAGGCGATCAGCTCGCGCCGAAAGGCGGACGACCAGAGCCCGTTGGGTGCCGTGCGAACGGTTGCGAAGACGGGGTTGAGCTCGCCGGGCCCGTAGGCCGCGATCGCCCGCGAAAAGCCCTGATAACTGTCGTAGCCCGGCGAGATCGACTTGAGCTCCGGGAAGCCGCGCTTCATGTGCAGGGCGGGGAAGGCCAGGGAGAGCGAGAGACCCAGCGCGAGGCCGCCCCACACCCACGGATGCCGCATGACGAGCCGCGACCAGCGATCCCAGAGGTCCCCCGCGCGATCGCCCTCCCCCCGCGGAATCCGCCCGATCCGACGGCCGATGACGCTCAGTAGGGCGGGCAGCAGGATGAGGGCCGAGCCCACCGAGGTCGCCGTCACGGCCAGGATGGCGGTGGCCAGGCTCTTGAGCAGCATGACGTTTGCGCAGGCGAGGGCGACCCCCATGCCGGCCGCGAGCGTCAGGCCCGAGTAGAGGATCGAGCGGCCCGCCGTCGAGAGGGTTCGGGTCACGGCCGCAGGAACGTCGTGGCCCACCAGCTCCTCGCGGAACCGGCTCACGAACAACAGGCTGAAGTCGATCCCGAGGCCCAGGCCGAGCATCGAGGCCGTGTTGGGCGCGAAGGTCGAGAGGGCGTCCGCCCTGGCGACGAGCGACAGGATCCCCATCGCGAGCGAGACCGTCGCCCCACCCAGCACCACGGGCAGGAGGGCCGCGAGTGGCGAGCCGAACACGAACAGCAAGAGCACGAACACGACCGGCAGGGTCACCACCTCGACCCGCCGCAGGTCACTCTGGCTCGCCTGGTCGATGTCGTGGTTGAAGGCGGCAGCCCCGGTCAACTTGGCCTCGACGGAGCCCTTCCCCGCGAGGAGCTGGCGGTAGGCCGGGATGCGCCGCTCGATCTCGGCGTCGGTGCCCGAGTAGGAGACCAGGGCGTACAGGGTATGGCCGTCCCGGCTCGCGAAGTGGCGATCGCCCGACGTGTAGTAGGTGTGGACCTGGGTGACGCCCGAGGCGTGGGAGAGGCGATCGAGGCGGGCCATGACCTCGGTCTGGAAGGCCGGATCGGTGTAGACGGCCCGGGAGTCGGAGAAGACGGCCATGTCCGTGCGGGCCGCATCCCACTGGAAGGTACGGAAGAGCAGGCGATCGACCCGCTCGGTCTCGGATCCCGCGAGGAGCCATCCGCCCCCCTTGAGGTGGGGCCCCAGATCGGCCGCGAGGGCGCCCCCTGCGACCAGAAGCAGCACCCACAGCGTGAACAGGCGCCAGCGCCAGGCGTAGAGCCGTGCGGACCAGCCGGTCCGGGCACGGGGAACGGAGCGAGAGACTTCGGTGACGAGGCCGGTCGGGGGCGGGGTCGGCATCCCCTCAGTTTACCGCGGAGGCCCAGCGGTCGCCAGGCGTCGCGGTCGCGCTGGTCATTTCAACCAAGCACTTGTTCAGGATTGAACCCTAGCCGTGAAGGTTTGTTAAGTGGTAGGGTCGATTACAAGCGAGGGAAACGGGTCCGGAACAGAGAAGTGTGCACTCTGCACCGGAGCCGTTGTCAGCGGGGAGACGCACGGACTTCGTTGGCGGACTCTCTGGCGTCCGAAAGGAGGTTTTCGTCCCTGGTCGGGGACTGGCGGGGCCTTTGGCGACCCGTCGGCTCCAGACTGCCCCATTGCGTGTGTGCAACGCTAACAGGTTAGCTCAGAGAGGTGAGTAAAATGACTCTGACGGGCAAAAAGGCCGCGTTGGCCTTGACGCTGTCCCTGTCCGCCGTGGCCGGCTGCGCGAAGGCGCCCGCGCCGACGGCCCCTGCTTCCCCCAACCAGACTCCGGCCAACAACGGCCAGGCTCCGGTGGTCGTCAAGAACATCAACGACGTGAAGCCCGCGGGCGGCAACGTCGCGCTCAACGCCCCCTGTCCGCCGCCGCCCCCGCCTCCGGGTGTGCCGATCTGGAACGCGGACTGCCGGTTCATCGCCTTCACGGCCTGCCGGGAGGACTTCTTCTACGACAAGTACGGCAAGCGGCGCCACCGCGAGGTGGGCGGCCTCTTCCTCTGGGATGACGCCATTAAGGACGTCTACATCCTGAACGGGGCCCTGGCCGGCCTCAACGACGGGGTCAACACCATCACCAACAGCCAGAAGACCGTGCAAGGGCCCAGCACCTGCACCAGCCTGGAGGAGCTCGACCCCCTCGCCTTCGCGGACGGCAAGGTCCTCTTCAGCTTCGGACACTGCATCTACTACTGGGACATGGTCGCCGAGGCCCGCGTCACCGTCGCGATCGACGGTCAGAGCGAGAATTTCGGCGGTCCGCGTGCCCGCGTCACGGCCGACGGCCAGCTCCTGGCCTACGTCAGCAACAAGGGCACCGTCGTCCTCAAGCAGACCGATGGCACCTACTTCACCAAGACCATCGAGCTCACCAAGATCGCGGCCGAGGCGAACGCCCACGACAACATCCACCGTCACGGCGGGATCATCTACGACCTCGACATCAGCGGGGACGGCCGGTGGCTGGTCGTCAACATCGACGGCATCCTCTACCTGTACGACGTGGCGAACCCGCACCTCTTCCAGCTCCTGCCCCTCTCGGGCAAGGCGCTGGACGCCATCCCCGACCGAATCGGCCACGTGGCCATCAGCCTCGACGGCCGCTTCGTCGCCTTCACCGTCAACTACCGGCCGGTCGACGACCAGTACCTGCCCGGTTCGACCGATAATCGGCTCTTGGTCCTCGACCGCCAGACCGGCATGATCGACACCGTGCCCTACGCGAACCTGGGCCTCAACGTCGACGACTCGAAGTTCCGGATCCTCGACCCGGTCTTCTGCCGGAACGGGCAGGACCTGTTGTTCGAGGTCACCGAGGGCGGCGACTTCCGGGTGTGGGAGTACAACCTCCTCACCGAGAGCCTGCGCGGCCTCGTCATCCTCAACAACGCCCTGGGCACGCCCAACGTCGACACCCTCATCTCGCAGAAGCGCCTCGACCCCTAACGAAGCCCGAAAGGGACATCGGGCTTCCACTAGACCCTCTCCCTTGGGGGACGAGGGTAGGGTGAACAGATGGGCCGGCGAGAGCCGGAGGGGGGAATGCGAGCTCGGATGCGAGCGTTCCGTATCCGATGGTTCCAGGGGGGCCGCCTTCCGGGGCGGCCCCCTTCCTTTTGGCCATGTTAACAGAGGGACTTCCATCTTATTTCCCTGTTTCAAGAACGCGTTAAAGGCTACCCTGGGCTTACAAGCAAGGGAAATGGGCTGGAAAGGAGGTTCTGGTTTCGATCCGGGGAGGGCGGAGGCCTTCAAAGGATCCTCAGCTCCAATCTGCCCAAAGGTGTGTGTGCAACGTTACAGGTTAGCTCAGAGAGGTGAGTGAGATGACACTGACGAGCAAGAAGGCCGCCCTGGCCTTGACGCTGTCCCTGTCTGCCGTGGCCGGCTGCGCGAAGGCGCCCGCGCCGACGGCCCCTGCTTCCCCCAACCAGAACTCCGCCAACAACGGCAATGCGGCCGTGGTGGTCAAGGACGTGAACCAGGTTCAGCCGGCTGGCGGCAACGTCCAGCTCAACGCCCCCTGTCCTCCCGCGCCCCCGCCTCCGGGGCTGCCGCCGATCTGGAACGCGGACTGCCGGTTCATCGCCTTCACGGCCTGCCGGGAGGACTTCTTCTTCGACAAGTACGGCAAGAAGCGCCACCGCGAGGTGGGTGGCCTCTTCCTGTGGGACGACGCCATCAAGGACGTCTACATCCTCAACGGAGCCCTGGCCGGCCTCAACGACGGGGTCAACACTATCACCAACAGCCAGAAGACCGTGCAGGGGCCCAGCACCTGCACCAGCCTGGAAGAGCTCAACCCCATCGCCTTCGCGGACGGCAAGGTCCTCTTCAGCTTCGGACACTGCATCTACTACTGGGACATGGTCGCCGAGGCCCGCGTCATGGTCGCGATCGACGGTCAGAGCGAGAATTTCGGCGGTCCGCGTGCCCGCGTCACGGCCGACGGCCAGCTCTTGGCCTACGTCAGCAACAAGGGCACCGTCGTCCTCAAGCAAACCGACGGCACCTACTTCACCAAGACCATCGAGCTCACGAAGATCGCGGCCGAGGCGAACGCCCACGACAACATTCACCGTCACGGCGGGATCATCTACGACCTCGACATCAGCGGGGACGGCCGGTGGCTGGTCGTCAACATCGACGGCATCCTCTACCTGTACGATGTGGCGAACCCGCGCCTCTTCCAGCTCCTGCCCCTCTCGGGCAAGGCGCTGGACGCCATCCCCGACCGGATCGGCCACGTGGCCATCAGCCTGGACGGCCGGTTCATCGCCTTCACGGTCAACTACCGCCCGGTCGACGACCAGTACCTGCCCGGCTCGACCGACAACCGGCTCTTGGTCCTCGACCGCCAGACCGGCATGATCGACACCGTGCCCTACGCGAACCTGGGCCTCAACGTCGACGACTCGAAGTTCCGGATCCTCAACCCGGTCTTCTGTCGGAACGGGCAGGACCTGTTGTTCGAGGTTACCGAGGGCGGCGACTTCCGGGTGTGGGAGTACAACCTCCTCACCGAGAGCCTGCGTGGCCTCGTCATCCTCAACAACGCCCTGGGCACGCCCAACACCGACACCCTCATCTCGCAGAAGCGCCTCGACCCCTAACGAAGCCCGAAAGGGACATCGGGCTTCCACTAGACCCTCTCCCTTGGGGGACGAGGGTAGGGTGAACAGATGGGCCGGCGATAGCCGGAGGGGGGAATGCGAGCACGGATGCGAGCGTTCCGTATCCGACACTTCCGGGGGGGCTGCCTCAGCCGAGACGGCCCCCCTTTTCGCTTGTGGAAAACGGCGTCAACTCCCCCCCTCCTGCTATCGCATGAGAGAAGTGGAAGCCGCCGGCTGAGGGGTCGGTCGCGGCTGGATCCGGCGCTCGTCAGCGGCCTGCCGCACCAGCTCGGCCCGCCCCGTCACCCTCACCCACCGAGACCGGGTCCGGACGTCGATCGCCCCCGGTCCGCTCGCCCGCCGGGCGTCCGGTGTGACGGTGGCTTGCACGGTCAGACTCACGGTGGCTCCTCGCTGGACGACCGGACCGATCGACAGGCCGAGGATCGGTCCCTCGACCGTGCCCGCGACCGGCGCCGCGAGACCGGGTTCGGCATAGGTGCCGGTGACGGCGCGACCGGTTTGCAAGAGGGTCAAGCTTCCGCTCGCCTGGAGATCGGCCGGACCGAGGCGTGGGACCGATTCGAAGGTGACGACCATCGTCCAAAGCCCGGTGACCTGGGCGGGAAGCGCGGGCGACGGGACCGTCGCCGGTGCGACCGACGGCCCGTTCGGCCCGCCCCCGCCTCCGGCTGGAGGCGGGGTGCAGCTCCCGACGAGGAACAGCGTGATCCCGGCCGCCGTCAACCCGCGCATGGGCCACCCCCTTCCGGTGGGGGCATGCTAGTGCAGCGTGACCGGCTTGAACACAGGCGGACGGGCGATCGCCCCCTCGTCATCCCACCATGAGGGGCTCTTCGGCGTACCGGAAGGCCGTGCGTCGGCGGGGGGCCCAGAAGGCCGCGACGACCATGACGGGCCCGATCCGGCCGATCAGGAGGACGGCGATCAGGACGACCTTGCTCGCGACCGACAGGTGGGGCGTGATGCCCATCGAAAGGCCCACCGTACCGAAGGCCGAAACCACCTCGAACAAGACGGCTAGAGGCGGCAAGGGCTCTATGGCCACGATCGCGAATGAGGCTGTCGCCACCACGGCCAGGGAGAGGCACAGGAGCGTCAAGGCCTTGCGCACGCTGATATCGCTCACCCGACGTTTGAGGCGGGGCAGGTTCACGTCCTCCTGCTCCCGGACGATGGCCCAGACCGCCGCCGTGAGGATCGCGACCGTCGTGAGCTTGATGCCGCCGCCCGTCCCGCCCGGCCCCGTGCCCACGAACATGAGAGGGATCATGAGAAACAGGCTCGCTGGGCTCATGGATCCGGTGTCGATGCTGTTGAAGCCGGACGTCCTCGGCTGCACGGCCATGAAGAAGGCGTTCAGCCATTGCTGAACGGGGCCCAGGGGGCCTAAGGTCCGCGGGTTCGCGTGCTCGAAGCCCCAGAGGGCGCACGTGGTCGAGACGAGCAAGAAGCCCGAAAGCCCCAGCACGATGGAGATGAGGGCGTTCCAGCGCGGATCGGCCTCATGGCGCCGGAGGCGCCGGATCAACTCGTGAACGACGTTGTAACCCAGGCCGCCGAGGATGGTGAGCGCCGCAAGGGTCAGCAGGAAGACCGCGTTGCCACTCCAGTGGGCAACGCCGTCCGGTCGCAGGGAAAAGGCCGCGTTGTTCGGAGCGCAAACGGCGTAGAACAGGGCTTGATACAGGCCCCTTCCCCAACCCACCTCGGGCACGGTCTGGGTAGCCAGCAGGACGAAGCCAGCGCTCTCGGCCACTAGATCCATGATGACGATGCCCCGCACGTAGCCGACCAGGCCGCCGAGGGTGGGCTGGCCAGTGGCCTCCCTCAGGCTGAGGCGATCGCGCAGGCTCAAGCGGCGCCCGACGAGCAGCATGCTCAACGTATAGAGCGTCATGTAGCCGAGCCCGCCCAGTTGGATCAGGATGAGTACCCCAATCTGGCCAATCAGGCTGAAGCGCGTGGCCAGATCGAATGGCATCAGGCCGGTCACGCAGACAGCCGAGGTCGCTGTGAACAGGTCATCGACCAAGGCGTGGGAGCCCCCTCGGTGGCAGACGTCGAGGCTGAGGAAGGCCGTCCCGACGACGATGATGGCCGAAAAGCCGCAGAGGACGAGTTGGGCAGTACTGAGCGCCCGCTCTACGGGCACATGGGGATGCCGGTTCATCGCCCGAAGGCCTGCAGCGCCTCGTCGGGACCGAACAGCAAAAGGCGATCGTGCGCCCCGATCCGATCCTCCGAGGTCGGGACGAAACTCAGCCGACCGTCGTGGCGCAGCCCCATGGCAAGCAGGCGTTGCCGCTCGGGAAGCTGCAGTTCGCCGAGCGTCTTGCCCGCCAGCATCGGGGGGACCGGAACCTCGACGAAGCTGTGACGCGGGGCGATGATGGCCATGTCGACCGGCTCCTGGTTGGAGAGGCGCTGCGCCACCCGCACCCCCATCTCCTCCTCGGGGATGACGACCTGGACATTGGGGGCCCCTACCCGCTGAAGCACCTTGGCGTGCTGATCGTTGATGGCCCTGGCGATGACGCGCCGGACCCCCAGCTCCGTCAGGTTGTGGACGGTCAGGATGCTGTCCTCGAGGCCGATCCGGATGGCGACCACCACGGCGTCGTACTGGTTGATCTCCAGCTCTCTCAGGGCGTTGAGGTTGAGAGAATCGGCCTGGACGGCATGAGTAGCCAGCCGCTCGTCATGGGCCATTCGCACGACGGCCTCGGCCGCGTCGATGCCTAGCACCTCGTGGCCCAGCTTGAGCAGGGTCTGGGCGACGCTGCGACCGAAGATGCCGAGGCCGATCACGGCGAATTGCTGGCGAACGAATCTCATGGAGCCTCTCGCTACCCCTTCAGGAGCATCTGACAACACCAGGCATGTTACCTCCGTACGGCCAACGCGTCGGTTCGGAGAAACGGCCCCGCAAGACAGGTCATACGTACAACCAGGACGCGGGTGTTCGCTACTCCGGCTGATCGACTTCGCGACCCGGCCGATCGGGCGGCACGAGGGGTCGAATGGCGATTCCGAGCCGCTTGATGAGGGCATCCACGGTCAAACCCTGCACGAGCAGCGAAAAGAGGACGTACCCGAAGGTCATTGAGACGATTCGCTCCCGAAATGGGAGGCCGCTCGGCAAACCAAGGGCCAGCGCCAGGCACAAAGCGCCGCGCAATCCCCCCCAGACCAGGAGGTGCTGCCATGCGAAGGGCAAGGAGCGATCCATGCCCCTCAGCAGGGCGGAAAGACCATAGACGGCGATCGCCCTTCCGACCAGCACGATCGGGATACCCACCAACAGCACCGCTGGATGCTCCCACCAGTGGGCGGCATCCGCCTCGATCCCGATCAGCAGGAAGACGATGGAATTCACCAGAAAGGCCGCGTACTCCCAAAAGGAAGTGACGGCCAGCCGGGATCGGGCCGTCATTCCGGCAGCCATCCCATGGTTCCCCACGACGAGCCCCGCGCTCACGACCGCGACCACTCCGGAGACATGGACCGCCTCGGCTAGCAGGTAAGAGCCGAAGGCCACGATCGTCGTCAACATCAGATCGAGCAGGTGATCGTCCGATCGTCGAGCGATCCGCGAGGCCATCCACCCGATCAGCCCCCCGAGCGTCGTGCCGCCAAGCATCATGACGAGGAAGCTCACGACTCCCGTCCACAGGCCGATGGACTGCCCAGCGGCCAGGGTCAACAGCGACGTGAAGAGGACGACGGCCACTCCATCGTTAAAAAGGCTTTCGGCCTCGAGGATCAGGTACAAGCGTCGATCCACTCCCTGTCGCTTGAGCATGGCGATGACCGAGATGGGATCGGTGGGAGAAATGAGGGCGCCAAACACCAGAGTGACGAGCAACGGCACGTGGAAGACCCAGGAGATCAGGGCCGCGATGACGAAGGCGGAGAGGACCGTGCCGAGTACGGCCAGCAAGAAAACGACTCGGGCGTTGTTCCTCAGTTCCTGTGCTCGGATGTGGAGGGCGGACTCGAAGAGCAAGGGTGGAAGGAAGAGGGTGAAAAGGGTCTGGGGGGCCAGTCTCACCTCCGGAAAGGCCCCAGTAGCCCCGATGGCGAGGCCGGTGCAGACCAAGGCCAACGGGTAGGGGAGCTTGTGGCGCTGTCCGGCCAGCGCGACGAGAAAGGCCACCAGAAGCAGTCCGACGAATCCGCTCACGTCAAGGCCACCCTGGATGGGCATCTCGCTGGTCCCTTCGCGGCCGAGTCCGACTCGCCATCGTCCCGTCGATACCCATCGACGGGCTCCCTGGCGTCTAAACGTACACGGAAAGCGGGCAATCGCCAAGCCGGACGAGCTCGCGGGCGGCTACACGTCGGATCGGTTCCACCAGGCGATCGCCACCCCCACGGGCCCGATCATCCAGGCGAGGAGCCCCAACGTGAGCAGGACCGCCCCCCCCTGGCCCGTAAAGGTGTGGGCCAGGGAGGCTCCGGCGGGCCCCGCGAACGAGCGCGCCCCGGAGGCCAGGAGGAAGGCCACCCGGGCCGTGTCGAGCGGATTGGCCAGCATGAAGCCCGCGAGCCCGCGGTGGAACCAGGCCCCGTCCGCAAAGGCGGCCAAGCCCAGGAGGGCCGCATCATACAGGATTCCGAACGTCGCCCAGGTGGCGCACGCGGCCCCGACGGCCTTGACCCGGCCCCGGCACGCGGTGGACAACAGCGCCCCGAGGCCCAGGAAGGCGATCGACAGGGCGAGGGCGAGCAGGACGAGCAGGCCGTACAGGCTGACCCGCTCGGGCCCGTAGCTCCGGCCGATCCACACGAAGGTCGGAACGAAGCCCAGGGCGATCGCCCCGCACAGGGGGAGCATCTGGCCGAGGGTGCGCCCCAGGAAGGCGACTCCCCGTGACACCGGCTGCAGCCACAGGGCCTCGATTCCGTCTCCGTCGGAAGACAGCGAGGTCGCCCCGATCACGAGGGCGAGCAGGGGCACGAGCAGGTTGACCAGGTCGAACAGGGTCGCGCTCGCGAGCTCGAAGGCCGGGACGGTCGAGCCGGCGAGCTGGATGGCCATGCGGGCGCCCAGGAAGGCCACGATGGACCAGACGAGGGCGATCGCCGGCAGCCAGCGACCTCGCCAGGCCTCTCGCAGCTCGTCACCCACCACCACGGCGAGCTGAAGCCAAGCTGGCGGCAGGCCTACGCCGGTTCGCTCCTCTTCAGTGGCCTCGGAGCCACTCAGCGGCGCTGACCACGCGGCATCCATCCGCGGCGTGTCGTTCAACAAAGCCCTCAGCCTCCTGTTTCGTGGCGAAGGCCACGGTCGTGCCGCCCATCGGGATGGGCAGCTTGGGGTCGATCACGAGGGTCATCCCGGTGAGCGCCACGAGCTCGCCGGTGGCGAAGTCGCTCGCGTAGAGCCTGGCCCCCCGAGGGGCCACGTCCCGCAGCTCGTCGAGCGAATCGAACTTGGCGACCCGCGACCCCACGAGGGATTCGGCCGCGAAGCGCACGTCCGAGATCAGCATCCCGCAGCGCGCGCAGGTGTCGACGCCCACGGAGATGGGCTCGGGACCGGCATGGCATCCGACCAAGAGGGCGATCGCCACCCCTCCGATCGCCTTCATGGGCGCGCCCCCACCAGGTCGAGGTAGGCCCCCTCGAGGTCGGCTCCGACCTCCTGGATCGCTCGGTAGGCGACGAGCCGTCCCCCCTGCATGACCCCGATCCGGTCGGCGAAGGAGGCGAGCTCGTTCAGGAGGTGGGTCGACATGACGATCGTCTTGCCTTCGCCCTTGATCTCCGCGAGCAGGGCCCGGAATCCGTGGGCCGACGCGGGATCCAGGCCCGTGGTCGGCTCGTCGAGCAACAGGACGGGAGGGTCGCCCAGGAGGGCCTGGGCGATCGCCACCCGCTGCTGCATGCCGCCCGACAGGTCGTGCACCCGGCGATCGGCCGAACCGGCGAGCGCGAGACGCGCCATGACCCGCTCGCCGTCCGCCCCATCCACCCCCCGCAGCCGCGCCGCGCTCGCGAGGAACTCGCGGACCGTCACGGTGCGCGGGAAGGCCGTGCGCTGCGGGACGATGCCGACGAACCGGCGGACCGTGCGAGACGAGGGGGGCACCGGCACCCCGGCGAGCGTGAGGCGGCCGCTCGAGACGGCTGCGAGGCCGGCGATAGCCCGCAGCAGGGTCGTCTTGCCGGCCCCGTTGGGACCCAAGAGCACGACTGCCTCACCGGGGGCCACGTGCAGGCTCACGTCATCCAGGGCCACGACGGGCCCGAAGCGTTTCCTCAAGCCTTCCGCGCGGATCATGGGCATCCTTCCTGGGCGATTCCCGAGGCAACCCTCGGTGGAGTGGCGAGCGGGTGCTCGTCCTGCACGGCCATGCCGATCAGGCCGGGCACGATCTGGAAGGCGGCATCGAGCGCCCGGGCGGCGGGTGTGCTGCCGAAAGCCAGGAGATCGGGACGCTGGATGGCCAGAAAGGCGAAGGGGCGGACCGGATTGTAGGGAGTATCCGTTCCGGCCCCCACCCGGCCGCTCCAAAAGTTGCCGGTGAAGCGGTTGCTCGCGGCCGCCATGTCCACCGCGACCTCGAAGTCGTTGGCGAGGAAGGCGTTGCCGACAAAGCGATTCTGCGAGGAGCTCGCGAAGAGGAGGATGCCCCACCCGTTGGCCACCAGCCGGTTGCCAGTGAACAGGTTGCGCTCGGAGCCGTCGATGAAGAACCCGGTCGTGTTGCCGACGAGCTCGTTGTCCCGGATCACCGAGTCGTCGTTCTCCTTGAACAGCATCGCCTGGCCGATCGCGCCCTTCTGGCGGGCGAACAGGTTGTGCTCGACCACGATGTGCTTGGAGTACATGAGGACCGAGCCCACGGCGTTGTCCGTGAAGGCGCAGCGGGAAAAGCGGGTGCCGCTCGTCAGCATGACGTGCAGGCCGTAGCGGTGGTTGCCCGAGAAGGTGCTGCGCTCGATGCGGGCCTCGGGCGAGAATTCCAGGTAAAGGCCGTCCCGGAAGCCCTCCACCCGGCAATCATGAAGGTTCACCGAGCCCGAGTGGAAAAGGTGGCAGCCGTCGCCGTTGTCGTCGATCCCGCGTCCCCCGATGCCCGTGAGGTGGCAGTGCGAGATGTGCACGCGATCGCTCTTGAGAACGTAGAGGCCGTCCAGGCAGTTCGCGACGCTCAGGCGATCGAGCCGGACTCCCCGCGTGCCCTCGACTCGTACGGCGGCGTCGTCCGCGAGGATGTCGCGCCCGGATCCGCAGAGGGAGAGGCCCGAAACCGCGCAGTCCGGAGCCTTCACCGTGAGCACTGAGCCCGAGCCGTCCCCGTCGAGCACGGCGCCTGGGGAGCCCACCAGCGAAACCCCCGGGACCGCGAGGACGAAATGGCCGTGGTAGTGGCCCGCCGGAAGCCGGATGACCTGGTGGGGGTGAGCGGCGGCGAGGAGGGCGGCGAGGGCGGGGCCTGCCGCCTTCGCGCCTAGCGCCGCGAGCGCAGATCCAGCCACAGCGAGAGCGGCCCCATGGCCGCCGAGAGGATGAGGAGCCACCCGCCCCAGGTGGGCAGGCTCCAGACCCCGAAGTTCGCGATCTGCTTGAAGCCGATGAGCG